>Ga0157357_1000040_pt1 | contig 45937 bp, 52 predicted proteins | sample AttcapACBM1_FD_111485 | JGI IMG/M metagenome (GOLD analysis project Ga0157357, IMG submission 111485) | Fungus gardens microbial communities from leaf cutter ant in Botucatu, State of Sao Paulo, Brazil - Atta capiguara ACBM1 | ecosystem: Host-associated > Fungi > Mycelium > Unclassified ... | reverse complement strand
TAGTACATATATTAGACTTATGGTTATTATATGAACATTAGAGTAGGACATTGTAAAGTAGTATATATAGGATAGCAATATGTCAAGTTCTCTCATGATCTCTATGAAACTCCTTTACTTGAGTGAGCTGTCAACCATCTTTGATTAGTGGTTGCCAAAACAATAGTATTGACTGCTAAAAGCAGGCTACTAGAACACTGATACCATAATCATCTATCAATAATAACCCTAATTCTCTAAGCTTTTCCTAAAGTAACCTTCAACCCAAGCTAACACTTTTGGTAAGTGATTGATAGTATACTATGTAACACTTCCTCCTAACACATTAGAGGCCTGGTATAGGTTTCAAAATTGTAAGCTACAAGATACGAATCTAAGTTAAGATACAATTGATGTATCATTGCAAAGAGAGAGAAAACCAAAACAGCAAAGTAGTCCAGTTCTTTGCAGCGAACATAACATCATATCACGAGTCAATTCCGGAGTGTCTGAGAACCTTGGTTGGTTGATTTTATAGGTGCATTCGAGCTGCTTCTGCTCCTAGTCGCTGTTGGAGTGCGAAGACTTGACTTCGTGATCTTTCTTGCAGCTCAAAATGGACAGAATGATCTATGCGGGGTTGAACAATAAGGATTTCTCCATCGCACTGGAGAGAAAAAGAGGCCTTCAAGAGTCTCGGTGACAACCATTCCCAGGCAGCCCAGAGGGGTTCCCAGCGTCCACCACTGGTTTCTGGGGCTAGGACTGGGTCTCAGATACTGTTGCCATTGCATCACTGACAGTAGCTGCGCCCCACAATGTGTATACGTTGGTTGTGAGTGCACCACCACTGCTGCTGCCACTACCGCCTTCACCTCTGCTATGGTTAAACACAATGGACCCATATGGTCTGTGAGGTCTCCAGAATAACCAGGCCCTCATCAGATCCTGGCGAAATATTATTTTAGTAAAATCAAAATTTTTGACAGCTTTAACAAATACCTTTTGGGTCCCAAATGCAAAGGCGATGAGTATTGGCACTAAGACTTATTAGGTTTGATTCCAAGGGCACGATATTGAAAGTCAAGATCTCCTACACATTGGATAAACAAGACTTGTCTCATCTGTTGCTGGAAAGACAAAGTCCACCGTAGAAAACCTAGAAGAATGGGCTACATGAAATTTACCTGTTTGCATGAAAGTATAACTCACACAAAAGCTACCACTGCGACGACGGTGCAGAAGAACAAGCGAAGATATACGGTAAGGAAGATTTGACGATCTGTCCGTGTGAGGCGCCTGAAAACATCCCAGTACCGATGCATAACGTAACCGGTCCAGACTATAGAAAGTAGCAGTGTGAATAACTCACAAATGAATCATATGAGTTAGTTCTGTACCCTCAAGGGGAAGAAGGATGACTGCATTTGTTAATATTATGCTTGCGGATACGAGGTTCCTACAGTCTCCCAATTTAATCAGTGAGAAGTGAAATCACGGATGTAGTTCTGAGTTCACTCACGGGATGCCGTCTTCTAAATGACAGTAGAAATCGTTCACTGCTCGCCCTACAAGACTCAGTCGTTTTTCTGGGAAGATGAGCTATTGCTATTAGTGGCTCCTGGTAAGATCCAACTGACACTGGTCATTTGACCTACCAACAGCACTTCGAGGATCACAGACAAGAATACCAACCACGGGGTGACAACCAGCTGAGAAGGAGATCAACATCGGAAGATAGACGCTGAGAACCCAGCGAACCCAAAATGTTCTCCGGGGACTGTAGGGGCTTGGGTTTCCCCGCCGTAGTCTATGCACAATGAGATAGAACTAGGAGAATCCTTGAGTTTCATCCCGAAATAATAGACATAATCACCTCAATGTAATAGCATGTCAAACCCGTTGCCACCCTTCCCATTCTATCAGCAGGATGTAGATTGGCTCTTGTGGTGAATCAACCTACAGTGGAGGGGCAGCATAAACTAGAAGACTCTGAAACACACACAATCCAAATGGTGGATCAGGTCCTTCTTGTTTTCCTATCAGCAACGCATAGCTCAATGAATAGACCAGCCATGCCGTCATTAGGCTATACCATCCTATACTTCGATAGATATTTTTCGACAGTATCGCTGGCAGAAAAGTGCAGAGAGAGAGCACAGTGCCAACGAGGACAAGCACATCAAAGAGGACGACGAGTGAGTGCTTAGAAGGCATCGTATGAAGTGGAAACGGCGCTGGCGACCGGGACCTGTTGGCTTGGAAGGGAGAGCCAATTTGAAGTCGTAAACGTCTCTGCCAAGGATATATTTTGGTCTAATTCTCCCGCATCATACCAGCGCGTCGACAGCTGTCAACATACAAATTGCTGAGCCATACAAAGGAAAGCCTTCTCTGAAACAAGAGGTTGATTTCTCACGAGAAGAACTGAAAATGACCCAGGTTGAATCGGCTCATTTAGAACAGGTTTACGATAACCCCATGATATCGACCTTCTCGGCCCCAGCTAGGCAAACTCGGGTCTCTAGAGATATGTCTACCTGATGAAGTGAGTTCAGTATCAAAGAGCGTTATGCGAAACAAAATCCTACCGTCCATGTAGGCAGTACCCTGTTGCAGAGCGAACCAATGATCTGACAAGGCGCGCCTACACCACATTAACGTGATCTCATTGTCAAGATATGGTCTTGGATTGTTCCCGAGTAGTGCCAAAATGCTTCTGCCAACAACCTTCCTTGACGCAGAGTCAATTCAATTGATGAATTGATGTTTGTATGGAGGTATACAAACAAAAGTGCATATCGATGACGTGCCATAGTGGTATCTTATCTCCCTTACATTTCTCTCTCTAATACAACACCCACACTTCTCAGTGATATATTTAGTGAATATCAGCAAGCCCATGGGATTTCAGTTTGTGCCATCGGAGTTGAGTTCGTGAAAATCCTGACTTGTCACGAATAACGAACGGCTTGCCACATGGAAAATTGAAATCCTGAAAGGTTATCTTAATCTACATCAATGAAGATGATTGCACACTGCATAACCAGATGAACCCTATCGCAGGTAACGCGGTGGTAGCGGCTACACATGTGTAGGCATCAATCCGCAAATAGACAGGTACTGTCGAATAAGTTCCACTTTATTGATGCCTCGACAGTGACATCCCCGTCAAAACTAGCCCGACGTCGCAGAGAGAAATCAGACTGCCATACTTTCCGGTGGAATCAGCAAAATCATTTGGGGGAAAGTACAAGTACAATAGCTGCGTTCACTAGATATTGATCAAGTTTGAAAAGTTGGCTCAAACACAACAGATGAGCATTCTCGTGAAGATAGCAGTACGGTCTTTCCTCAAGAGACCTGAGGAATAGACCATAGGCAGCTATTAGCGATAGCCACTCATGAAAATGGAGTTAGTGTAAGAATAAATGATCATTTCAACATCAATTATTATCTGAAACGGGACAATAATTGGATCAACAAGATAAATTCACCATTTCGGCAGATGCAATATCAGATCCTGGTGGACGACGAGAAGGGTCCTGGAATTACTCAAGGTGAAATTTTGGAGCGATCAGAATCAGTCCATTATTCTTTGGACCATGATTACGCTCGCATAAAAGCACACCAACTAAAGCCCTACAGCGCCCATCAGAAATCAAGAGGGCTATTTGGAAACGCAAAACAGGAGCTGCACAAATGGATAATACTTGTGTGAAACAATGAGAAAGCCCTTTACAGGTTCTAGTGGACCATCATGTCAAATTATGCTTCTATACGGTCTTTCGGAGCATTAATGAGAAATAGATTATAAGTAGCGCAGTGATGTTGTAGACACAACGAATGTATGTGAGCGATCCCTAGGATTCAGCACAAGATGCTATATCTAGAAACTAGTTACTCGCTGTGGATACAGCACTCACCTAGGATTCAGCACAAGACACTGAAGTCCTAGTGTTGGCTGAGACATGACATCACAAACTCGATCACACTGGCTTACAGTATGATGGACTGCCAAGTAACACTTGGGCCACTGCTATACAGTTTTTATGAATGCTTGGACCCCAAAAATATATAATTTATAATCCCACTTATAAAAGGATCCTATAGTAGGACAACAAACCTCAGTTGTTCACATATCTTCGTGTCCGGACTGAGGTGAGCTTACTGGACTTATTTAGTAAAGGACTTAGACTGATAGTAATACCTAAAGCGTGTCTCTAATAGGTACAAAATACAGTCGTTCACATATCTTCGTGTCCGGACTCTATCACTCACAATCATTCCTTGACACATGTTATGACGTTGATATGAATCATTTCTTGACATGCTTGTCGTGATCGAAACGGTGATAGCCAGAACAAGCGACGTGAGGACATCATGCATAACCAGGCAGGCTGGAAACCTAGTTGTGATAGACAAGAAGACATAAGCTGTGAAGGAGGGGATCGACGGCCTTAAACGAGAGTCTGTAGATATCTATGAGACTTCGACGATGGCAATCTGCTGATACACGACAGTCGGACGAGTACAGCAAGTAACCACTCAAATTTTCTGAATCGACAGATATATTGGTTATATTAGAACTAGAGGAGTCCTCACCACTGAAGTTACCAAGGCTTTCAGGTCCAGAAGTAGGTAGGGAGCTTTCCTGCTCCGAAAACTATGTGTGAGTTCTTCACAATAGGATGAACCTGAACAACGATCTGACTCCACTTCTTCTTCGTCTTTCTTCTCTTTCAATTCCTCCTCGCCCTGTCATGCCCAGTTCTCCCATTGCTCCTAGAAATATCCCCTCAAACCTCAGAGTTCGTCCTTGACCCCCCCTCAAACCTTGGAGTTCATCCTTGGCCCCCTCAACTCCTCAATCAGCTCCCGGAGCAGTGCATCTATCCTGCCCGTACCTCTGATGGCCGCCTTCCATAGTCTTGCCTCTGCTTCTTGAGGCGGGATGCATCGCTGCTTCAAAGCAACACACCCAGCACATGAGGAAGATCTACTAAAAGGAGATCAGTTTAGCTTGTAAGTACAATTCAAAGAGAGGTACTTACCTTTTTTCATGAGGGAGGCATTCCTGCCCAGCCCTCACACACCGATTACAGGGGTTCTCGCCCCCCACTTCATCCGTCTGTTAGTTCCACCAGTCCTTTGTGTTCTGGTCCAGACCTTTTCCTCCACCTGATTCTCCTCTGAGGATATCTCCATAACATCCACCCTTGCTTTCTTCTCAATTGCCTTCCTGGACTCCTCTGTGGCTTTTCGTTTCTGCCCATGCCTGACAACGAGGGGAAATCTCAACACATTCCATCACATCATTCCTGTCATGCCCTGCCCTCTCCTTCAGCTTCTCTAGATGCCAGGGTTGTGCCTCCTCCATCTCCTTCCACTCCTGCTGTAGCACTTCCTGCTTCCTCTGCTGCTGCTGCCTCTTTTCCTCCTCTTCTCATGCCTTGGTCTCCACTGCCAAATGTGCCTTCTCTGCTGCTCTCACTGCTCGCCGGACTTTTGCTTCCTCTTCCTGCTTTGCCATCCATGCTTGTTGTTCTGCAACTCAGTGTGCATATTCCTCGCGTTGACAGGTCAAAAGCTCATCTTCAGAGTCTGAGTGAGGGGACGACATGAGGGTAGGAGAAGCAGAAAAAAAATTTCTTTTCTTTGAATTGACTTATATGATGATTACATGAGGTAATTCTATAGAACTTCAAAGGGGTCAGTCCCAAGGGGGGAACACACCTCTTTAGACTGATTTGCCAAGGTTGGTAGATTGCTGAAATAGCCGCCTATTACAGCAGGAACCGAGATAGACGTGCAAACCATCTCGTTCCACAAAGAAGTATCAAAGTTAGGACCATTCCAAAAACCTAGGTCTGCAGAGACTCCATGTGATGTGTTGTAGGTTTGCCCTAATGAAATATCATCCAGTAACATTGAACCCTGGCCGAAAGCAAATTGACTGTCAGATAATTGTAGATCTTTTTATGACTGAGAGTGTGAGAGTAGGAGGAAGGCACTCGACGAGCGTGGTTAATGTTAATTTATCCGCGGGCTGGAGCAATTCAACGGAAGGTTCAGGTTCAGTGGGATAGGATACTGTGGCGGTTCACCCTGCTGAAATTTTCTCACCCCTTTCCTTCTACCTCATGTCCGAAAAAACGCAGGAATTCTTTCAAAGCAGTCTTTCCTCCTGCGACACCCAGTTTGCAAAGACCAGAAAACGGCGACGACGAGCTATTGACCCCTCAATCGGCTACTACATCTATAGCGAATGCACTACTGAACTTGAGGGAACAGAGAATGCTAAGATGGCCAGTGGCTTCCCTGAATCGGTGTCAACCCCAACTCCTGATAAAAATACTGTATGTTCTGGCCTCCCATATCCTCCGAAGACGAGGTATCATAACCAGTCAGAGTGGTTCACTTTCAAAGGCTCATCGCCATATCTAGTGTAGAACGGCCCGAGAATGTTATGACAGTGGACAGGTTTCTTCGCCAAGGTGGTCCCAATCGTCAGAAGAAAAATTCAAGAGCGCCTTTGCTCGCTGGACTCGTACTCTCCTCTGGTAGCTCTGATCGATCTGATGTCAATTACCTGAAGCTACGTTCAAGAGCAGTGGTCAGGAACTGGTCTCCAGAGTCAGGGTCTTATTCGGATGGGACATCGTCGAAACACCAGGAGCGCAAACAGAAACGGACTTTCAAAGAGCGCATATATCAGGCTGCCATTGCTTCTGGTGTCAAACCTATCAATGTTCTGGTTCAACCTAAAGATACGCCACTCTCAAAACCACCCCTTTCTTTCCAACTGGTGTCTCCTCCTCGATCACGACGTATTAGGGGTTCAATTATGGCCCCTAATAGGAAAAACAACCCCTTCCAAGATTTGCGTTTCTCTCATACCCTTGACCCAAGTAAACCAAAATTTCCATTATCTCGTTGGCATACCACCTTCCCCCATCGTTTGAAAATATGCTATCAAGAAACAGGAACGAAAGAAGCGGGTGCTGCACAATTGACTTCTAAACCTTTACACTTCGTACCTCTTCTTCAAGCTGAAGAAGGTTATAAGGCACTCTTCGTGCAAGTTCAACAATGAGTGGTTTAATGTTAAGTTACAAGATCGGTCACTGGATAGTTTGGTTCAATACTCGGATGTCTTTCAACTTGTTTTTCCAAAACGTCTGCTTACCAACTGACTCCTGACTGGTAACAATTAGACCACAAAAGTTGCTGGCTCTGCCTTCCAACGCCTAGAAGCGTTTCATTGCTGCCCATCCTGGTTTTGTAATATTGTCTACTGCCCAGAGCCAGAGGAACAAAGCTACATGGCAACTCTGATTAATCCAGTGCAAGTCGTCTAGACTAACATTTCCAGAGTCTACAGTGTAGTAATGTCACTTGGTACACCGAAGTATTTGCTTTCCTCTCAGAATTTTGAAAGGTGCTGCAAGTCGTGCTATGAATCACATCTCATTTTTGGTTTTGACATGATGGTTTTTGGGCTGGGTGGTATAACGTAACACATCAAAACTTCAAATACTCTACAGGGGCTTTCGTTGCTTGAAAATTAAGTAGTGGCACATTTCACGTGTCAAGCACACAGGGAAAAGAGGCTAATTTCTCTGTACGGACTCAACCCACTCGGCTCCTAACAAAAATCAATCCCACATGCTTCGAGTAAAATGCATCTTGGCGTTTGCTCCCCATATTTTCAGAAAGAATCTCTGGCCTTCTCCTGTCATTCAGAATTGTGTGGGAGGTGTGCCAAATGATCCATAAGGCTGGAATTATACATATACAAGAGATTCAATCCAAAGATTCAGGAGTTGCCAGACCTTGACTGCGGTTCCACCCGTAAGCAACGCATATTGGGATAGCGTAAGGAAAGTCGACGACCATTCATAATGGCTTGGACTTCCTCAAACTGACGAATCTGTGAGAACAAGGGTAACGAACTGATTTTCGAGTAACGTACCTTGGTCCCCTCTGGCAATGGTATCGTCCTGTGGTGGGAACGCTCAAAACGTTCCCTGTATACTGTTCCCTCATCTTCTTCATACTCAATCACCTCCACTGTCACCCACGTCACGACCAACCGACCACGTTGGAAACTGATGTGAACGTCTTGCTTCTCAATTTCTGTTGGCATTTCAAAAGTCGCTACCATTGACTTTCCATCACTTGATTCACGTAGAGTAGAACTAGGGATGCAAGCTGATTTCAATAAACGACCTTTAGACGCGTGAAATTAGACACACACATTGACTTTTGCCTCTTGACAGCTTTCATTGGAGATATAGGTGATTCCATGACTGGTATCCGAACGCTTGGACCCTCTTCTTGAACGGGAGCGCCAGAAGCCAACTGCTCTGGAACCACTTCTTCGAGAGATTGGACCTTTGGCTTCTCCTTCGCCATCTGAAGCTGTTTTTTCTGCCTGATCGCACTCCACACATCACTCAACGATGCAGCATTGGCAGGGGGGTCAATAGTATCGTCAATGGCAAAACTACCAGTGTTGTACAGTCGATTGATGACCTGAAATTGGTGGCTGGACGACATGGAGCTTGATTGCTGAAATCGACGAGAGTCAATTTCAGAATGGGTATCGATGCCGGAAGAGTGGTCGATAGCGCAAGTGCCCAGTAGCGAGGATGCAGATTTATCCTGAGGCGGGTGACTAGATAAAATAAGACCTTCCTGTGGACTCGCAAGCGGGTCTCTATGATTGAGTTCATGAGTTGGCATTTGAGTTCCGATATGAATTCAGCGTTTCCAAGGAGTTGACTGATACCAGAGCCTGTGCGTAGAAAGCAACCAACAGATGATTGATCGCAGTTGATGTCCTGTGCAATGTCAATATTCATTGGCAATTGGGATACCGTAAACTCACAGATCTCTGTCAGTAAGTTGGTCAACGGGTTCAGTAAAGAATGATTCTGGATGATTCAACGACCTAGTGACAACTGAAGGCTGGTTTTTGTATTGAAAGCACCACATTGAACAAGTAAGCCTCGAAAACTCGGATCAACGATCTGGAGGTTCTCATGTCGTTGCCTCGCTGCCAACACGAGGCAGGGTAAATGTGACGACATCACGTGGTCTCCGATCCGCGATCAACGCCCGGCATTTTTCACACCACCATTCAACATGAAGTGAGTAGTTTTTTCCATTATTGACCTCCAGGATGGGCAACAAAAGCCATCAGTCATCTAGCATGTTAGACTTCCAATGACCGTTTTCGGGGTTGCGGATGATCATCGACTTCTGATTCTTACTTTTCCAATGTGTTCTCAACCACTGACTTCTTTTTTTGCAGGCTCTACCCCATGCGACATAGCAGAGTGGAACGCTATTTAGGAACATAGTGACTGATCATAATTACAATGTCTATAGCAGACCTGAACATGATGCATTTTATCAAGGGGGTTTGAATTTCTTGTTAACATAACCTGATGTTCCCCAACCCATTCCCAGGCGTCGTTTCACACTAATGGTTCCCAATGGACTTGGTTTGGGTCCTTCCTCCACATGACGACTGACTTGGTTGTTGACAAGATTGGCTTGGGTTGATGACTGAAGGGGTTGGCTGCGTTCTGGCAATTGCTTTGTTGGTTCAGATAACGGGACTGATCCTTTCGCGTTTGTTGCTGTGGATCTCGATCTACTCTCATGAACCGTGTAGATCATTGATGATGAAGACTGAGTAACGAGCTGAGTGGGGCCCTTCACTCTACTGGATGAAACGAATCCAGTCGTAAACTGAGAGGGTTCAATTCGCCCAAGTTGAATAGCAGGTTGACTGAATCCAGCAGCGCTATGGACAGTATATTTCTTCGCACTTTCATCATTAGGTTAGACCTCATGTTGAGGCACGGTGCACCGTGGACGTACTATTGAGCAATCTGAAATCGCACTTGCTCTTCTGGAGGTTCAGTGCGACCTAGTATTTGAGATATCGTACGACACTGAGAAAAATCCAAGTCCGGGAGTGTATTCGTAAACAGTGACTATCACATATCAATATTCAATCCATGGCAGGCGAGGTACTCTTACTTGTCTGATTGATGTGAGAAAAGGGGACAGGGTTTTATTCTTCGCCTCGCCAGCGATTTTCCTTCTCTCAGTGTGAGATAAATATAGCAAACACTGCGCACGAGTGCATGCAACATAAAGGAGTCGTCTAGTATACCATCAACAATTGCGACTTAGTTATCTGGGAACTACTGACCTCTCTTCTTCTGCATCTTCGCTTCTATAGAACGGGAAAGTCCCTGCTTCGACTACATGGGCATTAGCAGAAATGAACTTGATCATGCTTGCATGAGGGAGTTACCTGCTGGGATAAATACGACTGGCCACTCGAGACCCTTTGCAGCGTGGCAGGTGACAATGGTGACTCTCTGTCAGCTCTATCAGCTACTCGAATGATGTCAGGAGAGGCAATATACTTGCTTCGTTGTTGCTCGCTTCATTTTGACTGTCTCCTTCTGATGACAACATCGAGGCTTGCAAGAACAGACGAAGAGGAGTTTGCCTGTATTCTTCCAGTCGAAGCACAACAGAAACTAGAATTCACGGCAGAACATACTGTTCCATTGAAACATCCCCATCCTGAATGTCGACAGTTTTGATCTCACTTGCAAAAGTGATCAGCTCCTCAACGTTCTGCCAACGACTGTCCCAGTCAGACTGCGTCCTTCTCAAATATTGTTGATAATCTATTCTTTGTAGGAGTTTCCGGATAAGATCAGGGGGTGACATGCCCTGCCAATCAGTTTCAGACCAGTCTGTAGCTATCTTAGTCCAGAAAAGAACACACCTCTGAGGAAAATCTTCTCAGTTCCTGCACCACCTTAACAAAATTAGCCAGCTTTTGTCTGACCGAAGGTTTAATATCAGAAATGTGATTATCACATATTTTTTCAACAGTCTTCAGCATAGACAGTTGATTAACGTGAGCTCTATCAGACAGTTGCTGCAGCGTCTTTGAAAGAGGAACAACTATCATTTTTTTTACTCAGACGAAGAGCACTGACACTTTCCTTCTCTCCAATACCTCGCGCAGGGACATTGACTGCTCGAAGGAAAGCAGAGTCGTACTCAGGATTATCAATCAATTGCAAGTAGGCCAATAGTTCTTTGATCTTGTAAAGAAGTTTATTTAGTAGAGCCACCAAGCAAACAAGGATGCTTACCTCCGAGCGTTCGAAAAATCTACGTCCACCCAACAAACGGACTGGTATGCCTTCCATCTGGAAAGCATTTTCAAGTGTGCGCGACAAGGCCGTGAATCGTACTAAGGGTCGGTCAAATCAGGGCTGCGCGAGTACAATAGAGAACTCACGCAGAACGGCAACATCTCCATAACCAAGAAGACCACCTGTATGAGCTATTATCCGTTTGACCTCAACTGCAATACTGGTTGCTTCATCGTGTTCGGATTCCCGTGCGCGGAGCACGGGTATGCTTCCCATTGGGTGCGAGGTGAATAAGGACTTGCGAATTCGGTTCTGATCTAGACGTTCCATAGCGTCGATCCTGCAAAGGAGGGCATCTAAACATACCTTGTGCGACAATTGCGAGGCTTGCGTTCAAAATTGATCTGGTAGATCGATAGTTTTGTTCCAAAAATATTTGCTCCGTAAGTGGGTAATCTGAAACAACTGAGCATAGTTTCCGCCCCGGACGCATCCAATTCCCACCTTTCTGCATTCGAGCGAGGTTTCCAACCTCGGCAGATCGCCAACCATAGACTGGGCTGGAGTGAGAGGAGGCTACAGCATTTGGAAAAAGCACGAACTCGACTGGTCTGGGTCGCCGACAACCGTGACGCAATTGTGATAGGCAAGGGAGCGCATGAGCTCATATTGCGTTACATTAGTGTCCTGACTGTTTCAAACGTTAGTTCCTCCTCATAGTATGCTACTTAAACACACAATTCATCGACCAAGACGTGTTTACACCACTCAACAGCCTTCTCGTGGCAGCGGAATAGCTTGACACCAAACAACAGCAAGTCGTCGAAGTCGAGAGAATTGGTTTGCCTCAGACTTCTCTCGTAGCTGGTGTATACCGATGAAGCGATAGAATTAATCTTGTCAATTATAGACGGAAATGAGGACTTGTTTTCATTGCACTCTGTGCTCATGGTCGCTGCATCAAATCCGCGTGCCTTGGCCTTAGAGATCATAGATAACACTGTCGACTCCTTGAGACTGATATCTCCTACGACAAGGTGGGGTTTAAGAAGGTTTGCTACCAATTTCTTGCTATAGGATTGAGCATATGTGCGATACTTCGATGATCAAAAAGAGGCACCTCTCTTCTGCATCACATACAGTGAAATTACGCTCCAGACCAACGACATGAGCGTATTTCCGTAGAAAAAACGCACAGAGAGCATGGAAAGTTCCAAGTCTGATCGGACTCGCATGATTCTCACCAAGGATTGCTATTAAGCGCTGTCGCATCTCATTGGCAGCCTTGTTGGTGAAAGTCACGGCACAGATTGAGGAAGGAGGAATGCCATGGTGCAGAATAAGGTGGACAACTCGGGACGTCAGAACCTGAGAAACAGGTCGGTTACTTGACAGGTGTTCTATTTCACGAGTAGTGATCAATCAACCTTTGTCTTTCCACTACCGGGCCCAGCAAGGATCTGAAGCGGTACTGTTGGAGAATGCAGGACTGCTATTGATCGGCGAATAATAGGTCAGTAGTTTCAGCCCTTCGGAAGGAATATACAGCATACCCTTGAGCTGAGCAGGGTTCAGAGAATGCAAGATGGAAGACGCAACGGTAGATGTCATAGACAGCTGCTACCACCACGAGGCTATCAGACAAAAAAATATCGAGACGCGTTTCATGTGGTCATGTGACGATCTCATTGTGGCGTTCAAGGCCTATGATAGGACAATTTTGTGGAAATTGACGAAACACAAATCCTGAAATGCCCAGAGAACATCTACTTAGCAGAGAGAATTCTATCCAAGCCTGTATGCTGTTAACTCAAATTTTTACCACATCCAAAACATGACCCTTAACTATCCCGAAATAGGTAAAGGCTTTCTTCAGGGCGGTTGATTTTATGAAAGCGATTGGTGGAGCAATCGAGAGCTATAATTAAAGGGCACAATCGTTACAAGGTACTCGTCACTACTCTCGTTCCTCATCCTTCCCTGCTTCCACCCTGGCCTTGGAATACCTGCCACTCTTATCCTACTACCTTTATCCCGCCGCTCATTATCTCTTTCTTTGCTACCTATGGTGGTCCATCCGTTGACAGATACTCCTACACATTCAGAATACAAAATGACAGCTGGAACTGCCGTCCATTACAACTCAGCTGTAGAGAGAACCGAACTCCGGCCCTCTATCCTGCCAGCATCCACGAATATCCAAAGCCACAATCAGCTTCCATCGTTTTGGTCCAGGAGGAAAACTCGAAATGTCTCGCATAACCATGGACAATGGTGGAAATGGCAGCTGAAAGGTTGGCGTATAGTCGCTTTCCACTCCTGTGAGCGAGACGTACTTGATACCTTCAACTTTGACCAACGAGATCTAGGGCTCAATCTTTTCCTCGTTTTTATTCCTCTCGTTGTCAGTATTTTGCCTCTGGACAATGTAGTTCCTCCCTAAACTAGCCCTCTCTGTCAGTGGTTGCCCAAGTTATTGGAGAAGGATATGCATAATGTAAGGTTCGCATGTAAGTACTGCTAGCTCTTGAGATTCGACTGGTGCTGAGAAAAATCAGTATGCATCCTTGGCTTGGTTCCACTTGTAAAAGTAAGAGTGTCTTCATACAAGCACGTTCTTATGTTGTAGTACCTAAATCTATCACTTGATCTTCTAGCTCCATGACCTCTGTACAAGTGAACTCGCATTAAGAATAGGTGGAAACAAAGCCGGCCTCCTCAACGCCAGCCTGGTAAGTATAACTCTCTACGTGTTACTTATAAAATACTCTGACCACGATCACAGAGTAACATGTAGGTACTTTACCACATCGCTGATTGGGTTGGACTGACCAGCATATATACAGGGTCGAAATCGTTATTTCTGTAGGCCGTCTCATCTACTTGTTTCATAGTGTCGTCCTCACTCTTGATTATAGATCAGTGCTCTGCGACGTTGCGAACTGAGCGTCGTACAGTCAGCGCGTAAGTGCTTATCCCAAACTCATTTCTCGCTCTAACCTGTTCTTATCAGTCGTTGGTTCCATACTGAGCAAACTATGTAATCCTCATCATTCCTCAACTTGTCTCATCCTCATCGATTTTTAGTACTAGTTTTAGGACTGTGCTTCTTTGCAGGAGGGCTACGTTTCTCTGAACAAGGGTTTGACGCAAGTAAGTGGCAACATCAGTGATTTGCCATGTCTGACGACAAGCAGCTGCGACTCAAATGCACACATCGCTAATGAGTATAAGTGTTGGCGCTATCCTTCTGCCTGCTGCGTACCATTTCATGGAGGATACTGAAGGGGACATCGAGACATCTGCGACTCAAAGTGGACACATTCTTCTCATGTCTCATGGTGTGCGTACCAGAATCGTAGCTGCTAGTCTTCATTTATCAACATATAATTACGGCGCAGGTGTCCATCGTGCTACTCTTCAGTGTGGTCATTCCATTCCTTCTGCTTCCCCTTACCTTAATCATTTCCTTCAGTCTATTCCGCATACCTTGTATTCCAGCTCTGGTCGCACAAGCATCTGTATCACGACCGTCACAACAAGCAGAGTCAACCCTTGCCGGTACAAGTTCGAGTTGCAGTGCCAAAAAAGGCTCAGGTACTCAAACACGCGGGAAAACGTATTGCGGCGTCGTTTTCTACACTTGACATTTCTAAACCGATCAGTCGCGCAGACCTGAGCTTGGGCAATCGGCCTGAAAAAAAGCTATATCCTTCTCCCTACGAATCGCAATTGACTCTCAACATCTGTCCCGAGAACTCCAGCACTGGAAAGGATGAATCACATAAGGGCCCAACAGAGCGACTTGCTACTCCCAGTGTGGTGCCATTGACTCGCAAAGATACATTCATGAGCAACCTGTCTAGCGACACAGTTATTCTAGACGCGACGACGTCATACGAAGATATCGAGACAGAGGGTTTAGTGCAGAAACAGCACCAAACTCGAAGCCACGATAGAGAACCTCGTCTGAGTTGGGCAGTTACACTGGGTTCCATGGTGATTGTAACGATTGTGAGCACTTCTGGCCCCAGACACACGGAAGTCTTCTTTTTTGACGACCATATCAGGTTGTAGCTCTCACCGCAGAGACACTAGTGGAATCAATGAATGGGATCTCTTCCACGGTCAGTAAAGAGTGGATTGGTCTAATCGTACTGCCCAGCGTCTCGGCGATTGCAGGTAAGTCGCTCTAGAATAACGAAGTATACTTGGACTCATCACAGCCAACAGAATGCATAACCGCGGTGAATGTATCTGTCCGCGACGAATTGACACTCAGCGTAAGTGTCGCTGTTGGATCGAGCATTGTGAGTCGAGGTGCCTCTGAGTGATACGCCATGCTTACCAGTCTGGAGCAAACTGCGTTGTTCGTCTTTCCGTAAGTTTCCCTGCCTCCTGGTTGACGTGACAGTGGTTAAATCCACCAGCTTCATGGTCATACTAGGTTGGATGATACAAAAGCCTTTGTCGCTTCTACTCGATCCCTTCCAGTCTGTGGTAAGTGATACTTTGATTTTCTTGATCGATGAACACCGACTTAGCTCTTTGAAAGGTTCTTTATCTCTCAGGTACGACAGTCCCTCTCAGAGGACAGCTTGTTTTCTAATAATTCCCATCAATGCAGTTCAGATCATGAGCTACGTCGTTGCGGATGGAAAATCGAACTGGCTTGAGGGTGTGATTCTAATTTGTGAGTATCACTGGCAGCTGTTCATACCATAGTCACGTCACGCCAACCCACCCCACCGACAGGCCTTTATGTTATCGTGGCCGTTTCATTTTGGTTCTACCCAGGTGAGCATGACGCGCGAAATTCGTTGTCCTGACTTTATAATAGCTTCGTGAAAAAAGGTTCAAACGTACCTACCGCCCTTTCGAATTGTGCCATGACCCCTGTCTAAGCGGACACAGTAGATAACTTTTGTTTTTTTTCTGTTCGTGGTTGAATGTAATTCTGCGGGGAAATTTTTATGGTGCTATCCAATAGCGGAGCTCCTAGCGCATATTTGGGTTTCTAATTTGGAAACATGTTCAATATAGCTTTGTGTATTTGATGGGAGCGACAAAGAACAGCCAAAACAATCATCATGGCAGTTCCATATTACATATATGTCTGTGTGAGTTCGTGTATAGAATTGATAGTTTTGAGGTTTGATCATAGTTAGCATCATTGTATAGCGCATTGCCCAGAATCAGATTTGGTACTTTGATACTTTGATAAATTACTGACCAACCGTCGCTGAGTTACGCATCCACGGATCAATGATAACTTAGCTCCGAGTCTCAAAATTGTCCCGCACGCACAGTTTTTGTTTTGAGGAGAGTGCAGGGAACTGTCAGGGAACGGATACACTCAACTGTGTTTGATAGCGTACAGTTACAAGTGGGTTTTAAAGTATATACATAATCGGAATAATACATAAATATGACAATAAATATGACAATCCACTTGTAAGCTAGGCATTAGAGCCGAGTCCAGTTGGCAATGAGAAATTGATAATAGGAAATATTGAGCCACCATGCCACGCTAATGCTTGCATCCAGGGCAGTTTCCTGCGAGGTTAAGTGCTGTCATAGTCAATCGGGATGCTTTGTCGGAAATCAGGGCGGAAAACACTTACTGTACTGTTCAGGATATAACCGTCTGTCAATCAGGGTGATGTCAGACAAATGGTAACGACACTATTATTATGTAGGGACGAGATCGGTACGTACCTTTGCCAACAAGTCTGCCTACACCGAGGAAACCTACAGCTCTGGGGATGGTTCGGGCTAAGCTTGCACGTTGATGTATAACAAACTATCTGTTCTTACGTAAGGAAGCTGTGTCTCAGTGAGAGACTTCGACATACGAGCTCATCTGGCTGTAAGCAGATGCAGAGCTTAAATTCATGATCAATGTCAGAACAAGAAGTTGCAGCGTACCAGAACTTCAATGTGGCCACAGGCACGATATACCTTATTGACTCTTTGAGGAACGTGAGCTTTGTATAGCTCAGACGCGAGATAGGATAAACTTGACTTACTGTCTGATACGACACATTTTCTCGTTAGAGGAGGCTTTGGAGAGAATCAGAGAGACAGGGGATATGAGTGGCCATCATGCTAGCCAGTCTAGCTTTTTATGTTTGTCCAATCTGTATATTGCGAGGACCTCGTTGTTTGAGAGATAGTTGTTTGGGAGATAGGCAGTGAACTGATTGGGCTGCCGTTGATAGAGACGTGGGCTCGCATCCGAGCTTTATTAGACGTCTCAGTGGCTACGATATGACAGGTGCCAATGAGATTAAGGCAGTGATTCCTGTCTCGATCAGTCATGTCGGAGAGTAAAAGCTTCAGAACTGCAAAGAAATCCTTGAAGCCGTTTGACATCTCGGTTAGCTTTGCCCCGCGATTCCCATTTAAGAATGAAAAACCCCAGGAATTCTCAAGAGCGGATATTCTGTGGATTTAGACTCAGTCAGAACATTGAGATAGATAGAGTGAGAGCCGGCTTAGTCAAGCCAGATCACCCTTTGTTATGCATAACAATTTTCCCAATCAGACATTTCCAGATGTCAATAGTGTTTCTACGTCTCGCGAAACCAACATGTCATTTCTTCTCAATCCTTGGGAAGATTCTCAAAGAACACGTCCTCGCGTCCGTTCCATGAAAGAACGATCTCCCAACTATCCCACTACCTCAAGTCTCGATCCGCCCATATCGTTCCCCGAGCCAGATTTCACGCCATCGATTTCGAGTTTATACATATCCTCCAGGAACCTTCGGCACCGACATAGTGCAGGTGATTTGAGATCGCAATTTCAGATTTCTGTTTCACATCATGAAGACTATGGTGAACCATCGGATCAAGGCAACCCCAAGGTCCGCTGTTATCCGTCGCATGCCTGACCTGACAGAGCGCTAAAGTATCTCAGTCTAGGAATGAAGACAGAGAAAAGTCATCTTCTCCAAGATCAGAATCTGAGTGGGTTCTAAACTCTACTTTTTGAAACATACCCATTCCAATTGCTGTCTCAGTCTAGTTGATTTGCTGAGTCGCTTTCAAAATGGCAAACTAGACGATCAAGATCAAGAGTGGCACATGCTGGTCTCTACAGAGGCGCAAGTCGCTTTAGGTAAACAGGAGGTTCGCCGACAGTCAATCATGTTTGAGATAATTAAGGGAGAACGTGATTATGTTGCTGATTTGGAGCTGGTGCAAACGGTATGCAAAGCGCCTATATTGTTATGGCCTCATAGAATCTGATAAGGTGAAAGCTTTTCATTGATGGCCTCTGGGCTGCAGACCCTCAAATCATGTCCGCAGATGATTTATCTGGATTCGTTCATGATGTCTTTGGAAACATGAAAGAGATCTTCAGTCTTCACCAGCAACTGCTGTATGCGTTGTTTGAACGCCAGTGCGAGCAGCACCCAGTATTGCAAACCGTAGCTGATATCGTTCTTGATAGTGTGTCACTGCCTCTATACTTAAAACACTTTTTCTGACTCTTGCTTAGAAGTGATCAGGAATGAGTTCCGTTCTGCATATGAGACATACATCAAACACTATCCTCTGGCAGAATCACGCCACAGAAAGGAACTCAAACGCAACAATGCATACGAACGGTTGTGCCAGTCAATCTACAACGATCCTCGGGTCCGTAAACGCGATCTTATTACATTTCTGTCCAGACCAGTTACGAGGTTGCCTCGCTTGGGCCTGCTACTCGAGGAGACTCTGAAGTCTACTGAAAAGAATTATGAACATCCAGATCTGGAGACGCTGCCCCTCATTTTGAACATCCTTCACGATTGTGTCAAAAGTACTCAACCGGGTATTGAAGTCGCTGAAAGCAAGGTCAAATTTTGGTCCCTTTGTGAGAGGCTCGTGTACCAAAAAGGCGAAATTATTGTACGCGGATTCCCTTTGTATAACATTATTGCCGCCAGATGAACTGTGTATACTTGTCTGTTAGGACCTGGATCTTTATGATCAGAGTCGTACCCTCGTCCACTCTGGCCCGGTTACAAGGAGGATAAGGTCAGAATCGGGATTTCACGAATGGGACGACCTCGTCGCATCGCTTTTGGACAATTATTGTAGGCTGCCATTTGTCTGTACATTCGTTCTCTCATGTGGTTCATAGTACTTCTCACCAGGGAGGAGCAGCAGCAGAACTCTTCGTCGGTCAAACGACGTATCATATCTCGGGTAGACTGTACATCTCTCCGTAAAGGCTTAAACTCATTATCTTAAGCCTTTGTACCTATCATTCCTGCAACTCGGGAATTTTGATGACGTTCCCGATGTGCGCAAGGTCAAGTCCGAGGGCGGGTTACTTGAAACCTTGAGGTCCCATTCAGCGCCTATATTTCCATTTACTATTTTCCATTCCTCCAGTCGTTCAACCCGGCAATATACCCTGTACGTTGCATCAGAGGCACAGCGACAGAAATGGAAAACCAGTCTCTCTGAGGCTATTGCTCTACATCGGCTTAGAGAAGATTCAAACAAAGTCTGTGGTCATTTCATTCAATATGTTCCGTGGTCGGTAACTCGTTCCAGTGGTTTGACCCTCAGAACATCAGTTGTTCTTACTTTCGTGTTCCGACCCAGTTGGAAGCTCCACCACAGGCATTGAGAATCACAGGGAGAATTTCATCGGTCGTACCTTTCAGTAAGCCTTCTCAGCACTATTCTGGGCAATCATCACCAAGTATTTAGCCTACGGAAATCGGAAGTATCTGGTGGTGGGTTGCCCAGCTGGAATCTTTGTTTCTGTGAGAGGTCATGAAGGTGCATCTGGTCAATATTTTTGGCTCCGATTCTAACATGTTGTTGTCTACTCTCATCAGATTTCAAACAAGTCCTACATTGTCCGGATCCAAGATATATGTCAGCAATAGGGGAGACTATTCGTGGTATATTCAATCGCCTGATTGTCCATACCGAGTCGGCTGTAGTTTCATACCCATTGGAACTGCTAGCCCGACGAGCCTCGGGGCAAACCGAATTCGAGATGGTGGATGCATCAAAGGAAACCATCAGTAGTTCGGAATCTAATATAACTTTCTGCAAGTGTATACAAATAGGTGGGAGAGCGCTCGGTAAATTTATGTTCCCTAGCCGAGAGCCATATCTTAATGTTGAGACCTCAAAATCCCAGTCATATACGCGAGTAAACGACGACTGGGCACGTCGCACACCCTTCAAGTCATGGAAGCCATAGATCAAGCAGAAATCGAGAACATGAATAACAAAGGAAAAAATCTTTCTTTCAAACTCTTGGGCGGGGTGAAATATCACCAATTTCCTCTAATATCTTAATCTGACTTGTGCTATGAAGCCCGGATTCATCCCACGCGATGCCTTCGATGTTGTTGCTTTGACCAAAAATATCGCTATATGTACACAAGACGGGATTGTGATCTGCGATCCGACCAAGTAGGCCCAACCCGCCACATGTCTAAGGACTCATATCAAGCTTTCATCTAGCCTCACCAAATCCCCAGTAACCATCATACCTGATTTTCGGGATGTCATGTCCAATACACCAATGTCAGCGCTCAAAGAACGTTTGAGGGATGCGAGACCACTCGGCTTGGCGCGCGTCGATGCTGATGAGCTTTTGCTGATTTATGATTGTAGGCATCATTTCCGTCTACTCGCAGCTGCTGAGCCTTGTGTTTTGTCTAGGGATAGGATGTTATGTCACGAAACGAGGTATCCCCAGTCGTTCAAGTAACTATATCAGATGGGAAACACAGGCTAGTGGGTTCGCCCATCGCGGAAATCACATCCTTTTGGTCTCTTCACAGTTCATTGAAGTCCGGAACATCAATACAGGCCAGATCGCTCAAGTGATTGAAGACGTTGATATACGTCTCATGTACTCTGGATATAGATATATGGCTGGCGATAGAGATGATCGGGTCTTAGTCGCCATAAGAGGCAACCAGAAAGAGGATAGTATCGCCGAGAGGGTTGTAGAACTTGTGGAGACTGTTGAGTATGTCTCTCACTCTGCTGTTTCCAACATACCCGATATCTGGGACGAATGGGATATGTGATGAACCACACAAGGTTGAACATTCTTCACGTACTTGACTCAAGCTGGGAATGGATCATGAGATATGTAATTTCTGGCACTGATTATGAACTGCCTCCGACTGATGTGTTTATGACTGTCTGTGTACAAGGTTGGGAGAGGTGTTGCGGCAAAGCATAGTAGATCATAATCACCTGTTGTAATCACGATGATGTCCTTCCGAGAACACCTAACACCTCATGGTTTTCTTGATCCTGTGGTCAGTGTGGATCCGTGTGGATTCGTAGGCCCAATAGGCAAACCATTCAAGGGTTGGGTCATTTTACATTGGTGAACAGCGGTTTGCTCGGTGTGTCCAAAGACAGCACACCAATGATTGTTGCTTTCGCACAGAGAACAAACAGGATGATCATCGTGTATGACTTGGGGTAGCGAGGAGTAGATTTGAAATCTGTTGGAGTGATTCTGGGGTCTTTGACATATCACACCTGGTTCATTGTTGCGAGTACGGGTGCTTTGTGTCCGTCAGCTTGGAACTTCCAGTCCTGGGACCAGATGCAGAATTGAAAATTTCCGTCTCCGTTTTTGAGCGTAGGGGCCAGTTTGGTTACTGCTTCTCGTCACAGATAACCAAAATAAGTTACACAATGAATGTTCAAGTAGAATTCCCAAGTGTGATGAAAGCCCTAGCCGTTGGTCTCTGGTGCAGTCAGTTGTCATACTCAAAGAGAATTTACAAGGTATGGGATAAAGCGACCTTGCTGCTGAGTTGATCTCGACCATGTGGTTGATGATTCGCTGCCATTCCGTTGACGTTATTGTCATCCCTATACTATACCCCTCGTATTGCTGGTGGAATGTCTGCTCTACTCTTGAAGCACACCTTGAGTGGTCCTCTCATTATGTCTGCCTCTCCAATTCCGTCTGGAAAGGATTTGAAACTTTTCCAGCCCAAGAAGAACACGGTATTGGTGTCTCATGGTCGACCACCCTGGTATGTATGTATTCGTGCTAGGAGCGTTTGTGCAAATGCTGATCCGGCTCTGGGATCTCAAGGTACGGTGAGGATGGCAGGAAAACAAGTAATGCATTTGTGATCGGTGTTGCTGGTGCAGTGTCAATTGTCTCATGTTTTGGCCTTGCTCATTGGCTGCTACAGGAGGTTCTGCAAGCGGAAAGGTCGGTGGTCGTACTTGATCCAACTACTGTGATCTATAGTACGAAATTTGTTATGTGGAACCAGACGCATGTTGCTCGTGAAATCGTTCGGACGCTTGGATCTATCCCCACCGTTATCATTCTCTCGCAAGTGAGATGACTATGGCGATGATTATAGTGGATGTCCTACTGAATTGGCTTGCAGGATAGCTTCTATAAGCATCATACCCCCGAAGAACTTGCCCTTGCTCATGCGAACATGTTGGATTTCGATCATCCTGATGCCATCGACATGCCAATGTTTGCTTCGGTAAGTAACGATGTGTTTCTACGTTTATCTGTTCTTGCTCATGATACAAGTGCCTGGCGGATCTCAAAGAATGTAAACAATCGAACATACCTGTATATTCGTTCGCGGAGCATCAACGTTTGCAGGAGACCAAATACCTTTATGGAGCTACTGTAATAATTGGTGAATACTTGTAGTTGATTTTGAAGTATCGATTTAGATACTGATCAAAGTGTGAAGCCGAAGGCATAATGGCTCTGCATGATCCTATGTTAAGGGCTCTATATGACCTCAAGGTGGATCCATTTGTGGTTTCACTACTTCACCTTACCTCGCTTTGTCCAGATTTTTGTGCAATGTGACTCCGATTTGATGCTCGCTCGCCGTATCAAAAGGGATGTGAAGGAACGAGGTCGGAACGTCGAGGGGGTACTGGACCAGTATGATTCAATGAACTCCCATCTTCAGCAACTTAATATTCATCACTGACAGATACTTGCGCTTTGTTAAACCCTCATACGACAATTTCGTGCGCCCCACGGCCTCTCATGCCGACATAGCAAGTAATCCTTCAATTTCTACTTAAACTATTGTACTCATGAAGCCCAACAAGATTGTTCCAGGTTTCAACAACAGCGTTGCAATCGAGCTGATTTGCACCCACGTGAGGCGTCAGCTTCAGGAGCGTTCCAATCAATTCCGCGAAAAGATCGCTATTCCCCATCTTTACATTGAATCTGACACTGGGTCATCAACTCCTTCATTAGAGGACTTGAATTTGACCGTCCATCCCAACACGCCACAACTGAAGGTGATTTGGGATTGTTCTGTAGACTAAGTGCTGAATATGATCATGGTTACTAGGGTATCTTGACCATTCTACGTGATAGAGATTGTGGTCGTCAAGATTTTATCTTCTTTGTTGACCGTCTGTCAACGCTTCTTGTTGAGTATGCACTACAACGTGTTCCATATTTACCAAGAATCGTGGTTACGCCGGTAGGAGTTGAAGCACCTGGGAAACAGCTTGATACTATGGTAAAGTTTCCCTGGGTATCGTCATCTGTACATCCTAATTATGTGTAACAGTATTTGTGTGGAGTCTGCATCCAGCGATCGTGAGTCCTCATGTACCTGTTCGGGGTACAGTTCTAATACCTACTCCAGTGGCGGCTGTCTTGAACGGGGATTTCGGAGAGTCATTCGCGATGCGCCAATAGGCTCCTTATTGATCCAATCCGACGCTGCCACAGGAGAACCAATGTGTCTTCAGGTGATGCTACCTCAGTATATCCGATACCGCCATACGGCAGGGAATACTTGGGTATTCCTTCTTGACGTTCAGGTGAGCTTGGGTTTCTGGTGTTGTTGGCTTATCCGTGAATCCTCGGACCGGCAGATCGGCACTGGCGCGGCCGCCTTCATGTCAATTCGTATTCTGCTTGATCATGGTGTTCAAGAAGATCATATTGTTTTTGTAACTTTTCTTGTTGCACGTGGCGGTGGGATTTCGATTCTTAGACATGCTTTTCCGGAAATCAAGATCGTTTGCGCTGCTGTTGATGACGAAATGGAAGAAGGTTGGTTGGAAGGGGTGCAGGATAACCTGACAAATCCTCAAGGTGTCGGACGAAAGATATGGATTATGCGGCCTGGAATGGGACAAATAGGTGAAAGTTTTAGTGTTCTTTCAGTGAATATGGCTGTTGACATGGTGTTTGCAGGTGATCGTTACTATCTTTAGATGAGATCTTTTTGCAAGGAATTATTGTTTCCAAATGAATTTGGATACACCTCACTGACCTTTCCACGTGTACTCTGTTGGACTTCTCTATACTGTCACTATCACCTGTGCCTCGCGGCTATGTCTCTACCGATGAGAGGCCGGACGGACCGGTATAAAGATATTTGGTCCGGTCTTCGGCTGTGCTTTAAAAGAAACAAGCGCCTCCCAAAAATCATCCTGTCTACTCTACTCGAAAATGTTCTTACAAATTTTGACGTCAATTTTCCTTTTTGTCAATGTGAAAGCAGCACCTTCAGCAGTCGAGCCGACATCGTTTGTACTCGTCGGCGACAGTACTACAGCAAACGGGTATGTGAATATTGGTGCGATCTACGATTACATTGGCCTGAAACCTTTCATAACCTTTCATAGGACTACACCGAATAGCGGAGGCTGGGGTAACGGGCTCTGCGGCTCTACCATCACAGGAAATATTGCATCTGTTGCAGCGGGCACGCCCTGTATCAATACAGCTCATAATGGAGCTACCACAGGAAGTTTTGTAGCTAATGGGTGAGTAAGCTGTTGTTGCATGTCCAAATACCTTGACTTACTTACATATCACCGATGATCGATATATGCCCATATCCTTGAACTTGTAGTTTCTGGGACATTTCCGTCGCTGCTATTCGTGGTGAAGTAGCAAAGGGACGACGTACATTGGTGACAATTCAGTTTGGCCACAATGATCAAAAAATAGCACCCCCTGAATCGATGGGTACTAATTTGACTGAGATGGTAAGGGAGATCCGTGATTTGGGGGCTGAACCTGTGTTGGTGACGAGTTTGACGAGGAGGAGCTTTCATTCTGACGGAACAATTGCAGACACTTTGGGACCTTGGGCAGATGGTAAGTATACTCCGACTTTTTTTGATGTGTCTCAAGTTGACCAACGGCTTGTCCTGATCTCTAGAGACGATCTTGATTTCTGAACAGCAACAGACCCACCTTTTGGATTTACATGCTGCTTCGATTAAATATGTAAGGAGATCGTCATTAGGGATGTCTGATTTATGCGTGTTTCTTTGGCAATAGGTTGAAGCCATTGGACCCGATGCCGCTCACAGATTGAATAGAACACCCGACGATAACACACGTAAGTGATCAAAACAGTCACATTTTAATTTTTGAATACCTATGTTGAAAATGATAGATCTCAACGTCAATGGCACTACAGTGTTTGGCAGGTGCTTAATACACATGTTGTTGAATGGAAGAGCAATGATCTGACTCTTCTTAGGATGGTGGCTGACTTGCTCGATGCCAGTTTTCCGGGACAACTCCCTATCATCTCGAATCCTCAGCTCAGTTCTGATATTGCGAATGGCATTCCTGCATTCTAAGACAATATATACCTATGGCTGATTTTCGAGAGAGGAGTGTGCCCCGAATATATCTATGGAGATGATTATGATACATGAAGCTCGATAAACCGTGTTGAAGAGATTTGAGTGGATAATGATAAGCAGCCTAGGATGACACAGAGTGCTCGTCTTCTAGTTCCGTCCCAGCGAACATATGCCAAAGCTCTGGGCCATCACGAATGAGAGCCTACCAAGCAATCATCAGTATCTCTTGAAAGTTCTAGAAGCAATACATGGGTGCTCACAATAGTAACCTCAACAGCAATGAGTGCGATGATGACCAATTCCATTCGGTGAGTTGAAGACTAGAGTAATGGATGAGCTATACAGACGTCATAGTCGATTCCGTGCCCATACCTCCGTAAGCAATTGTCGAAGGACAGACTGAGCCTGCCCCATCGGTCAGCAAGTGTCAGGTATAAAAGGGTCTCAAGCGGTCTCACCTCTGCTGCATAGGTGATTTTGTCATTGACGGACGCGGTTCGCGCCCTCACTTCCAGTGCATCACTTAAGGACTTAAAGTACTCTTTGAATGTGTCATTAAGCAATCAAATAAGCGAGGGGAGGACTCACTTTCCAGTTCCGGCTCACCCCAGTAAAAATCGGGGACGTCGCTGAAATTTTCCCTATTGAGATTTAATCCTTGCCTAAACTTCATGAGTTGTCCAAGTTTCTTGATCAGCTGGGTTCGACCCATCCCCGGCTTTCCGGTCTGTTCCAGGGAGTTTGGTAGTAAAGCCATAGACGTCAGATAATCGTCTAGGGACACTTCCAAGGCCGATAAAGCAGTTGAACGTGAAAGTGCTTGAGAATACGCATAACGTGCGAGAAGAGTTTCCACTGGAAAGACCATAGGCGGAAGTTTGGAAGGAAGTAGCGAAGGTTCATTGAGTGGAGAGACTTGCCCGAGGATAATCAAATCCCCTTGAAGACGAGTTTTCCTATAGATGTGGCAAATAAGTTTCTGCATAGACCTGAAGTGCGCGAAAGCACGAACTCGCTGGGGTCCACCACAAATTCCAATTCTTCATCCTCTGCCTCGCGCAGTGGTGCGACTTGCATGCCAAGTGCTCTGTCGATCACCTGTGTCTTGAAGGCCAGTGCGTCTTCTTCTCCAAGTCCCCAGCAGACATAACTTCCATTAGAAAACAGGAATATCTCCCCTTCCCGTCCTCCCTTCCCTGGCCATTTGGGGATCCACCACGACTCATGAAGAGTCTGGGAACGGGCTGGCAGCTCGGGGTGGGCTCGGAGGCGAGAGAGCACAAAGCGCTTTGCAGTTGTAAGAGTGAACACAGTCTGAATATCACTTCGAGTGGGTGTAGGATTGGTACGGATGGGAAGCGAAGCGGAAGCAGATCGTCGTAAAGGGGTGGTAGCCTTGGGTTTGGGCTTGGAGTCTGTGTCTGCTGCAGCTGCGTAATGTCGACAGTGTAAGATTGTCGGAATTTGTCTACATGAAATTGCTGCAAAACCCAGAGGTTTGTTCAGGCGCCATACTGAGGACAAGAACATGAATGATTTTTTCTGATACAAGTTCTCACATGACACATTTCATTGCACATTTCATTGCAGACGCGTCTATCAGATGTCTATCAGATATCTAGTCGGTTCAAGGAGGATTACCCTGCCACGATATATCTCTCCGATAACAGAATCTCAAGCTGGTTTAAAAGCCAGAATCAAAATGACCAGAGTTCAATTAAAGAGCTCAAAGAAATTTATTTATTGGGCACATGATGCGGAGACTTGGGCGGTTATTCTGAGGGTTCCCCTTGGAAGATCACTCAACAACCTCCTTGAATGTTTTATGTATAGTGAGAGCTCTGAACAAACCAGAATGAAGTACCGAGAGACAGGATGTCGTCGACCCGACTTGGAACTGTGATAGTCCGAGAGAGCTTCAAATTCCCAAATAGCATCAGAAGTTGTCCAGAATTCAATGCCGTAAAACCCGCTACTTTTGCATGGATGATGGCAGGCAACATGCAACATGTCTCGTCATAGATCAGTGCTCCTATCATCCAACCTGAAACCTGAGCAATTTCGAATGACAGGCTCAGATTTTCAAGTCAACAGCAAAAAGTATGGCGATCAAGTGTCTTATCATAGTATTGACCCACTCATCGCAGGAACAACAATGTATGTCTACTACCATTTCGAGTGTCCATTGTGGATCTTATCCCATAATTCCAAGGAAACTCGCTCCCAACTTCCGCACGGTGCGACGCAATGGTTCAAAAATACATACATTAGTTACGCGGGAGTGGTCATGAAATCCATATCGTCAGAGAAAATTTCAACTTCAAGATAGGTTAGGCTCATGCTAGTATGCCTGGTTTGTGCCTAGTCAGTCCCGCGTTCCATTCGTTCGTAACTCTGGATAATTATGAGTTCCGATATTCTTGAATAACTAAGAAAGTGACCCTACAGTAAGCACCTGTGTCACAAGGCCCTGTAGTTCATCGAACCTCAGTGAAATATCTTCGTTCTGAGCAGCTATAGTCAATCCGATGCGTATCTATCGAAAAAGGTGATTTGTGGCCCAACGAGGCAACGTCGAGGAAGACCCACGCTTAGTGAATGAAGCGCAAGTTGGATAGCATCATTACAGTCTACGATGATGCGTCGGTCTCCTGGTTCCAGTTGGCAGCGGCGCAGCCATTTTCTCTTCCCCAGCCTTCGCGCGACGTTCTCAACTTTCTGCAATTGGCTAGACCCGGATGAGGAGCCAAAAGGATGAGAAGATTGACAGGAGACATACACAGTGAATTGGTCGATTGCATCAATCATAGGCTGCGGATAGGTTTTGACAGGCTGATCTTGGGAGCAAATAGTCTTCACGAAACGACCAATATTGATTATAAGCACGACGAGAGTGTCATCTGTAACGCGCGTCTCCTGCGTATTGTTCAAGCAACTTGATATTCCAAGAATATTCAACCACTGACATTCAGTAGCTCAGCCACGCGCAGAGCGGATCCTACAGCAGACACGAGGCCGGGTATACACAAGTTGGTAGCAGTTGCACGAGCAAGTATCAGTGCTTGAATTGTACCTGTCAAAGTCACTGTTGCGTCTGCTTCGATAGCCACCTCGGTCAGAAAATCTGTATCTGGGGTATCACAGAGAGAGGTGGCTCTCAAACGAACTGGACCTAAGCAAGCGGTGTCCGAGCCCGCCGTGGTACACATTATTTTAGGATCTTGCCTAGGCGGTTGTGAAGAAGATAAACTTCTTTGGCAGATGCGGAACCGCAAGAGTGAGTGAGAGATACTAGAGCTGTAGGAGTCCATTGATTCATCGGAAGGATTGAAGGAACGAGTTGAATCAGACCATGATCTGAACCGAGACCCATACGATGGAAATGATTGGAAACTTTCGATTCTGTGTAATTCATCTCGGGCTTCCTTCAAGCGTTTCTCGTTGGCCTCATTCTGCAATTTTTCACGAGAGAGAATCAAGAATGTCTTGATGAGAGATTCTAGCTTAGCGATAAATTCCCTGAGTGCCTTGGATGCCCAAGCGAATAACGATTCCCCCGCCGTTGTTCGTGATAGAGGTTTAAGTTGATCAACCATTTCCTTTTGAATCAACGTAACCTTTCCCTCCATAGGTAGGGAATTTATTATCTCCCAAGCCGATAGATGTGTGCTCTGAAACCGATGCACCTGTGATCCGTTCTCGATGAAATGGTTCCAGTACTTGCTGCGCAGCTCCTCTTCCTTTCGCTCTCCTTCGTTCATATCAGTCAACAAATCCCAGTTCGTAGTGACAAATCGGATATTTGAGAGAACGTCATCACCGCAGAGTCTTCGCAATAGTTCGATGTTGCGGAGGAGACTGTTGGGCACTCGATTATCAGTTATCCGATGCAGATATAGGATACCGGATAAATGAATGCCTCTCTGATACCTGCTGCGTGTTTTAGTAACGAAGAATCAACGAAATGGAAGGATGACTAACGTCTCCTCTAACCAATCCGCTATCCCTCGCAAAATCTCCATATCAGTTCGGAAAGTGTCATCGAAACCGGGGGTGTCAATGAACGAGACGTCGAAATCGTGATAGGGATTTTGGCAGCGCACGACCTTGCTCGCTTGCGTGCAGGATTCAAGACTGTCGCCAACCTGTATCTCATCTGAACCCGTCGCAACCTTGATAAACTGAGTGTAAATTCAGTCCAAGATCCAATCATGTACTCAGAAAGAGATATTACCGTACTCTTCCCCGCTCCTGTGAGACCCATAACTCTAAATATCGCCCTCAGTTATCACCCTGCGAGGAACCAGAACCTATACGTACGCGATTATTGGGACGTCTTGGGACAGATCATCGAAGCCAATATTTCCGGGAATCAATGGAGGGGTTCCAAGGCAGGGGGTGGGCAGGGACTGTGCAGTATAGAAACTGTCGATGGTCGCCTCTGATGACTGGCTGACAGCAGTAGCCAAGGCAGGAGCAACTAGCATGCCAACCGAAGATTTTGATCGTTGGTCGATGGTTCTTCTGGTAGCATTTGCCGCTCGCATACTAACATTGAGGGGCGATGTCATCTCGCAGGGGAGGGACACATCAACTCTTGAGTTCGATGGAATATCCCCGCAATGAGTTTGAGGTGTGGCAAACATGCTGAACTACATGACGTCGATGGCCTGTTATCCTACCTAGGGAGTGATAGCGAATGTCCATCAGAACTTGGTGAAATATTGAGATCTATGAATTGGTCTGGGCTCAGTAGATGAAATACGATACGCTGCAAGTGATTTAGAAAATGGTAACAAAGAGCCAGCTCGTGCGGATCGATGAACGATATACCCTTCTGAGATACATGGCACAAGACAAAGAATAACGCAAGAAAATAACAGGCATTTCGCGGAATCAATAAGATCATAGTCACTATACTGCCCAGTTCTTGATGAAGGGTGTTACCCAATAACCCAGATATTTTTCGGAAGATCCTGCCCGATGGAGTCATTAATATGCTTCTCAAACCTAGAAGCAAAGTTGAGTCAAGATATAAGGAACAGCATGAGGTGGGGCTGTGCATTCCCCGCTTCCCGTAGATATTCAAAGCAGAGCTGACCCAAAACAGAATTCCTGAGTTGTTGGGTTAACGCAGGGACGGAGATTGTTATTTGCTTCATATAAAGATCATGAAGCTGACTACAGCCGAATAGTTTTCCCAGACACCTGAGGTATGGACTCGAAACATCAGGAGGTGGGTCGCTGAGCGGCGGCAGTGCTAATCCTCCCTCGTCTTCCGGAAAAGCAAGAGAGTGATAGAACGAGATAGATGACAATTGTGCCGGAGATACTTAATTGGTAACCAACACCTCCAATAAATTTGTTGCCCAAAAATCATGATTTACAAGTTAAGATTTTGCATCAAGACCCAGATAATGTTGATGGCTGTTGAGTCTAGTTCACCGGCACAGTCGCAATGCGGGAAATCTTCCGTTCACCCAACTCATACAGCGGACCTGGAATTGTCAATGATCAATGGAGCTAGAGTTCACCGACTCGCAGCTTTATTGTTGCGACGTATGTGTCCGTTTAGTACGAATACAGGACATGAAAGATGCCCTGGCCTCGCCTACTGCCCTCTTTTCTCGTTTTCAAATTCATCAATCTCGCTTCCCAACAAGGCAAAGACAATTGACCACGCGCTTTCAAATGAATCCTCAAACCGTTGAACTTTTGGCGGAGCGCTTCCCTTGGGGAGTTTATCCCAGACTATTTGGAGTTCTGCCTCCCGTTCCTTACCGATCAGGAATCCACGCATATTACACCACATCGTTGTAACCATCATTACCCGGTTTGGAAAACCTCCAGCAGACTGTTCACAAAGAGACTTCAACATGGCTAGACGTGGACCGGGGGGGTCCGTGAGTTTGGGATCTGTAATTCGATGAAGATACAAAATTCCAGAGATTTTGGCTTTTTTCGAGGAGCTGAAGGCTTGTTAATTCCGTGATCAAAGGTTCTTCAGACGTTGGCTTACAATTTTTTCAGCCATTTCTCCAGCTTTCTTTCAACTTCCTGTTCATCTCTCTCAGAATCAAAGGCTGGTGCATCTGCAAAGACTATACGACGATTTCCATAATGTTCAAAGTCTGAACATTCAACCTGCCGTACATCACTTGTTGCTGGCTTCAGCCCATGATTTACAGGTAGGATGTCTTCTCCGGCAGCTGTATTGATGAACTACCTATTCTCTTGAGTAACAAAGATGGGCGGTTTTTGTAGACTCACAGTACTTTTACCTGCCCCAGACGACCCAACGACGCTATCATCCTAGTGTCACTGCGATGCAACTGACGAGTCATCCCACCACGCACGCAATGATGATATCACCCTGTTTTATGTCGTCGACTTGGAGAATCCTGGAAATGGCGGCTCCCATAGTTTCGGGAGGACTATTGCTTAGAGCCTTTTGGCTTAAGATGTGATGAGGGGCCTTCTAGTGAACTAGACTGCTAACCCAAGACACACCTGCGTGTAAATGCACCCATGCTCCCCGTGTGTTCGGCGAGGAGACAGGCAGGCCTTTTGCCACCTAAGATTAAATTTAGATCTGTCACTGAAGAAAACTAAATTAAGACAATCTGAGCTGTCCCAAAACAGCCCCGTTCGTCCAGTATAACGATGCCCTGCTTCCTTGTATCCTTTTCCGTGCGCATCGACGTACCCCAGCTCTCATGCCCCGTTCAGACCCACAATCAACCACACTTCCGTCATCCATTGCCAATGGCGGCTCCGCTAGTGGCAACAACTTACAGAAGGGCTTATCTCAGCCGTGAGTCTCTTCGCCCACAAGACGGAAATCGGATTGATTTTGTAGTATTCTTGTTTCAACTTGTCTTTCCGGAGTCACTCGGAATGAACCTTTGGGTCTACAGCATTCGTGAGCTTAGCTTGTTTCCATAGTAGTATTTTCCAGGTCGAAGGCAGACATAGTGTATCCGGAGAGGAACTGCCGCAAAAAGGTCCTGATTCTCCTTCACTTGATGTATTTCTCGTTGGAAAAGGTCTGCGACCATCATCGAGACTTATGAAAACCTTGCTGAATCTGCGAGCATCGCTAGGCAATGACTCGAGCGGAGAAAACGGTTCCATGAGATTGTATGTTGTGTTTACTCCTCATCAAATGTGAAGAGGCATATGGACTAAAGGTCGTCCACCCGTTCAGCTTTTACCCTAAATTTATTTTCAAGAGGGAAAAGCCGGTCAGTAGTCTTTCCATTTATAATGCACCGAAATCAACGGAGTGTTGACCTAGACGTTCGCTCACTTCCCATCGCAAGGGGATATTGCTCATCCAATCTCCAAAAAAGGATGGCGACGTCGTAAGAAGGAGGCACAATCTGTCAAAACAGAGGAGCTGAAGGAGTCTGATACCGTGATTGTGTAAGTGTAGAATCATTCAAGTGTGTACAATTATAGTGAAACAAACGTCAGATTGATGGGGCCAACCGGCTCAGGAAAAAGCTCAGTGAGTGATCCCTGTGATCCACTGGACCCAACTGAATCTCGGTCCAGTTTATTAGCATGGTGGCTGATACAGATCAAGGCGTAGGACATGATTTAATGTCATGTACCAATGAAATTAAAGCTGTTCGGGTACACGTACCTGATGAGGACATCGACATTGTACTTGTAGATACCCCTGGTTTCGACGACACTTACAAGTCAGATTATGAAATCCTACAGATGATTTCCGAATGGATCAAACAAGTGTGAGTTCCATATTGACGACCTACCTCATTCGAGCATAACTTCCTCGTAAACAGAGGGTACAAGAACATTCTCCTTGATGGTATCTTGTACCTGCACCGAATTACAGACAATCGAATGGCTGGTACTCCTTTGAGGAATTTGGAAGTCTTTGAAAAGATCTGTGGACCGCAAGCATTCACTCGGGTGTTGATGATGACAACCATGTGGGACGACCTGGAAAACGAAGAGATGGGGGAGCTGCGCGAGGAGGAACTCAAAACCCATTATTGGTATCCGATGATTAGTCAAGGCTCCGAAGCTATACGCTACTTCAACAGCATAGATTCTGCCTGGAAAATCCTTGATAGGTTCCTGGATGCTTCAAAAGAGCGGCTCAAAGCTATCCAGCTGCAAAAGGAAACAGTCAAACAACAAAAGGCACTGAGCAAAACTGATGCTGGACAGGAGCTGTATAATAAGCTTGACGAACTTGATAAGAAGCGAAAAACGTTGATACGCAAATTGGAAAAGCAGATCAAACGAGCAGAGACGAACGAGGAAATTACAGGAATACTGCAGCGGCAACACGACGAGTTGGAAGAACAACGGAAGAAGGCAGTCAGCGAGTTGCAGGGTTTAAAGGTGTCAGTGCCACAGAGGTTTCTAAAGGCCTTTACAGTGAAGATGCGGTACCGTTGAGTACAATAAACGTAATTGAGTCATGTTTCCTTCATCCTTTGTAAATTGCGATGACGCTTGTCAAAATCGATTCATCAACTAAACAGAGGAGTTGTACGGCAGGCGGTCCGCTCAGCCGAAAACAATCATCTGAAGATCTTGGATGAGTTCGAATGCTTTATCTTCTCTCGTTTCTGTTTAACCGTCTCGTAAATTCATATAAGAGCAAACAATCATACATTATCAGGCCGAATCCAAAAGTGAGTCGCCAATGATGGCCTGCATATCCTGGACATCCACCTTCTTTCTAGCCCAGACGTCCCCGTCCATCGAATGTACGCTTGTCCAGATGGGTGCAGGTATGTTCGTTCCCCTAATGATCCCACCACGGATGCTCTTACTTGTCCAAGTTGTATGGCATGCATAACAAAGTCTTGACGTCATCGTGTCAGAGATCTTGAGGTTTTGGATCTTGGGGATCTCTGGTGGACGACGAACGTGGGATGGTGGGACGTTTTCTGCTTTGGTATCAAGGTACGATCGGATTGAGATTTTATTCTTCCAGTCCTGTATCCCAGCTTGAACTAGCCTGAAATCGCAGTGAGAATATGGAAAGCATATTGAGCAGACAGTGCCTACCTGTCACACATCAGACATCGTAAGTCGCTATCTTCTTTCGTTGTAAGTTTGTTGCAGGTTTTCACAATGGTTGAGACTGTCGAAGGGTAATCCTTTTCTAGTCCCAAGATGAAATCTAAGGATCATTAGCAAAGGGATATAGTTTTTGTAGGAATGTAATACACACCTCGTGTGAGAGCAGCGATATCCTGTCGGCCACCAGAATATCTATACTTCTTTGCGATTTTTAATCTATTCCACCAAGCCCAGAAAGCGCACTCCTTTGAGCCTATATCACGCAGGGGACGTATCACCCTGACAGTCTGATCGCTTGCCTCGGTATCCCGCCTGCATGACCATTCTTCATGAGTCTCTTCTCTAACAGAATAACCGCCACCCTGTGATATGGATGAAATTAATGATATTGAGAGTGACGCCAAAGAGGTGCCGAGGAGGAGGTGCGAGCATCTTCTTGAAGCCGCAGTATAGAGCAGTAGCATGCGAACCAAGACTTGAATTGCATTCGCCACAGCGGTTGGCGTTGGTAGGGAGGAGATATAAGTCCGGAGGGATTCAGTAGGTGAAGAATCACCTGAGAGTTCCTTTAACAAGATTTCTGCCTTACAGTGAGTAGTACGATCATGCAAATGATGAGGCAGCGAGTAGCACCTTTATTGATGATGTTGAGACTTCGGCTCTGGTAGGATTCAGAACCCCCAGCTTCCTTCCACCACTGTCGATCAAATGCGTCCTCGAGATTGAGAGATATGCACTTAAATTGAGAACTATAGCTCTCGATGAGTCTTTGAAAGTTGGAGTCTCCAGATGGAGCCTACAAAATGAAATGAAAAGATGAGAATGAGGAGAAAGCGAAGAACGCACAAGGTTCAGGGCTCTAGATATGTCTACGGTTGCGACGAATATCTCGGGCCATGGACAACCACCATTCGGATTTTGATCTCCTTCTTGCCTCTCGCGAAGGGTAAGGTATGTTTTGTGCACTAGGTCTAGGAGCACAGATGAACCTAATCCACCGGAGAAACCAATGAGTAGATTTCCTGAAGCCTTCAGACCCTTTCGACGATGTAGTTGTGGGGTAGGGTTAACATGGGGCTCCAGGGCACGTCGGAAGCGACTCGAGATGAGAGGAAAGAAACATTCTCTATAGTTAATTGTTAGAACATGGGATGAGAGAGATAGATTCAGCGTACTTGCAATAAACAGCATATCGAATGACGATGTTTCCTGTCTTCAGCTTGCATTTCACGCAGGCTTTGGACCGATCGTGTCTCGGTCGCCCTGATAGAAGGGTGAATATATTGGGAACCGTAAACGATACATATCAAGGCGCACTGGTCATTAAGGCGTGGCTTTCAGCATTGGGATTACTGCAGGACGTCATGATGAATGTAGATTTCCCAATTTGGTACATCATGGATTTCAACAAACAACTGGCCAACGTTCCGTCCACTACACAGCGGCGTGTACATCGTCTGAACCTTATTTTTCTTTTTTCTACCGCCGCGGCTCTTGTTGTTTGTTTCTTCGCTCGTGCATTGACGGAGTACACGCTTTGTACTCCCCACGAACAAATATATACAGTGAACAATGCCCAACCTCGTGCTCATTGCATAACCATCCGAAATGACCGAATATCTCGCATCGGAGCTTATGGTATGTCATATAGTAGAACACATCACCGTATTATTGCCAATTGAGGCAACCTTGAATCGAAAGATGAAGTCGCGTTAATGTCAATCCGCATACCTTTCTCAGGCTGGAGTTACAGGTTTCAACAACCTACTGTTTCCCATGTCGAGGCTGCCGATATTATTGTGCCTGGGCTTACTGGTACGTATTCTCACCGTGTGTGCGCTCAGTGATTACAAGTTGACACCAATAGACGCTCACGCTCATGTTCTTGGTAATGGATGGATGATGCAGCTTCCATTGACAGGCACAACCTCTGTACAAGGTAGAAATCATGATCCGGTTCGGAAGCTCTGCCCCTCCTAACAATATTCCAGAGATTATTGAGCGCATTAAATTGTACATTCAAAGTCACCCCGACGTGCTCAGTGACCCCGATCGTTGGATAGAAGGCATGGGGTGGGACCAGACCAAATGGGAAAACAAGAAATTCCCGTCGGCAGTAGGTCGCAATACATTGAATATTGCAAAGCGTAGAATTGAAATTGCATCACAGGAAGACCTCAATCACGATTCGCTACTCAAAGGTCGACCAATTTCTTTGACACGGGTTGATGGACATGCTCGCTGGGTTTCTCCTCGAGTGCTGGACATCATGGGCAACTTGCCAGCAGATGACAAAATAATTGGTGGCCAAATTATCAGAGACGCTGTTGGCAGGCCGACCGGTAAGTCGGCGGTTGGTGTAATTTGCATGCATGGTTAGACTCAGGCATGACGCAGGGATTTTTATCGACAATGCAATGGACCTTATTCCATTACCAGCATGGAGTGATCAGCAAATGGAAGAATTTTTCTCGGCTACTGTAGACACTGCATTGAAGTTCGGATTAACAAGCATCCATGATGCAGATACCGAATTGTCCATGATCTCATTTTTCAAAAGGTAGGTTTCATACTTAAATCTTCGCTCCGTTGAGTCTTACTTTTTACAGGAAGGCAGAGGAGGGTGCCATTCCTGTGGGTCAAACCTTAAGCAAAGAGTTTCTTTCTTTTAAAACTTGATAGTTGCGCCTCTATCTCATGGGTGGTATTGTATTGCCGAACAACGGCTCAGAGTCAGAAACTATAAGTCACATCAGCAGTGAATGGAAACATGGCATTCCCCGTTTTATTAATTACGGGAAACAAGCTCGGCTTACGCTGCGAGCCGTGAAGCTATTTGCGGATGGTGATCCTGGTTTATTGTCCTGTTTCAACACGATTTTCATGTTTTCGATTCCAGGTGCCCTGGGCTCGTGGGGTGCGGCACTGCTCGCTCCATATTCTGATAATCCGACCATTCAAGGTACTCTGTTGGAAGCTCCTATAGTTTTGCGGGCAGCTGTCAGAAGATACTTGGAAGATGACATGCAAGTGGTAAGCATTTATTCCTTGAGAGCCCATGCTCATCCGTGTTAAGACCGTGGACTTAATAGAATATTCATTGCATTGGCGACAAAGCTAACCGCCTTGCTCTCGACATATTCCAAGAATTGATTGAAGAGAAGGCTGTGAACGTCTCGGCATGGCGACCGCGTATTGAACATGCACAAATAATCGAGGAACACGACCTGGAACGTTTTGGAAAGTTGGGAGGTGCGTTTGACCGTATTGTCACAAAAGCAAAAAGATGACAATACCTGCAGTGATTGCAAGTGTTCAGCCTACACACGCGTAAGTTAACGATCATAAAAGTTGTGTTCTTTGATTGACATCATTAAGGACGTCTGACATGTGGTACGCAGAGGAACGATTGGTGAGCTTTGATCGAGGTTGATGAGCTTTGATCGAGGTTGATGCATGTCATTGTTGGTCGTTGATCGACTAAAGGGCCCGAACCGTATGAAAGGCGCTTATGCTTATGCTTCTTTGTTGCGGTTGGCGTTTTTCTGCGCACTTCATTAAGGTCTCAATCTAATGGGTGATCTAGTCTCTCAGACCGAACTATACTTCCTCTTGGATCGGATTTTCCCATAGAAGGCGTTAATCCTTTACTGGGTTTCTATGCTGCTGTCAAACGCCTCGCTGTTGATGGAAGCTCTCCGCATGGTCATTCTGGGTGGTAAGCCGATTATTCAACAAAGTGTTCATTAATAACGGCTATCTGTAGGTACCCGAATGAAAGGCTTACAAGAAAACAAGCGCTCAAAGGTATGACGCTAGACGCAGCCTACGCCTCGTTCCAGGAACACGAGATCGGCTCACTTGAGGTTGGCAAGAAGGCTGACCTTGTTGTATTTGATCGTGATTTTGTGGGATGTGAGAATGAAGAAATTTGTGATGGTTCTGAGATTCTAGAAGCAAAGGTGAAGGCTGTTGTTATCGATGGTCATGTGGTATGGGGAGAGTTGCCGCGATTGGACGTTTGGAAGGTGATTTGTGAGTTATCTGGGAAACTGACGTCCCATGCAAGAGGATTTCTAGTTCGATTAGGATGCCCCTTTCTATGGTGATCTCTGACTCGATATTGGTCGATAGTTATATGAATATCTTGATATCATATTCGCTGAGTCCTTGGAATGTATAATGAGGTTCGTTTGTTCGGAAGGAGAATTTTCCGTCGCATTGATGACAGTGTCAACAGAAGAAATCAATGACACTACTCAAGTAGGCATGCCTCGCCCAGACTCCGGGCACATTAGATATTCTTCGATGCTGATTAGGAGTGAGTCATATCTCTTGATATATCAAGTCAAGTTTCCTGCCATCAGTCTGTCGACGATGTAGACATAAATAGCTGTAGGTGTCTTCAAAAAGTACACTTCAAGTGTTCAGTGTACAACTACAAAAATTAGTAAGCCCAGGACAAAATGCCATTAATTTCAAGTGTCGCTTTATCCCACGGTGTTCTTTTGTGGTGCACGTTTGTTGAGACCTCAAGAAGAAATTGAGCTTCGGCAAGTTTGGATGCGAAGAGAAGAAAGTGGTTGACTTTGATCCGGAATTGCTGCCAGAGGAGGAGTCATTGACATAGAGCCCGAACATGAGGTAGAAAATAGCTCCAAGCTCGTTGCTAGACTTGGTCTTCAAGGAGTGGGTTTATTACTTGGCCCGCCGACAAGACATCGGGGCGCTTATCTATCCTGGTTTAAACCACGTGCATTTCAATACTTTGACATTACCTAGTATGTCGGATGACTCCAAGACAGTCAATGCCTTTTTCTATGGAACGTTGATGCATCCGAAGATCCTCACTCGAGTTATTGGAAACGACGGTACACATCTAGAAATCTGCCCAGCTATCTTGAAGGTGATTTGATACCAATGATGATGATGTACTGGAATTGATCTGCAAAACTAGGAGTATACGCGGCACAAGGTGAAAGTAAGAGGTTTTCTCCTCAGATTCAGGAGGTTTAGATGGTTGACTGGTTGAAATAGAGGGAAGAATATCCTGGGCTCGTACCGCTCGCCCAAAGTCAAAAGGAATTGCTCCAAGGAAGGGAATTATCGGAGGAGGATACTTGTGTAAGAGGAACATTGGTTACCGGATTGACTGCTGAGGATATCCAATTGTTGGACTTTTTCGAAGGCAAGGTAAGAGGAATCGTGGAAATAAGCCAAGAGAGAGTGTGTTGACAGTGCTCTTGTACTTGTAGGAATACAGGAGAGAACCAGTCAAAGTTTATCAGCTAGGATCTCTTGCAAGCATATCCACCCATTTACACCAGTTCAAGGAATTATTTCCACCCCTGCGACCGTTACTTCCCCAGGGAACAGAGCTACCAGCAGCTGCTGATACATATGTGTTCCTAGAGCCGGGTAAACTGGAAGCCGAGCCGTGGGACTTCGGGGATTTTGTAAAGCACAATGCGTGGAAATGGTATGGAACCGAGGTCAATGAATATGTTGCCGAGGTGGATCGGCGTCGGGAAAGCACGAAATGAGCTGTGAGCTATGTGTAAGCTGAATTACGTCATAGTGATTTATGGATTACGTGATACACGATCACCGGTCGTTTCCTAAGGACAGCATGGGCTGTTATCGGGTATATAATGCTGCTTTTATAATGCTTTTTCCGTTCTGACCAGTCCGTTCTGTGATATGTTTCAATATCGCCAGTTTCTGGTACTCTTCATTCTCTCTGCCGCCATTGTTTTCGGTATTGCAACTTACACCTTAAATAGCTCTGAGCAGTGGAGACAGGCTCCGAGTTCGTGTGCTTTTCATAGATCTATGAACTTAGCTAATTTCTAGAAATCAGAGTATCCCGCCCTGGAACACTATCGCTCTATTCGGTCCCTTTCAACAGATGAATTTCCTATAGGTATGTTGCTCCTGAGGTTGCTCAGACGATTCACGTATAGCTCACGTTTACCATAGATGATTCTCGAAGGCGCGTTATATTGCTTGGGGACATTCATGGGATGCACAAGCCGTTCCAGTGGGTGGGCTATAAATAACGTTGAATAGGTTCTGGATTGACGTATATGGATTACAGACATCTACTTGACAAGGTCTCTTACGATCACCGGAGGGACGTTCTTGTCCATACGGGAGACATTATCTCGAGGGGAAGCCACAAGGGCTCGATGGCAATTCTTGATTTTATGACCATCAATAACGTTACTGGTGTGCGGGGCAATAATGATCAGAAGGTCATTGAATGGAAGAGCTGGCTTGACTGGTTTTTCACTCTCCATGGGGCTGCTGAATGGTTAGCTGGGTTAGAGTCAGCGTGGCTTGAAGATCACCGAAAAGGACACAAGCTAGAATCTTGGGTCAAATCACGGCGTCAGTCCAGTCGTGGAAAGGATGCTATATGGTGGAAACACATTCCAAAAGGCTGGATCCCTTTCAATGACCATTATCGCATTGCAAAAGATCTTACGAAAAAACAACACACATACTTGACATCTTTACCGTTAAAGATACATGCTCCTTCTGCGCACACTCTCGTCATTCATGCTGGACTCCTGCCGTATGACGTTCACTATGATTACGACCACAAACGCCAACCCCTCGCCCACATACCTCATATTCGCTCACTCAGCACTTCCCACAACAGAAAGACGGAGGCACTCCGAAATGCACAAGAGCTCGCAATTTTGTTGCAGGTGCCTCAGAACACACAGCCTTGGGTTAATATGAACATGCGAAGTGTGCTCGATGACAACACTATCTCCAAGTACGTCTTATCTCCGCGATCTGCATTTCCCTTACTTATTTTGTGGTCAGGAATCCCAACAAGGGTACTTCATGGACTTGGCACTGGAATGGCCAAATGTCTTTGTGTGATGGCTTTCACTCAGGAAAAGCTGGCATGCACATCCAGGACTCTGATTCAATATCCATTGCATCCGACAGTCTGAGAAAATCGCTACCTTGCTATCCTGCCAGTGTTATCCATGGACATGCTGCGTCCCGTGGGCTTGATATTAATCGTTTTTCTTTTGGACTTGATACTGGCTGTGTGCGCTCCCTTGTTTTCGTTGTTACCTGTCTTTACTTACTCTCGTGTGCAGGTTTACGGTCGAAAGTTGACCGCTATGATCCTCGGCCCCAACCCACTGCCTCATGAAGAGGAGTGGGAAGAAGAAGTGGATGATGGCAGTATTGACGAAAGTGATAATCACTCATTGAAAAGTAGCGACGAAGTTTCTGGCAATGATCATAATGAAGGAGTGTTTACGAAAGGCTCACATTCCCCCAAACATGCTAGAACTGTCAAATTTGGAGAGCATGGCACGGCGAAACTTGTTCATGTATCTTGTTCATGATGTTTCTGCCGTGTATGGTCCAATTCCAATGGTTTGCCTCTGTTTCTATCGCACTCACATAGATGTTAGACTAAATTACTAGAAGTTCTCGTTTATTTATGAGTAGGCAGATAACAGACCAGGAGAATATACCCTCACTGAGTATGGTGGGACAATAGAGTAGTCCATGGGATAACATTGTCAATGTATAGATTGGAGGATCTGGATACATTTCTAATTGGTAGACAACGAACTCCCGTTAGAATGGTTCGATACATAGGAAACTAGCTAGTTTACTTGCATGGAAAAAATTTGATCAGGTAAAATAAATTCCTAGGGGAAAAGCCTGGTTGACTATTAACATCAGTTCCTGGAACATGTGCTTCAGCAACATTGTCAGTCCGAGGGGAGAGGGAAAACAAAAGGGAACACAAGAGAACAACTCAAGGTATGGTGGAAGTTGCACGTTGTATGTATGGTTGTGGCAGGTGAGGGTGATAACGCTGATCATAGATCGTCACACTCCGAGCCCGTCGATTTCCTCCTGCACAGTCATTGGTGATGCAAAGATGAAGTGGGGGTATCCTGCTCCTGGAAGCCGAAGCTAAGTCGAGGTAAGTGATGAAGGCTAAGGGTCACCGTCACCCTAGAGTGCGAAGACGAAACGGGGGCAAAGAACATCACATTTAAAGGGGGCCGTGCCTACCAATGAAGTAGGGCATACTTCTTAGCTGTGAAATCATCATTACTGGATGCTGATATAATTCATGAACCAGCGAATTGGTTCAAAAAGCCTATCAATATGGTACAAGTCCAGGTTCGTAACATCGGCTTTTGAATAGGAGAATATATGTCAAGTCGCGCGACTGCTCCCGAGACCGAGTACTCAGATTCACGGACAATCGGTGAAAAATTAACAAATGAACATAATGTTCGTGTCCTAAAAAAACACAATGGCCAACGGTTAACCCGAAGCGTATAGGTTAAGAGAGCGCACCATAGGATGAGAGCTGGAGAGCTGAGGTTTCTGACTATACTTGTTCCTGAGAATGTCGCGGATGTTGTTCAGGAGTTGTTGATAACTCTGCTGGTTGTTGGCACCTTGAAAGTCAAAGATGAGGAACAACAAGAGAAGTGGGTTTACTCAGAAAACGCACTCAATGCGGAGATGAAAGCGAAGCTCATAGCTCCTGTTGCCTGACCAGCCTCGGATGCATCGGCACTAGTTTGAGAATCCTTACAGCCAGACCACGAAATCTATACAATTCCAATTAATAACAAACAAGAAATGATGCGTTAGTGATGCTTACAACGTCAGCAGGGCTGGTCTTTGTGGCTTTGGAATATTTATCCGCCTTGGTCGAACTTCCAGTAGCCGTCTTGACAAGACCCATAGCAGACTGGAAAATTCCACCGACGTCGCCTCTAGCGTAAGCCGACACCGCGGACAATAATCCTTGGCCTGCTTCCGCTGCTAAATTGGGTTCTTTTAATTTTCCTTCCGTAGAGTACTGAACGAGAATTATGAAGACCTCAACGAAGAGTGAAAAAGAACGTACGGTGTACGGGAGATCCAGGGCTGAACCTGAGTGGCAAGAATCGAAGATGGAGGTCAGGCGACATCCAGGCGGGAGAGGTTTGACCATGATATCATGCATCATCTAACAGGTTGTTAGCTTGGAGGAGTTGGAGATCAGCACGTTTCGATTTACGTCGTCGACAATATGACCGTTTCTTTCAAAGTCCACCTGTCATCTGTGATTCGATAAAAGAACTCGACATCCTTTTAATATTCATTGCTCACAGGATAGATGACTGATAGATATTGGTTGACCAGAATCCCTTGACAGGAAATTTATGTTTTACGTACCTTCGTCGTACCCATCAGCTTCATCTCCATCTAAATCCTTAGTTTGACCTCCATGCCCAGAGTCTATATGGTTATAAGAAAAGAATGCTTATGTGGATCGATGCACACGCACAGTGGAAAAATAGAGAGTCATTAGGAGCGGCACCTTTGATCAGCCATTGCATGGCATGAAGCTGCGACCCAATTCTGAAGTCTAATGTCATCGTGGAAAATGAAATAAGCATACAATGTTTTCTCTCGTAGGCATATGACGCGGGTCACGAGAATCGTCAGTCAACATCACAATATCTTCCGCCTTGTAACCATAATAACCTTAACGAATCGTCAGGCCAGACGATAAGTGCAACCTGTGGTCAACTTACGGCAGAGGAAACGTTGAATGTTGTTAGCATCGTTGATACAACCGTTCAGTTCGCTTTTCTGTCCGATGTAGTTGATACCGATACAAAGTGCCTTTTTCTTTCCGTTACATTGAGAATACTGAAAGAACGGCTGAGAGGTTTGGTGATTAGCCCCCTGAAGCTGAGGACCATAGTTCTGATCGCCAAAAGGGGGCCGTGGAGGTGGCCCCGTAGCTATTACCTGTTAACGCATGGACTGGGCATACGAAGTTTTGCGATCACGCACGAGAAGCATAGTGATGACCGCCAGAACCACGGTACCCTGGAGGGGGATTCGAGGGTGAGTTGTACTGTTGTTGATATTGCTGGCCAGGATAGCCACCATAGCTTCTTTCTTGTTGCTGGCGTTGTTGCCCAGAGAAACCGGCACCTACATGAGGATGGCTGGCGGATGTGTCATAAAACCAGTCGGCATCGAAAGAGAGTTGGAGGGGGCACTCGTACTTATGATGATGCGGGGATCCAGAGGGATGATTGTATCCTGGAGTATTGAAGCCAGGGGAAGGTGATGGGAATTCGAAGCTATTGAGATCTTGTCGGCACAATTTCAGAAAGAAAATGAACGAAGAGCGTACCCTCTTTTCGTGGAAGGAGGAGGTCCAGAGGGAGAAGGGTATCTGTACGCGATATGCATTGAAACCCAAAAACATAAAAGCAGTAGGGCTTACCCGCCCGAAGCATAAGATGGTGGGTAGCTAGGATTGTATCCAGGATTCGGTGGTGGTGGGCCAGAGGGCAGAGGGTAGCCGCTAGACAATGCATCAACTCTTTTCAAAGACGTTCAGAAGTTTATATACCCGTATGTTCCCGAGGGCTGGAGGAGTCTGGAATGACGAGGTGAGTGGAGGACGACCCTGATACGATCTTCAGACCCACGCGTTCGGCCGATGGCCATGCTGGTCTTGTGCCTGATTATAGGTTCCTTCAGTATTTCCAAAAAACCCACTCATCGTGAAGAGAAAGAAAGATAGTGTTCTATGTCTAATATCAATTATCTCCCATCACTGCCCTGAGGCACAGCCACACTCAGTCTCAGCTAATCAATATATATCTTCTACTCGCAACCGAAGTATATATATCTACTCGCAACTCATTTAAGTCACAAATCCATTTACCTAGTTCCTAATCGTGTCGAGCAATTTTTGGATTCGCAGATCGCTGTAGAGTTTCTTGTCACGGCGACGTACCAATAAAATGATGCCCAGCACGACTCCGGACCGCTGAAAGCGCAACTGACTCAGGGGCTTGGCCGAACTTTCCCCGCAAAGCGCGTGGGGAGGACTGAGCTGATATAAGACGACTATTGAATCATCCGAACTTCTCTCTCAGTTTAGTAACGATGGCTGGAGGAGTTGTGGGAACCGACTCAAATATCGCCACTTCACGGCGCAAAGCCCTCGCTGGAACATCTGGATGGGTGCGCTGTGATAGATCCAATGCGATG
>Ga0157357_1000039_pt1 | contig 46084 bp, 60 predicted proteins | sample AttcapACBM1_FD_111485 | JGI IMG/M metagenome (GOLD analysis project Ga0157357, IMG submission 111485) | Fungus gardens microbial communities from leaf cutter ant in Botucatu, State of Sao Paulo, Brazil - Atta capiguara ACBM1 | ecosystem: Host-associated > Fungi > Mycelium > Unclassified ... | reverse complement strand
ATTATTATTCTAGTTTCTTCTACTATGTTTCAGACTTATAACATAACATCATGTGATACATCATGTGACTGCAGTTATGTACCTCTTTATTGTCCAAAAAACAAAAGAAAAAATCAAATCAAAGAAAATAGATAAAAATAAAATATAAGAGTTCAAGCATACTATAACAAATAAATCTAGCATAAATTATTTTATTAAGTAGCTTATTGCTCAGTATCAAAGTAATTTGTATCTTTACTTTTTTATTGCAACAGTCCTAATCCTCTGTCTTTTCTATATATACTATTATAACTTAAGATTTTGAGTAAGGACAAAAGATAACTCTTGTATTGAATAACACAAGAGAACTCAATAGAGTTCTAAATACAAGTTAGTTTATCTTATATACTACAGACTATGATTTGTGTACACATTACATCCAACCTACTCTAAAGTTTATATGCTTTCCATAAAGTCAATACATTGTTATGCTATATAATATGATTTATTCTAAAACCTTCTATATTCTTCTTTGTGTTATATAATTGTGTAACCTGTGACTGTGACTTATATGACCACCTTGTGACTTATATAACTATCACATATAATATTATATCATACTCTTTGTTTAAGTCTCAAAATAATAGAAATGAAAATGAAACTTAAAATAAAATAGAAGGAAAATGAGAAAAATAAAATAAAATAAAAGAAAAATAAAATGAGACCAAGTCCAACATCTGACATATACAATATATTACTTGTTGGCACTTTCATCTGTTTCTATCACTACAATTGGTTTAAAATATTGTTTCTTTCTCTCTGGTAATTCTCAAATATTGTTTAGATCTGATACTTCTATATTTGGAAGTTGGTACCATTTTCTTCAAGTATAGAGATATTATAAAGACAGTTACTTATTTTTATGGTCATAATAATTATAATTGGTATAGCACTAGCATTTGTAGGAAGTATAGGTAAAAAATAGACTTGAATTGGGTTTTGGTGAATTTCGGTGGATGATCAACTTTTTTTAGTTACAAACTAGTAGGACCTATAATCTGTTATACAAGAAACTTGAACAAGATGTGTGCAGCTAGATTAATAAAGCTTAGTCTTTATAGCATGAAACTTAGTATATTTGTATATATCCAGATTAATAGAGCTAGGTACAAGTCAGACAAGAGAAGAAAACACATAAAGCTATTTTATACTCACCTCAGTACTGAGGTCTTGTAGCACTCGACTGAGGTGAGAACTGTGTGGCATAGAAGAGATATACAGTCCATCATTATGTAAGAAAATATATGTCCAGAAGGAAAGGAAAGAATGTGATGTCGAAGGAGTGAGATATATGAGAAACAGATAACCAACAACAAACCAGTGATATTTCACCCCACTCCAAAAAAATAAATAAATAAACCACTTCCCATACTCAACAAAAATCTACAAATTTGAGACCTAATTGATTATCACCCAAAACACCCTCAATACCCTCAAATCCAATCTTCTTATAAAACTTTTTAGCTTGCTCATTCCTCTCATCCACACCAACACAAACTCCATCCACTCCCTTCTCCTTCAACCACTCAACAGCCTTTCCAATCATTCTCTTCCCCCATCCCTTCCTCTGATACTTTTCCAAAACATTGATATGTAAATGTGCAGAGGAGAATGCCACACTCTCTTCACAAGCCTTGTAATCTTTTGGATTATGGAATCGATCAAGATACAACCGATCGCCTTTCTTGATGTCGGGTTTATCAAGGGGAGATCCATAAAGATATCGAACTGCATGAACAGGAAACCAATTCTCATGGACGTCCTGTTCGTATTCTCGCGTATCGTGAGAACCAACGACATATCCCACCACCTCTTTCGTATCTTCCTCCTCCAACACATACGCAAATGTCGCTTTGCGAGTAAGATAAGGAACGGCAAAGGTCAAACCGGGAAGCTCGGGAAAGTCATGCAATTCTTCTGCCGATTTGCCGGCGTTGGCAGTGAGAAGACATATGCGAAAGAGCGCATCTGTATCGGCTACGGTGGCTTTGCGAATGGCTGGAGACATCTTGATATTTGATCCAAATATCAATATGGGTTTGCACCTTTAAACACCACCGGATAAAGTTCGGATGAAGATCGCTCTTAGCCCACATAATAATAGTTTCGACAGAGAAATAGAGAACACTAATGAACGCCAGTTCAAGTTAGCAGAAATCACAAATAGATATTAATGGCGAAAAACGAAAAATGTCCATGACATATGAAATTATCCCTGAAGACATTAGACAGACTTTAGGCCAACCCTGCGTTCCTGAGCTCAGTGCGTAATCGATGTTCACTCTCGATTGCCCACAACAACTGTCGATTGCCCTCGGCATTGGTGGCATCCAAGGACAATGGCGGATGCTGGGTTGTCGCTCCAACGATCCTTCCTTCACCAATTTCAGCCCTGATCATTGCTTCGTCCTCCTCCTGGCCGTGATTCCTACCGTGACCGAAAGCATCATCGGTAGAAGACGCCCGTGGAACGCCTCGAAGTCCAAACGCCTGTTCGATCCGAGAAATAACCGCAAGGTCGCGGGCTACACTAGAATGGGTAGGCGTGTTTGATTCCCGCTGTGAAGCTAGTATACCACGTTCCCATCTCTTGACCCTCCAAAAACCAAGGAGTGATGTAAGCAAAATGAACCAACCTTGGGACACTGTTGGCACGGAAAATTGGCAAACGAGTGATGCCGACACTCACCAACGGTCATGAGGAAAAAAGATAACCACTCGGTTGTGGCATCAGCCATAAATGACGCACCCTGATCATCAGAGACAGGGCCAGTGGCCGTTGGCGATGTAAAATTGAGTGCACGATGTTGACCCACGAAAGGATCTGAATCTCCACCAGAAGTAAAAGGTGGCGGACGTGCGGGGTCACGCCAAGTTTGCCAATCAGAGTCTTCATCCAGCTTTCCCCTCAGAGCAAATCCATACTGGATGAGCGTGATTCCGAGTCCAGCTCGTGAACCGAGGCGAGCAGCATGTGTTGTGTGGAGCAAGTAAGTAAGCAGGAAGCCGACGAACTGGAAGGACACTGAAACAAGCATGTTCCATAGGAAGGAAAAGACAGAACCGGTTGGCAAGGAATCGATGATCATTTCACCGGCAGAGTCAGGAGAGAAGGGTGCGTGAACGGTGGTTTCCCAGTACGGAGGAACAGCATCGGCCTGAGCCGTCTGATATGAAGGAGGCGTATCATTCCTGGTCTCTTCCGGGACGAGGTAAGTATCATCGCCTAGGTCCTTTTTTTAGCACCATGGTCAAAGCGCAAACGAGATGTCACTAGGACTAACCTTGTTGGATGCGCATAGGCGCCGTGGGCTTTGCCGTGACATTGGCAAAAACGCCATCGTTTGAGGACCCGCTGCCGACTGGTCCTGATGGCCTCTGGGAGCCAATGCGGAATCTATCCACGACTCGAGGAGGGAGAATAGCCGCGGCGGTGCGTTTGAGCCAGTTCATATGGAAGGGTGGTACTGTTGGATGAAAAGAAGGGACGAGGCCATTGGAATTACCGATGTCATTGGGGAGAGCGGTGGAGGAAGGGATAGGTGGTGAGCCGGGAGGAGGGTAGTCGTAATCAACATTTTCAAAATCGTAGGTGGATGGTGCTGGTGCAGATCGAGTTCTGTCTAAATTTGGGGCAGAGAAACCGGATGCATTGGAGGTTGGCTGTGGGTTGAGAGGCTGAGTTTCTGAAGCGCTGTGACTGTCGTCGTCGTCGTCATCATCATCATCTTCCGAATAGTCAAAGGCCGCCGCCATCTCCTGCTCCTGATCACGCTGAGCCTGGCTGCCTAGTCGAGGATTGGGGAGAGGGGCATAACGATGGGACATGGTGGGTGGACAAGGGCAAGAGCGTTATTTGGACGTCTTTGGCTATGATGCGCACTCTTGGGCAGAATAATCAAAGATAGATAAATAAAGTTACAGTAACTGCGCAAGGCACTTGCCTGTTATGTACATACGGATATACAATAAGGAAATAAACATGATTGGACAGTGATAGTTCACGTATGATTGGCTAGCCTGGCGCTCCGAACAAGCTGGTTTATTCGCTGACAACTCTCTATCCGATCCCCCATCATTTCGTCAAACAGCCGGAGGATGTGTTCCTTGGCATCCTGGGCCGGTCTAATCCCTTCCAACCGCAGGCTGGATCCTCTCATGCACTGCAGCTTTGTGTCCACGGCAAGGAGGGCGCGAGTGCGATGGACCCACATGCGCTCATGGTGGTAAAAGGCAACGAGGGCGTCAAGGGTGGACTCGAGGGCATCGCGGGGCTGCTGGCTGGGCGAGGCGGGGGGTGTGGGGATGGAATTGGGAAAGTCGCACGGACGCATGGATGGATTGGGAGAGAGGGCGAAGGAATATAAGGGGCAGGAGACGGTCTCGGCCCCGACATGTTATGGATCTGGAAAACACAAATGAGCGTCTAGACGGATGACGTCAGCCATTGGTCATTGGCCAACCAGAAAAAAACTTGGCCAAAACAATGGCCCTCTGCACTCTCCACCACCGCCTCAGTCATGTGACTACCTACTCCCCCTATGCCACTCTGCTCACCGCCCCCAGCGGCGAGCTCGCCTTCCAGCCTGCCCACCCACAGGATCTCCCCTCCCTTCACTCCGACTCCCTTGATCGTCTCTACTATCACCTCGCTCTCCAGTGCGACGACCAGCCACAGTCTTCTTGGCACTTGACCTCCGTCAAAGCGGTATGCCTTTCCCCGCTCTCCCCGAACTCTCCAGTGTTCCTCACCCCCTCCGTCGTCCAGTGCCATCTCCCCCATGCCACTTCCCAGACACTCATCCTCCATATTGACAATTCAAAACCCTTCGCTATCGATTTTTTTGTCTCCCCCATCCCCCAGGACGCCTCCTGCCCAGAGCCACCATCTAATCCAAGTCTCGTCGAATCTATCCGAGGTCTCAACACCACAATTGTCCTCAAATCACCACATCCACCTCCACTGTACGACAGCTCTCCTTCTTAATTTCATCCTACCCCATTCATGTCTTTGCAGGCCTGAGCTTCGCAATCCCCAGCCCCCCACCCCTGCCGGTCAACCCGTACAGCCCCTCACCCACAAGTCTTTCATTCAAAAGTACTGGATGTACATTGCTCTCGCCTTGATAGCTCTAGGTTCGTGTCTTTGATGACATATTCACTCGTTCACTGAGCTTCATGGCCCCTTAGTCCTTACAGGCGGTGAAGATGCAGGGCCTAGGAGACAAGCCCAAGCTTAATTTTGTTCTTACATACGTTACTTTTTGGTGGCCTAGTCTATTGTTCAAGATGAGACGGATCCTATTCTCAAGTAGGCGCGTTTCAAATACATTATACTTTACACTACTCGTCGTTGGTCCAGACCTTGTGCGTCTGCTTCTTGAATGGCTCTAGTGTCATCTCCAAAGCCGAACAAGGGAATCCAATCTCAAACTTTTCCAGTACACTGGGGTGCAGGATGCCTAGAATTCCAATTGCACTATCTTGACTGCCGTCGTCTATTGTACTCTGGGCCACCTGCTTGAATGCCGAGAATTGGCCTCGTTTCTCCAAAGGTGATCTGTAATATATAGTTGCTGCCCGTCCGGGGAAGAACATCGGGTCTAGATTTTACTTTCAATCAACCCCAACATCAATCATCATTAGAGTAACGTACCGCTCGATTCTTGCATGTAGTAGCCAGTTGCAGCCTCCTTATCAGTGCTCCGAATGCGAGGTACTTCAAGCATTTTCATTGCACGATCAAGAAGACCGTGGACGACTTCGAATCCAGCCGCCTTGTTACACCATACCGCTCCAGCATGTCGTTCATTACGTGCCTGACGTTCCCGCTTGACATCCTTAAAGGCTACGTCTGACGTCTCAAAAATTTTAATAGGAAGTGCGTGCGAGCGATTCTCGCGGATAGTTTTCAAGAGACCAGGGATCAATGTCGTTCGAACTACTTGGAATTCGAGTGATTTAGGATTCGCAATCTTAACCACTGTATTATTGTCATCCTCGTGGTTCAACCATTCAAAGTTTTCCTCGTGCGAACACTATCACAATATATGAGTTTCGTTCATGTGGCCCATTAAGAGCGTTTGAGCTTACGAGGATGAGAGGTAAAACTTCAACCCAGCCTGCCAAAGCCCATTCTCGACGAATAACATCAGCGAGTTTGCTCACTGCTAAAGGCTGACCCACTGTACTCGTTGTCGGGAACACGTCTGGAAGGTTATTGAATCCGTACGCTATTGCTGTATCTTCCATAATATCACATTCATGAAGGATATCAGGCCGAGTAGCCGGAATGCGAACAATGATTTCGTCTGAGTTTTTGGATGACAACTCAGTACGGAGGCTCATTTTCTCTAGTAACGCTGAGGCTTCTTGTGCATTGAGACTGAGTTTGGTGCAGGAGTTGATATAAGAGGCATGTGCTATGGTTTGACGTTCGGAAATGTCGGGTGTGATGCAAACTTTGCCATTAGGAAAAACAACCTTGATGGGTTCAATGCTTTAAGTATGTATGGTATGAGTGTGACGGGTTGAATAAGTTGAAAAGATATTGTATTCTTACGTGAATGGGTCATCGCAATATTCAGAAAACATGGTAGCGACTATGTTGACGACGATATCAAGTTTGGTTTGATCAATAGCGGTAACATCGATGAAAACGTTGCGAGTGTTCAAGGTAATTTTACTATGTTCAGAGTTGATGATAGGAGGCATTGAAAGGACATGATCTTCGGCATCGTAGATAATTGGGTATACCGGTGAATCTCTAATGATATGCAAATATCTCGCGAGATGTTTTTCGGTCTAGCCAATCGCTTTAGTCTCAGAAAAGGATGGTCGATTGCAAAAAAAGATACATTTATACCTTACCTCATAGACAGTCATCAATTCCTCTGCAGTATATGCTCGATCCTTGTTCAAAGGAACAAATCTGATGTCTTTGGGAAGTTTTGCTTCATATCGAAAGGGTGGAATCAGCGTATCCAGATCATGTGTTCCAATGGAAACCAATTGTCTCCTTCGACAAATATTCTGATGCAATTTATCTTGAAGATCAATGAAAGAAGCGTATGACCTTGGAGTAAATTTGACATTTCTGAGAATAGCACCTGCAAAGAGAGGACGAATTTTCGTAGTCTGGAAACCGTACACATTCACATTCACATTCCGGGGGAAAGAGTCAGGTGTCAAAAGCTCAAACGCACGTCAGGGTGAAGATAAATCGTTAACAGATTCGACTCTCCTCCAGGAGGGTATACAAGCCTGTATCGAGGTGCAGGGGCATTGCCCAGGAAAGTGTTGAGAACTCTTGAGATGCCTTCTATGCAGAGTAAGTCATATCTAATCGTCGATCAATCTTATTTTTTTCTCCTACAATTTCTCGAAACCGCGCACCTATTTGCAGGAGTCTCTATTTTCAGTTGCTACCAATGACACGAACAATGTGAGATGACATAAAGGAGATGAGTATGACAACCTTGTCGTACCGGACGTTCTGCAGGCAATCCTTTCTTGATAGCTTGTTCAACTTCTTCTGTGGTCTGAACCAAAACAGAATATCAATATGTTACTGATTAGCTTCTGTCCATGCAAAAAAAAGCACATCTTCGTCGATTTCAAGGCCATACTCAAAGCATAACTTGTCGAACTCCTCAGTCGCTATTACTTCCGCTTAGAATCAAGTGATAAACACGTTTCAGATGAGATGCGCACAGTATTCTTTTCCAAGTCGTTCCCAGAGATCTGCCTTGTCAACAGAAATAGTAGGCATTTTTTTTCTTTAGGACACAGGGGAACGGCAAGGCTAGAAATGATCGTCAAATCAGGAGTCAGGGGCTCCTGGCATTGGCTGATATAATTATAATTATATCCCGATAAGATCAACCCTCTGCCAGAGGTTTATCAAACTTGATGAAATACGTCGCTCTTCTCAGTGGTGGCAAGGACAGCTGCTTCAATCTCTTACATTGTCAGAAGAATGGTCATGAACTCGTTGCTGCTGCTTCTCTCGGGCCAGAACCTGGAAAAGGTCTGGTGGTTTACCTGATTCCAGTTTCACGTTTACCAACCCCCCTCCCGCGCTCCTTTTTAATTTCAGAGGAACTCGACTCGTTCCTGTATCAGACTGTTGGACAGGATGCTATACACTTTGTCGCACGCGCTCTTGACGTTCCTTTGTATCAACGTGTAATTACTGGAAGTGCAATTGAGCAAGGCTCCGAGTATGGCACGAGAAGCAAATCCACCAAAGAGGCTTATGGTGTTCCAGGCGATGAAACAGAGGATCTTTATGAGCTACTGGCGTTTGTAAAGGTAATCCATATCGAGAATAACCACCGTTAATTTTCATTGTTCACATGCCGAGAGGAATTAGACTGTTCATGCCGATATCCAGGGTGTATCCGTCGGGGCAATTTTATCAAATTATCAACGTGTCAGAGTGGAACATGTGTAAGTCTTCTTGACCTCAATGATATCGCAATACACTCTTCAAAGCTGTTCTCGCCTTGGTTTGACACCTTTAGCCTATTTATGGCAACGCAACCAAGCAGAGTTGTTGAATGAAATGGTGGAAGCGGGAATGGAAGCTATCCTGATTAAAGTCGCGGGTATTGGGCTTACTTCTGATCATCTTGGGAAAACACTAGCCCAAATGCAATCACATCTAATAAATTTGGTACGACTTTTTAACCATTTTCTCGCACTCTCCTCGAATTTCTGATAATCCAACAGAACACGCTTTACGGTTCTCATATCTGTGGCGAGGGAGGAGAATATGAATCTTTGACTTTGGATTGTCCGTTATTCAAACAAAGAATTCAACTGTAAGTCATTACACGTCCCAACCCAACTTCCCCCCCTCTGAAAAAAAGGGATCTCTTAGGAAAGATACAGAAACTGTCATACACTCGGATAATGCATTTGCAACAGTTGCCTATCTCAGAATAACAAATGCTATTTTGGTTCCAAAAGAAAATTCAAACATCCACCTCTTAACTGTTCCGCCACTACTTGAAAACGAGTTCCTACGTGTGCAAGATAAACTCCAAGAAGAGGTGGATGAAAATTTTGAATGGCCTAATACTGACTTGAATATGGACATTGTTCCAATCGTCAACTGTTCCAGCTCTCGAGTTGGAAATTGGGTCTCCGTTTGCAATGTCCAACGCTGTTTCTCGGAGCCTAAACAAGACATGTTTATATCTCTCGAGGATGAAGTCGAGGAATGTTTCACCATCCTACAAGGTGAGTTCTTTAAACGACCTAATCGCGTTCACTCATCTCTCTCTTGTCATTTAGAACATCTTGGGCGATACCAGCTCAACATCTCCGACTGTACCAACATCAATATATTCATCTCCTCCATTGACCTATTTTCTCGCATCAATATCATCTACGGAAAGTACTTTGGAACGAGTCCACCCTCACGTACTTGCGTTGCTGTTGACCTTCCTCATCCTATCCGAGTCAGACTAGACTGCACTGCCTTCATTGAACCTAGTCCCTCCGCAAGGCAGGCATTACATGTCCAAGGACTCAGTTATTGGGCTCCCGCTAACATAGGACCATATTCCCAAGCTGTAGTGGTATGAACTCCCTCCCATCTCCCCACTCTGGACATACCATACGCATGAAACGCTTACCCTGGATATTTCCAGGCAGAGGAAAGAATAACGATATCTGGTCAAATCGGATTGAAACCAAGCAACTTGACTCTACCCGTGCCGCAATCACTCGCGACAGAATTCGCTCTATCCTCACAGCATGTCTCTAGAGTGACTGCTGCTCTTCGTCGTGGTTGGGAAGGAGTGACGCAATCCACCATTTACTTTCTAGATGACGCGAAGCATATATACCTTACTCGCAAGGGTCATAAACTTCTCAATGTTTGTTTAACCATTCCCATGTTTTATAGTGTCTACCAATTGACATTTCTACCTATTCATCGATATCACAGCTTCCTGAATCCCCTACATTATTTGTCACAGTGAAAGCTTTACCGAAAAATGCACTCATCGAAAAACAAGTGATGCTTCACACTGGTCGTCGAGAAATTGAAGATGACGAAGGTGAAGTCGAGGATCAGATAGCTGATCCTGTTTTGTGTGCATGTGCGACCAGTTTCATGCTTGATCAGTTTGGATCTGGATTTGGTTAACGCTTTTTTTCTTCTTTTCCAGCCGAAACAGAAGGAAATGGGTTCAAAATATACCACGAGACTCTCAAGTTCCAGGATGGTCCCTTCCTTTGCGGGATTGTATTTGGGAGAGGAATCGGTAATCTCCTAATTGCTGCCTAGACAGAAGCTGATCGATCTTCGCTCAGATGAATCACATATCCAGTCACACCTATTGATAACCCCCCCGTCGGAAGTCGTCCTGTCCGCACGCGTATTCTACCAACCCAAAGCTCTGCCTTTGAGTATGTATTCGGTATCATAGAAGCAAAATTTATTGCTGATGTCCATAGTCACCGCCATTACCTCTCATTGCAAGTTCCCTGTTGTATTGGTGCCTTGTCGTGCCATATCTTCCATCAACGACGATGGATGGGATTACGCCTTGCACATTATGGGCATTGACAAGACGAAAACATGATCTCCAGATAGCATTGTTGACAGAACAATTAGCAATAGTTACAGGAGAATATAAATGTGTGAAATATTTCATAGTAGATACCCAGTCTGTGATACTGAAGAAGATCTGGAGGGTCGCGACTTGCTCGGCGAACAAGTCATGGGGAAGGCTCTTCACCAAGCAACCGCATCTCGCCCAAACGCCTTCGCATGTCTCGTTCCGTGGGCGTAGGGGGTACCATACGTGCAACAAAGGCTCCAAAGAAGGCACACAAGCCACCGAACCGTAGGACCCAACCCACTCCGGTTTTGCCATAATAGGTCTCACCACCACCAACTCCACTGTTGACTGTGACTGACCCATCCACAATTCGGAAGATGACGCTGTTCACGACGGCAACCTGGAAAAAATCTGGGGATCAGACATCAAGGCAGCAACTTCAACTAGACGCACGAGGAATTGAGGAGCAACAATTGCTAAATTGTGAATGCCTAATACAGTGCCCCCTGCGAGTGGAGCTGGGGGTGTTACTTCTTCCTCAAGCATAACGTCAGACTCGTTATATGACCGACGTCGAAGGAGAAGCGTCCTCTCTCCATTGTTTCGCGTAAGCCCGGGTGTGGATATATGTCGGGTGCGACTGGAATGACGATTGGCAAGAGCTGAGTCAGTGACAGGTTTGAGTGGTTCCTTCAACAACTGGCTGTCTTTCAGCTGTGGGCCTAGTGGCAGGACGACAAATTACCTACCTCCATGATGATCGCGAATGGAACCCACATCGCAACTGCCCAAGAGATGCCGACGAGACTAATGAAAATTGTTGCCTAGGAAAACTTGAATTCTCATGAAAAGCGAGAAGTTTCGTCGACAATTTACCTGAGTAACCGTCTTGATGAAGAAGGTCGAAAATGTCAGGAGAGCGTATAGAAGCATGGCACCAGACCAGATATTCCTCAGAAGGAAGGGAACCGTAGGAAGTTTCAACGGTTTCCCTTGACGAGCAGCATCAACTTTCCATTGTCTGACGGTTTCACGAAGTCGAGCCATCTCTGCATCCTCATCAACGTCGGTTTTACGCCCAAGAAGTCGACGATCGCGATTTGCAAGGTGAGGAAGAATAGTTCCAGCAATAACACCAACTGATTGAGGAAAACTCAGCAAGGATTTAATCGAGGAAAGATGCATTCATACCAACACTGTAAATCAACATCGCAAATTCACCCTTCCGAGTTGCAAATTCAGGGTCCGGTTCTCGATCCAACTCACGGGCCATAACTTGACCAACATAAGTAGTCCTAGTTGGACTCAGCACGTCATCATGGTGAAGCTAGACTACACATACGAGTAGAACAAGAATGGAAACCTATATACTGAAGTAAGTATCTTAGTGATCTCGCGATTTGTTATCACATACCATCCCATAAAGGCAAACAGTTGAACGTAACAAACTCGTCGGATAGACTTAGGAAGTTGAAGGACGGCAGCTCGGATGTTGTGGAGAACTTCTCGAAAGCCATTACTACGGATCGGATGGTAAATATTCCAGTCGGCGAGAGGGCCTAACAAGATGATTACCTGTGACTTTGTTCCTTTCTTGGTCGCTCTTCCTCCTTATGACACACACAAGTAATGGACACCGTTATTACTAAAATGACGATACAAATAATACAAAACCTTCGGAACTGCGATCCCTTGATCAACCGAATAACTGGGAGCTTGGCCAAGGGTAAGAAACCTGAGATATGGAATGAGCTAGATATACAGGGGGACTCGTTATCAAGCTCACCGAAGCCATAGCCGACAATGTTGCCGGCATTTGTCATGCGACTGTGCCATGCATTGCCAGTATTGAGCTGGTTTGGGGGAGCTATATCCAAGAGGAGATTTCGAAGGGAAGCTTGAAGTCCGTTGAGAGCGAAGTCAAGAACATAGAAGGAGATGACAGCGAATACGATAGCGACATTGTTCGCCTGATAGATGCTGGGAATGAACACTGCTAGATGTGCCAAAGTGGATTCGCACCTTATCTTTCCTGGACTCGTCCCAATCGCCGGAACCAACGGCGAGGAGGTCGACCCAAAACTCTGCAAGAGGGACACAATATGCCAACGTAAGAGTCGAGATAACCAAAGCAACTGTCGAAAGAATAATCCAGAACCGTCTGCGATACTTCGAAGTTGATGAGTCGGAGACAGCCCCTTATCGCCCACATGGCGTAAATCACGCAGCCAGAGGGTCGCATATAAAAGAACGCACCGATGACGGGTTGTGCTACCAACCCGCTAATAGGACCCGCTAACCAGACGAGCGATGTCAACTGTTCAGAAAGCCCAAGACTCAACAAGAATGGTGTCCCGTAGCTGTGGTAAGATGGCGGTGAGTCTGCGGGCCCCGGAACAAAAGCTATTCGCTTACCCTAGCTCCACTGTCCAGGCTATTTGAGCACCAGCCATAGATATACTGAGAGTTATCAGGTCTCTTGTCGACAGCGTGCGCTTTCCAGGTCTCGTTGCATCTTGCTTGCTATTTTGTGGTGTCGCACTCGACTCTGGACTGCCGTTGGAACCTATGTCAGGGTAGCTTACTTCCCTGGCACGTCGAGAGGGCCAGGCAATCTGAGTGGTAGGATCTGGGTCGTTGTCTGAGGCTGGAGGAATCATGGAATGTGGGGGACGTTGGGTGTTGGCCATAAGACATGAGGCCTGCTTTTGTAGACGCCATTACCACTGTCACTCGTGCGCTGCAGCACGCTATATTCGGCTTCTGCCGACTTAATCCCCAACGAGCGACTTGAACGTTTTAACTCAGGTTCATACAATGTTTAGGTACTGACGTACTCCACCTGATCTCGGACCTTGATCCTTCTACTGTACACAAAATCTGATAAATACCAACCAACCAATACTTAAAACAACCCGTGAAGAAAACTCCGGACAGCAGATAGGATAGTCATACAACGCTGATGATACAATTCTAAGGGGGGCGCAGACCAGCTGCAATTCCTAGGGTCCACGTACCATGGTAACAGATATGCCACGTCGATGATTGGATGAATGGTCTAAAGCGTGTAAGGGCTTGGACAAAATTTGAAATCCCTTCCGTCGAGAAGCAGTACGAGCGCTTGGCTCTTCCTGATGCGGCAGAGGAGGCTCAGGGAACTTGGCATATTGGCTTGGCGGACCAGCATAGGCATTCGAAGCTTCACTCGTACCAGTTGGGGTAGATGATCGTAATGAATTTGACGTTGATGATGATCGAGTAAGTTGGGGTACAACTGAAGACGTTGGTTTCGCGCTGGGATTGGTCCCCGCCCGGATTCGATTCTTGGCAGGATTCGGAACATCGTGAGCATGTCGTAGTTGCGCTGCAGATGCAGATGGCCGAAGCCTCCGCGGACTGATGGTGCCGCTTTGGTTACGCGTTTCGTCACGAACCGTTAATACATTGGGAAATGTAGCGTTTATTTGCGACTTGGCATCTGTCGATGAGCTTTCACTTCTGTTTCTTCGCATGTATTTTTCTCGAGCGTCTGCATCCTGCTCTCGCACCCTACTAGCAATCGGAGATAGAACAGAGGCTGGATTAATGACCGAAGCACTTGTTGGTGGTTTCGCATGGTTGGCAGAAGGCAATTGAGGGTTAGGAATATAGAAGAATGAGCCGGATCCCGTGGTGGAAGGTTGAGAGGGGGAAGAAGAGGTTAACGGAATTTGGCCTGGGCCGTCGATATCCCCACTGTCAGAAGTAGTAGTTGTACGACTGGTACCAGATCCACTCCGCATCCTCGGTATTGCATCTCGGATACCGGGTGGAATGCTGATCGGTGTTGACAGCCCATAGTCAAGTGGCCTGCCATTCTGTACTACAACACGACGAGTCTTTTTGGTGATCTCATATTGTTTCTCTGCCGTTTTTTGCATTTCCTGGGTGCTAAAACTATATAGTTGTACTGTCAAAGAGACTGAGGGAGCATTGATCCAATGACATACGAATAGGCATAGTCAGATGCAACGAAGCCTTGGTTATTGCGTAAATTGTAGTTACAACCTCGCTCAATGAGGAGTTGGACAATCTACACCGTGTATGATGTAGGTATCATATAGTATGTTCTCAAGGTAAATAGACTCACTGAGACGTGCCCCCAAGCGCTTGCACTTCAGGCATCCGTCAATCCAGGAGCAATGCACATACAATAGACCTGACTCACTAGTGCAACGGTGAGTTCCCCTGATTGTCGGATAGGTTGATATCCGCGTTAAGATCACAGAACATCTAAAGAGGCGAGTCAAGCAGGGTTTGTCCGAAAGAGGGCGCTTGAGGCGTACACAAACCAAATCCTCGTTTCCTTTCACAGCGGCCAGGTGCAACGCAGTTCTACCTTGCACATTCGACCAATCCAACAGGTCTATATGGCTAGCCTGATAACGATCATAATAGAGTCGAGCCATCCGCAGCGCAGCGCTATTGAAGTCGAGGGTAGACACGGACGAGCTGTAGACCTTGGGCGGCGGCACACAATCTGCTAAGATCATAAGAATGGTATTATTTTCTGAATCCTGCATGTTTTCCTGGGTCACTTGCTGACGGAGATGAGGCAATGAAATTCATACCCGGCTTAACTCCCGATCGTCATGACCGGATGCAAGCAAGAACTCGAAGGTTTCTTCATGACCAAGAAGAGCAGCCCAGGCTAGAGACGTGAATCTTCGCGGTGCCGGGTCGGGATTGCGCATGTCCGTCCTTTGGACAAGCCTTCTGACAAGAAAAAGGTTGTTTTCTGTAACAATATGAACCTAAAGAACAGGCGGGAGATCAAGCAGACCTACCTTTGACTGCGCAGCGCAGACGTGAAGGAGCATCCTTTTCTGCCATCACGGCTGAAAGAGGAGAGATGGCAATAAACCGGATGGTTGGAATTGCTACAAATGTAGGGGGTTCGTCACTCCGTCACGTGCTGCAAACAGCGATGACTTCAAGTCCTGTGTTTATTCGTGTGGACCAAGAATGCCAAAGGTTGTCTCACGTTCGGCAGTCTCGTCGTCGACTGACGGTGAGTTGAATGAATTTATTGTAATCACTACTAATCACATACTTCAGCTCAGCCGACAGCGTCCTCAACTGCTGCTTTACGCGTGTATTGTGCGTCTACGTACTCGGACTGAATGAGACAGACATGCTCATCTTGCATTAGATTGCATATGTGGCGAGTTTATTGTATGTCTTTCATTGAAAAAAAACTAGTCTCATGCTGATTTGGCTTTTTCATCCAGCTTGTTATTGACAAAGGTCTGGCGTCCTTGCCAAGGCGCCAGACAGATAACGCAATCATCATACGCACACAGGACAGTAATACAGGTAAAGCCAGGATGTTCAAGCTAAATGCGACTGCCAGCGACCCCATTCTCCTCGAAAGGTGAATAAATTTTGTTTTTGGAACAATTGTGACTGAACACCTGTAGGGATGACGGATGCGAACGGCAGTACCGATTTCTTTGCCCAAGATGCTCGCTGCCAATCGGTTATCAGACGTCACCTCCACCTATTAAATCTGCCCCTTATCTCTACATTCTGTCTGGTGCTCTCTCTCAGCTTCAAGGACAGGTCCCATCGGACGCATTTAACGGTGAAAATGATACATAGCAGCTAATACAGCTAATACACAGAATAGTGGCTAAATCAATGTATTTACAATCCTGTGGTTAAGTGTGAGTATCTGGGCGGAACTCATAAGATTCAAGAGAAAGCAGAGGAGGCTCATCTACCGTTGTAGAAAGAGATCACTCATGGCAAGCATGTCCGAGGGGCATGTGTTCGTACAGTGTGAATAGAGTATAATCGTAGCCAACAAGAAAGACTGTCAAATCCACTCACCTAGCGATCTTGCAGAAGCGAAGTTGCACTACGAGCTGTTTGTTTGCTCCGAAATAATTTGTGACCCCCGCTTGCTTGGCATGGTCCTGAGGGACAAGCATGAGCAAATACTCCCTTGGCCATTGAGCTCAATGAGTCCGTGTTAGCTAAATCTGTATGAGCACAAGGCTGAGTATTGCACCATTGAAATTTAGCAACTCAGCGCGTACGATATTGAAAACAGAATACCCTGAGCGCCTGATATCCTGAGCGTCTAAGTCTAAAAAGGAAGTCAAACCTTGCTCACGAACCACGATCATCATCCCAGGTTCTCTTTGCCCTATTTCCTAGGCTAGTGTACACAAGTACAATGAGCCAATCCATGCAGCCTCCGACGGCGAGAGAAGCTCGCCTTGAAACTCTCTTGAGTGAACGCGACATCCAATTATCAGAGCTTCATGCAAGTCCGAGCAGTGTTTCTCTTTGTCCCACTTTCTCATATACAATTTTAGGATGAGGTGGCACGACTTCAGGTCTACCTTCCTGCACAACCAGTTCCATCCACCACCACTCCCATGTCTCTCCCACCAGCAGTCTCCTCAATTCTTCTTTCTCAGTTGTCAACAGGATCAGCCTCGTCTAGCTCAAGTACTGTTGTTGCTGCACTGACTCAGCGTGCACGGCTACTCCAAGAGGAAAATGATGAGCTGTATGAACTTCTAAGATTCAGCGAAACCGGCAAACTCAAGGAAGAAGTTCGTGGCCTGTGGAGGCTTGTGCACCGGCTACAGAGCGCCTTGCGCCGTATGTGTTTTTCACCAATGACAGAGTTGACTGAGCCGACGTGTGTCATCTTTCACAGAGTCTCACGAGACCATCAATATGCTTTCGTGAGTCCTAATCAACATGACAACTTCAAAGCGCTTAAGCCCCGCGTAATAGTCGTGAGCTGGACAAGTCCTATGAATCATACTTAAGTGTAGCACAATCTATGCCCAGCCCTCAGCTGTCACCACAAACATACCCACCATCACCCCGTGTTAGCTACACCCCACAAGCAACTGCCAATGTGAACCACGGTTCCAAGCTCCCTCCGACTGGTCCTCGCGCACAAAAGCGCCCTCGTCTCTCAGAAGCCAATGCTCAATCAGTCTCTGGCTCTACTAAACAGCATAATTCAAGCAGTCACAACCACTACAACCATAATTCGACAAAGCGCGGAGTGGATGACCAACCAAAGCGTGGAGACAAAGATAATCGTGGGGGTAATGATACCAACAAAGGAAATCGTTCATCAAAGATGGACATGGATAATGAGCATCCTGCGTCTTTGGAACCTGCGCGAGGTTGGGAAAAGGATGTAAGTCGTGAGTATGACAAAGGTCGCGGCAAGGAGAGAAATAAGGAACGCGACCGTGATAGAAGTCCGAGGGACCCCGATCATGGGAGCCGTGATCGGGACAGAGGGAACAACAGAGGGAACAACAGCAACATTAGGAGAGGTGGCAGTGGATCTGGTCGTACAGGTGGTCGTCGGGGTGACCGGCTTAATGGTGGCGCATTCCATGGTGCTGGCAACTCATCTTCAAATAATTCCTACAGCGTGAATGGGGATCGGACGTTGGCAGAACGAATGGGTTTATGAGCTGTGTGAATCTCTTTGCTTTTCGTCTGACACCCTTTTTTTCCTACTCCAGCGTTCTCTTTGCTTCACGTGTTTCAGATTTGCATGCTACTTTTCTATCGTTGTTTTCGTTCCCTTTCTCCTTAATCTGACGGGATTTTACGGGCAGACTTGAGCACACAGAACGATATCTTTCTTCCGATGCCTCAATCAATCCTGTGTAGTACTATGTATATACATCCGGTATGACTCTCCATCTCGTTGATGATCTGTAGCCCTAGCTGACTTATTTTCGCACTCATGAATCTGCAGTCGTCCCTGAATGTACTCTTATATTTGCCGTGTTTCGCTGTTCTGCTTGCTATGAATTGTCTTTTTTGCACTCTCTTATCCCGCACTGCAGAGATCCCGCCTTCATAGGACTCAGAGATAATTTGCGGCTCACGGTCAATGCAAAACCCCACCGCAAATGCGTTAGTTCCTGAAGACCCGAACGCCTCAAGATTCAATACATTTCATGGCCCTTGATGGTACCAGAAGTCAGGGGTAACTCTTTTTTGATTACATGCTCAACAATGCCGATGAGGCGGCACCTCTAATTCTCAAATAGAAAACTTATTGCTAATCGAGTCAAAACAGCCCTCTTGCCCCTGGAGGTTTCAACGAATTAACCAGAGAGTTGAGGCGTTTTCGGGCGGCTGTTGAGGCGTGGTCATGGTGACCGAACGATCGATGTGTGAGTAAGTGCTGACTGAATAGTTAGTATACACTGCGCCAACAAGTTGGTAACAATTTGACATGGTAAGCACTTACTGCCAGACAGTTGCCAGACCGTTTCTATTCCCTTCTTGACATCGACACTTCCTCGATACGACATTTGTCGTCCCAGTGTATACTTAGAATCCGATTGGTTACGCACACCTTGTTCATCCGAAATCGGGATTGTCATCATCCACTCACTGACAATAGCTAACGTCGGTGGACTCGCTGTCTCCTCGAGATTTCAGGTCAGGGCAAAGTTTTGCTTTAACGACCAACAGCGACGTCGGACGCTTCGATACTTTCAACGAAGTTACCGGACGATGAGGGTCGCAACTCACGAATGTACCAAAATAGGTATGTCCAATCTACAGTGCATTTCTTGGTATTACTATACAGATAATATTTTATACTGATTGAGTGCCACTGGCAGCTATGATGTCGAGTTTAGCTCTCTGCATACAGTAACGGACCGCATTTTATGAAGCGTCAAGCATTGAAATATGACATGAGCCGCTTGATGTGAAGGAACGTTCAATTTAATGTCACTCGTGCTCAGGGCTTTGTTCTCTGACCCGCTGCACAAACAACTACCGATAACACACAAGAGAAGGCCTATAGGGAAGGGCTGCAATGTAAGAGAAATCCGAGCAACTTTCAGAGCTCTCCTCGGCTACAACAACTCCGAAACCACTGGTATGTCAGCTGATTTGTGATGACAGAGACACTTGATCCGTGCCCAAGCCAACTTCACAAAAGAAAGGTCAGTTTACTGGCTTATAGGCGGATCACCGCTCTATAGCAGACCTGACGGGGTTTTCCACGGGTCCTCACAAAAAACCAGGAGGCATAATGCCACGTTGCTCGAGTCCAAATAGATTCATTTTTTGTATTTTGGTAGGCGATACATTCTGAAATAATGGTCCACAGTACCGCGGGGGGTTATTTACAGTGTGGAATTATAATGTTCATGGAAAAATTTTCCGTGTGCCTCGGAGGCACCGTGTTTTGAGGACATTACATATGGCCGATCAATGTTTGAAGCTCCTTGACGACACCCGTTTTCTCGTCCCTCATGTCCCTGAATGTACCAGTTTTTTATCTGCTACCATCGAACTTGCTACTCATTTGGCAATCGAGACAAAATTGAGAGACTTGAAAGTGTTTTGGGATTGCTTGACCTCATGAGAGGGAAAGGGGGGGGGAGATGAGGCCTGAGGTTTTTGAATGCAAACATCCTCGCGAGATTTTTACTTTCTTGTGAATACGATCAAATGGCACAAATACAAATACAATTTATAACCGTCTCAGAATTCTCCATGAGACTGCGGTTGCTGGCTAGACCATTGTCCCGATCGGTAACCGTAATTGAGATGCATCTACTCGGACAACGACTATGCAGGGAAGTCACAGCTAAAATGATGGTGATGACACCCATTTTCCTTGACGTCAATAAAGGCGGGTGTTGACAACTCAAATTGAAATTGTTCGTTTTCCTTCTCGGTTACCTCGGTTGCAAAAAGCTTCATGATGTTGTTCCGTACAGGTATCAGTAAAATGAAATTCGGGACTTCAGAATCTGACGTATGAACAACATTTTAGAACAGCCCACAAATTTTTATGAATAGAAACGTGTCAAATGATCAAATTTACCCTGATTTGATGCAGTATAACTTGGCAAGAATTGAAGAATTACTCCACAACTACTGAGGTTAATTGATATCCGAGAAACAATTACTCCAAATCAATTGTGATTTGGTTAGAGCATCACAACTTTGATTGAACACACAGGAGAAATAAAAACAGTACAAGAGCTACAAGTGGACAGGTACTACCTCGCTTTGATTCTCCAACGAAGTCAAGACCACAATAAATTGAGACGTGCCATATAAATATCCAGTATCCCGCGTCTAAAGTGTCCCTTTGATCTACAGATGACGTAGTGTTTGCGGATCCGACTTGACCGTCCGATTACGATGAACTGTATTGAAGAAGTGTTCTTTAAAACATCAGTGAGATTCGCCACATCGCGCTAGCCGAAATTGGTAATAATGTGATTAAATAGAGCAACCCTTCCGATCATCACTCTGATTGTTCCCCAATGGTCCAACTGTTTACTGGTACCATGAGATAAAGAAGCCATTCACATTTCAGAAGATAAACCCATTTTTGGTGCGGTTGGCCAGAAGGATGTTAGTCACTTGAAAATGCGCATTTAGGTTCCCATCAGTCACATTATCTAATATTCACCAGCTGCTACAATATAACCTATACCGTCGCGCTCCATGGCGCTTAATGCTGATGTAAAGTGTCAGTAAGTGGCGTGAAAATTGTTAATACGCACATAGTCGCCGAGTAGTGAAGAACGATCGCGAAATCTATTTGGCAATTGGTTCTGAGTGTGACAGGAATTGATACCTATCAATTATCAAATGTTGGAATAAACAAAAAAGCATAATATTATCACACGGCAACAAGAGCCCTGTGGTACTTGCCAAGGCAAGTTGCCTTAGACGTTCATTTAGATGACCGGATGTCCAATGGCTACGTTCCCAGTGATTCAGGATGAACGATACACAATGGTTCTTCGCTTAAAAGCTGTGTTCCCACGCAGGGCCCGTTCGTATTTGGTTCCGCTTTTGTTCTTTGAATGTGGTCTTTCCTTTTTGAGTATAATATGCAGCTACAGGAAAAAATGTTATTGCGCTACTAATCGGTCGTGCTGCGGTGGTGGCCATGTGCTCTCACTCTCAAGGAAGCGAAACCTGGGCGCTTCAACGAGGCGTGTGACTCATTCATTTACAATGCGCATGAGTCGGTTTCGTAAAATTGTATTGAACTACAAGTTGTTTCCTCGGAGGTTAATCAGGCATCTCTCTTACCTGGTGTTTCCTTTGCAGGCACAGGAGCCGATTAGAAGTCTGACATGAAGATCAATTAATTAGGAATGTCAGGTAAATCTATGAATATTAATATTATCCCGAACGTTCAATCGCAGAATGCAGTTTGAGCCCGAACATGGTTCATGAGCTTCCAAATAAAATTACCCGACTGTGCCACACGGCAGTCCCCGCCTCTCTCCGAATGGCATTAAGAATACCATATGGGGAAATAAATGTTCATTAAAATGTCGCACAACCAGAATACTCTGGGAGTCAGATGTCAATGATATTAATGATTACTTTAGTACTATAATGGTTATAGAATATTAAAGGATATAATACGGTGTTGTAAAGTACAGAAGTCAGCGGAGGTGTTGTTCTGTCATAATTATGTTTCAGTATTGAATGGGACGATGGTACAAATGATACGAAACCGCAGTCTAGAGTAAGTGCGAGGTGCAAAGGAATGAGTGAGATGGTGTTGATGTGAACAAAACGTGAGTGGAGTACACGCATTCAAGAAAAGCAACCAATAAGCATTGCTGTGACCAAGAAAATCAAATGAAGTGTAATAATGAAGCAACAGCTGAAGTCGGTATTTGGCTATTCACCCTCCAGCACGAGTAGAGCTCCTATGGCCGATTGCTCTTGAGCGAGTTACGGAGGGTGAGGAATTTGAGACAGGTCATGCCTGCAGCCTTGGTCCTTCCCAGACCCGTCCTCTTTGAGGATTTCAAAACTGATGATGAAACAGGCTCAAGGTCCGGAAGGTAGATGGTTGTGCCCGAAAGCGAATCGGAGGAACAGGTAGGTGACTTGTCTGCCTGAGTTAAGACACAAAGAGGAATTTGGGGAACGGGCGGCGGGGGTATTTGGAAATGAGGCGAAGGTGGTGGTGAGGCTCGCGAGGTGAGAGATGTTGTGCGCTGGTGCTGGGGCAATGCGAGAGGGCGGTTTATTGGCTCTGAAAGAGACTGGGTACGAGAAGCAGAAGAAATGTTATCCATAGCCGAGCGAATGCGCTTTGGCTGGCGATGGAGGTCTGACCGTCGAGGAGAAAGAAGCTCGCATGACCGGACAGTAAGGAGAGAGCGATCGTGTCGGAGGCCAGGAGGCAGGCTGGGGGACGACGACGACGATGACGAGGGTTTGCGAGAGGAGGGCGAGGGGAGCGGAGTAAATGTGCAGAGAGGAGGAGAAGGCGCCCTGGGAGGAGGGGACTCGGGGCGGAAACACGACATGACTATGGTCTGCACTCGGCGCGTCATTATATACCAACGGAGGATCGGCTCCTCAATCTTCATCTCAGATCCCCTCCCCGATCCAAGGCCCAGTGCTTTTTGGTTGCACGCTTTCACACACTCTCTGACTCGACACGTGGCATGCCTGGCGAGTCATACCTCTACATTCACCAGAGCGTATTTTCAATTGCACGCGTCCTTTTTCTAAATGACCGCTGTCGGTGCTGGTTTTCTCAGTCCACGCAATGTTCGTCTATCGTCCAAATCACGATTCACTGTCCTTGAACAGGTAAGCCTTGACTATTCCTAGTTCTGAGTTGGTCCTGCGCAGCACTAGGCAGTGCTGGCCACGGAGGTGTGTCGGTCCGAGACAATCACCATACTTGAACAATGATTGGCTCGAATATCATCAATACGTCATACCCTAGGGAATGTTTACATTTCATTATCATTTTTTCCATTCCTTCCGTGCATATTCACAAATTCACGGCCTGGCCCTTATGCAACTGGTGCCCCGCTTACCTGTTCCCTTCACATTTGGATGCAATTTGCTAGCAATTTATACCACGGTCCCACCGCGTTCTTGGCATTGACCGAGTTGTCTTGTCAAATGCACAGAAAACCATGAAGCAAAAGTGCTTACACCGTATGTCTCTATCCTCGGTGGTATGTATGTCCTGTGATGGGCCATTCAGCCCCCCTATACTTGGTTTTTCGATACCGTACCTGTATCCATATGTATCTTTGCTTCAGGATGTGTGTCACGACACCGCTCTGTTTCACTACTTAACAACTTTAACTTTAATTGAAGTGAACTCTGTCTGGTTGATTCACATATTGGCGTAACTTGTTCTCAACGCACTGGCACTGTGTCCAATGGCCTATTCGAACACTTGTACAGTCCTACTGTTGGTTCACAACGATCTCGACAACTCTGATACGTCACTCAAAGCCATCATGAATTCCGAATTCCCCTTCACCTGACCTAGCAATAGATGGTTCCGGAACGATAAGATTACCTCTCTTGTCCACTCAGGAGAACGTCTTGACGATACGCCCAGAAGGACAACGCTGGCAGGAGACTCATTTAATTCGAATAGACTGAAATTACTGAAAGCTTGGTCTTTCTTTTGTTACTTTCATATGGCAACATCACCTACAATGACGCGCTACAAGTTTGATCCTAGGGTTATCATAAATTACTGAAAGCTTGGGGTTGTCATACCATCGTGCTCATTTTACAGCTGATTTATGTGGGTCTTCTCGTACTCGTGTAAAGGCTATACTCAGCACTTGAACCTTGAAATGCTATCATGTACATATTGGCGTTACAAGTTCTCTTATATGACATGTCGTCCCTAAATCATGTTCTTTGATTCCATTTGCCTGGAAGACATTGGTTAATTGCTGTCTACCGACTGCTTCTTTCTTAGCGCCGTGGTTCTCAGCTTTCAGATTCAAGGAATCTTGAATTGTCTCGTTCAGCATCTACCGAAGGTACTGGACCGCCATGCCATTCAATTTACAGCCTGACTCTTCATGGAGGGGATGTCAGAAGACATTGATCCGAACTGAGTTCCCAAAGAAGTAAAAGAAATACGATTTCGGAGTGACTGTACACGAATACCTATCAAAATGATGACGACGACTGACGTGAGACGTGACAACGGGAACTCTTAACAAGGGAGGGGGGAGTTGCACTTGACTGCACGAGACTAGATTCCTCCCTATCTGTTCATGAGTCGTCAAGCGACAACTTAGATTAAGGTCAAATCAAATCTCTGTTCATACTCGTCACTTGGTTTCATATATCTGCATCAACAGATCATGAAAGAGACCTTTTCGGTTTACCATTTTGCTCTAATCGATGTGGGGCCCAACTGGAAACGTGTACACAATAGGAGACAAAGTTGGGAGACTCATTGTTAGACTCAAGCATTCACTCACCATCAACTCGGCGCTGTTATTGATTGATCCACGTCCATATATCCGTCGCGCCCCTACATGTCCTCTTTGTTCGGGCTACCATTCGGCTGCGACCATTCGGCTGCCTGTCTCTCCATTGATATTTTCCTCTCCAATCCTGATAAGCGCGTGTACAACTCTCACACGGAGAACGTTGAATGCGGTAGAGTCTGCCAACCTGAACCCCGGGCACGCAACAACACGACTTACACTGGTTTCCTGAGTTGAGTACAGTTACGTCACTTGTGGGCTCGGGGCATATGCGTGGCGCATGGCGTAATGATTTGCAATAAAATTACCATTGCCCTGAGTAATCGATATGCAGAATGCTTTTCAAGAAATCATTTCGTTTCATCACAACGTAGATGTCGCTCAAATAACCTGAAACCGCTCAGAGTACATCCGATCCATTTTCATACATTTTTCAAATTCACAACTGACTCACTGGTGGTAGTTTTAACGTACACGAATATAGAACAATCGTGGTTAGCTTGCTGAGATGACCGCCTGAGATGACCGCCAACAACGAGGCGCGCACGAGTCGACCGTCGGTGAGCTCATCCAGAAGTGTTGCAAGAACAAACCATTTCTTCGCGGACGAAATGAACAAGGTTACGAAGATTGATATCCGTGACGCCGGCAGGCCGTTCAAATTTCCTATTCTGTGGTGCGGAGGGACAAAATAAGGTTCTGTTATATATGATATGCATCAGGTATGCCTGAGAGAGGTTGTTGAGATGGATTGCGTCAGTATTAATGCTTTTGTGTCAATACTTCGACGCATTTAAGTGTCGCTGAATCGACCGTTTCCAAGGGAATCCCGAGTGGTTCCGAGTAGATCATATTAACTCCTCTAATCAGGAAGCTGTGGTACCAGGCAGTCTCTGAAAGGGGAAATCAGGACACATAGCGGAAGAACGAGAAATGGATTCGACGTTGGGCGTATACGCTTTAGGGACATAGGTCAAGCTTGACACCAAAGAGGTTGTACGTCAGGCCCCAACTAAAGCTTGCATGTAAGTTTCTACAATTTCTTCCCCGCGATTTATCTAACCTCAAACACTGACGTAGTTCGAGGCAGTTGCTTGTGTAAGACTCCAATCAGTGTGGCACAGTTTTGGATTATGCGTAGAACGACCAAGGGCCAGTTTTTGGCTCTATCTGAGTCATAGGAGTGAGGCTACTCGGGATATTGGTACCGACTGTGCCCTTGATAGTAGGATTGGTCTGATTTGCGAGTGAGTCAATAAAGTCATCGGTACCACTTTGATTGGCAGGAATGAGAGAGTCCGTGTATGAGACCAGGTCATTGAACGTAATAAAAGACACGGACCTTCTACAGGTATGGATTCATCTCTACCGTCGTCATGCCCAAGAGCGTTTGGATAAAGAACCTGCCCCATACCAATTACGCCATGCAAGGGGAAAGTAACCAGTGAAAGAAGAAGGGCTGTCGGAAGTCGTGCACACTCCACTTGTTTGAATACTGTCCAGTAGCCGCCTAATATTGAAACTCCTCCGACAGAAAATTTCCAAACTGGTATTCATGTAAAGGGGAATGCCTGGAATATGTCATTGACTGTGTTAATATTCTGAACACAATATCAATCGTGAAACCCCTTCCTACTGCATTTTGACATATCCCATAAAATTCTGTAATGTCAGTCAACCTTTTCTGGATTATTGCGGAAGGTTTGCAAACCCTTCAAAAAAGACAATCACATTGCTAATATCGAAGGAATCATCAAAAATGTTTCAATTGCACCCAAAGTCTGAGAGAGCAAGCACATTAACGTAATCGGATGGAATATTCGATACGTCATTGTTAATCTTGTTGTTGTTGAAGGCGTCAGGTCTGTTCAGTACACCAGGACTAATCGTCCACAAATTAAGAAATTTATCGGAATGTGATTTGTCGGAGAGTTGAGCGACCAGGCAGTCAGCTGTTGCAGCAACGCTTACTGAACAGTGATGAACCGTTGCGGCTCCTCCGGCAACGATATACCGGAGGGCCATTACAGGTGTTGGAGATTCACTGACGTTTCCCAGGTCATGCGTTGAGCCGAAAACTGGCCAGGTACTACTAATTGCCCGGATATTCGTGTTTTGGGTGCCGACGGCTGATAGTAAATCGTACCCGAACGACATCTGCACCGGGTCATCACATGTAACTTTCACCTCGAGAGAAATTACTCGCACACAGCGAGAGTTAAGGACAGAGCCATTTGAGGATAGACCGAAGAGATATGAGGTTGGATGCACATTGGGTGTAACCGGCTGTTTCAGGAACTACATCCTGATTTTGAGTTGTAACCACCACCGATCCAACTTGAGTGCTCCATGTGGCAGTGAGTTGTTGTCCGAACAAACCCACTCAGGAACCAGCCAACCAAGAAACCAACCCACCCCATAGTCTATGTATACAAAGAACATCAGCTGAATATTAGAATAAAATAACCCTAGACTTCACACTTCACAATTTACGAGCTAGACCGTTGGGCAGCCGTACAGAAAGATAAAGGTGACAACAAGTGGGAAAGAATGAAGGTTGAAGAGCGTTGTATCCCAAGTAACTGCAGTGTGAATCAACCGAATAAAAACGAACACAAACCACAACCAACTAGAAGTAGCATCTTGTTATAGACACTGATGTCGAAGTTCCAAACGCTTAGCCGGATGTGGGCGACATACGAATGATATCATATGTATGAATGGACGAGACTGCGAAAACATTGAAATCATCCGAACCTGAAATAAACATAAGTCTATCTATAGGTTTACACAGACATCAGTTTCAACATTCAGCCTCGAGGGCTGAATGAAGCCAACGTGCGGCAAAAGCAACAACCCCATTATGTTCAAGTCACTGGGTAAGTGCTTCAGTCGTCGAGATCAAAAATCTTGTCATCCTCGCCTGACGCTATTTTGTATACCGGACCAAAGGAACTTTCACTCTGGCGTTCAATGATGCCTGTTATCGTCATTCAAGACACGTGCCAGACGAGCAGAGAAGCTAGACGGACCAGTTTTCAGGAGCCTCAGCTCAAGCACAGCAGTACCGAAGCCATCGGTATTACCAAGTTCTTCGAAACCAATCAACCTTCCAGGATTGAGCAACTCATCTTACGTGATGTTATGAGAACCAAACCTGTCGCGTGACACACCATTGATGAAGCAAATCACACATGGTAAGACCTTGATAGAGAGCCTCTCCACCAACCAGGGTATGTTTTCGACAAATACACGGATGAATCGTGTGTGAAAGTATTGTAGAGCAAGTTTCTATCATTCCTCATAAGGCGATAGAAGGTGCAGAGATAGGGCTGGGAACAGACTGCTAGATGCTTGTCCATGATTTCACATCGCTTGAAGTTTGAGTGGTAAAAGTGGACAATACATTTTGGTTCTCGTCTGGCAGATGTGAGTGTTGGTCAGGCAAAAGAGAGATAATGTGGCTACGCAGTGATACGAATGACTTCCTTCTCGTCAGTTACTTCGGAATATGTGCCGTGGCAATTTTCTCGTAGATCTTTGATTCTCTCCACTCTACGACATGACAAATCAAGACCTGGGCTAGGTGAGGGGTAAAGCGCCGCACTCGCGTTTGATAATTTCCAGCCCTCGCTCCCTCATAGCGATGTTGTCATCATTTTCAATTTCTGCTTCAAGTTCGGCAAAGATGGCGTCGTCGTCATCTTCGCTGTCGTAGTGGCGTCGGCTTGGAGCCTGATTAGGTTCAACGAGTCGGGAGCCCAAGGACGTTATCTTAGAGTCACTTGCGTAGGTTGAGATTCGACCAACTCGAATCAAGTGATATGATATGTCACACACCTAATCATGAGTGTAGGTAGAGGAACCAGAGAATCTTCAAGACCTATTTTAGGTAGAGTTGGTCAGCAATTGAATCCCTTCCATGAAGCTAATCAACAGATACATCGACAAGCACGGTGCGGTAAGTCTAGTCCATTAAGGTCACTCTTCCTCTTGTATAATTGAATGTTAGGGCCATGTCACTCTCAGGCCAGAGGATGATGAAGACATGTGGCACCTATACAACCTGATACAGTCAGGTGATTCCGTGAGGGCAACCACGGTGCGGTATGTACGTAGGCAATCCTTGTTAGTACACTCAAGATAACATTTCATAGACGCATACAATCAGTGTCAAATACTGGATCAGTGGAATCAAACCGAATCAGGCTTAACCTAACTCTGCAAGTCAGCCGTGTTGAATTTTCGCCAGGGGATGGCAATCCTGCTCAAGAACCTACCAATCTAGCTACTGGTTCATCTCAAAATGCCAATGCTTCCTTGCATATTTCTGGAAAAGTGGTTGTTGAAAATCCTCATGTCAGACTTGGAGCTTTTCACACGTTGGACATTGAGGCTAATCGTGATGTCCGCATTGAGAAATTCAACGGGTGGGACAGTATTGCAATGTCTAGAGTCGAGGAAAGTACAGTTCCTGGGAGAGGTGCTGAGCTTGCAGCCGTCATCTGTGGCGAAGGAACCGCCACTTTCTGTCTTTTGTCGCAGCATATGACCGTTGTAACGCATCGGATCTCCATATCCATCCCTCGAAAAGCAGCTACCTCTGGAGCCTCACAGCATGAGAAAGGCCTTGGGAGATTCTACGCCACTCTCTTTGATTCATTCTTGAGGCATGTTCCATTCACAAATGTTGGTGTTCGAGCTATCGTTATTGCGAGCCCTGGCTGGATACGAGATGGTGTTTATGACTATCTGTTGGCCGAGGCAATCAAACGAAGTGATAGAGAACTTCAGAAGGCTCTTCGCGAGAAAGTCATTCGTGTGCATATCAGCAGCCCGTACGTTCATAGTCTCGTCGAAGTGTTGAAAAGTCCAGAAGTTCGTCTCCGACGGGATTCTAATACGCAGTCTCATAACGTGTTCCCAGATTGCAGCTCGATTAAAGGAAACCAAGTTTGCTCGAGAGGTTGTGATGTTGGATAGGTAAGTTTTTTCTCTTCTTAGTTTCTCTGTGATTTGACGTTAAATTGGATTCTTGAAGGTTTTTCAAGATGCTAGGGACAGATGAAATGAGGGCATGGTATGGACCTGACCACGTTTACCTTGCTGCAGATAGGGGTGCTATTGGGACACTGTTGATTTCTGACGATCTTTTCCGGCAAGCCTATTTACTTGGAAAACTGGTTGTTTAATTAAACTGATGATTGCCTCTAGATCAAGTGACCCAGTTACACGAAAGAAATTTATACGTATAACCGAGGCGGTTAAGCAGAAAGGCGGTGAAGTGCTCATATTCTCAAGTATGCATGAATCAGGCCAACGTACGGACTATTGTCTTTATCAAGTCCAAGACTCTAAAACATCGCTTACAGAATTGAATCAACTGACTGGAATCGCTGCAATTCTTACATTTCCTCTGGACGTAGAAGTCGTCGAAGCAGAAGAAAGAGAGGCTGAAGAGGAGCGAAAACGACAAGGGGAACAAGATCCGTCTCATACTTTCACGTGATTCGTCGATACATATCGAATGTCTTGAAAGGAGATCGGAGCTCAGGCTTGTATTTAAAACATGCATTTCAGAATCCATGAATCTGCATTTGGCCTAGCCAACTTTCTCTGCCTTTGTCGATTTCGAAACTTGGCCATGTCCAAGCGTGAACGGTCAATAAGCTCAGTCGGCAAAGAGGGGAGATCTCACACTTCCAATCATGATGCCAAACGGGCCCGAATGGCTGAGCGACGCTTCAATCCTATCAAAGTCGCAACTGCAGAAGCTGCAGCCACAGTCGATGCTGACCCACCTTGCTTTAAGATCCAGGAATATATGCAACAAGGGTTGCCAGATCCTGGTGGGGGAAAGGCAGTGCTCTACTGGATGAGGTTTGCAGACCTTCGCAGTAAGCCTAGAAATTGTGCCGATCCTTAGGCTCATTCTCCCTAGTCAGTGATAATAGGGCACTTGCGCAAGCTTCGGGTTACGCCAAGAGTATTGGTGTACCTCTGCTCGCTCTTTTCATTCTTAGCCCCCAAGACTACATTGCTCATGATAGGAGTTCTCGCCGCATCGACTTTGTTCTTCGCAACCTTGCCCTGCTCCAGGTTTGTGTTAATCAAATACGACGCTTGTCAACATTAATTGGATAACTCATCAGACCTCCTTTCACGAACTTCACATTCCATTCTACATTATCACCCACTCACCTCGAAAAACAAATCCAGAGCGAGTATTTCAGCTCCTTCAGGAGTACGAGTGCAATCATTTGTTCGCAAATTTAGAATACGAAGTTGATGAACTCCGACGTGATATACAAATATGGAAACTCGGCGAAAAGCATAGGGTCAAAGTCAATTTTTTTCACAACAAGAACGTTATAGAGCCCAGTGTCATTCGCACGAAACAAGGAAAAGGCTATACAGTAGGTGTGTATCGTCTCCATGACTTAAATCTCTGAAACCATCATAGGTCTATTCTCCATACTGGAGAAGCTGGATAGATACCTTGAATCATGCACCGGATGAATATATCAAGGAATATCCTGCGCCGTCGTCAAACCCGGAATCCATTCGACAAGACAAAAAGCTTTCAACTCTTTTCGGGACTCCCGTTCCATATGCTGTTCCAGGCTTCGCACTTGACGATAGAGATGCTGCCAACATGAGGGAATATTGGCCTGCTGGAGAACTTGCAGCAAATAAAGTCGGTATACCAATCGAGTGGTCGTTTGCTTTCTTACGAATTTATGATAGATTCTGGAATGTTTTTTGAAAACGAGGGCTCGTTCGTTCCAGATGGGTGCTGTCAATCCCCTGAATCCTGGTGCACAGAATGCAGAGAAAAATAACCGTATCATCAAGTATAAGGATGCACGGGATCGGATGGACAAAGATACTACCAGCCGCCTGAGGTGAGAACCCAGTCTCGTTTTCTAAAAATAACTCAATACTGTCGCAAGCGTCTATTTGTCTTCTGGTGTGCTTTCAATCAGAGAATGTATCCGTCAAACCATGGCACTTAGTGGGTCTAATAAAGTTGAATGCAACACATCCTCTGGGGTTGGTCGATGGATCCAAGAATTAGCCTGGCGAGATTTTTACACTGGGGTCTTATCCCACTACCCTCGAGTTTCCATGGGCCGCCCTTATCTCGAGAAATACTCCGAAGTCGTGTGGGAGGACCATCAAGTACGGGGAGATTCTGCAACGAGCTACGAGAATCACGAGGGTGTCGATGGAGAGATGCTGCAGCGGTGGAAGGAAGGTAAGACTGGAGTTCCCATAGTCGACGCTGCGATGCGTTGTATCCGTGAGATGGGTTGGGTACACAATCGAGCAAGGATGATTACTGCAATGTATCTGACGAAGGACTTGATGATTGACTGGAGGGTCGGCGAAAGGGTACGCGCCGTCGTAATTATTAAATTTAGCTTCTTTTTTAATGATTTCTCTCAGTACTTCATGCAAAACCTTATTGATGGCGACCTAGCCTCTAATAATGGCGGTTGGCAATGGTGTGCGAGTACTGGCGTTGATCCTTGTCCTTACTTTCGCATATTCAATCCACATAATCAAAGCTCGAAGGTGGGTTGGTTCTTATCATCATCGTCGACGAGTCACTTCAATATGTTTCCAGGCAGATCCAACCGGTGAATTTATTCGACATTGGGTTCCAGAGCTTGAGAAAGTATGCGGTCCAGGTAAAGTGCCCTGATTTTTCTGAGTTGAGGACAAATTTCACCAGCATTGCTAGACCTCCATAATCTTTCTACATCCTTGGCAGACAAGTTCAGTTATCCGAGAGAGATGATTGGTCATTCGAGGGCGCGGGACAGAGCATTAAGGAGATTTAAAAATCCGGGTCAAGAGTAAATCTTCGAACGATAACTACCAATAAAATGACTTGTCACATGAAACCTGACTTGGTCTCGTACGCACTAATAACATATGATGTGTAGTGTCATTTACCATGAATAGAAAAATACATGCAAAAGTAATTAAGGATTGTTGAAATCCATCCACCAATATTCACTTAGCCCCTGGGAGCCCTGTGCCCAAGTAGTATTTTCACACCCCTATTGAATGCACTCGTTCTCAGCTAGAAACATGTTCATCGTCCTGACTACCCACATGATTCAGGAACCCAAGCCGATTTGAAGAAAAGGCTTGGACCACTTAAATAACCAGGTAGGGAGTGCTGTTGAAGCAAAGGGAGGAGAGATTTATGCGTAAGTCTGGCGGGCCCACTCAGCGGCCTCAACAAGATTGGCTAGGGAAGCTTCTGTTTCTTCCCAGGCACGAGTCTTGAGACCGCAGTCCTTGAAGTTGATCAGTCGGAGATGAGTTAGTTGACTGGAGTTCTCAGACTCACGGGATTAATAAAAAGCTGGTCTTTGGGGATGAACTTGAGCATACCCACGATACGACCCTTGATCTCCTGAGTGCTAGGGATACGGGGCGAGTGGATATCGTAAACGCCAGGACCAATTTGATTAGAATAGCTGTACTGCTCGAAGGCAGCCAATAGCTTCATATCACTCTTAGACGCCTCGATGGAAATGACATCAGCATCAAGTCGCTGGATAGAGGAGAAGATGTCATTGAAGTCAGAATAGCAGAAGTGGGAGTGGGTCTGGAGTTGATCAGTGACACCGGCTGTAGCGAGCTTGAATGAGTCAACAGCCCACTTAAGGTAGGTTTCCCAGTCGGCACGACGAAGAGGGAGCTGTACGACAAGTGTCAGTCATAGTACCAAATGGATTTACTCATTACTTACACCCTCACGAATAGCGGGTTCATCAACCTGAATGGCATGAATTCCAGCCTTCTCGAGGTCGATTACTTCGTCACGAAGAGCAAGGGCAAGTTGCTTGGATTGGAGTTCGCGTGAGAGATCGGCACGAGGGAAAGACCAATTCAAAATGGTAACAGGACCAGTAAGCATACCCTTCATGGGCTTCTTGGTCAAGCTCTGCGCATAACTGCTCCATTTGACAGTCATAGGTCCAGGGCGGCTGACATCAGAGACAATGATTGGTGGACGGACATAGCTGGGAAGAGTTGGTTAGACAGAGAAACTAAAAGGTATGAAACAGAGACTACTCACCGAGAACCGTAACTCTGAACCCAAGCATTCTGGGTGAAGACAAAACCGTGGAGAAGCTCACCGAAGTATTGGACCATATCATTACGCTCAGGTTCTCCGTGCACCAATATGTCAAGGCCAACCTTCTCCTGGAAGTGAACCACATTTTCAATTTCCTTCTTTATGAAGCCTTCATACTCTTGTTCAGTGAGATCACCCTTTCCAAGCTTGGCACGAGCCTGACGAATCTCTTTGGTTTGCTGTGTGAAGCGAGTTAAAATTGATTGTACGGATGTGACAGTAAAACACGTACAGGGAATGAACCAATGGTGGTGGTGGGGAATTTGGGAAGATTGAGATGTTTGGCCTGAATGTCCTTGCGGATAGAAAAGGAGCTCTTGCGTTCGAGCATTGTGGGAGTGATAGCATCAACACGCTTGCGGACAGTATCATCGGAGTTCTGTTCAAATTTACGACGGGCAGCAATTGACTTCCTGTTGGCTTCCAGGGCTGCAGCAATCTGAGCATCCTGGGAATCAGAGGAGGCAGCAGAGATGACAGCAGTCTCTCTGGCCTTCTCTATAGCAAAGGAGAACCAATCTTTTTGTTCCTCCGTCAACTTCTTCTCAGAAGCGAGAGTAACAGGTGTGTGGAGGAGTGAGGAGGACGTTGCGGCAATGACACGGTCAGTACCAAGAGCATCAATGGCTGTCCGGACAAACTCGATAGCGACGGCAAAATCAGTTTTCCAGATGTTACGGCCAGAGACAACACCCAAGGAAAGCACTATCTTGGTATCCTTGATGGTACCCAACACGTCTCCAAGTTGTGCCGGAGCACGGTCTAGGTCAATATGAAGACCATAGATTGGAAGCTTAGCGACAAAGTTGATGTTGGAGTCAAGGCGAGCAAAGTAGGTGGTGAGTACAATCTTAGGGGAAATGGGGGCAAGCTCGGCATATGCAATTGCGTACTCTTTTTCAAGAGCGGCAGCGGAATCGAGGGCCAGGAAAGGCTCATCGACCTGTACTGATTCAACACCTCCGATCTTCAATTCAGAAAGAAGCTTCTTGTAGATGGGTATGAGCTTGGATAAAAGAGAGATGGGACGGAAACCTGATGGAGCAGTCTTGTCACTTTTTCCGAGGAGGAGATAACTGATGGGACCAATAATGACAGGACGAGTGGTGACGCCTGCAGCCTGAGCTTCTTTGTACTCATTTAGAGCCTTGTTGTAATTGAGCTTAAAGTCGGTCTCTTCAGAGAACTCGGGAACGACATAATGGTAATTTGAATCGAACCTCAAGTATGCTTTCAATCTATGTCTGAATTCTGAAAACAAACAGGACACGTACCATTTTTTCATCTCACAAGCAGGAACATCGACACCTTCTGACTGGCGTCCACGACCCATAGCAAAATAAACATCTAGTTCAGTTAAACCCAGGCCAGTATAACGACGGGGAACGACGTTAAAGGCAGAAGAATGATCCAAAACATGGTCGTAAAGAGAGAATTCACCGCTTGAGCAAAAAATTAAGCTCGATACATAATTGCTCAATTTACCACAAACCTAGGGACCAGGTCAACACCCTGAGCCTTGACTACGCTCCAACTAGCCTTTTTTATGTCGGCAGCGACTTTGTTAAGCTCTGCTGCAGTGATTTTGCCATTCCAATAGCTTTCAACTCCCTTCTTGATCTCGCGATTGGAACCTAGTTTCATGACGATCAGAAGAACGGATTTATATCGAGAACGAGTGAGAATCGAATCAGAGGGAGCTCACCGATGCGAGGGAAACCAAGGACACTGGAGTGAACCATTTTCCGAAAGACAGGGAGGATGGTACGATAAGATTTGGAGCGATGTTGACTTATATAGGTTAGAGGCACGTGTTCGTAGATAATCGATTGATCCTCCTCTCACTACTCGACTTAGAAAGAACTCAACAGAAGTTACATTACGTGTGCAGTAATACGGTTGTACAGGTGGTGAAATATGAATATTTTTATCAGTGGGTTATGCGCCACCGTTACCATTTGTAGGTGCAGAAAATTCTTTGATGCGCTGAACGGCTGCACGGAGTAAGTTGCGCCCACTTTTTAAAGTAATGGATTTGGGCTTTCCACCAGGAGAACGTAAAACTTTGTCCAGCAGCGTCCCCGGAAGGATCAGTGGTTCTTCGACATCATCGTCAGGGTTTCCATTAGGGTAGGCGACGGTAACAGGCGCGACAGGGTGTACTGAGGGAGTCTTAACAACCAGAGATGATTTAGAGGAATTAGCAGCAGAGGTTCCAGTTTTATTGTCTGGTCCAGGGACAGGAACTTCGAGCTTCACAGGTCGAGTAATAGGCTGGAGGATAGGACTGGATAATGCGCCTCCTTCTGCCTCCACCACAACCCGGTTTGGCTTGGCCGGAGCGGGTTCAGACACAGTCTGCCAGCTCGAATCAGTTGGTTCAATGAGTTTCTCTGCTTGAAGTGGCCTGTGAGAGGATTTCAGTTGCCGCTGGCTTTTGAAGAATGTCCGAACTTGAATAATCTCTTCTTTTAGTTTCTCCAAGGAAATCCGCCTCAATGGGTCAATAGTAAATATGCGCTTGATGATCATATTTACTTCTGCAGAGATAGGCAACACGTTACCAAGGAAATTGTTATCACTCAAGAAGGCTTGAAAACACTGGTCATCTGCGGTGGCGTATCGCCAAGGATTGCGTCCAGATATCATGTTGACGAGAATGACGCCCATAGACCAAACATCCGTCTGCTTTGAGGAATATTTCAGACGTGGCTTCTGTTCAGCGATACATTCTGCAAGAAACCAAGGCTTCAGTGTATGATAAGAGACATGAGTGTAAAAGCCTCACCGGGACTCATATAATAACAACTTCCACAACCATATTCCGCAGAAGCAGTATGAGTAGTCGAGAGACCGAAGTCGGCCAGCTTGATGCGATGTGTGTCCTCCGAAAAAAGGATATTCTCAGGTTTGATGTCACGATGGTAGATACCTTTTTTATGACAATACTGGACTGCATCAATAATCTGAACGTAGATCTTCTTGACCAATGCGTCGTTGTTCTGAAAGATGTGTCTTTCCGTTATGGCTGCAAAAAGGTCACCGCCCCGAACAAGCTCCATGACAACATAGACCCAATCTCCCTCCTGAAAGTGTCGTTCATATCGTACGATATTGGGGTGGTCACGAACGACAGGATGATTACAAAGTTCTCTGGTCTGAAAGTGAGCTTTGGTGGTTCCAGGAACGTAGATGGGCATGCATTTGATGGCGTAGAATGCGCGGCACTCTGCTGGAGATTTCATATCCATGGCACGATAGACCTTGCCATAAGCACCAGAACCGAGCAATTTGTCCAAAATGTAACGATCACCGTCAACGGTTTGTCCAGTAAAGTCAGGCATTGTACCAGTGGCTGCTCGTCGTGGCATAGTTTGTACGAAAGGAGTGTGTTAATAGAGGTGTTGACGGAGGCCAAGCTCGTCAGAATTTAGGGTAAATTTTCAAGATGTATCTTCGCAGAAGACAGAGTAGGACAGAGAGAGACTGGGCCATTGGGAAGAACCGAGATGCGATGCACACTGGGCTGGAGGCTGACACTGAAGAAAGAAGTTTACCACGGTACAGGGTGGAGAATTTCCGGCTGGCGGTCCGTTCCACATCTGTTCATGTCTGATAATCCATCTTTCGTTCTGCGCGGCGTCGGGGATGTTGTCTATGAACAACGTTCTATTCCCCTACGTACCTCTCTTGCCTAGTGATTGGTTTGTGGATAACTAACGCTGTCCTGTTAGCCGGTCCGGACGATGTAATCGTTGAGGTTAAGAAGACTGGTGTGTGCTACACCGATCTTCTACTCCGAGTTCTGATCATTTTTGCAAGGAATTTGTGGTTCTGATGTATGTGCTAGGGCTTGAATAGATATTTAATTGTGACGCTAAATAAACTCAAGATACACTATCTTGTCGAAGGTCGGATCGGTGACTTCGTTGTGGAGAAGCCCATGGTAGGGTTCAAGTATTCGAACATTTCTGTGTTTCTCTAATACGCCTAGAGGTTTTAGGCCATGAATCTGCAGGCATTGTCTCATCAGGTAGAGTTCTCTTGAGTTGTATCGAACATCATACGATTAACCGGGATGATCGCAGTTGGTACCAACGTAAAGCATGTCAGGGTCGGTGACCGTGTGGCTATGGAACCAGGGGCAACATGTAGTGCGTCTTGTCTTGAGCACGTTGTATGACTTCTCTGACTTCATCACCCACATCTTATAGAAAAGTGCTACCTCTGCAAGGCTGGACGTTATGAAGTCTGGTCCATTTTCTTTCACTCAGCCAGAGAGGCTGATAAATTTTCAAGTTATGTGCAGATATTGTGTTCGCAGCGACTCCTCCTTATGATGGAACCCTTGCTCGCTACTACCGCCTTCCTGCTGACCTGGCCTATCCCCTACCAGAAAATCTCACCCTTGAAGATGGCGCCATGGTAAATAAATAAATCTTCGTGGCTGCTTTCAATCCATATTGATCTGTCATCCTCAGATGGAACCCTTGTCTGTCGGTGTGCATTCTGTGGCCAACCTCGGTGGCTTCCGCACTGGCCAGTCCATCGTTGTCTTCGGCTGTGGCCCCGTTGGTCTCCTCTGCATGGCGGTGGCCAAGGCTCTAGGAGCTAAACGCATTATCGCTGTCGACATTGTCCCTCAGCGCTTGGAGTTCGCCAGAAGTTACGCTGCTACCGACATATATCTTTCTCCTCAGCCTCTTGAAGGCGAAACAAAATTTGACTACAGCAGGCGAAACGCGGAACAAATGAAACAGCAACTTAATATCCAAGACAGGGGTATCAATATCATTGACCTGGTCGTCGATGCTAGTGGTGCCGAGGTCTCCATCCAGACTGCCTTTTATATCGTGAAGACTGGCGGTACATTTGTGCAGGTATGCGATGTAACTTTTTCCTTTGAGTCATGGTTCGATTGTATCTCTCTCAAGGTTGGTATGGGTGCACCAAATGTGACCATCGATGTCAGCCTCCTCATGGTCAAGGAGCTCAACTACAAAGGCTCTTTCCGCTATGGCGTGTGTTCTTTACATCTCTTCTTATTAATTGAATACTGATCATGGTTCAAGCCTGGTGATTATCCACTGGCCATCTCCTTGGCTGCAAGTGAAAAGGTTGATCTCAAGCCTCTCGTCACACATCGGTAAGATCTCTCACTAAGTATGGTTTGGGGCAGTTGTGTCGATAAATATTTTTTAAAGATACGCTTTTAAAGACGCCATTGCAGCGTTCAGGGCAACTCGTGTTGGCAAGAGTGAAGACGGCAAGGGGGTCATCAAGGCGATTATTTCAGGACCTGAGTAACCACCAGTGTGAGCGATAGTCGAGTAGGTAGGGGAAATTGTAGTTTTACGCATAATTGTTTGAGCGGAGCGTGATCAAATGCGTGATCAAACATTCGCGACTGAGCCTTCTAATGAACTTCAAAACCCGAAATCTTTTTTATCTTCGAATATCTGAACATTCTGTCCTTCCGGTATATGTGAGCTGTACCATTCTGCATCAAATAGAACATTCTCCAACAGAGTCAAAGCTTTATCTTGATGAACGTCATTTGGATTGGATGTCGGACCAAGTGTTACAGCATATCCTCTCTGATCTTCGTCCTCGGTCGGTCTCGATGTTTCGTGATTGCTAGGAAGCTTTTTGAGTCAGACCATTGGTCTCAGGATCTTGCCCAAGCTCTTGTCTGAGGCTGAGAATTTTGTCAGTCCTGCTGCGGCGAAGAAAGCAGCGGTGGATACATGGCGTGGCGGTATGTGCACAATTTTGCTTCCTTCCAAGTATCTAGCTCATACTTAAAGATGTACCTCTAGATACCTACCAGTTTTGTTACTTTTTGCGGAGAACAGAACCACATTCAGTGGCAATTAAGGTGTGTAGGTTATAATTGGATGAACATAAAATTATATCGATGAAATAGACGAGGAACTACGTGGCGAGGACTCAGATACCTTCTCAGTTCACTCATCTACCCGCAGCCGCCGCTACCATTACTACTCCTCGGAGGACACGAGAAAAAAGGAAGACACGCTCCGGGTCCACTCTCTCGAAACCATCGTCATCTAGATCCACTAAAAAACGGAAAAAGGACGTGATATCCGATTCGAACGATTCAGAGGGCTCAGAAGGAGGAGGACCCACTTCAACTAGACCAGATGTGTCAGAAGTAGTTGATGTTGATCGATATGAGGAAACGACTAATGTCAATGCAGAGGAACTCATTGGTAAAAAAGACGAGACCCAAAGCTCTCAGCAAGACAGCTTTGACCTTCATGCTGACGAGGAAGAGAAGCCCAAGCCGACGCTTCAGTTGAGATACAAGGGTTTTGGCATTTATGGCCAATGTCTTTGTATTGTCGCAGAACCATGGCCAGCAATCCGTTCTACAACTCGTTCACTTGAGGAGCTAGGTGGAATCACTGGTCCGAAATTTAAAGAGAAGCAGGCTGCTATACCAACTAACACCACACGGGTTCAAACACCCTTGTTCTTAGCCGACGAAGATGACTCACAATCCCAGCACTCCATTCCTGTAGCCAATTCTTGGGATGGTCTCGAAACGATGGAGGTTAGTGATGATGATTCCGAGATGGGAGGGATGATGGCGTTCAGTCAAGCACTGAATATAGCCGGTGATACTAGACCTGGAGCAGTTGAGGATGAAGATGAGATGGAAGGAGCCGTCCTTTTCGGTGACGCAGATGAAGCGAGACAATTGTGATTTTTATTCCATTTAGAATATAGCTCTTATGCTTTGCCGATTTCGCGAAGGATCTCCAGCCGTCGAGGCGTTGAAACCTCTTTAAATCCCACGGTAAACAATTCAAAGGTACCATTACCTTCGGAAAGAGCACGAAGGCGCTGCGAGTAGTCTAAGGATTGACTTAGTGGAACCAACCCTCGTACAACGCGTTTGACTCTCGATTCTGATTTCTCCGATGCGTTTTCGGTAGCGGAAGGTGTCAGCCATAAGGGTGGCACATAAACGCCTTCTTCAGAAAATCCGCTAGTGACCTCACCTTCTGCAGAGGCGGAAAATCCAGAACCAAGTTCTAAAACTTCTCCACCATGTTCCGTCAAGTCCCTGATAACCTTGCCCAAATGATTTTCTGGAACAACGACTTTAAGGTTCACGAAGGGTTCCATGATAGGTCCGGATCCTGCACTGCGGAAGAATTGACGCAGCACAGCTGCAGAGGCTCCTGTGAGGATGGAAGGAGGTGTTTCCCTGGATAGGGCGTTTTTGGGTATTTGTATACATATATGGGTCATGGCAAGTGAGGAGTGAGGTGATACTGACAGTGCACTCGCGATGCCTTGTGCAATGTACGCAAGAGGCCCAGCAGGGATAGACTCTGGAGCCGGCAAGGGATTACCTTCGTCATCCAATACTTTGTTACCATCCCAGACAGGATTTCCTTCTTCTTCACTCCTCAGAGAACGTATGATCAGGGGTACTTCAACAGAGATGTATTTTCCGCCTCCAACATCGGCATTCCAAGTGTCCCATCCTTCGTTGGGCATACCAGGTCCGAGACCCTCACGATAACTGACTCTGCGTTTTCCGAATTCGAAATTGACGTTCCACTCGTCTCTGAGTCGCCCTTCAATGATTTCCAGATGTAAAGCCCCAAGTCCGTGTACTAAAATTTGTCCTTCCTGGATGTCTGCGCGTACCGATGGATCTGTCCGCGCCAGTGATTCTAGAGCATTTTGGACTGGTTCAAGATCTGCATGAGATCGAGGGATGACGGAAGCAGAGATAACAGCGGGAGGTGGTGTGATATCCCGTAACAGAGAACGGGCAGAAGCAGGACTGCTGGCGGAAACGAGGGTATCGCCCGTGCGAGTATGCTTCAGACCGATGATTACACCGACTGAACCGAATGGTAGCTCATCTACTTCTTGAAACTCAGAAGCATAGAGGAGCATCAACTTTGAGATGATTTCTTTCTGATTTCTGTTGGTGTTGAGAAGTTTGCTTTGGCGGGTGAGCTTTCCTGTCAGAAAGTGAATGGTATTGTGCAGTAAGATATGTCCTTGACGTACCAGAATATACGCGGACAAAGGTCATCCAGCCTCTTCGCTGGTCCCAGTTGACTTTCCAGACAAGGAGTCGTAAAGGAGAGCTAAGAACCTGGGGATCATGAGGAACATCCAATGGGCTGGCGAGAAGCTCGCCAGCATAGTCAAGCACCAGCTCTGTGCCTATGTGGTGTAGGGCGGAACCGCAAACAACGGGCATTATAACATTTCGGAGGGATGCCTGTCTAAGATAGGGAATTACTTGAGCGCCGTCAATGCCTAGGTAGGCGTCTGGCGAAGACGGCAGACCAAGTAGAGTGTCCATAAGCTCTTCTGAGTGCATGGAAAGACTATCCAAAAACTGGACTCGTGCATCCACGAGGTGAGATGAAAGAGGATGATTGGGCTCAAATATAGACTTAAGGGCCTCAGCCGTGCGTGGCAAGGCTTCTATGAGAGGCTTCCCCGTCTTAGACCATCGCCAGAGTTCCCACTTGACCAGATCAACAAGGCCTTGAATACCAGGCTCCGCTTGTTGATAGGCTAAAGGGCTTAGTGATGCGATGGGTAAGACTAAAGGGAGTGGTTGGGAATGAAGTCGGTTCAGCAGGATGGAGGACAAAGCAAATTTATAGGAAGCTCCCGGGCGGTCCATCTTGTTCAGAAATATTAACTTGGTTGCAACATCATATCTATCCCAACGTTCATTCAATCGGGTCTCAAGTTGAAAAGAAGTTGCTGACCGATTAAGTTGGGCCCAGACGCCTTTAGTCTGAGCTTCGACACCCTCAACGGAATCTATAAGAACAACCGCACCATCAATGACACGACTGGCACTTTCTACCTCCATTCCAAAGTCAGCATGACCAGGTGTGTCTATTAGGTTGAAGGTCCAGTCTCTCCACTGCACAGGTATACTAGCGGATTGGATAGTGATTCCTCTTTCCCTTTCCACAGGCAAAAAATCGGTCGTGGTGCTTCCTGTGTCAACTGTACCTGATTCCGCAAGATACGATGATTTATACAAAATTGATTCCGTCAGAGTTGTTTTTCCAGAATCTAGAGACCATGAGTTCGCTCCAAAAAACAAAAAAGTTAAGTCACCTATATGAGCGACCAGCGCCATATTACGGAGTTTCGAGGAAGCTTGGGGTCTTTTCGTTGAGTAACATCGTCCTAATAAGGTATGGTGAAGTTGCAAAGAACGGCGAGGCCAGAACATGGGCGAGCAGAGTGCTCCTTATGGAAATCGTCTGAAAAATACTTAGTCACACACAATTCTTATTGTCCACACAAATCGATATGCTTGCGTCCTCATCCCCCTTACTCGCTAATGACGTCTGAAGACTCAGACCAGATAGAGGGCCACTTGCGCCGGCGTGTTGCTGCCCTGAATCCCTTACATCTGGAGTCAGATGCGACAAACCTTCGTGGCAGCCTACCTAACACTATTCTTGCTGTGGTTATCATCGCGTTTTTTCTCGGTGGTATTTTCTGCGTCTCATTCTTAAAAGTCACATTTGGGGGCTTCGAAAAATACTGGTGGTTTACACGTCAACTTGCCTTCTTCCTTTGTGCTTGGTCATTCTTTCACTGGGCAGAGTTTGCTGTCACTGCCGGTTGGAATCTGGGAAGATGCAATATCGATTGTGAGCCAGTCTTCTGAAACGTGTTGCTCTTTCCCTGACCCTATATAGCCTTCTTATTAAATAACGGGAACATGTATTACATTGCTCATGCAATGGCTCTCAGCGAATACCTGATTACTCTATATCTCATGCCCGAGAGAAGGGGCCTTGCGTACATTTCTGGAATAGGTGAGTCTTCTCACTGGGAGCCTAAATACTCAAAATGAGTTTCTAGGCGTCGTGGTCACGTTTTTTGGGCAGATGTTACGCTCGCTTGCCATGATTCAGGCGTCCACCAACTTTTCTCATCACGTAGTGCTCAAGAAACGCAATGATCACATCCTTGTCACGGACGGAGTTTATGCGTAAGCCCATTTCTGATTTTGCAAAATGTCACTGAGTACGAGTAGATGGTTCCGTCATCCATCCTATGCTGGATTTTTCTATTGGGCTCTGGGTATCCAACTAGTACTACAGAACCCACTGTCATTTGTTGTCTATTCTATTCTCCTGTGGAGATTTTTCTATTATCGCACGCGCGGTGTGTTCCTTCCTTTTCCATGGTGTTATTGATACTAAGTACTGTAGTTGAAGAACGCGCTCTCGTGAAGTTTTTCGGACAGGATTATGTTAAATATCGTTGGCAGGTTGGGACAAAAATTCCATTCATCCCTTAGTTTTCAAACATCTTTTGCAATAAGAATCTTATGTCACCTGAAACTAGGTTCCAAGTAACCAATAATTACTGTGTCGGCAAACGTATTTTTTGATTGGTGCGGGGGGCGACAGGGAAGGGCATACATCATAACAGAAGCCACAAGAGCTCAGTCATCTTGGATAGCCATGACTTTGTCTGACACATAGATACCGTCCAGGAATTTACGGATATCTTTGTTACGAACACGGCAGCTACCCTGAATGGAGGCAGCTTGCAGGGTGTCAAGCTTGGCTCTGATCTAAATCGAAGACAAGACTCACCAGATTGAGAGACATTGTCAATGTCATTGCCCTCGAGGATGAGCTCATCCTTTTGCGCTTTCGATTCCGATATCGTAACACCTTCCAACATGTCGACATGCCGCACACTCTAAAAAACATTGAGCATTTGTTTGTGTGATCTATCACTACATACCTTCTCGCCTAAGAAATTCCGGATTTCGACAGAACGGCCACCGTCTTGAATAATGCAGTTGATGGGGAAATGGGCATACACTGCACGCATTTTATATAGGAAACCCTGAAAACCAACATCAGCATTATAGGCGTATAGTCACGGACTTTAATATACCTTTGTCACACCAGTAATCATGTTGTTGATGAGACTACGAATCGTACGTAGGCAAGCGATGTGCTTGCGTCCCCCTTGCCAGACTGCGAGGCTGACCTTGGTGGTCTTGCCCTTCAATAACCGGATATCCATATCAACATGGCGGATGTTCTTCTTCAGTGTGCCCCGAGGACCAGTTACAGTAATGAGGCGAGACTTGATGGAAACATCAACATTCTCGGGGATGTTGAGCTCTTCTGCCTTGAGGACGTTGTGCATCTATACAGTTGAAGAAGAAATCAGCAAAACTTCATCCGAACTTCCACCTCTCGCATCCAACACTCGCGCTTCACCAATTTTTACAAAATTGGTATCAAACAGACGAGAAAGTGCTGTGATTTGCACTGGATGCAAAGAGAACCAGTGGGAATGTAGATAGCATACCTTGAGCAGTGAGTTTTAGGTAGATGCTAGTGTCGGTGGAGTTGACTTTCGATTCGCTGACGTAATAAGCAGGCTAAATTAAGCGAGAAAGTCAAAGGTAAAGAATATCTGACTTGAGGGTCATGACAGAATGCAATTTTCCCAATAAATTCTCATATTTGTAGGAGGCAACAGTATGCTCAATTTGCAGGAATATAGAATGAATTTTAGTAGTAAACAGAGCAGTTTGAACTAAGGCCTAGTTTATTGTTAGAAAGAAGAGTTTACTAGACAATATGAGAACATTTTTTGTTGATAAATGAAAGTTAGCTATAGAAGCTAGAGAGCAAGAAGAGAGATATCTAAGAAAAAAGAGAGTGACTACTTAAATTACTATTATATATTATCATATATAGTTTACACTTGAGCAAAAATCCAAGAGAAAATACACAAAGTATAGATCAAGTATATGAACTTATCCATGAAGTGTGTAATATGGACCTTTAGAATAATATTAGCTTCAGCTTATGTACTATACTAATGTCAGATATGGTTTATACTTAAAAGTGAAAGACTATAAAGTTATATTATTAGATGTGGTTCACACTAGATGTCAAAGATGAAAGCAGTGGACTCAACTTATTTTT
>Ga0157357_1000036_pt1 | contig 52653 bp, 73 predicted proteins | sample AttcapACBM1_FD_111485 | JGI IMG/M metagenome (GOLD analysis project Ga0157357, IMG submission 111485) | Fungus gardens microbial communities from leaf cutter ant in Botucatu, State of Sao Paulo, Brazil - Atta capiguara ACBM1 | ecosystem: Host-associated > Fungi > Mycelium > Unclassified ... | reverse complement strand
GAGAAATCACAATGTCCACCAGCATCACCCCCAATGACTCCTCCCCCAGCACCATCCAACCCCTGCACAACCCCTCCCAAGCAGCTCAAGTGGTTGTGCCTCAAGCACCACTCGGTAACCAGGCTCCAGGCATGGGTGCTAAGGCTCTGTTTGCGAAAAAGTTCACCAAAGCACAGTGCGCCTGTTTGCTTCTGAACTCGAGATTGGGGTAGCTGACCATTCTGCAGCAACCCGAACTTTGTATCACCCACAGACAACCTCATGACCCCGGTATCCCAAAAGCTGAGTGAGGCCAAGAAGAAACGGTTCACCAAGTGAGCCTAGCCTCTCTCTAACTTGTTATATACTGAACCATTGGTGGTAGGGGCGTCAAACCAACTCAGCTCTTTACCTACAAGGACAAGCAAAAGTCCGACACCGATGAAAGTGACAAGGAAGAATCAGCCAACCCCACGCCCATTGCTAGTGACACGCAGAACCAACATCCCAAGATGGAAGTAGACGATGAAAACCCATTTTGAGACGAGCTCTATTGCAAGCTGTACTCCTATTTCCGTATCTGATCTCTTTCGGCTGGGTCCGCTGTGTTATCCGTCCCCTCGTTGATTATGATGTACTTGTATTGTATTTCTATTACCATCACATTCCCACGTCTACATGACTTGGGAGGCCCAGTCCCTACCTTGATAAATAATGGACGGGCGTCAGAGTGAACTAGAAAGGTTCCACAGCTTGATCGCAGAACCATTACACCAGTTTCTATCCCAACCAATAACTGGAGAGTGAGTATATGTATCATCATTCTTGAACCGCAGTCGGCTCACGCCTAGCCTGATAGAGAGAGGACCAATAGACTCCTAGAAACCCTACCTTCTATCACCGAAAGGGAACTTGAGAAACTAGGACATAGAGGTATATTATATGTGCTCCTATTTTCTGCTATCTCACTTATCAACAATAGACTCAGCATGCAGCATCTGCATGCAACCTTTTCTCGCTATTCTCGCTGAAGAAGAGTCTGCCAGCGTAATGATGTCTCCTGCTTTCTTCTCCGAAGAGCTTGGCGTGACTCGATTAAACCAACCTTGGCAATGCGGTCATCTATTCTGCAAACGCGAGTTGCGTTTTTTTAATTCTTCTCTACTTTGTTTCAAGTTCAGTGAAACTGATGACTGATTCGCTCTCTCTCTCTCTCTCCGATTAGCATAACGAAGTGGATAAAGACAGGAGTAAGTGTTCTCTCAGCCTTACTTCTTCTCTCTCTCTTTCTCACACACCGGGCTCACTTCTAGAAACTCACCTGTCCAATGTGTCGCAAGAGTTTCCTAGAACACGGAAATGAGCCCCAACTCCAACCCTGGGGAGAATCAGATCCAAACGCCGAAATGCACGTGTTCACTACCGACGGTAACGGTAACGGTCTAGTAGACCTCGAACACTTTCTCTCTGGCATACGCTCTGCCCAGGAGAGCGCTCAAAGAAGAGACAATAGCGGTGATGATAGTATAGAACACGAATATTCTGGGATGTATTCCTGAGGTTTCGTCCCTCTACTCAATCTCATGATCTATTTATGACCCATCCATCTATTAAGAGACATTCCTCGAGCCAGGCTCTCGAATCGGGTATCAGAGGACCTCATACATTAAATAGTTTTCCAAGATTCAGTAAGGAAGAGTATCACTGGCAGACAATCACAACCAAAGTCAGAATGGATAATGTAAAGGAATCACAACCAACAAAGCAATCTCAACGTCGAGATAAAAGACAAAATCAGATGTCTAGATGTAGGGATAAACGGAATGCCAAGAAAGGCAGGATGTTCATGATCAAATCCTAGTTCCTGCGACAACACCTGAAGAGGTTGCGCTTGAAGAAGTAAAACAAGCACTGCAAGGTCCCGATGAGAATTCAATTTTCAATCACACAAAGCACGCGCACTCACCCCAAGGAAACGCACAAATGAAAGAGCAAAGGTAGAGTATAAGATGACAGCGAAGTAGGAATTCTGCTTCTGCGCCAATGAAGCCTCGTCTGCTTTTATATCATCACTCGGAAGACCGTTCATATTTTCAATAGCAATGGCAAGACCAGCATTTGTGAGCATCCACATGGCGACCAAACGGGTACGGAATGTCTTGTTTTGATCATCCATCGTCGGTTTCTCAATCTCCTCCTTAGCTTCAATCTTGGTGACGGCACGAGTAGCAGTCTCCTTGAATGCGGCATCAACATCTTCTTGTATCTTCGTCGTATCTTCTACTACAGCCGCCTCAGCACCCTTGCCTTTGGAAGATGAAATGGATGGGAGTGCTTCGGCCTTGTCGCTACCCTTGGTACCCCAAGAAACATCATGTAGGTTGCAGAATGCATAGACGTTAAGCACGTTGGTGAAACTAGGAGCAAGGCAAAGGTATTGCAAGAAACTTGAAAACATGTGCCAGGGATCTCGCTGGATAACCGTGAGATTTACTGACCTCTCGAAGAAAATATAAACCACACTTACGTAAAGGAAGGAGGCAGTGAAGTAAATACCGAAGGTCGAAATCATAGCAACAACCAGGGCACCAATCGGGGGCTTGAAGAAGGTGGCGACTGCGCTGTCACTAGATTCCTTTAGCACTTGCGGAATTGCCTAAAGAAAATGAAATGAATGATGACTACATTACATCATATGGACTGACCTTGAAGGCTAAAATAGTGAGCCAGAATGAACAGACCAATAAATAAACCGCAAGAATGCCGAAAATCCTAATACAGGCGTCACCTCCACACATAAGGATTGCTGTAAGAATATCTACCAAAGTGTAGTCACGTAAACTACTCGTTCACCCTTCGGTCGATTACCCAGAGCGAGGACGAACTGTAGGGCAAGGAACGATAGGTAAACCCATTTCAAAGCCATGTTGACCCAGTGTGTCTGGGAATAACCAAGTCAGTCATAAAAAAGAGACGGGTAGCGGACTACCAACAACTGCCTCCGTGCCGAATATATATACTGGATGGGTTTGGTTTGAGGATGGGAGAAGATCGATGATAATGCTGAAGGTGAGCCACATGTTGGCGAGTGAAAACCAGGTGAAGATGAGGGAAAAGATATTATACTAGCCATCGCATTAGTAGTGCATGAGAAACACTGTTAGGGTCAGTTACTTACAAGACCTTGAAGATGGAAGAAAAACATGCGAATGATACCATGACCGGACTTGTAGATCTGGAAGAAATTGACAAGGGCATACTAATGTGGAAAACTATAAGTCCAGTGCGACGACCTTGATAACCTGACGACCTACTATAGAAGCAGCGAATGAACCGTTCAACCAACGCCTACGTTGACCAATAAGTTCTGGAGCAGACTCTGGCACGTCTGTCTCGGCCTTGCTGGGTTTAACATAGGTGAGAGTCCAGCGGTCACCAGCCTTAGCAACGAGTTCAAAACACAAAATACGATCCTCGGCTGTTGAGAAATGAATGAAAGAATTTCAAGCGTAGGGTACTGAGCTACTTACCTAAGAACATATTTTTAGTGAAAATGTTCATGCCATAGATGCCCTTTGGGCCAAGTCGATCAGCTAGAGAATGGTCACCATGGAAATACTGCTCGAGCGGTCGGCCGAGAATAGCACGGAACCGATATGCCGAAAAGGCACCAGGGAGTACGGAGACATAGCCGAAACTACTTTCCAATGGTTTATCTACAAAAATGAGATTTTTATGGCAGATGCTCTTAATGACACATACCAAGGATATTGGACATCTTATACTCAAAATTCTGGGCGGCAACTAAAGGATTCAAGAGCTTTTTTCCGCCCTTGATCATGGCATGGATTTCACCGCAGCACCCTCCAAGGTGAGGATCATTGTAAAAGGCCTCCCAGAGGTAATATATCGATTTGTGCCCAGGTTTGGTTCCAGCATCAATTAGAACACAGATTTCTGGCTATCAAATAATCCAGCCACCATCAGGTAAAATCCAAAATCTATAATACCCTACTCACATTTAAGATCTTGCCAATAGCATTGAACAGCCAACGATGCGAGTTAATCTTCTTTTGATTTTTCGCTTTTAGGACAAAAATGATTTGTACCGGTACCAGGTTATTCGGGTCATTCTCCTGTGGGAGAACGAGCTGCGGTGCAGGATCAACTGACAACTGTGTGGTGTACTAATTATGTCCATCAGTGTCCGTTTTGGATCATGCCTTTGAAACACTCACTTCGAAGATGTGGGCAACAGTATCTTTTCCATCAACTTGTTTCTTCATGACACCATCCTGGTAAACTCCGACTGTGGCGAGAATATCGAGAACGGTCTTGTCCATAGCCTCAAGACCATCAACAATAAGGGCGACAGTGATCTTTTGCCAGCCAGGTGTCCCCTCCTCGGCATGTCTTCTCCAATATTTCGACTGCTTCGTCTTGCAAATATCGCGAATGTTAAGCATGACACCATGAAGCGTCCGAGCATAAAGCGTCTTATCCTCGTTATAGGACGTGACAGCAATAAGAATCTCAGTGTCACGATTGTATAATTTAGTGCGGAGGGACCACCCATTCGCCTGGGTGAACTCATCAGGGTCAACTGTCGCCGCAGTATACCTCATGTGGCTACCAAATCGTCCAATATCAGAAATACTCGAAAATATGAGAAAATGAGATGCCACGTACGAGAACTCAGTTGTGTTAGCATTCTTCCACTTTGCTTCCGCGGCATTGAAAATGGGCGTTGGAACTGGATACTCAGCAATGAAGTTACCGTGGGTGAGCTTGACCTTGCGGGTAACGCCACGTTTGATTGTTTGACGTCGCCGCCAGGCACTCTCAATACCGTTGGTCGATGCCGATATAACCGACCCAGGTCTACCAGGGTCGAAATCACCATAGCCATTGGGATCGAGGGGTCTATGGGCAAACATGTCAGCGCTAGGGGAGGGAGGATGCAGGTCAAATACCACATACTGTGGAGGGTAAAATCCACCAGTGAATGAACCGCCTGCGTTCAGTGGCTGCTTCTCAATGTAGTCGTCGTCGTCATAGCCAAGCTCTTGGGGAAGTGTGGAAGTGCTCTCAAAGGGCCGCGGCTGAGGCGAAGGAGGGCCATGGAATGGACGCTCGGGCTCGGCAAAAGTTGTCTGACGAGGGCGGTCAGCGAAGGGGTCACTATATACATCAGGACTGGGACTCGAGCCGGCTGAGGGCAGCCGGGGTCGTTGATCAGCCATAAAAATTTGACTCAGGAGGAGTAAGAGAAGAAAGACAAAGTTGCCGTAACGAATGAATGCACAACGTTTTTGGGGCCAAATAGCAACAGCAATGATGGTCTGCACGTGGCTGTAGCCTTGTCACGCCTACCGGCGCTTGCAATGTTGCCCTCACACAGCGACCAACAGTCTTGAGTGCTGTGCTGAGCAGAGGATAGCTTACATCCGAACTGCTGTCCAAGTGTTTCTAGGTCAGATAATATTCGCACCTCTGTTCACATGCACATGTTAATTCCCGCTTTCTTGGAAGCCGGGGACCGTCAATAAATAAATATCAGTTGCTCGCTGCGGTATTCCTTAACTCCTTGTCATGTCCGCAGTTCTTCCAGTGATTCTCTACCGGTGCGCCAACCCTCCTTGCTGAAAATTCTAGCGGTTTGAAGCTCAAACCATAAAAAGCTATGACGCTTCACCATACTCGCACAAAATAGACAATGCTCTACTTCTGAAGGGTATCAGTCATTTCCGAGTGAATGTTGGTGTCCATATGCGTAGATCTCCGCAGGTGCTCATTCATCGATTAGGTGTCTCTCGTCCTGCCTCGTCCCGAGATCACCGACCTACTAGGAATTACATATCGCCGGATTCCAATTCTTACAATTGGGAATGATGTATATTGTGACACGAGGCAAGCCTTGGCCACTCAAGTCCAAGGCTATGCTTCTAACTTGTGCCCCTTGTTCTAGTCTGATTGTTTCTGCTCTGGAGCGTCGCTTTCCTCCCTCCGCAGGATATGGCACCCTGTTCCCTTGCGGCAAACATGGAAGAAATTCAGACACTGGTTTAATGAAAGCCTTCTCAAAGTATTACGCCGACCAACTCTTCAATCTTGGGCCACTCCTTTTACCTTGGAACAAGATGAATCCCGATTTTATCAAGGACAGAAGTACTGTGAGTCAGCCTTGTCAACCCAGATCACTTCTGGATAAGATACAACAAACAGTTCTTTGATGCTCCACTTGACATCAAAGCAGTTCGGGCTGCAGGACCTCAGACGATGAGTAAACTGGCTTCTCACTATGTACGCATTGCATTGTTTGCATTGTTGTCGGTTGCGATGACGATATGGTTCGCCACATAGGCATTGATTGAGGAACAACTCAGCGATAATCGCGAGTGGCTTTTTGATACTGAACTTCCCAGTCTGGCCGACATATCGGTGCATTTCCTCCTTGCCTGGATTGCAAGTTTCCGAGGAGTTGAAAGCCTCTACGATGCAACCCAGATTCCCATGACCCTTAAGGTAAGAGCTTATTTATGCAGCGGCGCTCTTGATGCTAGTCGGGCACCTAGTGGATGTCTCGTGTGTCAATATTCCTTGAGAACAAGAAGAAGACGCGGCCAGCCCCGGTTCTATTAAAAGGTCAGGACGCAGCAGATCAAACTATTCGATCAGACCATGAGTCTCCATCCGTCGTTGGTTTCAGCAACACTGAAGCTGAGCGCTTGGATCTGAAACAATGGGATGAGGTCAGAGTGGCACCTGAAGACACAGGTAATTTTTTTCGTTGATGTTATGTTATATCAGCTGAGCTTGAAAAAATCTGCTCAGGTCGTTCTTTCCCCACTGTTGGAAAGTTGATTGCACTCAACAGGGAAGAGGTAGTTCTCCAGGTCCAAGGGCAAGGAGGTATAACACACGTTCATTTCCCTCGCTTGGGTTTCACCATTCGAAGAGCTGTGAAGGAAAAACTCTAATCAACATGTTGTAACCTGTACACAAAGATGCAAATTTGGGACATCATGAGAGAATGCTTAACATTGGCTAACAAAAGCCAAAGCTTGGGAGTAGATCAAGAATAGGAGATCTCATCTGCTTCCTTCAAACGTTTGATCACTTATCATAAATCAGCATTCGGTGGAGGTCACATTAGTTAATGATAAGGATCATAGTAACCCTGTCAGTGCTGATTATCACTGTATGTGAGATCCATAAAGGAACTGGCACCGCTCCTCAAAAGCCTTCAGTATGAATGGTGACCATTGGTTGGAGAATGCAGCGCAGATACCGGCATGAATCGGGTTCGTGAAGGCGTAGACCAGATCTAGAGTTACAAGAGTTGATTCAGTAGGAGGACGAAGCGAGGTATCGGGAGAGTGGGATGACTGTGGAGATGCTGGCTGAAACCTCCAAATAGCTGATAAGGTTTGAAAAAGAGAGGAAGAAGTAGTTGCCTGTAGGATATTGTTAATCGAGCCATAAACAGCTCAAGATAAACTGACTCACCTCAACAGACTTGCCTGGCACGCATGTTACCTTGCTGATATAACCTTTCTTGTAGGACAAGAATTCTATGATTAACTCGGCATTCATAGTCAATTTCCTGGAGGAGTCCGGTTCAGGTGTCAATGAACTCAGTATCCTTGACCCGATACAGAACGGGATGAATACAGAGTACGACGCGACATCTGCCACGACGTCATAGGTCTGCCTTTGTGAATACCTAGATGATTGTAGGGGGCGAATAGATAAGCACGACGAAACGAACTCAGATAGATGGCCTACACACGGAAGGATTTTGTGATACTTTTGTGTGATAGGCTGAGCACCAAACGGAGACATAGAAGTTAGATCGGGTAGATTAAAGAGAGACCGTCGGAATCCATGTAAATGCCATTTCGAAGTTCTCGTACAAGAACCCAGCATTTCAGACAGCACTGAGACAAGCGTGATGTTTATCAATATTTGCGACACATCGAAACTACCAGGCAGGTTTTATAAACAGCTTTCACTCTGTCAAGAATTGATTTTTTTTAGTAAATCGTAGCATAAGTAACTACAAAGGAACGGTATAATGTTGCAAGACTACTGATTTTTCAACCGACAAACTCAGAATTATCATTGGTACAATCTCTGGCGATCTGCAGTAACTCAATGAGTAGTCATGACCAAGTGATGATTGGAGATCTTACATGACCCTCCTGCTGGCATTTATAGCACGTCCTGAGCTTCGCTGCAGGTCCCGTGGGAATCGATTCAGCTGTTGCCCCAGAAGGAGCGAGGCAATCTCTGTAGCAAAATGAGAAATTTGACCAAGAAACAGCGGCGAGCACATACTTCGCCATATGATTGGGGCCACCACAACGGTAGCACTTGACTGGAGGCAAGGTGGAGGTATTCAACGCCCTGCCAGGGGGAGGGGCTCGGGACGCAAAACCACTACTACCAGAACCACTAGGGCAAGCACGGGCGATATGGCCAACACGACCACAGTTCTGCATTTGGAGTCAGGGAAAATAAGTGAAATCGTCATCTGTATCACATCTCACATAGCACTTCGGACTCCCGCTCTGCTGGACCCTCAAACTGGGGCACTCCGCTGAAAGGCAAGGTCATGATGAGATTGCTTGTCAAAAATGAGGAAATATTGTACCTTGGATATGTCCAACTCCACCACATGAATAGCACTGTTTGGTCGCAACAGTGCGAGGAGAGGGGCAAGCAGAAGACTCGTGTCCAGGCTGGCGACAGTTGTAACACAAACGCTGCTCAGAGGAGCAATTTTCGGCAATGTGTCCGACTGACCAGAGAAGTTCTACATCAGAACCCTATGATCGAAGAGTGAATTGGAAGACACCCACGATTTCCACACTTGAAACAACCTTTCCTAGAAAATTGATATGCCATACTCAACGAACGTCTGATCTAGGTGATTTTACAAGGGTTGTCAGAAGATCTTGGGCAGAAATGGCCATAACACACCTCGCCTAACCCACTTCCAACTAACCGCTGAACTCCTCTGCCTCCTCCGGAAAAGAGAATGAGGGTTTTGTGAATGGCGACAGGCAGTGTCATTCGTTTGATAGATTACTTTCGTTGGCCTCACGATATTGACCGGCCCTAAGTCAAAAACCATATCGGGGAATGATCCAAATACCTGACTACAGAACCATCTGATTTTGTGTTCTTCTCCTGCAACGGATTTTACCGAAATCCCCGCTTCTTGGCCACGATAGGGGCGAATTTCAATGTTACCTACTATATCGCGACCATCTCTCATCGATCACTAAACCTCATGGTCTCCCATGCGGATCAAATCTCGACAGGTCTGAGGTATATAAATGGTTTTGAGGCTCAATCCACTCCTCAAGCGAGTTTCTTCATCGCCTCCAGTTCAGTGACCCAGTTACGGTGAGTGTCTACGGCACGCGCATACTACATAACCTACTGTTTTATCCAGGCTTGTTTCTCACAGCGTCGAGGCGACCTCCGCTCGTTCGCATCCATCGCGCTTCTTGTTTGGATGCAAATCGACCTCCCTTCCGGTCTGTGCTTTACTTCACCATAGCTCATTTATGTTCTGACTCTGACTCTGCTTCTAGAATATGTCTCCGGTTGCGACGCCGTTTCACATCCAATCCAGAAGCAACGTAACGAACGACCGCAGTATGGCTCTATGTATGGCAGGGGAGCCGTTATAACAAGCAGCAGTTCTGGAACTTGTAACATACACCTTCTCAACCGTCTTTTTTGGTCACTCTTTCTTTGATTTCCAGAAATGAAACACCTGGTCTACCTCATGTCAGTTGTGTGATGATGATCTCCCATCTAGCCAGTTCCATTTTTGCTATTGCGTTTGTACCATGGACTATTGCAATGTAAATAGCGTGGCGTGCACGGTATTGTAAAATGGTTTATGCGACTGTTGATGTGTTGTGAGGTTGTTGTGAGGTTTTCATTGCCAAAAGAAGTGTACAAGGGTAAGCCTCTCTTCGCGAAATAGCTCATCGCGCTTCGATATCAATTTTAGCCCGACTGCTTCGGAACGATTTGCTAGTAATCTATGGTCTTCATGATGAAGGCTCCACTGACATCCATGATAGTGATCCGTCTTCAGAGTTTGATGGATGTGCTCCAATAGGCCAGTTTGACTTCACTGATGATGTCAGTCCAATATACCTTTTATAACGCCAAAAGAGATAACGCCATCGAGCCCGTGTTATTTCCTGGGACCATACAACCCCGCAGCAAGACCAGGTCGTATATTGTATGCGTAGAGGTTTCAAAAGGTTTCAAACACATTCTTAGTACCTCATTTCCCGACCTCTGCCTCATGTGCGTGCGCCATCTATGAAAGTGAGAGTCATACGAACTCTACGACCAGCCGTCTTGCCGATAATTTCACCTGATAACCCTACGCAAGCATCCTCCAGGTCTCCTCTAGTGACTGTGATCTAATACTCTACATGGTAATCTAAGGGCCATATATTATCATAAAACGCTGCCCGTAACTCGCCAAACAATCCCCTGCGACACCGATTTATTTCCAAAAGTCAAAGGCACGACCGGGAGCCAAAATACATCTGTGTCAACATACTTTGATATGAGAGCGAGATTTCCCGGTGGAAAAGGGTCGTACTATGACAGTCAAGCACCAAGCTCTGCACATCCAACTTTGGGTATGTATTCATGGGTGAGTGAGTCTGAAATCGTGGAACCCTAAGTTCAATCAAAATTTGCAGCATCAACAGTATCCATCATTCAATTACTTGGCTGGACGACGATAGAATCAGATTTACTCGTACTAAGCGAAGACTGACGACGATAGCCATATTCAGCTCAAGCAATACAGGTATCAGTGTTATTCCCAAGTTCGATTTTCTCTAATTCAATAACCTTCGAACTTGACGAACTCTTTCGCCTCGGGGGTCAGAAGCCCACTAACGGATGTCTTTGTATGACAATTTCTACCTTCGAGTGCTTTGTCTTGAATTGTTGTCAATGAAAAGAATGCTTTCAGGACGGTTCGTGCGTGTTCAGCAAGAACCCTCTACCCATCACAATAGGGGGTGCTTGAATTACCAGATCTAGTAGATCCCATTTCAACACGTTGCTTGTGATATGAGATTCGTAGCGAATGACTGGTCAAACATGTGCCCTTGCTCAACGGATACTTAGACACGACAGACAGATAACGAAACCTTCCTCCGTAGCTTGTTTCCACCAGGGAAATGCCAGTAAGATCCCGGACCTCATCTTACTGGCCCGGGCCTCCAAGATGCAATTGACCTCTTTATCTGTTAGGTTCGAGTTCAATTTTGCCCATCCCGCGAGGAATGCCTTTTCATCGCAGAACTAGCCTCGGAAGCCGAGCGTTACCAGGGTAGGCCTGTTTAATATGTCAGCTTCACGAATACATTGCATACGCGCCTGGGACTTGGTCTAGATGTCGTTTCACAGATCAAGTTCATTATCAGACAGTACGGAGCCCAACTGACGATCGACGAACGAAATCTTCTCTCCATCGCATATAAGAACCTGACCAACTCTCTTCGGAACAGTTGGCGCATTTTAAACAGTGTTGAAAAGCTTCAGAAAATACAAATTGAACCTTCTCCTCGACCGAAGCAGGAGATGAACCTTATTCTGCGCCAGCGAGAGAAAATAGAAAGGGAGCTAGTTGGTGTCTGTCAAGACATCGTAGGTCTACTGGATCGTCAACTTCTTCCCTCGGCTAGTGCAGGAGAAGAGGTGGTTTTCTACTCTAAAATGTAAGGTCATCAGCATTATCGAACCTAGAGCTTACGACGGCTCAGGAAAGGGGACTATTTCCGCTACCTTGCTGAGCTCACACTGGAAAAGGACCGTGAATGCTATGGAGAACAGTCTCTCAACGCGTACAAGGCTGCATACAAACATGCACAAGCCGCTCTTGTACCACTACACCCCACACGGCTAGGTTTGGCCCTAAACTTCTCCGTGTTCTATCACGGTAAGTACCCCAGATCAGTTGAAAAGTGATAAATTTGAACAAGGACCGATCTTAGATGTACGGAAGAGTCCAGAAAGGGCATGTCATCTGGCTAAGAACGCCTTTGATGACGCTATTCAGTCGTTGGGTCAGGCGGACGTGCAGATGGACCAAACCATGCGTGACTCATTGACAATCCTCCAATTGTTGCGAGATGATCTAATCCTATGGGCTGCGGAGTTGAAGAACCAGTAGAATCATGCAAGCAGGATGTCGTTCTACTCGATATTCCGCAGGTCCTATGATGGTAAATTTCAGACGACGGATGCATGAGCTATTTTTCTCGGGTATCAAGTAAGGTAGGAGCCACATGTACATTTGTTCATGATGACGCATTGCCATTTTGGCCGAGGTGAATCTCATTGCATCGTTCCCAATCTGCCTTTGCAAAAGTAGCTGCTACGAGCATCGGGAATACCAATGTAGCGTCAGCGAAAACCTGAGCGGTATCAAGATCAACCTAGGGCATGTTCTGATGCAACAGTATTCATTTACCTTCACAGCTTCTGCACCTACACGAATTTTGCCCCATGAGACTGCCTCATCCGGACGGGCGCCAGAATCTGAGCCGTCGAATTCTTGACCCGTGTTCTGCAAAGAAGCATAATAAATAAATGAAAGCAGCTATCCAATAGATGCGGATGTCACCTACGATGAATATCGAATAGTCTGCACCATTACGCTGGAGTGGGCCAATGAGATACCTCCGACTTGATGCAAAAGCCGCTTACAATTAACATTGCATTTGCAATCTGATGCTTGCAAACCCCTCCTCCCAAAACAATCATGCCCGCTTTCTGTGATTTTCTTGACAGCTCGTTCAGAATACGGATATCCTGGACTATATCAAGGATGAAACCAGGGTTCTTGAATGAATGAAAGTAAAGCATGTCCCCGATGGAACCGTCCGTTAAAGCGGGGCAGAATACGGGAATGTTATTCTGAATTGGCCATGTCAGATGAGTACAAAACTTCAAGAAGAGTTGCGTTCACTTTGTAAGCCCAATAATAAACAGATTCTTCATTATCAATCTCTTTTCCCAATCTATGAATGAAGCTACTTGGTGTCCAAACCTTCCCCGATTCCTTCTGTTCAGATAACATGGCATCGAGGATGGGTGTCAACCAATCTTCAAAGGCGCAATAGTTATCATTCGGAACAATAAGGTTGCCTATGCGGTTCATTCCGCGTCTTCGTAGATCGGCTCCGTCGAGGTTGAAATCCGCAAGGTAAGTGTTTCCAAGGCATTTGATCAAGTCCTCCTCGATGCCCCCAGCAGTAGTGACTAGCACGGAAACATGTCGGTTTTTGACCAGGTAGAGAATCACTTCTCGCAGTCCTGATGAGATGAGATTGGAAGTGTATCCGAGAAAAATCTGGCAACGAGTATTCTTGCGAACTTCTGGGTCAAGGTATTCGTCTGGGCTGTTCTCGGTAGGTTCGTCGTCTGAAAGACGCCAAGTACGCTATAGCGGAAGGGAAGTTTACAATAAATAGGTCTACATCTTGATGACGTACCATATGATTCACAATTTCAATGGCTCTCGAAAGACTGGTAGCTTGGAAGCCGATCTGTTGATAAGATGCTAAGAAGTCCTGAAGATTATATTGCCTGTCGAATTGGGGGCCGAGGACTGGGACGGAGGACTCTGGCACGACTTCTGAAGGCTTCAAGATAGCAGCAGAGGCTCCAAGCGGAACATGTGTACGTGTCGCCATAGAGAATGAAGGCTAACATTTTACAGAATTTGGCAGGACTCAAGTGGACACAAATACAATGCACGTGATAGCAACAGAATCTGGCATCTCATCGTCACAAGTGTACAACACTGACACAGGCTTTTAACTTTGCAAAGCTGTCTGGTTGTTGTAATGGAGGAGGAAAATGCACGAATAGCTCTGCAGAATCAGGATACCAATCATGTGGAAGATCTGGATGGCGGTGCAGTACTTCCCGCTTTGCAGGTCAATAGTGCAGAAGCTGGCGTTTCGTCCGCGAACAAAGCAAACACACTAGAGCCAGGAAATGTCAACCATATTGCGCCGAAAAGTGCACCGCACATAGAGGAGCTCGATACGCTGACTCCCATTGGTGTCCAGGACGCGACCTTTTCGGTCACCCAAGATTCCCAAGAGTCCGGCTTTCAGGGACAAACTCAAGAAACCGTATCCGATGCATCTCAGGATCTCCCAACACCTGCAATGGATGATATACCAGACACTCCTGCTTCCCTATCAACAATGCCTGCCGTCATGTCTTCAGTTTCTAAAGAGCATGAGGGGCGACATGCTTCCTCAAGGTCGAGCACTACGACACCTCTGAACCAACGACGGTCTTTGACAGTGTCCAGCGGCAATAATGTTTCTGTTGTATTTATTGTGTCGGCATTGGAAACAATCGCAGCCTCCAAGGAGGCAAAACGTTCTGTTCCTTTGCGAGAGAGCACCCAATGTGCTCTGGAACTCATTCGGTCCAATCTTGCAAGCGATCGCCCGAGAGATATTCTGGAACCACTCCGACTCGCTTGTGAAACACGTAACGAGAAGCTCATGATTGCCAGCCTGGATTGCATATCCAAATTAATATCTTACTCATTCTTTACTGAAGATGATATCTACGTCACCCATGAGATTCCGTCGCCACCCCCTTCACCTCATTCTAACGATCGCAACTCTATTGGTCGAGCATCCCAAACTAGTGTTCCACAGCCATCTATTGTTGACCTCGTCGTTCATACTATTACTGCTTGCCATACGGAAACTACATCGGAGGCAGTTTCGCTACAGATTGTGAAGGCTCTTCTTGCTTTAGTGCTTTCACCATCGGTATTTGTTCATCATTCTTCTCTTCTCAAGACTGTTCGTACTGTCTACAATGTTTTCCTCTTGAGTTCCGATCCCGTAAACCAGATGGTCGCGCAAGGTGGCCTCACTCAAATGGTGCACCATATCTTTACTCGCTGTGTAATGAATGGGGCAAAGACTTCTGAAGACTCTCCTACCACATCCTATGAGGCACAGAACTTTGCTACCTCAAGCCATACTTCATTGCATGCTGGACCATCAGAAGACATTGATATCTTGAAATCAAACTCTCGGAGTTTCGGTATCGAAATGTCCCAAGAGCAGGAAAATTCTATTCCGCCGTTGCCGTCGCTACAAGGGGAAAATACATCTCAAGCGTAAGTGTGCACAATGTCCGCATTTCCGAATTGACCACTCATAGAATCGAGGTTTCTATCAGCAGTCAGATCGATGGCCCAACTGGGAATAGGGTCACTCAACGAGATTTGTTTGTAAAAGATGCATATCTTGTCTTTCGTGCCCTCTGCAAACTCACTATGAAACCCTTAAACACAGAAAGGTCGGTAAGCCCCGTTCTTCTACGAGTCCCCCTTAAGAAAGTTGCATTTTAGTGAGCACGACTCGAAGTCACACCCTATGCGCTCCAAGCTCCTTTCATTACACCTTGTGTTAATTATCTTGAATTCTCACATGTCCTTGTTTGTGGATCCTACGGCAATTATCTACTCCAACTCTCAGAATGAACCCATGTCATTCGTGCAGGCAATCAACCAACATCTCTGTCTTTGTCTGAGTCGTAACGCTGTCAGTCCCGTGTCTCAAGTTTTCGACATTAGCGTTGAGATATTTTGGCGAGTATTGTCGGGCATGCGTACCAAGCTCAAGGTGCGGTTTATCTCTATCGTGCGTTCATAAAACTTCAGCTTAAAAGTCAAGCAGAAAGAGATTGAGGTATTACTTCACGAAATTTTTGTACCCATCCTTGAGATGCGGTCGTCTACTTTGAAACAGAAGGCTGTGATTCTTGGCATGCTTTCCCGCCTCTGCCAAGATCCCCAGGCTCTTGTCGAAATTTATCTCAACTATGATTGTGATAGTGAGGCAGCGGACAATATTTATGAACAGTATGTTCCTCTTTTAATTTGATTCCAAGGTCTTATAGTTCTGCAGCCTCATCAACATCATCTCGAAGTTCGCTTCCATGCCAATATCCTCTCTTCCTCATAAGGGTACGGAGCCCACCAGTCCAGCCTTTAACACGACACCTAAAAGCTCTCAGTCCGCTGTGGCGCCTTCACTCGGAAACTCTATCATGGCTGTCCCTGGTAGTTTGGACACTTCAGTAATGGGACATTCGGAGGGCCAACTCCGGCGGCAAGGGCTTGAATGTCTTGTCTCTGTGTTGCGGTCTCTTGTTGCTTGGGGGGTTGCTGTGGGAAAGGCCGATGATGTACAGGTGCAAACAGGACCTCTCACTCGTTCGCAAACTCGCGACGAAGGAGAGCGTATTGTCTCAGAAGGTCACACGGACAGACTTTCTGTCGCAAGCTCTGAATCAGTCAAACAGCCAACCGCGGAACTCGCGGATGACCCGACTCGATTTGAGAGTGCGAAGCAGAAGAAAACGACCTTACTGGAGGGAATTAGGAAGTTCAACTTTAAACCCAAAAGAGTGTGTTGGTCTCTTCTCACGGAATCTTGATCTGACGCACACATCATTGACCAAGGGTATCGAGTTCCTCATTGAAAATGGTCTCGTTCCCAGTAGAATGCCTTTTGATATTGCCCAGTTCTTGCACAGCACTGATGGTCTGAACAAGACCATGATTGGAGAGTATTTGGGTGAAGGGTATGTTCACTTTCTAATCAAGATATTCCATAAAAGCTTGAATCCTAGATTATAGTGACGAGGAAAATATTGCAATTATGCATGCCTTTGTCGACCAACTTGATTTTCATAATTTACCCTTCGTGGATGCACTCCGAGTGTTCCTTCAATCATTCCGTTTGCCCGGCGAGGCACAGAAGATTGACCGGTACATGTTGAAATTTGCCGATCGCTATATTGCTGGTAATTCTAAAACCCCTTTTGCCAATGCTGGTAAGGAAATCCATCATTTTTCAAGCCATTACCTCTAATTCTACAATATAGATGCCGCCTACGTTCTGGCATACTCGGTGATTCTGCTCAACACTGATGCCCATAATCCTCAGGTTAAAAAGCGGATGACAAAAGCCGAGTTCACCAAAAACAATCGTGGTATAAATGATAACGGCGATCTTCCAGAAGAGTTTCTATCGGAAATTTTTGATGAGATTGTTACCAACGAGATTAGGATGAAGGATGAAGTTGAGACACCCATTCTGGCGGCATCTGCTGGGTCTGGTCTTGCAAATGCTCTTGCCAGCGTTGGAAGAGACCTCCAGAGAGAAGCTTATGTGATGCAGTCTCATGGGATGGCTACAAAAACCGAGGTTGATACAAGATGATACTTGTTGGATTGGAGAACTGACGGCGTTTCTGCAGGCTCTTTTCCGCACTCTAATGCGCTCTCAACGCAAGGGAGCAAAGTCGGGTGACCAGTTTTTCAGTGCATCACACTTTATTCACGTCCGCCCCATGTTCGAGGTTGCATGGATAGCTTTCCTTGCCGGCCTTTCTGGACCTCTACAGGATGCAGACGATCTCGAAGTAGTGGAATCATGTCTTGACGGGTTCAAGAATTCTATCAAGATCGTGTGCTTTTTTGACTTAGAGCTCCAGCGAAATGCATTTGTCACAACTCTCGCTAAGTTTACCTTCCTAAACAACCTTGGAGAGATGAAAACCAAGAACATGGAAGCTATTAAGACGCTACTTGATGTTGCTGTTACCGAAGGAAATAATCTCAAAGGCTCCTGGTATCAGGTTTTGACTTGTGTTAGTCAGCTTGAACACATGCAGTTGATAAGTGGAGGCGTCGAGCTTTCAGAGCCAGGGAAGAAAGGGTGAGGATACCAAACTGACTCCTGGTCCTTTATTCATGATCCCACTCAGCCGTTCACGAAAAGTGCCGAATGAAGAGCTTGCGAATGAAAGTCGATCAACGCATATCACTGTTGCAGCTGACATGGTCTTCTCTCTAAGTCACTATTTGTCAGGGGTGAGTTGGTTAGGGTGAAGTGAACAATTCTACTCATAAACTTCCAGACGGCCATTGTAGACTTTGTTCAGGCCCTGAGTGATGTATCGTGGGAAGAAATCCAGTCCTCCGGTCTTTCACAACAACCCCGTCTGTTCAGCTTACAAAAATTGGTAGAAATATCTTACTACAACATGAACCGCATTCGTATTGAATGGTCGAATATGTGGGAAATTTTGGGAGAACATTTGAATCAAGTGTGCCTTGCCTCGACACTACTTTTTCATTTGCTGATCTTGTGTTTGTAGGTGTGCTGTCATAATAATCCACATGTTGGATTTTTTGCATTAGATTCCCTCCGCCAGCTCGCTATGCGATTTTTGGAAAAGGAGGAATTGCCGAACTTCAAGTTCCAGAAGGATTTCCTGAAGCCCTTCGAACATACCATGATTCACAACCAAAACCCTGAGATCAGAGACATGGTATCAACAACGGTTCTTCTGAGAATAAATGCCGGTTGACCGATTTGACGTTCCAGGTCTTACAATGTCTCCAGCAGATGATTCAAGCTCGCGTTGAGAATATGCGTTCAGGCTGGCGAACTATGTTTGGCGTCTTTTCCGCTGCGTCAAAGGTTCTGACGGAGCGCATTGCGAGCTCTGCCTTCGAGATTGTTACTAGGCTCAATAAAGAGCATTTTGCTGCCATAGTCCGTCATGGTGCCTTCGCTGATCTGACAGTCTGCATTACGGAGTTCTGCAAGGTCAGCAAATATCAAAAGATTAGCCTTCTAGCCATTGCAATGTTGCGAGGTGTCATTCCCGTTATGTGCGAAAGCCCGGAATGTTCACTATCGTCTGGGACTAAGAATGCTTCATCTACCACCAGCATGGACGATGGCATGATACGTTTCTGGTTTCCAGTTCTGTTCGGGTTTTATGATATCATTATGAACGGAGAAGATCTGGAGGTCAGACGAGTGTGAGTACTTCGTCCTACGCATCGCCCTCGGCTCACGGTTGCGTAGAGCTTTGGATTCATTGTTCTCGACTTTGAAGACCCGTGGTCGTGATTTTCCTGTTGAATTTTGGGATACAGTTTTACAGGAGCTATTGTTCCCTATCTTTGCCGTTCTCAATTCTAGTCAGGATATGGATCTGTCACGGTTTAATACCCAGGAAGACATAAGTGTCTGGTTACAGACCACCATGATTCAAGCACTTCGGGACCTCATTGATTTGTATACGCATCATTTTGAGATTTTGGAACGCTCTTTGGATGGATTATTGGATCTCTTGTGTGTGTGCATATGCCAAGGTATGGATTTTCTGAACTTGGCTACTAAGACTCGAGATTGACTGCGGCGCAGAAAATGATACTCTGGCCCGACTGGGTACATCTTGTCTACAACAATTCCTGGAAAAGAACGTTAAAAAACTCAGTGCTACTCGTTGGGAGCGTGTGACGACATCATTTGTCAAGTTATTTCGAACGACCACCCCTCATCAACTTTTTGATGAAAGCCTCCGGGTGGAGATTGATAGCAGTTTAGAGTCGTCTGAATCATCTCCCGGTGCGTCACTGTACGTTAATGTACTTGAGCAGCCCCCTAAGTCATTCTCCAGAATCAAACGGATTGACCATTCTCCCTGCTCCTTTGTACCCTTCTAATGAACCAGTCAAGACCGAGATTCAGAATCCTTTAGCTATGCGACGCAAAATTTTCAGGCAAATTATCGTCAAATGCGTGCTTCAGCTGCTTTTAATTGAAATGATGAACGAACTACTACGCAACAATGATGTTTATTATACGATCCCTCCCGATCAACTGCTGCTCCTGATGAGAGAGCTGGACCATAGTTATCAGTTTGCCCGAGCTTTCAATGATGACAAGGAGCTTCGTACGGGCCTATGGAAAGTTGGTACGTTGAAGCATTCGTACCTGATTTCGCGTGCGACTAATCTGCCCATCACAAGGTTTCATGAAGCATCTGCCTAACCTTCTCAAGCAGGAATCGAGTAGTGCAGCTACTCTTGTTCACATCCTCCTACGTATGTACTACGATACGAGGTCTGATCATCTTGCTGCTCGACCTCAGATAGCCGATAGATTGTTACCGTATGTTCTCCTTATCCACGACGATTATTTCTCTCAACTAGTTTCATATCGATTCAGACTTGGACTTGGAGTTTTGCAAGACTACAACAAACTCAAGACAGACACACAGAGTAAAAATATTATTGCGTGGACCCCAGTTGTAGCTGAGATTCTTGGTGGTCTAAGTCGACTAGATGACAAAGCCGTGAGTGTCTCATTTCTTCCTCGGTGTCTTGTTGAACGATATCCATCCAGTTTTCTCGATACATGTCTGCTATTTACCCCCTGGCGATTGAACTTTTGGCACGTGAGATTGTGTCTGACGTTCGGATTGCACTCCGGACATTCCTCTTCCGAGTCGGTATCAAGCAAGGTATCATAGACATGACATCGATGGACAGCTTGTCGTCCTGAATCACATTTATCGCCCTACCTCTGCGGGCAATGGAGTTTCACCTTATAAACGCTGGTCAGTATGGTGTTTAATCGTCAATATAGGGCTTTAGTTATCGGACAATGGAACCCATGATAAGTGTGATATATTGAGAAGTCCAGATATGCCTAAAACCTGAAGCCTGAGGACCGAGAATCGGCGAATAAGATATTAAAATCCAGAATATCCGTTATATCCACCCCATCCCGCCGGTTGAGGGCCAAGATCTGGAACCGATAATCAGTGGAAGTGAAAATATAACAGTATTGGAATTTACTCGGTCGCAAAACATTATATTTGTCTACCAAACAGAATTAGTGGAAAACCAGTCATAACAAAATTAGAGTCACGCACCTGCAGATTGAGGAGCGCTTATGTCCTCATCTTTTCCAAACGTTCCTAATTTCATAGATGCAAATACGTTAGCGGGAGCTGTGCTGTTGGAATTTGGATTGTGTGGAATGGATGGTGAGGATACAGAATTGTTGAATGGCGACTGAGCAAATACACCAGTGGGCTCTACAGAAGTATCAAGCAATCAAAAATAGACCCAGACTATATGATGCACTCACGAACAGTGACGGGACTGGGACTAGAATTGAAAAGGCCAGGATTTAGCTGGAACGTTGAGCCCGACCCAAAAGGCGAAGTGTTCATCATCGATTCAGAACCAAAAGACGAAGGTGGAAGTCCAACTCCAGGTATGCCAGTTGACTGACTCATGGGTCGCTGTTGGAAACTCAACCCAGTCGGCTGTGGTGCCATAAACGAAGACGTTGGATTAAATTGGTTCTGTTGATTCTGGAATGGCAAGGAAGATGCGGACAAGTGACTACTATTTGCACGCGTAGGTACAAAATTATTGAACCCAGTCTGGGTAGGAATTAGCGGTTGCAAGAGACTTTGGTTAGCGGGTACAGGCGCGAATGGACCTCGGGGGTCATTAAAAGACTGCTGAGGTGGTTGGGATGAAGCTTGCAACAGCCCGGATTGATGCACAGAGAGCCCTTGACCTAAAGATACTGGTGAACTGCCCATTCCAAGACCGGCGGAGAAACTAGGTGGAGGGACGACAGTGGGATTACCGGTCTGTGGCTGAGGGTGGGGCTGAATTAATGGTTGAGGCGTCACACGAAGTTGACTGAGTCTCGCAAGCTGATCAAAGATGTCTGACTGCGTTGTCTGGGCAAGGCCCTTGGTAGGAGTACCAGATGTTGGCGCTGGAGGTACGGATGGGACTGGTGTTGGCGCTGGTGCTGTGGCGGTGGCAGCAGTGGGAGGAGTGCTTGACACTGGTGGTGATGGAACAGAAACAGGGGCAGGCGTGGCAGACGAAGTTGCGATAGTCGTTATAGTCGGCTTGGTTGAACTGGGCCGCGGAGCCCAGGCATCATCGTCAAATCCACTGGAAGCAACAGCTGGTGCTGAATTGGTCTTCGTAGGCTGAACAGGCGTAGATCCAGGTCGCGTAGCGGGGCTGATGGCCTGAGGAGATGCGGTCCTGTTAATTTGTTCAGATGCTGAAGAGAGCGCCCCAATGTCCACATTGGTGGGCAAGGTCTTTACTGTTTCTCTCCTCCCTCTCCGTGGATTCTTGAGGGCACCACCAGCACCAGCAAACAGGTTCGGAGCTGGTGTTCTGGCAGAACCCCCATCAGTCTCCTGTGCTTGTAATTGCCTGGCCAAATTTTCGTCCTGCTTCAACTGCTCCTTGATATACGCACTTTGCTTCTCCATATTTTCACCTGGGCGCCTCTTCTCAATAGCTTTCCTAATCCTGATAATATCGCCTTCACGAAGCCCCAGAGAGCGCATGGTTGAGTCCGTGATGTCGGGTAGGAGAGTCTCGTCGATTTTGTCACGTTCAAACGCTGATGCATATCGTGTACAATCATCTATGTCGCATCCTGCAGAAAGGAAGAAATCAAACCAATCAATGCGCGGCCCTTTTGATTTCTGCATCTGAGCTGATGAAATTGGAGTTTGAGATTTGGGCGGAGTTGAGATAGAGTTTTGTAGAGTAGCAAGGGGTATATCATCATCAGAAGAACGCTTGAGCTGTCCTGCACCTGGTTTTCGTGATTTTCGAGTGAGCCTCTCCACGAACCTTATGTCGTCATGAGACATCTTTTCAGATGGAACCTCTACGATGACTCCGTTAATCTTGTGTAGTCTAAGCTTTCCGTTGCTGAAGCCGAGAAAAGCGGCATCAACACGAAATTGGCCTGTTCTATCGTGCCATGTACGGACATGCTCAGCTGGGGGAACTATTATATCATTGTATCGGTACTACAAGGTGGATTAACTTCGAGAGAAACATACATGTGACTTCCTGGGACTTGCGTATTGATGACGAAGCGTTGTTTCGAGATTCGGACCTGTTGCTTGTAAAAACTTGATGAGCTTTTCAGAGAAAATGCAATGCCATTGATCAGTTACCTTGGGGATGGAGATTTCTTCGCTGCAGTGGCAGCAGCTTCCCTGCGTTTCTGTCTCTCGGCCTCGGCAATAGCAGCCTCTCTTGCTCTTCCTTGAGCCTCTTGTTTCTTGCGCTCTCTTGCCAACCGTTCCTTCTCTTCTCTTTGCAATCGCTCAGCTTCCTCTCTGTTGGCAGCTTCTTGGGCAGCCTTTTTGGCTTCTGCATTACTATCATTCTCTGATTCCTCTTCTGGCAGGGGATGCATTCGAGAAACCGCAGATGATGAGCTGACCTTAAACTCCAGATAAGATGCAGGAACAACACCCTCAACTCCGCGAGCATTACGACACTTCCACCACTCATCCCCATCACGTTCAATGATTATAACTTCCTCATTTTCTGCAACGCTTAACTCATCTTCCCCATCAGCGGTAAAGTCATATAGGGCGATTGCCAATTCGCGGCGGCCAGTTTGTGAAGCCTCCACATGCCCATTGGAAGCACGATAATTCTCCTCCTCCTCCTCCTCCTCCTCTTCTTCTTCTTCTTCTTCTTCTTCTTCCTCCCTTGAGGGTATAATCGTTGGTGATGCTGGCGAGAAACGAACAGTACCCTTTTCAGCACCTTTCGACGGAGCTGGTGCAACAAAACGACTTCCATTGGGTTCGGGTAAATCATGAGTGAGTGATCTGGCAAGTTCGCGAGATGATTCCAATTTCTTCATGATCACTTCTACGTTGTCCTTTCCCACGTTGAACAGCAAACTGGCAGGATTAGTACCACCAATCTCAACTCCGACATGTTTGGGCTTCTCGTTAGAAATGTTAACAATGTCACCTGTAAGCCACTTCTGCACTGGGGTCTGAAAGTCATGGATCAGGGTAGATAAGTGAGAATCGAATGTGTACGCACCTTGTCGGACTCACTGGCAAAAAACGCAGATCCGTTCCCTATTCCTAGTGTACCCTTCTTCTTCTTGCCTTTCTTATCGACCTCTAATACTGACCATGTTTTGATGTCATCTGCGGTAACTTTTGACGCGGCCACGCGGTCGGCGGGATCGGCATACGTACTGACTGGGCGGGGTTTCTATTTATGATAAGAATGGGTAGGATGCAGACGAGCGAGTGATAGCTGATAGCGCACTGAAGGTGGAATGATAATCTTGGATTCCGGAGGTGGCTCCTCCCCCGTTGTCTCCTCAACATAGTTACCGGGGACATAACCCGCGCCTCCGTTCTCTTGCTGACTCTGCACCAAAAGCCATTCCTCGTCGAGTTCAAATGAAAGCAAAATTTCATCTTCACTGATTGTAAGCTCGCCAGGTGCAGCAGCCTCGTAGTCATACAGGGCTTTCACTAGGTATTTATGCTTGGCCTGCCCAAAGTCACTTGAACGCGGTCGAGAAAAATGAACAAGTTCTCACTTGTTCGACGTAAGCCATCGGAACGAGACCGATGGGAGTATCTGCTTCCTGCGAGTCGCCCTTGACCTTGACTTTCCACCAGCTAGAGAAGGGATGAGGGCAGAGGGGAGAGAAGGAAGATAGGACTTGCTCATCGTCGGTGCGTTCGACGAGAAAGAGAAGCTGATCCTCCTTGATGGCTATCTCGTCGCTAGATTGTGGGTCATAGTCATAGCAGGCCTTGAGGACAGCAAGGTAACGTTCCGGGTCTGGGGTTCGCATGATGGTTTGGAGCAAGTGATCTGATTTGGAGCGTCAATAGCAATTTTAGAAGTCTGCTCCTTCTTCTTCCTCCTACCATGGCCAGTAACCTCAACGCAGGGGCCTCAGAATTTGTTCCAGGAAGATTTAACCGTAATATCCAGCAGTTACCCCTGCCAGCACCCCTTGAGCGCCCACAACAGACGGATGCACCTTTGCTACCCCCCACAATCTCTCTCAACATCGGCGGAGCGAAACCTGCCACATCAATATCTATAACATCGACACAGTCTTCCACAGTCCCCCCTCCAGAACTCGCCACACCGAGATCTCAGACGACCCTCAAGGTAGAAGCTGCTGGAACTACTTCTCAATCATCATCCTTTTCAACAGAAAAGGCCAAGACAGACACATCTACGGTTGCCTCGGATGTCAAGAGTGCAGCCGATCAAGCCGTCATCGAGGATTTATACGGCGATCGTGCGTTCGCCTTCATCCAATCATCCCCGTTCAGCCGAGTTTACGTTATTGGATCACAGACATTAAGGAACATCTCAACATTGTCTTTATTGGTCATGTCGATGCTGGCAAGAGCACTATGGGCGGAAATATTCTTTTCATTACAGGCATGGTGGACAAACGGACCATGGAAAAGTATGAGAAGGAGGCCAAGGAGGCTGGCCGAGAGTCATGGTATCTCAGTTGGGCACTCGATTCTACTCCGCAGGAACGAAGCAAAGGTAAAACCGTAGAAGTGGGCCGCGGATACTTTGAGACCGATGCCAGGAGATATACTATCCTTGACGCCCCTGGGCACAAGACTTACGTCCCGAATATGATCTCTGGAGCTGCTCAGGCTGATGTTGCTGTTCTCGTGATATCTGCTCGTAAGGGCGAGTTTGAAACTGGCTTTGAGAAGGGTGGTCAGACTCGTGAACACATCATGTTGGTTAAGACAGCTGGAGTCACCAAGCTCCTCGTCGTAGTTAACAAAATGGACGATCCTACGGTCCAATGGGAGAAATCTCGTTACGATGAGATCAAGGACAAATTAACGCCCTTCATCAAGGCTGCTGGCTTCAATACTAAGAATGACGTCTCCTTTCTACCCGTCTCTGCTTATACTGGTGCCAACCTCAAAGATCCCGTTGACAAGAAAGTTTGCCCCTGGTGGAAGTGCGTTGGTCCTTTCGTTTCATTATTACAACTTGTCATGCATGATTTCTAGTGGACCCTCTATTCTACAATACCTCGACAAAATGCCCATGGTGGATCGTAAAGTTGATGGACCTTTGATGTTACCGATCTCCGAAAAGTACAAAGACATGGGTACCATTGTTGTTGGCAAAATCGAGTCTGGGCATGTTCGCAAGGGCGACACGCTTTTACTTATGCCCAACAAGGATAGTGTTGACGTGATGGGTTTGTATGACGAGACGGAAAGCGAGGTGGATAGGGCAATTTGTGGCGACAATGTTCGTCTGCGCATTCGTGGTGTGGATGACGACGATATAAGCCCCGGTTTCGTACTCACTGGCATTTCAAATCCCATTCATGCTGTTAAACAGTTTGAGGCCCAACTCGCGATCCTGGAGCACAAGAGTATCATTTGTGCAGGGTATTCCGCTGTGTTGCATGTACACACCTTGTCTGAAGAAGTCGTGCTTTCTGTGAGTAAGTTCATCCACCCTGTGATGTTCATTCTGAGCAGACACATCCAGAAACTACTTCACTACTTTGACAAGGCCACTGGCCGCAAATCTAAGAAACCGCCTCAATTTGCTAAAAAGGGTGCGCTTCTTTCCTTCTTAGGTCTGGAGCGTTGAAAGGAGCACCTCAAAAAACAGGCCAGAAGGTCGTCGCACTTATTGAAGCGACAGCACCCATCTGTGTTGAGAGATTCAGTGACCACCCACAGCTTGGCCGATTCACTCTCCGTGATGAAGGTATCTGAAAAAATTCCTCATATACTCTATATTTGACTATTTTCTCCCAGGTCGAACAATTGCCATTGGAAAAGTAACCAAACTGCTCGAACATACAACAATGGACGAAGCCGTTGAGGGAGTAGCTGGCTTGACCGTTGCTTAAAATTTCACAAATGACCCGACAATTAAGGCACAGTAGATCAGTTGTCAATAATAATTGGACTTTGGATTTCGAATTGTCAGATACTTTGACTATCTCTTGTGTAAGAGTCATTCACCTAGCCTGCTCCGGGCTAGCTGTAGGTGTACGGTAGTTTGCGCAAGGAATGACACAGCGGTGACGCCATCTGCCCACGAAATTGAATCTTGAATTCCAACTGGCACTCGCCGTCCAGCTCCATATCCCCCCCATGGTCGACAGATTCAATGAACCATTAGATGAGGCTATAGCAAAAAAGCAGCTTTCGGATGCCCTTCACGATGGACTGAACCTGATACAGACAGATCCAGAAACATCTGAACAAAACCATAATCTCAAATCAGTGCTCAAGTCGCGCCTTTCACAATACTATTCCTCTCGTGGTGGAGGGTGGCTCCAAGAAAACATTGACACTGTACGGGACGCAGAGCTTCTGACTGCTCGTGAGGCGCTGAACGTTGTAGAACGCATACAAAAATTATTGGGCATCGAGGACGATGCAACTGTGCCTGTGATTGGTACTCGAGATCTCAGTCAAATTCGGACCATAATGTCTCTTGTCTTCAAATGGGGAACACAGCCTTTACTCAATCGTATCCAAGAGGCATGGCCAACTCAATTCTCCGAGCCTACCGCCAGTTCGTCTTCGGGGGCTGCTGACTTTTCGGATGTGTCAAAAGATTATTCCCTTCTTTCGGAACTCACCCTTCGTATCCTCGGCCTCCTTTTGCCAGATGGTGTGCACGGAAATTTGCCGAAAAGCCTTATCACTACTACTTTACTGAGGCAGCATCTTGTCGATGTCCTCCGGCCATCCTTAGCCTTGGGTTGGCTGCCAAAATCGATGAACACGGAGAGTATGCCAGTTGTACATGCAATTAGGCCATTGATCATGCGGCTGCTTAGTATGTGAGTAATTTTCTCTTCGCTGTTTCTGCCGATAACAGACAGACGTGCAGATTGCCAACTGTACAAACGATATCCTCACTTGGTAACATCATCTCGAGTTCGCCTCCACCACCCGCACACAGTTATCGTGCATGTACAACATTGCTTAGTCGACAGATTTTACGTCTGGACGGTGTGCATGGTTTGTTTGGTGCAGTATTCGGAGAGGAGGAGATAAGTGGTGAGGACGTTGTTATAGAGAAACTGGAGCATGTTTCCATTTTGTTGAATGCTGTTCCAGCTAACACCAAGTCACAGGTGAGCAAAAGTATTGCAATAGGTCTGCGCATCTACCGATTCCACTAGGTATATTTTGAACATATCATACCTCAAATTATCATGCTACTGTCTGACAAATCGCTACCTGCATTTCGACGAGCAGCTGCATTTACGATATCGCATATGCTCTGTGAAGGGAATAGTCCGTCGTTATGTCTTGTCAAGAGGTCAATCATACTGGGTTTATTGCATGAACCCCTCCAGAGTATCCAGGGGGATATTGACAGGCTCGAGCTTCAACAACTTGACCAACTGTCACGGAGAAACAGGATCTATTTACGACCCGAAGTCGCTCTTGAGGTGCTACTGACGCTTCTCTCAAATGCCGATCCATCACCATCTTTCATTTCTGGATTGATATCACCCATACTTTCACCATTATACTCGTTACTATATCACCTCAACAAGGTCAAAACAAGCGACCCATATCTGAGGGAATCTCTTCGGAATATGTTGGTGACATGGGGAAAAATAGTCACTGGGAGTGAAGGGCTTGAAACGTTGTGGTCAATCGTAAAGGGCGGCCAGAAAGAAGGCTGGAAGGTCGACCTGGAGGGACGCATATACCTCCTTCCTGAGTAAGCTAAGGATCATTTTCCTTTTCCCGTTCTCTGAAGTGTTCGGACAGAGCAAAGCTGTTATCCCCATTATCTCTGATCACTCCCGATAAACTACCCAAGGATGTGGATCTGGACGACCCGAACTTCGATGCTAATATTTTTGACCTTTACCCTGATCCTTTACATTTTGTCAATTTACTGAAGAGTATTGATCGAGAGGATATCTCCTCTGATTTATTTGTCCGCTTGCTCGAGGCTTACAAAGAAGAGAAATCTCATTCTAATGGCGACTCACTCCGGTGCGCCAAAATTGACTCTGCTCCGTACTGGACTCTTATTACGGACTTATAGAGTTTTACTGTACCTGCAGGTCATCTTGCAGATGCAGCAACAGTTATCGGAAGGCACAACGTCAAACATCCTTCAAAGACCCCGGAAAATGCTATCATTCATCCTCCACGTCCTTGAAACTGCCAACAATCCGGGATCCACAGAGCATCTACAGGCGGAAAGATCGAGTTTAGAGGAGAAACTGAGGATAGTCCCAGCAATTTCCGAGGCTGAGGACATGACAGATGAGGGAGACAGTGATGATGATGTGTCAGACTCGGAGAATATACAACCAGATGACGAATTGGTAGAAACTGCTCTCAATCTACTGTTATCTGTCCTCGAAGGTAACGTGTTTTCGGGATATACCATCGCTTCTTCCCAGCTAACTTGGCTCTCTCACCTAACAGCCGACGGGGATCTATCGGCACGATCGATGCCCATCCTCAACGACATTTTTTCTCTTCTTGAACCCCTTTCCAAGGATGGTTCCTCGGTAATAAAGCCACTCGCGCGTGAAGCCAGGCTTGTAATGACAGCAAGGCTGGCCTCGACATCTCAGCTGCAGAACGTCAAAAGAAAATCTGTTGAAGAAGAAAGTGCCCAGGAGATCTATCGAAAAGCACTTAAACTTCTCCAAGACCCCATCTTACCCGTTCGGGCCCACGGGTTGCTGCTCCTCCGACAACTCGTAACTTCATCAAAAGCCGGAGGCACTGGGCAGGGAGTACGAGTACTCGATCCTGCTCTTGTACCAGCGATTCTATCGATATTCTTGCAGTCAGTGCAGGATGAAGATACATACATTTTTTTGAACTCAGTACAAGGTCTAGCGGCTATGGTAGATGGGCTGGGCCGGGAGGTATTGAAAAGCTTAATCGACGAATATGTAGGAAAGCTAGAGGGCCTTGGGGCAAGTTTCCTGAGTCAGCAAGAAGTAGACATTAAGACAAGGATTGGAGAAGCCTTGGGGATTGTTATCAAGAGGTGTGGGGACAGCCTCGGAATATACGGTAGGTCCATGGGTTCCACCCTTCTATTGGTAACACACCTGACAGTTCACTGAAACACTTGACCCAGTCGATCTTTTGATTCCTCCACTTTTCAAGCTCGTTAGAGCCAGCGACATTCCAACTACGTTGAGAACATCCGCACTTTCCCTGCTTGCAGATTGTGTGAACACTTATTCACTTGCAGTCTTGATCTATGCTGAGGATCTAGCTGGTGCCATGGTAGATCTACTACAAATCGAAAGTGTGCCAGTGAAACAAGTTGACACTGATAAAGCGGGGAATATGGAACGGGAAGCAAATTCTGAAAAAAGCGTTCCTAGAGAGTCACAGGAACGGCTGGATACAATGGATAACATACCTACCGCCAAGAACTCTAAATTTCCGCCTCTGCGAAGAGCAGCACTACACTTCCTCGGCCTCCTCACTAGGGAAGCAACACGACATAGTTATGAATCATCCCCAAATATAGCACTTCTCTCACAGGCAGTCATCCAGAGGGCCAGAATAACGTTAGGTTATATTTCTACCACAGATGTGGACAATGTAGTGAGAGCAATGGCAAGAGAAGTACATGAAGGGCTAGAAGACCTACTGAAAGCTAGACTAGGCTTAGTGTTATAATATGGATACTTGATCTACTTAAATGTCAGCCCCGTATCTGTCTCAATGGCGGTGTCCTCCTCTGCAAATCGAGTCAATAGAAGGGCGCAGTCTTATCTAGGTTCCATATGATCTAGCTCTCGCTGGAACACACCACTTTCATCATTGAGTAGACAATCAGCTCATCAACCACCCACAATGGTGTCGAGCTGCTCGATGATTAAAGGGTGATAGAACCATACCAGTATTCAAAGCAAGCGGAACGGATTGTGTGAAGTATAGGGGAAAGTATCATGAGGCCTATAGTATATTCGGATAGTTCGCAACGACTCGGGCTACTTCATCAACTCGACATCTAAACAATTTCCATTTACTGCTTCCCAGGGAAGGATATGACGATGCATCTTCGGACAATGCTGCACTGTTCTCGAGTTTGAGGAACGGGTTAGATATCGCGTTGAAATAAGCAGTATGCATTGCTTTGAATATCTAGCCGAAAATAAGCTAACATTCACCGAATGGCAGGATGTGAAGTTGCGCACTGTAAGCATATCCAAATCCTTCACGACAGAGTCTGTCAGTGCCAGAGCGAGAACAATCTTGACCTTGAGGGGTGTGATATATCCATACACAGCGACATCTTCCAGTGTATAGAGAAGGCCGAGGTAACAATCTCCTCCCTTTCCTGCAGCAGCGACTGGTATACCATCAACCGTGTGTTTTTTGCGCGGGTTGTTTTTGCAAACCTCGTTCTTCTATGATGTCCAGGCTCGTATGGGCAATGTAGTGATATTTGATAGCGTGTTCATCCTGTCCCGTGAACGTACGTATTAGTATAGGACGGTTTTGAGACGATATGAAAGCAACAGCATTGAGTTTGAGAGATGGTGGCATACTCGTAAGATGACTAGTTTGAGTATTTCGGCTAACAGCGGCCAACTCGGAGAACTCCCGAGTCCTCTCTTATAATGCCTTAGGAAATCGAGTCATAAAGCTATTTTCTGGCGATTGAGCACCTCGAAACCACCCATGGCTCTACAAGTATGTTTCCTTTCCCTCCAGTCAAGAAATTGGATTTTTTTCCTGAAGCGACAGCCCACTGCAGAAAATGATTGTTATATTTTTCAGTCTTGCACTTAGCTCACTCCAGCAATCCTGGTTTCTGGTTTCTGTCACATACCGTGTTCATGGATCCAGATTTATGTTTTCTGTTCAAGTATCCTGGAACGGATGAGCATCGCACTTACGCAAGGACAAATGTCTTTTGTGATACAGGGACTCAAATCCTTTTGTTGAGACTGTCACCATTGGTCTACCACTTCCGTCCTTCTGCGCTGGAACAATACTGTACGCAATTGCAACATGCTGAGCCGGATCAAGGGTTTATGTGGAACAAAATTTTGGATAATCGACTGTGCGACCGGGGTAACGACCGGGGTAACATGCGGAAACGAAAGCTCAACGAATATCAAAGTCTTTTCCTGTGAAGTCAATCACCTCAAGATAATCGAGCAGGAGCATGGAGTTAAGATAAGAAGACATCCCAGAATTAAGATGGCCATATTAGGTGATTCAACCTAAAACGTTCGCGGAAAGACTTGCAGCTCTGGTACCAGTCCTGGTTGGCCAGAACGGTAGCCAGATCAGCAGCCTCGGCTGGCCTGGAAGTCCCTCATAAAACCGAGTGGATTGATGAGGTATGATACACTTCTCCTGTTTGCAAATCTAATTTTATTTTGCGAGAGGGTTAATAGCCTGAAAATGATTAATCCTCGTCAGAGCTAACGCATGGATAATAGGAAAGAAAAAACCAAAACCTTTTTGGTAACTTCAAAAATTCGCCTCTGGCCAGCAAAGAGGATGGCAGCAGTGAGTACACTCTGGATAATTTTACTGTTGATACCCTTATAAAGAGAAAGGAAACCCTCTTCGCGAAGGATAGTCAAAAGGCCATCCAGAGAGGATTTGTATTTGTTAGATCCAGCCTGTAGGCGGCTTTTGACGACACTGTCATCAAGAAATCAAAAAGGGTCGACGCATATCACTTGAAGGACATACATATAGGGATACGTAGCGGACGTGGCGACTGGCAATGATGAGTGAGCATGCAGATAGGTTCATTTTTCGAGTGCCGTGACTTACTGAGCTTGGAAAGGGCTCCAAGGAGGAAGAAGTCCCAATCGGACAAAGAGGCAACAGCAGCTGCAGTGCCAGCCGCGCGCAACTTCCCCGTGCGGCGAGCAACTAGGGAATTCTTCAGTTGCTCAAAGACAGTGTATTGGATAATCGGGTTGATTACGAGAATGAGGGCAGGACCAATACCACGCCAAAGAGCACTATGATAGTTATTTCTCGTTCAGTATCCTATGGAAATGGAAAGAAATGTTTCATCTACCTTAGACCTTCTTTGGCAAGAAGGTTTTTGAGAGTCTCGAAGAAGCTTAGCCTCATAATAGTGGCCTTCTCATTTGAGTCAGGACTCATTGTGTGAACAGCCTGCGATGTCTGCACGACCCATATGGGGTTCGAAATGACGGTAGTTGCTGAACCTGAAAAAGGGTAGACTTTATGAGCCCTCGACAGGCCATATAGGATACACGCACCAGCGATCAAACCCGTCAGGATGGACTCCACTGTGCTCAAGGCTTTGCTCCCTTCTCGTGAACGCAGGATAGCATCGCGAGCGCGCTCATAGAAGTAATAATATACGCTTCAATCCTGTGTATCAGGATAGTTTTCCAAGGAGAAAAGAAATCACCTACCCATTGGTGACAGCGATACCGAGCAGACTAGACTCCAACCCACTATAGAGACCCAATACACCTTCACGCTTGATGATATCAACAACCACTTCGGATATCGACTAATGGGCATCGAGCGAGGGCAGATTCAGTTGATAGCCTGCGCGTCACTGAACAAGGTGCAGACCTTGGACTCATTCTTAGTCTCGACAGCAGCGCGCGTTGAAAGGAAAATGAGAGGACTGGGCCTCATGAGAAACCTTCCCCACAAGGCAGTAAAAGAGGACTTACTATGTTGCAGTCATCGCAACGACACCTCCTGCTGCACCCGCTATAGCGTGAATGGCAGAGTCGTTCATGATAGTGTCGAAATAGAAAGGAGGACCGTGATAATCTTTCGACTGTAGTACCAACGGTAATCACATGTCATTCTATCCACTGTCTTGTCATGACGGAATTGAAATCCTGCTTCGAATATGCTTTATCCATGTTCTTGTGATGTACATTATGATAGCTACAATTAGATGCCGTGAAAACAATGTTGTGCGCTCAGTCAGCTTCCAGCTCTGTGAGAAGGGCTTGAAGTTCCTCCACATCTTTAACAAACCTGTTACTAGCGCCAACCTGACTGGCCTTTCGGTTTGAACTACCACCCTCTCCTTGGGTAGGTAAATTGTCATCTTTGGAGAGCCATTCATTTAATTGTGCCTTAATTGAACGGCCTTTCAAGCGGAAGTGAGTGCGAATGACATCTTCGAAAGGTTCAGGGGGATTTCTTAGGTTGTCTAGCATCTGTATCAAAGTTCAGAAGGGTGATAGGATTGGACAGTGACAGCAAGAGCACGCACCGCGGTCTTAACCACCATCCGTCTGACATTAGCAGAATCTAATCAAAATCGTCAAGCGGCCACTGTCAAATGAGTGGCAGGCGACGTACATGCAAGAGATTGGGGTGTTCCTCCATCGGATGCCCAACTCGGCTCATTCAGATATGGTTCGTCGCATAGAATCATCGACTGAATTGAGATTAATACCTGCAGACGTATATTCAAGATAATACCAAAAGGCATCCGGAGGGACTACACAACTCGCCTGCAATAATGTTGATTTACCGGCTACCCAGCCCGGCCCAGACCACGTTCCCAGTAACGAGAGGCAAACTTTGCCATCCTGCAATATCCAATGAAAAGCACGAGCTATACGTCGTCTGAAAACACATACTGCATAAAGATTGGGGTTGAATCTGCACTGTCCAGCGTTCGTCTGTATATAACGTTAACAAAAAAGAGTACAATAGATGAGTATATGTAAGATCAAAAAATGACGCACAGTCATGTAATGTACGCTCGGAGGGAGTTGATTGTAGCTTGGACCGAGAAAAATGTCAAACAAGTAGCTGTAGTTAATGTTAATTTGATATTCTTCAGGTGGAAATCTCAACTTGCCATCCATTGTAGTAGCTAATTGAGGGTCGAAAGTCAAGAAAGACTCGATGTATCTGAAGCTACTCACGGAGTACCTTCCGGACCAGTGATCAATGCTTTGATCACGTCCACTCGGGTTTCATCAACGCGAAGGAATATTGATGAGTCCCATGCCACGGGAAGATTAGTGCTGAGAATGGCCAACTGAAGCATGTCAGCTAAAATCTTTTAAAAATACCTGTCGGAAAACCGACTTCTTTGGCGATAGCAAGTGAACGCTTGGGAATGTCAGCGTTCGCCAACATCCTTGCCTCATTGCTGTAATGGAACTTATAATGGGGTGTCTGATCCTCTGGTTTTTCGGAAGTCGTCTTCTGAATGCTGAGATCACAATATTCAAACCTCGTCGAAGTTGCCCACTCCACATACGCTTTTTTCAGCGCCTCCTCAGTCGCATTAGCAGAAACTTGTATAACTATAACCTTTTCAGTACCAGACGAAGGACTCTGAGGTAAAGACGAATGAAGGCGGTTCACGAACTCATCACCCTTCGTATCCCGCAGCGATCGGTCGATGGCTTTGATAGTATTCAGAATTCGGTGGCAGAATCCCAGCATCTTCTTATTCTCATTCAAAGCAGAGTTTTCCTGCTCAGGTCTCTTGTCCAATGTATGGGGCATACGCTTCTGCTCTTCCGTGAGTTCGAGGCCAGGTTCTGCCATCTTGGCATTTCCTAAACCCTTCAGCGCTGCTTGAGCTTGAATGGCAATAGCTTGCAGAAGTTCGCGAGGGCTTGAGCTTCCCTCATATATGGTTGTTCGCTCACGCCTTCCAAATCCTGTAGCTGATTTTTTGCTAGAGACCGAAACAACTGAGACCATCATCATGATTGGCATTGCCATCATGCTAGCCAACGCTTCGTGACTTGAGATTGTCTAAGGAAGCGATTGACGAATTTGGTATATAGGATTCTGGGCCTAACTCACCTCGAGCCATTCCAAGAGCTCAAAGTACAGTACGGAGCGCTCTGACATGTCCGCCAGCGAATCATTTTTCAGAAGCGTGCTGCAGATGAAGTTGAATCGCCGCCGTAGATGGGCCAAAGCCGTAGGGTGCACGAGATAGTCACTTGTCTGACCCCCACCTTCCCGATGTATGTTGGGTAAATACTCCCTGACTGCTATCAATAGGTTCCCTATTTTTGCATCCTTTGCCTTCTGTGCTGCCAGTGCCTCTAATTGTCCAGAATTCTCAAAAATGATTATCAGAAAAGTGGAAACGAAAGGTGGAAAAGAAAAACTCACATCTTCCTTCCAATCTCCAGCGTATCCAGTTCCTCCTTTAGCTTTCTTTCCTCGACTCTGGATGAAAGGAAGAGGAGAAGGTGAACTATCTTGAGAAATGGGTGACATCTTGCGACGCTTAGTCGTACGCTCCGAGCTCTCGATTTCCCCTACAGCGTCCTCTACAAACTGTTGCTCTACTATCGCGAGACCAACTCCAAGAATAACGCCTTGTAGATTTGAACAATGAAACAACTCGTTGTCATCTGTCGCAACACCAGGTCTGTGGGTTCGGTCTGCCGAGATGCGTTCCCCACATGCAGTACAGAAAACAGATTGGCACTGTTGACACTTCTTCCTGACAATTTTTCGAACGTAGTTGATGAACGTTATAAATTCAGGCTGGGCCGCAAACAGCGAGAGTGAGTGACTAGAGTACATGATTGGAATTGAAGTCAGATACATACGAAAAAACTGAAAAAGTCTGTTTTGCTCCTCTTCCAAGTCGCGCCACATCCTTGGGGACAAGATTGTGGCATTTCGTCTGTTAACAGTGAATAGAGCTGGAACAAGAAACTTTGCTCTGAGCCTTCAGGACAACCTTTCATCCATTGACCCTGAGTCATTATCTTGACAAGCTCAGCGGTTCCAGGTAATTGGAGTATTTCTCCATCCTCTTCTACTTCAATGACTTCTTCGCGACGATCTTTGGAAAAAAAAATTCCTGTGAATACGATAAGGAAGGTCTAATACGTATTCCAGATGATGTATGTACCTGCGTACGGATCAACGTCCTGGTGCCCATCCTTGGGGCCAGTACCAAAATCCGAACCATAATCTGCGTAGTCCTGCACGTCATCTAAAGCCACGACAAAGGTGAATCAGAATTGTACTTCAAGGAAAGATAGAAAGTGAAAATTCACTGTCATCCGCGTCTTGATCGTCATCGATAGAACCCGTCTCATCATCGTCTTCCTGTGTCTATCAAACCACAACGTAGAGAGCCATACAGAATAGTTGAGCACAATCCATGTTCCGAATCCAAAAAATAGTAGAACCCGACACACACCGTCTTGTAAGCCTTCTTCGACTCCTGAAGCGAGACTGCCATCTCTAAGAAGTCGTCGTCGTCCCACGCATCGTCAAACTTGCCCTCGAGGATACCTTCTGCGGCTTGCATGACATCTTTGTACTGTTTTAAGGCAGCGCGTGCTTGTGCTTTCGTTGCACCCTAAAACAAAGGTTTAACGTCAGAATCAGCCTGTCAATGCACTCCTTGGGAGAGAACGAAAGAAGCACGCGCCATCTCCGTCAGCTGTTGAATTTCGCCCTCCATCCTAGATATTGAAACTCGAGGATCTGATTCACAATATTCGTTGCAGCACACGGCGTAAGGAGGATAAAAAAGAATCGCCGTAAGCTAGGAGGAGAATCCTTGAAGTTTTATGATCAAGTCAATGTGAACACCGCTGATGCTAGAACACCAAATCAGACGAAAGGGCAATGTTATCAAAGAAGAGAAGGTTGTAAGGGGTCAGTACCGTTGCACACCGGCAAACAACGGGTTTGCCGATTGCAAGATGACCGACCCACTTGCCACAGCTGCAGCAAACCTTCTTCCTATGGGAACTCGGGGCTGGAAAAAGGATACATCGCATAACGACAAGAACCCTATTTACATATGACTGTCGGCGCCAGGAAGCAAAAAGGGAATAGGGTGTGCCCGAAAACTGCCATCTCTACCTATGTGAGTATTCGAAGAGGAAGAAGAATAGGCTTATAAAGATCAGGCTCCACTAAAGGAGCAAAAAGCACTATCAACACAGAAAAGAGAATACACTTGAAGAGAGGTTTTCCAGGAGTTGATACATTTCATGAATAGTTAGTCATAGAAACACAGTCCTACCACGTTAGAGCCAGAAAGAGAGATGAAACATGAGAAAGTGATATTTGACGGACCTGAACACAATAAGGTCAGGGTATTGGCGGTTGGCGAGGAAGTGGTGGGGTAAAGTCCAGAGGATATGATGTCAGATCACTTGTAAGGGCCAGTGTGTCGAGACTGGCACGGTGACGAACATTCAGCGTAGTCGGGCGTGATGCACTGCTGCTGACGTCACTATTTGACCCAGTATCAATCTGGAAAGGGAACTGTCCAAGGCCTGTCGAAGTGGTAGACAATTGAGAACCGGTGCTCATGCCAAGTGTATGCCTATTTGGAGGAGCAGGAAGAGTTTCACCGTCTGAAGATCCAGATGAAGTTGGAATATTATTCCCCTTGAAGTCCCGCTGACTCAACGGCGATGCCGGAGCGACCGTGACAACAGGCGGAGAAGACTGGGCAGACACTCCGGTAGGTGATTGAGGAGGTGATGCTGCTGCAACACAATTTCCAAGAGGAGAAACAGGAGGAGACCTGATGGGCCGGTCAGAAATTGGAGATGGTGGGACAAAGGGGAAAGCTTCCAAAATTGAATCAGCCTTCGTGGACGCGGCGGATATGACAGAGGAACCAGAGATTCGCTTGCTGCCCTGCGTCTGAGCATAAGCTCTTGCTTGCTGATCCTGGAGTGATCCAGGCTGCAAAGAGCCGCTGCTCAACGGGGAAACCAACCTGCCCATGGTCGTTCTGTAAGTCCCTCCATGAAAGGTAGATGGTGACGCCAAACCACCCAAACCCACGTCTAAACGAGTGACAGAGCCAATATTAGCCACAGAGCCAGCTTGGGTGCTGATACTAGATGGCCGGCTACCGTCAGACTGTGTGCTTGAGTTAGTCGGATCATCAGGCATCCATTTGGAATTGGTGGAGCCTGGCTTGGAAGCGATTGGACCGAATCTGTTTATAATAGGAGAAGCGCCGCCTTGGACACTCATAGAGTGATTGTCTTCAAATGGATCAACAACTTCGTCTTCGTCGACTTCCTTCAGGACGTCATTGGGACCAAACGAAGTTGCAGCTAGAGGCGAAGTGATAGCTGGACGAGAGGCATATAAAGGTGACTTGAGGCTGCTGTCAGATGGTGATGGGATGTTGCCAGCGGGTACGACTTCGGCCCTGAGAACGTTAAGAACTTGATGAACGGGACTCTTGTTGGCGGTGACGATCACGGGAGCCTCGTTAAGGAAATCACTTGAGTAGCTAGCACCAGACATGTACGAGTTTGTGGAAATTGCTGAGATGCCAGAAATAGTAGAGACAGCATATGGTTGGCGAAGATTGTCGTTGGAAACATTGACGTGCTCAAGATTGAGATCTGGGGAACGAGGAGGTCGGACAGGACCTGAAGAATGAGCAGACAAATGAGTAGATGAAAGGGTGTCTGTATCGGATCTGCTGCCGCTAGACTCTGGAGAAACAAGGGCGATAGGAATGACATTGGGACCCTCTGTTTTGGTGGTTTGGATGGAATTGGAATCGTCGAAAGGGTTTGTGAGATGAGGTCTAGACGGAGGAGGCAGAGTAGTACCATGCGACTCTGGATCGGCGTTGCCCGCGGTGGCGGGAATTGCTGATTGCTGAGAAGAGCGGATAGTGAGTTTTTCAGTGGGATCGGGACGATTGAGGACATCGGCAGCGGGAGCAGGTTTGTCCTTATGTGGATCGCGATTATGGACCATGATCTTGCGGTGGCTCGATTTGCGGCGATACCAGAGAAAGAGAGAGATTGAGAGAGCGAAGAAAATGACGGCACCGACGATTCCACCAGCCAATGCGCCTTTGCTGACTCCAGCACCCGACTGTGTAGATCCTGGGCCTGCAACACAGGTAGTCTGGCTGCACGTATGACAGTCCCTAGAGAGAAAAAAAATGAGAGAGGACGAAAGGGGGGGGAAGACGGAAGAGATTTGCCTGTTTATGATAATGCACTCCTGGTCGGAGGCGCAGTTACAAGGCTCTGGCTCTGGGCAGTCATTGGGACCGATGCAGGCGTCCTGTCTGGCAAGAAGAAGAGGGATGGTCTGCATAGAAAAAACAAAGGAGCGACGAGTGGGAAGGAAGAAATGGAAGGAGCAATGAAAGACTGCGGCAAGTGGGAAGCACAACAGCCAATTAGAGACCGGGAACTCAGCGACCACGATGCTCGCTGTCTCTGTCGTCGGGCTCACCTATGCTCACAGCGCCCTCGCCCCGCCATCCCTCGTCGACGTCGTCCTCGCTCTTCCAAGCGGTTCCAGGACTATTCTCATTGGTGCCAATGGAGGTCTGTCCTCCACTAGTCCTCTTTTGGAACTCATCTGACCGGTCCAGCGGGCAAGTCCACTCTCCTCCAGATCCTCGCCGGCAAACGTCTCGTTACCACCTCTGGGGCCGACATACGTGCCAAGGACCGTGATGTCTTCCGTAATGCGCCTCCAGGCATTACTTTCCTCGGCACTGAATGGTCTGTCCATCATCTTGCAACATCAATCACCCCTCATGCCTCATCCAAGGGCTATGAATCCTGTCGTCAGAAGCGATATCGTCGTCTCGGCATTCTTGGACTCTGTCGGGGGCTACAGACACAAGGAGCGCCGAGACCGCCTTGTTAATATTCTTGATATTGATCTTGACTGGCACATGCACCAAATATCCGATGGCGAGCGTCGCCGCATCCAACTCTGCTTTGGGCTCATGGTCGAATGGGACATCCTTTTGCTTGACGAGGCCCACTCTCCTTCTTTATTCTGATAGGACAGCAGCTCACATCTGCACAGGTCACCGTGGACTTGGATGTACTCGTCCGTGATCAACTGCTCACTTTTCTCAAGAATGACAGCGAAACTCGCAGTTCTACTATCTTGTGTACGTATATTCACTAATGCCTCTCGTCTCCTGTCTCATGCTCAAAAAAGATGCCACACATATTTTTGATGGTCTCGATGATTTCCCTACTCATGTCGCGCACATGCGTTTGGGCTCCTTCGTCACTGAGCCCTCTCCATGGCCCATTACCCAGGATTCTGTGCTCGCTGCCCGATTTCCACCTGCTACAACAACTTTGTTCAAGGTTGCTCTTGAGTGGTTGAGGGAAGATAGACTCTACCGTGAAGCATTGGAAAAACAAGGCATCAAAAAGACTCGCGGTGCCCGTAGGAATCAAGTCATTTACAGCTTTTACCTTTCGTCTTGCAGCACACTCATCATTTCACCAGATTGTACCGTCTGATTCCGAGACGTTCTACCGTAAGTGAGTGACAGCCCCCGTCCCCCCCCCTCCATGCAATCCACTACACGTTAAATCGTGGCCGTAGATATGATTATTCACATTAGACTTGGACAAGTCAAGAGTCAGCCTCCCAGAGATTTGCAACTCTCCACGATATGGAGGCGTCTTGTAATAGTCATCTATAGCGTTCACAACATGTATCGCAGTATCATACTTGCACGTTTGAGAGGGTGGGAATTTCCGAAGCAAAGATCTTTTCCGGGAACAAAGAAGCTCTCCTTCATTCCTTTTCTCATGGCGGACCCAGAAATCATAGACCTCACTGATTCACCTGTTTTGGTAGCCTCTGTCGATTCCCAAGGTGTACCAGTAAAGCCCCTCTCTCGAAATCAAGGTGTGCCAGGTGGCGAAAAGACACCAAGGGAGAGACAACGTAAACGAAATAGGAAACAAGGCTATAATGCACAGAGTCGAGACTCGATCATTGCGACCAGGAAGAGTAACTCCAATGGAGAACAAGAAGAAGAAGGAGAAGATATGTTGAAAGACCCTCGACAAGTGAAACGGAAACACGAAAATGAGTCTTTGACACAAGAAATTAACACCTCGAATTCGATGCTACAAGATCAAACATTTCAAAGAAAACACGAGCATAAAGAAGACATGATATCATCAACTGGGAATACAGATTCCGCTCAGGATTTTTTTTTTGAAGATATTATTCCTGCGCCTTTGCCTTCGAACATTATAAACCTCCCCCCACCGCCATATGATGCAGCTCATCTTCCTAGCCAGATCTCTAATGGCTTGAAACTTCTACTCCCTGCACATGTATCTGTGCTTGGATCGACACCGGTTGAAATTTTGCCACCAACAGAATCAGATGAAGCTGATACCGAGTATATCAAGTACCTCGATTACGGTGGTGAGCGTCAGAAGGTGGGCTCAAATGGTTTAATGTAGTTGGTGCTTATTCATGGTCAACAGGAGTTCCTGCGGTATTTCGAAGAACCTGAAGACGAATCATCAAAGCTAAAACGGACAGTATGCAAAAATTGTGGTGCAGAGGGTGACCATAAAACTGGAGACTGTCGTGTACTCATCGTTAGTAATTTGTCCTTTCTTGTCCATATACCCACATCTCATATACGAAACCTTTGTCCTCTTTTTTGTGATTTTTCCCTTCCACATGCAATTGCACTGTGCCTACGTATTTTGCTACTTTATTAGTGTCTGACATGTGGCGTGCGCGATGAGCACGTCACCAAGTCTTGTCCAGTGAGTAAAGTTTGCTTTTCGTGTGGTATGAAAGGACACATTATTAGTGTATGTGCAAAAATTTTCTCATGAGGGAAACAACTCTGAACGTGATCAAACGTAGAATTGTCGGAACCGAGGTATGGGTAGAGACTATAGCAACAGTGGGCGATGCACTCGGTGCTATTCCCAACTCCATCAGACAAGCGTGCGTTCCATTTGAACCTTAAAATACAAAACAAGCATTTAAGCTTACCCTCTTTCGATGGGACAGGAATGCCCGACATGGTGGAGGTTATATATCTACGTAGCAGACGAAGATCGTGCTCAAACCTTGAATGAACGGCGAACAAAACACGAGTTAGAGTTAGGTAAAGGCGGGGAAGGCTATATAGCTGAGGATGAGTGGTGTTATAATTGTGGTGAAGTGGGTCACTGGGGAGATGTATGTTCTGAATCTCCATTACATTGCTATTTCCTGCCCCCCTCACATCCGACTATTGTCAGGATTGTAAAGCGGTTCACAGGCGGGATAAACCTGCAGAACCTTCCGCTTTTGGCCTCAATAACATCTCCACAGGTCCTTTCTACGACCTTGCAGAATCTAGGAAACGACCAGAAAGGAGGCCGAGAGATTGGGAACGTGACAACGACACATGGAATAACCATGCTCCTGATGGAGTTGGTAGACAGGGTAAGAGGAAGATGATGGAGAGAATGAGACAGGCTGCCAGAAATTTCGAAGAGGATAGCGACCCGGATGATTGGTTTGGAAATTCGAGAAACACTAGGAACCGTGGATTTGTTGGACCTCGTTTGCGATTGGATAGAGATGTAGATAGTCGACGAGACAGGGATAGAGAACGTCAAAGAGAGAGAGACAGAGACAGAGACAGAGACAGGAATCAAGAATCACATAAAGATAGAGGGAGAGACAGAGATAGAAGAAGAGAAAAAGACAAGGAAAAGGGGAGGCGTCGAGTTGAACAAGATAGACCGTCAGAACGAGATCACGACCAGGTTAGCCTTGACAGAGACAAGGTCAAGATCAATTTCAAGCATAGTTTACCTGCCCGACCATCCTCCACCGCAAGACCAAGTCTGTTGGAACGGATAAGTGGTCCAGATTCTGCTGATAAATCTGGTCCCTCTGAAAAGAGTTTGCAGAGGATTCGTGGTGGAAATTTGTCCTCTTCAATCAGAGGTGCGGGACAAATGGCAACTGGAGATGACTTGTATAGTCACCACCGCCCAGGTCCTCGATATCAAGGCGGTTATGGTAGATAGTACGGGATGTCCGCGGCTTGCTTAATCTCTATACATTGTCCATACTCTGTACAATAGTACACCTAGTCTGTAGTCACTTGCCTTCTGAGCTTAGAACTTGACTATCATCATGCTGAGCTCATTCGTTACTAATCCTCCTCCCCTCGGAACCCAGTCTTCGTCAAGCAAAAGCGACCATGGTCCCACTGCTACCTCTTCCATAACCACGACTTCCAAGACCAACTCATCATCCAGCACGCAATCTATTGTTGCCTGGACCGCTATCTCATTGGAGTATGCATCCTTGGGGTATGCAAATCATTGCCCCCTGGGTATCTATGTCGTACCCTCATCTGAAAATTTGTTGATCTGGGATGCGGTTCTGTTCGTTCATCGGGGTTCGAGTCTCCATTGTTTCATCACTGTCCTTAGTTTAACTCACGCCCAATGGTCAGGATACTACACCGGTGCCGTTCTGCGCTTTCGGCTAACCTTTCCTAACGATTATCCAGAGAGAATCCCAACAGTGCAATTTGTCACGGACATCTTTCATCCCCTTATTGATCAGAAAGGTTACTTCAATTTGAGTTCACATCTCCGACCTTGGAAGTGCGTGCTTGTTGTTATCGCCTCCCTCCTTACGGCAACCTTTTTGCACTCAGACCGAAAGAGCATCATGTCTTCAACATCTTATATGATATCAAGGCTGCATTCAAGAGAAACAGGCTTGACCAGATTAAGGAGGCAGATGCATGGAATAAGGAGGCATATAGGTATGTTACCGTTATGTGCTTGTACAGTAACATTAAACAACTCTTCTAGACTGTGGGTGCTGGCTTAAGGAAACAGTGCATACACGTCCCTAACATTTGGTTCAGATATCATGAGTCCATGCCATCCTTCTCCGCCCTTGCCATTCAATCATCCCAGTTGACACGATCGGAATCTGCTCTTTTTGACAAAGACTATCCATCAGTTACTGGAAAAGCCACAGAAGGTCTCACATTCCAAAAGCTTTCATCGGACAGATTGTATGAATACAGGCAGAAGCTTGGATTACGGGAATGGGTCGATGAGCCGAGTAAATCGTACACACAAGGTTCGAGTACGACATAGATCAGATGACAGTTATTTGCTATCACTAACTGGTTGAGGTATTGCATCGACCACGAAGTCAATATCGTCGTCCTATTGTAAACGCCAGTTCTGAAAATCAAGCTTTACCAGGAAAAAATACCTTCACGTACATCAGTTGTTCTGTGGAAGTGTTTCGAGAGTTTCTCTATGACGAGGCTATAGTGTAAGTGTTGTGTGAGTTTTCTGTTTAGAAGTTAGCTATCCTCGCGTAAGCTCCAAGAGAGTCAACATATACCTCCTAGGTTGTACATTGAGCGAGTGACGGGCATCTAGGGTCGAATCCAAAACATTGGAGGAATGGGCCCCTTCACTCAGGGATATGCGTATCGAATATTCTTTGTCAGTTTTGCCTCGGCCGTGATTCCGCTCATATAGTTCAAAGGTGATATGTGACTAGGGGCATTTGTGAGTACGCTAGACGGATGACGTCAAGGGAAGCCCAGCCTCACCGCATAATCGAGCTCTGGGATGCGTCGATTGGCGATAGGAAGCCCAGAAAGTAGAACGAGGTTGACGAGAGTATGGATGTGACTTTCCTTAGTGAAGTAAACAGTTAAGGAGCTTCCATTATTGTTGCGAGCCTCCTCGAGGTCATGCACTACATTTCGAAGGAGCGGAAGGGAAGTCAAAATGCCAATTTCCTCCCTTCTTAAAGTTTCAGACGGACCCATCGAATTTAGATTTTTGACTTACTTTTCTTCGGGGTCGATACCGTACTCTTGAGGCGCAACAAGATCGAAGAGTGCCTTTGCGCGACTATATAATTCATGAATTTTCCTATCCTGTCCAGGATGAACAGGATCATTGCGACCATTCTCGTCAAAGATGGCAAAAAGAAATGTGCGATGATGAAGAGCGCAGTATTTGATAGTGTCGTAAAGTTCAGATACCTGAGGGAAATCAGTGTTGCCGCTCGCAAAAATAATATTGGACATACTCGTGACGGATCGAATTTCTTCTGCTCTACATCACAAAAGTCTTCAAACAGTTTTTCCCATCTTTCACGGAAGAGAAAAGGTTGATCACCACAACACCTAAAAGAGGTAGTGAGAGACTCAAGAAGAGGAGTATGTCTCAATGCGTACCACCGATCCTGAATCCTCTCAACGTCAAATCTCTCATAATTCTTCCGCATGGTGTCCCGGAATGAACTGAGAAGTACAATAACTTCCTACTGGAAGATCAGATGCCGTTCAAGGTCCTAGCATTGAACCTCTCACTTTCACTACTTCTACAGGCTCTTTCTTCATACTCTTTGGCCATGTGAGATCAGGTCTCTTTTCCGACTCACCGGGCCTGAGTAGAATCTTGAGTCGTTTCTTGACGTCATCCATCAGATCCTTGGCTGCATTTGAGTCATCCAAGAGGTCTTTGCGAACAATGAGCCTGAGGGGTTGTTGGTCAGGCTGCGGAGGGAAGTTCTTGTTCATGAAGCCACCATTAGTCTCGATAGACGATCGTTGACCGTTACTCGTCGATAAAGGCACTGAATAGCCAGGATTTTTGGGATCAAGCAGAGTAGCTGCAAAAAATTCGGCAGATGCAATGACACGACGTTCGGAAGAAGTAAATATCTAATTTATGAGTTCAACCTTACACACCTAGCGGATGGTCTACCTATAACGTACTTTGACGTTTTGTAGCACTTCCTTATCTACGTAATGAGAATGAACACAAAATGTTGGATTTGGAGAGTTATTCGACATACTCATAATCGAGATATCCTTTCTCAAATATTCTCCCAAATCGCGAGATTGATATCTAGCAGAATGTGTGAACTGGCTCAAGAGGGTTAACACTTTTACGGAGTAATCAAGGTGAACGCACCTCGCCACCCCATTTGAAGACCAATGTAAGTTTGGTAAGCTTCCTCACCTGTCCAGCCTGCTTTTTCGAATAGACGGGCTTAAGTTGGGCCTTGGTTCCGGGAAGATCAATTTTGCTAGATAGAGCGGTGCTGAGCTGCGTTAGTTTATTCAGCTCATCGCCATCTGCGCCAAGTTTACGAGCCTCTTCGATGGCTGTTGCAATTAGATTCAGTTGCTCTTTTTCTCGGAGAATGATTTCTTCTGTCTCCCCGTTGAGCAATGTTACGAACGGCTGTGTCCAAGGTTCCCCGATAGGAAAGTTAAATTTAAGCTTTTGCTGTCGTGATAATTGTCGGTCAAAAGGAGAACACGACTAGAAGCAACAGCCACCTTTGGAGTCCGATCCGCATGTCTGAAAACAGTCACATTGGCTTTCAAAATCCACGTGGTTGCTTCTCTTTCAGGTCTTTCAGGGCCTAGCAAAGGCCGATCGATAGACGCAGAGTAGCGCATGCAAAGAGCGGCAAGAATATCAGCGGCCTTATCTGTAGTCATTGATTTATGAGCAGAGGTCTTGATTATTCAGCTGAGGGTTCCACCATAATAGCTGTCATTGCCTTTAACAAAACTCCATCCGTTGACATCAATGATTTGACTCCGCTGCCCGTTTTCACACCGGAGCATGTCAAAACCGCAGACACGCTGTCCGAATCCTTCACAAATTTTTGCAGCCCAAGATTTTTCCTCTTCATTCAAATGAGTGATGAATCTGACCTTGTAATTTAAGGGACAGAGACAGGGCATTAAACAACCTTCTTACCTTATTTCTTTCCCCTCTGTGTTCCTTCTCACGACACCGTCTACGACGGGGGATTTGCGCGTCTCTGCATGAGTATACTCCTTACCCACGGTATAGACCTTGATATCCTCGAAATTATCTACGTCGATGAATTGCTCGTATATATACGAGCCATCCGTTCGCGGATGATTGAGATTAGGATCTAGTTCACTGGATTTGTTGCCAACCTAAGTGCAACAACATGGTTCAGATTAGATTGAAGCATGATAGACTGGGCATACCTTCCTGAAGAGCCGACGTCCGCCTCCGCCACGAAAATAGATATAGACATTATGATCCTCACCACTGACAGGCTTTTCGACAAACGGCTTTTCCATCACGACGCCATCGACAATGATAGCGTTTCCGTCTTCTCGCAGTGTTACTTCGGGTGTCACTCGGTATTGGCTTAAAGTGATGCCAAGTCGACTTTCCATAAACTCAACTACTTCTTTCTCTACCTTCGGACCACCGTCGCGCGAAACTTCTATTCGCCTCGGCATCGGAACTTGCAGGTGATCGAGAATTATACCTACAAGTCGACGATCCCAAAGCAGGGCTTGAGGCGCGAGGTCATTGATGCAGAAAGGGTTACGAAGTTTCACGTAGGATATGGCTTTATCCAGAGGAAAGTCAGTCGAAAAGAACGAAATTAAAACATCGCATCGTGGCCAATTGTCAACGTCTTAAGCACACGTCAGACGGTTTATCACAATTCGAGTTTGTACACACCTTCATCTAGAATAACCTTGTCACCAAACAGTCGAACTTCGATTGCCCCCTTTCCCCGCTCAACCAAACGCGTCAATATTTCCCTCATGGCTTTGCTCCTTGCTTTGATGTCCATCGCGCAAACGCCTAAAATCACTTTTTTTGATGCTGCCACATACCTGAGGAGTAGATGTCAGCCACAAATGAACAAACGGGAAAGCGTCAAATGGCACCTGTTATCTCTATACGGGTCCGCTATTGAGACAGGATCCGAGCTTATGGAAGAAGGCGACGATGATCGGGTTATGATTGAGCTAGAATGTGCTTTGTCGGAAGAGTTGAAGAAGGATGATCTGTGTGTTTGACTGTCCCGCGGAAACATTCCTCTCCCCACAACGACGGCGAAAACCTTTAGTCTATGGAACCTGACGAATTATTTGAGATTTTCACACGCTCATATGTACCATATCCATTGAGTGGATTTGTAAACTTTTGATGTCAAATTATATATAAAATTTCATATTGACTTTCAAAGGCAGCTTCCCCGCGACGTCTTCGGAGCAACATCTAGCTGTGAACATATCAGATAATATGGATCTTCCCGAGACAGGTGAAAGGCTGGAAAGAATCATTCATTACGTCGAATAATCAATTCCCATTCAATCTCAAGTCAAGTCACTACATAGATCGATGCATGGTAATGAGGACATACAACTTGATTCGTTGACTTGACGGCTCAAGAAGTATTTGCCTCGAATTAGAATCATAGACTGGGCGGGAATGGTTCGTTGACGGTTCAAAATTGGACTAGATTCAACCATTTAGGTCTCGCTCAGGGTGTGGACATCGGTCATCTCGGAAAAATGTAGACCAATCTCGCTCATGGTATGCTGGCCATAAGGACATTGGTCATCATCAAAAGAAATGATATACGAACACATTGGTACGTGATAATGCTTTTCGTCTTTATCCTAGCATCAAGTACCACCCTGGTGATCAACAAGTCAGCCCTTGTTCCTGGGTAACGACATCATGAACGAGTGATCAAAGGTAAACAACTTGACAACCTTCCTTCTTTTGGTTGCCAGCTGTCGGATCTCCAATGTTTCCCGGTCACCGAGATCATCCGGACATTATCCGTGAATGTGATTTCAGCCCGACTGTGACCAGGGCGGTTACTTTATCATATATAAAGTCCATCCTGTTCAGTATTTTTCTGCGACCCTCGTCTAATGTCTGGCTGGAAGCCAAAGCGAACACTCGCCGAAGGTGCGTAAATAACTCATACTTGTCCTTTTCGTTTCATTTTCTCTTGCTCTAGTCGATGCTATTCTATGTGCACCTGGGATGCCTCACGAGCTCGAGACGTGTTTAATTGATGGTCGTCTCTTACGAGTTTACAAGAATGTCTGGCAGTCTCTGCGGGTCTTCTGGCTCTCGGCTGCCAAGGACCATGCGGATAAGATGTACGTTGTCTACGAGAGGCAAAGATACACGTATCAACAGGTCTTCGAGCGGTCCGTCAAGGCTGCGGCAATGTACCATGATGTGTATGGTATTCGTAAGGGTATACACTTATCTTTCCACTCTCTTGTCGGCTACTTACATGATCTGCTCACCAAGGCGATCGAGTTGCTATCTGTTCCCGGAATTATCCCGATTTCCTGGTTGCTTTCTGGGCTTGCCGTGCGTCCTAATCATTCCACAGCGAGGTTCGTCTAGTCTTACTTCGAGTACCCAGACCTCGTTGGGGCTGTTTCGGTGTTAATAAATGCGTTAGTATCATGGACATTCTTAATATACTCACCGCTGACCATTCATATAGCTGGCTTCCTGTTGATGCTTTGCACTACTGCCTTGCACACACCCAGAGCAAGCTAATTGTATTAGACCCTGAGCGAGCGGATCGTTTAGAGCCTATTGTTTCGAAACTTGCTGCTGACGCTGATACCAGTGGTTTCTTAGTTTTGGAAGCGCGTGAGAGCAAGGGTAAATGGAATCACATGGTGACTTGGGACGGTGCTTTGGCCAATTATAAGGGCAATGCTCAGCACATTTTGACTAATGACCCTGAAATTGCTCCAGAAGACAATGCTTCAATCTTGTTCACTTCTGGTGTGTCACTGGCCAAATTGGCTACATTTAGCTTCGTTTCACGTGTATCAATAGGCACAACGGGTCTTCCCAAAGGCGTTCTGACTACTCAACGTCAGTGGCTAACTAACACAATCAATGTGAGTAAGATCTGTGCATTCTACTTTCATGTTCTCAAAGGACGCGAGGTTTCGGTCAGCGGTCGACGTGCGACCCTCCGCCGCGGAGAGGACTTCCCTGTCCCACTTCCAGGACCTCAAAAGAGTATACTAATTTCGGTTCCGCTTTTCCATGTCACCGGTTCCACTGGTTTGGCTGTATGGCAAAACTGCTGCATCCTAGTGTCAATCGGACTTACTCCTTGCCTAGATGTTGGCAACTGTGGGTGGTTTCAAGATCGTTTTGATGCGCAAATGGGATATCCAAGAAGGTTCGTTGATTGATTGATGACATCTTCCATCCATAATCATTCATTTTACTTCAGCTACGAGGTATTTGCTTCAATCTCGCCCTTCATAGACTTCCCAAGTTCTCTTATGTATGCAATAGGTTGATCAAGGAAGAGCATGTTACGATAGCTGGAGGGTACGTCTTGCGAGGATGTCCCTAATCAGTCTATTTTATGATGCCTACCAGAGTCCCATCGATGGTTTCGGACCTTACGGACGGTACGCTCACAGGTTATCCGCTTGAAGGGCTCATGTTTGGTGGTGCTCCGGCACACGACACATTACCCAAACGAGCTAAGAAAGCCTTTCCTGATGCAGTTATGTAAGAAGGCTTAACCAGAAAAATTGTTGACTATGATCTCATAGTACATTAGGAGCCAAGCATATGGCCTGACCGAAACGAGCAGCGTTGCAGTGTGCGTTGGTGAGTCAGATTTCCTGTCTCCGTTTCTTTGGACTGAGATTTCTTGCAGCGGCAGAGGATTATGTTTCCCGAACAACAACTTGGTATGTATTATTCCCTTCTGGATCCGGATTTGTGCTGAATGTTCCTAGTGGATTGGCTACCCCGGTCAATGATATCATTATCATGAATGACGACAAACAAGTGCCTACAGGTACAACTGGAGAAATCTGGATACGAGGCCCAAATGTTATGCGAGGATATTGGCATGATCAAGGTCAGGAGTCCATTGATTTAAGTGTATATCTTCTCTCAATTTTCATTCATTCAGCTGCAACTGACAAAGTCTTGACTAAAGATGGATGGTTTAAGACAGGTGATCTGGGATATCTAGACGAAGAGGGATTCCTCTATATCCGTGATCGGAGTAAGCTTTCCCATTAGATTATCTCAGCTACTGAAGCTTCTGTCAGTCAAGGATGTCATCATTCGCGGAGGCGAAAACATTGTCAGTCGAATGCTACTGTTGAAATTTGTGACTAAAATTGGGGCTAGGCTTCTGTGTCGGTAGAAAATGCCCTTTATTCTGATCCCCGTGTGGCAGAGGCTGCAGTCGTTGGAATTCCCCACCCCCGCCTAGGCGAACAAGTTGCTGCCGTGGTGTCTGTCCGCCCAGCAAACAGGGGTCAGTTGACTGAAAAAGGCTTAATCGCGTTAGCTCAGAAGAAGTCTGTGGCAGTTTGCTCATGTCATGATTGTCGCTCAATTGTCTGTCTTTGTTCTTAGATTGCCCAAATTTGCCGTGCCAGTGATGGTCCTGATTTTAGATCGGCCACTCGGTGAGAAAGCCTTGCCCTAGATTGTCATTTGCCACTGATTGTTACTTGAACAGAACAAACAGCGTCTGGGAAAGTGCTTAAGAGTGGCCTGCGTGAGCTTGCTCGTACTGAATGGGAAAAGCGGCAGACAAAGGTTTCATCAAGATTATAACCTTACGGAGAAATGTCTTAAAAATTTATATGTACAGTAAATAGACGTATGCAGAAGCACATGAATGTTAAGCACTATATTCTAATGTAAAAAATTGCTGTTTGTTAAGCACAGTTCATGCTTCAAGTGAAAGATGAGAAAAGGTATTTGAAAGTGCTTGTCATCACTTTTATTTCCCATGGTCTCTATAGTTACATCACTGACTTTCTTCATTACTAAATAGGTACATACTCAAACTCTCAGTACTTAGTTCGTAGCTAGACTGTACTAGGGCTAGTTCTTTTTTCCCTGGTCCTGGGTATGTCCTCAACTCTTGTTCTGTTCTTTTTCCCTGGTCCTAGTGACTCTTGAATATATTTATTCATTCATTCCGAATCACTGTGTCTCTATCTCATTAAAGGGTACAGATCAAGTTATCATAGACTGACCTAAGGACAGAAGACAGATGAAACTCGTATCAATCACCAAAGTACCACTCATATTGGATGGAGGCCCGTGTGATGTCGGCTTGGAAAGTACTGTCGTCGATGGGTTGCATGACGATGGTAATATTTGAGTCTTGCGGCCTGGTGGAGTTACGGTCGAGGACATCGAGCGCGTCCTCAGGCTGGAATTGGCTGGAGACAAGACTTGTGTGCTTCCTCAAGTTCTCGTCCACAAGAGAGATTACAGAGATGAAGCTATGGAG
>Ga0157357_1000035_pt1 | contig 53160 bp, 62 predicted proteins | sample AttcapACBM1_FD_111485 | JGI IMG/M metagenome (GOLD analysis project Ga0157357, IMG submission 111485) | Fungus gardens microbial communities from leaf cutter ant in Botucatu, State of Sao Paulo, Brazil - Atta capiguara ACBM1 | ecosystem: Host-associated > Fungi > Mycelium > Unclassified ... | reverse complement strand
GTCCGAGGCCGACGCGCCTGTAGCTGAGGACTCCCCCAAGGAGGAGGTGCTCACTGCGGAGCCTACCGTCGCGACTCCCAAGGCTGAGGATGCTCTTGTTGCTGATCCTGTGAAGGGGACGTAAGTTGAATCTTAGCCAATTCTCACACTAAAATTCTGACGTTATAGTAGTGAAGCTATTACGGCTGTCCCTGCTACTGCTGAAGCAACTGGGGTAAAGGTCTGTCACTCTTGAAGTCTCTTCTGTTTGATTCCATTGACATGATCGTTAGAAGAGAGACGAAAAGAAGGAGGACGGGATCTCAAAGCCGAAAAAACGTCTGTCGAGCTTTATTCCCAACTTCAGGTCCAAGTCTAAGTCAGAGGCCCTTACACCTGCCAAAGTTGATGAGAACCCTCCCAAAATTGAGGAACCAACCCCTGTAGCTCCCCTTACTCATCCCGCCTCTGATTCTGCTCCCGCTGCCGAGCCAAAGCCTCAGGATGCCACTACTGATACTACTCCTGCTGCTCCTGTGAACCCCGTCGTTGCGGCAGCGGCGTAAGCATGGAGCTTTGTATTGGGTTTCTTGGGTGTCCTCAAATGACTGACGAATTTTAATTACCATTTTTTCTTGCTCTTCCGTTCTCCATGGATCAATTATGTTATGTTTGGATTTGTTGCTCTATGATTTTCACGACTAGCCTCCTCTTTAACGCTTAATACTCGATCCATTCGATTACTCTCATCCTCCTGGTTCTACTGGATCGTGCTTGTGTTCCAAATGTAATTTGTTTCCTCAATGGTGTGTCCAGAAATGAGTTATTTATATGACTTCCTGATCTGGCATAGTATGAGTCATGAGTCCTGCCAGGACATTGCATCTTCCTATCATGCCCCCACAGATCAATATTTCTAAGGAGATTATTGACGATGAGGAAGTATTACAGGCCGTCGTTCTTGCAGATAGTTTTAACAAGCGATTCAGACCGCTTACTTCCCGCAAGCCTCGTGTAAGATTTTTCATTCACCTATCTATGACTTGTTCTGATAATCATTAGAATAGTGTCTGTTGCCCATATGTAATGCACCTCTTCTTGACTGGACGTTCGAGTCGCTCGCCTTGGCAGGCGTTCAAGAAGTATTTGTAATATGTCGGTCTCACGCCGATCAAGTGAAAGAAGCAATCAAGTAATTTCTTCTGTACTGAGGGTGATCCCTAGTGCTGATTCGATGGGCTGCGCAGAGAATCGAAATGGTCGAAACCGGGTTCGGGAATGATGATCGTTCCCATTATGACTTCAAAGGAAACTTATTCTCCGGGAGATGCCATGCGCGACATTTATACCAGAGGACTCGTATCAAGTGACTTTGTCCTGGTTATGGGGGATCTGGTCAGTAACATCAAGATTGATGAGGTTGTGCGGGTCCACAAGGAACGCCGAAAAGCTAATAAGGATGCCATAATGACAATAGTTGTCAAAGAAAGTGGTGCTCTGCACAGGACAAGGTAAGATTCTACCCTGGTTGAACGTTGTTCTTTTCTCACACTCCCTACTCACTAGAACTCGAGGTGATTCCTCGATCTTCGTCATTGATTCTGTTACTTCGGAATGCCTTCATTACCAATCTGTGACTGGTTTTCCATCAACGAAATTAGCAAAGATACCTCGTGAAATATTGACGGATCATCCTGAAGTCGAAATACGAAATGATCTCATCGATTGCTCGATTGACATATGCTCCGTGGAGGTGTGTATGTCTACTTATCTCTCTGAAATTTCTCTGGAATTTAGGGTGATTCTAGGTGCCGTCCCTTTTCCAAGACAATTTTGATTATGGTGACATTCGCCGCGACTTCGTCCATGGGGTTCTAACGTCGGACCTGTTGATGAAGAACATTCATCTTTATGTTGCACAAGAAGGCTATGCTGCCCGAGTTTCAGACACACGAAGCTATGAATCTATCAGGCTGGTACCTTTTGCTTCGAGCCTGTCTCCAAGCGCTTTAACAACATTTCCAGCAAGGATATTCTTTCGAGGTGGGCCTTTCCACTCGTTCCGGATGACAATCATCCGAGCGGTCACAATTACGAGCATCGTAGGGGAAACCGCTACTTTGCCAAAGACGGTTCTGTTGTCCTGGCTCGGTACGTACGGGCGACACAAATCCGAATAAATCTCATATTTTATTTGTCAGGACTTGTCAAATTGGCATCAACTCTTTGATTGGATCTTCAACCGTGATTGCTGAAGAAGTTCAAATCATATCGTCCGTGATCGGCCGGAACTGTGCTATCGGCACGGGTACTGTCGTCGACAATTCGTATATCTTTGACAACACCATTGTCGGGCCAAACTGTAAAATTCAAAGATCGATCATCGGATATGGTTGCTCCATCAAGGAGAACACCCAAGTTTCAAATGGTTCCCTCATTGGCGACGGTACTATCATTGGACCAAACGTCGTACTGCCACCTTTCGAACGTCTATCTGCTCAGAGAACAAGCACAGACCCAGTGAACGATGATTCTGATGAATTAGATTCGATTCTCGAGGATGTAGAAAGAGGTTAGACTTTTTATAACACTTTCTCAGGAGATATTGGTATTGACCATATTACCCATCCATACAGATCAAGAATCGATAAAAGGGGACATGAACCTGGGAGTAAATTCCAACGCACTTGTGTGGCCGAAAGGACCACCTGACGACGACGACGAAGACCTGGACGATGTTGAAAATTATAGGAACCAACGGTACATGAGACTTGGTCCGTATACCTCATCTTCCTTCGCTTATTGATCTGTTCTGAATTGGATTGATTTGGCAGGAGATGACATGTCTGGCATCTTATCCTCAGATACGAGTTCAGAGACGTCTGAAAGTGGAGCAAATTCATCAGATGAAGAGACTGACTCTCAGTACGATGGTCGATCACTCTCGGCACTCTCGGACATTTCGGTACCCTCTGATGTTCACACTTTCTCGGACAATGCTGAAACAGAATTCCAAGCCGAGGTCAAACAATCCCTGGATCGTGCCTTTTACGAAGGTCATTCTGTCGACAATGCAGCTGTAGAACTTAAGACATTGCGCATGGCAAGCAATGTGTCTTTGACGCGTGTCAGGGAAGCTGTCATTGCAGCGATTGTTGAAAGGATACCGCTCGTGGATTCAGGTGCTATTCAACAGAGGAAGGAGATTACTTCCGTGATTGGCAGATGGGGCGCCTTGATTGACAGAATTGGAGGCGTTGATGCTGTGGAAACTGTGTGCCTCTTACAGGTGAGAGAGAAAAACCAACTATGAATCGTGCGTGCGATACTCAAAACAATCACCATCCTTCATTTTCTCAGGCACACTGCGCAAATTCCTCACGGATGCCACTTTTTGGTCAAATATTGGCCGCACTTTATCAAGACGACATTGTGGATGAAGATGACATCCGGAGATGGCATGCTCGCCCGGCCTCCAAAGGCGAGGGCTGGAAACCAAGTCCGGAAACGGAAGGGATCATGAAGTGCTGGCTGATAGGCTCCCATATGATTAAACAGTTTGATGAGCAGGAAAGTGACGAAGACGATGACACAGGAAGCGAATAAAGGCTTCTCACCTTAAACGGGATAGCAGCGACCATGACGAGATTTTTGGTTCTTGGTACTTAGCAGATACCTCAATAATGTATGGTAGGACATTTCCTATAGCATGCACCGATGATGTTTATGTATTAATCATTCGTACCGTAATGTACCCCTTGAACTCCTAAATAAATAGCAAATACAATGGATAGTGCTTGCAAAAGTTCCATGGGACACACGAGAAAATGTGCTGAGAGTTGCAACCGTTGATACTGCGCAGAAGAAAGCGAAACAATTGTGAAGTCATGGCGTACAAGGCCCACGATGGGAAGTGGGTATCAACATCAATACTTCAAAATAATGTAGAGTGCTGTGGAAAAGTGATAAATTTGTAGTTGAAGTACACCAACAATGCTTAACTCACCATGGATAATTCCTGGACTATAATGGAGACACAGAAGTGAATGAAATCCTGGTTCCTAGCTCTTCAAGGTACTTACATATAGCCCAAGATAGTCAGGAGGATGTTGATCAACTAAAATTCAAGTGAATAGCAAGTTCCATAGGTAATGCTTGCTTGCGGGACTTACAAGGTCTGCACAGCAGCCGCGTTCCAGAAAGACGCCTAAAGGCGGGAAGATAATAGCAAAGATGATCTATGATGACATGGTAAGTTCTCAATATTCTCGCTTTTTTTCTATATGTACCTTGCAAATATCTGATCCTGTCAAAGCCATGGTTCTTGGAAGATTTGGAGAGGAAAGCAAAGGAGGTTTGGAGGGTGAGCGTGTGAAACACTGGTGTCATGACGTCACATCTCGGCGGTGTGACAGACACAGCACAGAGTCAATCGGATTGGCTACTAATTGGGTTCTTCCAGACAATTAATGAACGTCTATCGGAACATACCTTATATCGAAGAGCCCTCTCGTAATACCTTCCATGAGTTTGATCTATACGTGCCGCCGAGTCGATGTAAAAATCCAAGGCCACTGATCTGTTTCGTTCATGGCGGTGCATGGCGCTCGTAAGCAATTGTGACTTTTCTGGCTCGTCAGATTATTCATTTCATCTTAGCGAGGACAAGGCAGACCATATGGTTCTGGCAGAGCGACTCGCTCATCAGACCGGGTTTCCTGTTGCTGTGCCGAATTACCGGCTTACCCCTAGAGAACAGACGAAGAACAACGTCCTTCAACACCCCTCCCATGCAGAAGATATTCTACACTTTTTAGAGTTTCTCGGCACATGGAACGGACCGCTCAACTGTGGTCGTGCATGTGACAAGCAGCGACTATTTCTAATGGGGCATAGCTGTGGTGCCCATATCCTATCGTGTATATTGCTGGACTCCTCCGCAGTGATTCCGTCCCTCACTCCGTCCATAACGTTACTTGATGCTGTTAAGGGTATTGTATTGTCGGAGGGTATTTTTGACCTAGATTTGTTGAATGCCCACTTTCCGGATTACCTTGGCTGGTTTATCGCGCCCGCATTCGGGAAGTTGGATTCATATGCTGCCTTTACAGTGACAAGATACCCGATGAGGTCAAGGCGGCACGAATGTAATTGGTTGTTGATTCATTCCAGTGGCGATACCCTTGTCGATCTGGCCCAGAGCGAGCAAATGCTGCGGCACCTCAGAACCAAGGGTCCGTCAGATGGACAGATCGTCCTAGATACATCTTTCACGCAGGGTCACGATGACATTCTCTCTTCTGAGAACTTTGTCGATGCTGTCATGAAATTCATTCAAACAGTGCTGAAGAAGGAAAGTGGATAACTTGAAAAGTGAAATTATAATCCATAATGCAGCATGTATATCATACATACTATAGAACTACTATATATGTAATGCAGTGATAGCCTTCTCAAGAAATTCCGCTGCATTCTCGCAGTCAGCGAGTGTATTATACAGAGGCACTGGTGCAAGGCGGATCACGTCAGGTTGCCTCTCATCTCCAATGACACCGTATGAGACGAGGCTATCAAAAACCTTCTGCATTATACCGAAGCCTGTGGGTAAAATCACAAGAGAAAGCTGGGCTCCCCGAGAAGATGGCTCGGTTGGCGTGATTATGGTAAATCCAGGGTCGATACACTCCAGTTTCCCGTACTTTTGCAAGACTTCAGAGGCCGGAACAAAATACTTGGACCTTATGAGCAACTTTTCCAAAGCACTGGTAAGTTGCAAAGAACGTTCCCGGACTGCTTCCATCATCCCAGCTTCTTTGAGGACTTCTAAAGAACCCAAAAGAGATGCCAAAGCAAGGACGCTGGGATTTGACTGTTGAAATCCTTGCGCACCATCGATGGGTGAGAATGTGGGTACCATCTCAAAGCGTGTTGCAAGCTCGTGTCCCCACCATCCCGCAAACCTGGTAGAAGAGAAAATCAACAGGTAAAATCGTCGAAGGATCACGAGTCCAGGCGAGAAATTGATGTATGACGCACTTGGGCCGCTCGACAGAATTCCACTTCTCGTGCATAAACATTCCTGCTATCCCGCCAGGCCCAGAATTCAAATATTTGTAAGTGCACCACACAGCGAAATCAACGTCCCAGTCATGCAAGCGAAGAGGAACGTTGCCAACTGCATGCGCAAGATCCCAGCCGCAGATACAGCCCTGAAAGCGAAAAATGTAAATACATGCGCTGGCCATGTGAAGGAAATATGTTTAGTAGCGCCCGCAACTCGGCGGTAAAGTAGATTCGAGAAGATCATGACTAGAACCTACCTGTTCCTTGGCTTTTCTGGTGATCGATTTTATAGGAAACCACTGGCCAGTATAATACTGGACACCACTGAATAGAACTAGGGCGATTGACAACCCTTGTTCGTCAAGAGTTTTGAGAATATCTTCTTCCCTAAGGGTATATTCGCCTTCCCTCGGACTCAATTCCAGAATCGCCTTGTTTGGATCGAGACCATGGGATAGAACCTGTGACGTGAAAGCATACTGGATCAAGGGGTCAATGCACACAGGACTTGATGACTATTTATTTACGTTGCTTACCTGATCCGAGGGAAAGGCTTTGGCCTCGCAAAGGATCTTAAAGCGCTCAGGAGTAGGTTTGTAAAACGAATACATCATTAAATGAAGATTGCTGGTCAACGTGGCCATAACGGCCACTTCCTTCTCATTCGCTCCTAAAGAGATGAATCCAAACGGTTGGTAACAGGTATTTTGTGGGTGAAATTTTGGTAGGAGGCTTACCCACGACTTCCGCCATGAGGGGAGTCAACTTGTTTGTATATTCTACCCACGGGCGGTTAAGGGGATGGTCAAAGTGACCTACAACACCACTATGCCACGAATTGAGGTTAGACCTGTTCCTGAAAACCTTGACTGACGGAGGCTCACCGACCACCCCAGACCTCGAGTTCTTGTTGAACGAGAATCTTAGAACGCTTGGACATAAGTCCGAGCGAATTGCCGCAAAGGTATGTGCATTCAGCACCTAGACCAGAGATGTTGAATAGGATGAATGTGACTCTGACAACCAGAATCGACTACCTTGATCTGGCTGCAAGATCCCGCCAACTTGTCCGTTAGTTGGGCAGATAAATTGGCTGCTCAAGGAAGTATTGAGAGAAGACATATGGGTAGATGGTAAGCAAGGTTGCTCATTTTGTGTTTGTTCTGCCTTGTGGCTGATTAGGTCCGAAGTCGTCACAAGATTAAGTCGGCCATTCCCTCGATCAGCAGACTTTTTGAAACAAAATAGCCAAATATGGCGAATCATACAAGATCATGGAAAACCAATGTTCCACCTTTCTGTAGTATGCCGTCTCGTCTGGAGCGCCAACGAAAGGCTGTGATTATCGGTGCCGGACCCGTGGGGTGCTTGGCTGCCCTTGCACTGGCTAGGCATGGCTGGAGTGTGGTAGTCTACGAAGGTCGTTCAGGTCTGTTTGATGCTCAGATCCAAACTTTCGTCTCTCACTCGAATCTCCCACAGACCTACGCCTTCCCTCTTCCAAGGCTGCTTCCCAGCAACGTTCCATCAACCTGGCTATCTCACACAGGGGAATTGTTGCTTTGGAAGCAGTCAACCCGGCGGCGGCAAAACAATTTCTCAAAGATGCCATATCCATGTGCGGGCGCATGATTCACACTCCTTCGGGAAAATTAGACAGTCAGAAATATGACAGAGATGGGCAGGTCCGCACACCGCAGCGCCCTTTTTCGTCTGCACCGCTTCTTATATTGATGCTTTTCATGTCTAGTGCATCAATTCTATTAATCGGACTACTCTAAACGAAGGCTTGTTGAATGAAGCTTCTGCCTCCGATGATATCCAAATATTGTTTAATCATAAAACTATTGCGATTGATTTTGATCATAAGATGATGACCGTTCAAGATACTGCGTCCGGCCTCAGCTCTTGCGTTAATTTCGATTTTTTAATTGGAGCTGACGGGAGCTATTCAATCACCCGACGACAAATGATGCGAGTGGTCAGGCAAGCAGTCCCTTCTCTGACTGGGTTTATCCAATAATAATATAGCCGTCGTCATCTAGAATGGATTACAGTCAAGAATATATTAAAGATGAATACATCGAGCTGAAAATGCCTGCTGGCTGTGATGCTGATGGCCAGCCTGCCTTCGCCCTGGATCCTAATCACTTACACATTTGGCCACGTCACTCCTTCATGTTGATCGCTCTTCCGAACAAAGCAAGTATACTTTCCGCAGAGCTAGTTCCCGGATCTGACAGTTCATCACAGGACAAGACATTTACCTGTACTCTGTTTGCGCCAATTTCCGTGCTGGATGAGTTGCGCACTCCGGAGGACATTTTAGATTGGTTCCACCATTACTTTCCCGATGCTCTTCGTGCCATCGGCGAAAACAATTTAGTGAACGATTTTTTGCAGAATCCAAGGTGTCCCCTCATTTGTACAAAGGTATGGGCTACTCCGTGAACTTAATCAAACTTTGTTGGGCCAATCAAATTCTATCCCAGTCGAAGCCGTACCATTACAAGGATCGTGCCATTCTGCTGGGTGATGCAGCGCATTCGATGGTTCCATTTTATGGCCAGGGGTTGAATTGCGGCTTGGAGGACGTGAGGGTGCTGTCAGTGCTTTTGCAGCAAAAAGGAGTAACTGCCACTGCTGTCCCTACCGACGACATTGATGAAAGGCTGGCATCAGCTCTCAGTCATTATTCGGAGAATCGCCATCAAGATTTAGTTGCCATCTGCGACCTTGCCATGGATAATTAGTAAGTTCATCCCGCATCTCACTTTCGCTGCCATTAGGTTGATTTCCTGCCCTAGTATTGAGATGAGACACTCGGTTACCACCTTGACCTACCTTTTCCGAAAGGCACTAGATCATGTTCTATACAGCATTAGCTCACCGAGGCCAGTTCCGTTGTCCTCGCTTGTCCCGCTCCTCTCTCGCATGCCTTTCAGGATGATGGATCCTGGAGGATGGCTACCACTATATACTATGGTGACTTTTAGGCCTGATGTCAGTTACGCCACTGCTAGATGCAAAGCAAAGCATCAGGCATCTATTTTGACAAGGTTACAATACGCCGGAGGAGTGTTGCTTGGTGCCGCGGGAACATCGTTTCTATTTTCTTTCCTACTACGACGCATCGGGTCGAATAAATAAGTAATGGAACGTTGTGTCCAATATAATGGATAGTCTCAGGTGTCATTGTTGACTGGTTATATTCTATACGTGAACAGAAGGTTAAATGAAGCATGTACCAATCAGGATCATGGGCCAGTTTCAGCATTGCATCTTCGGAGATTACCTCCCGCGGGTTCGCAAACATGTGCGAGAACGAAGCTACCCATATTACGTCGCCATCCAATACACGAGGCTCATGCAACTAGCATGCAAAGGCGAATAATCAGCGGTTGTACATCGAATATACATCGCTGATTATATACTAAGTCAACAGACAGAAAGCGATAGCAAAGAGCAATTGTCCATACTGTGGAAACCAGCACCAAACCGAGGAAGACAAGCCTAGGATATCGTGAAGTTGTGTATAGCCTAAAACAAACAACAGAAGGATATAATAACAACATGCTAGCTGCGAGGAATCAGCAAGCGGGGGAAGATATTTCGAAGAGGGCGCAGGCCAAATGAATTACGAGGCCGTCTTTTTCGGTCGCCCAGGTTTTCTCTTTGTGGCCTCCTCTGTAGCAGCTTCACCACTGACAGTAGCTCCCTCGCCACCATCAGGAGCGGAGGGCCTAGGGTTCTTAGGCGGACGACCACGGGGTCTCTTTGGTGTAGGTTCGCCCTCCTGGTCAGTTTTAGGCTGTTTAAGGAGAACGGGCCATTAGTCAGGATTCCGCACAGGAGCAAGAGAATAATTACCTTGGGAGGACGACCGCGCTTACGCGGGACAGCAGACATGGCCGAGGTCGCGTCAGTAGTGTTGGCGGCTGTCTTCTTGTTTTTGCTGCCCTTGGGCCTTCCACGACCGCGTTTCGCTGGGAGATTCTCGGTAGTTTCAGTGGTGCCTGGCGGATCCAAGGGGTGTAGGGGTTAGATTGACGTGAACAGAGAAGGGGTATCACACAGGATCGATACGAGAGGCATTCTCGCATGAGAAAAAAAAACGGCTTACCGCCTTCGTTCTCGGCTTCTGGGTGAGGCTCGTCCAACTCGTCGATGGACTGCTGTCGCTCGGCTGCATCATCTTGTTGGTCCTTGGGTGACGCAGACATCATGAGAGACAATGGAGCAGAGGGAAATTACGCGTTGGGATGCAATGGGATCGAGGAAGAGAGGGATAGAGGTGGGGAAAAAGGTGGATCGGCTTTAATGAACAATTTCACTGCCGAATTTGGGAGAGGAATGTATTATTCTTTCGCATGCATTTGCACCAAACCAAGCCTTTTTATAATTATCGGTCACTTTTACCCCTGATTTTGGGGGGTTCTACTCACGTAATGCAAAATGTTTGTTGGATGCGAAACCAGCTGCTTGAAAATTGGAGATCAACAGTCGAAAAAAAACCATATGGAAATCGGTCTGAAATCTGGACAACAGCACCCTAGTATGGCAATTCTGCCGTTTGTCTCTTGAGTTCCCCTTATTTTCCATTTGGGTCAATATACAGTAGCCCAACTTTGCGAATTAATCTACTCGAGGCAGATCTGGTTTAATACGCAGCAGAAAATAAATTAGCAGAGGTGAGCAACTCTCCTACGTGGAAACCCCTGGAAACGCATTTTTGAACCATTCTTTTCCTGCCCGTAGATGTGTCACCCCGGGTCACGTCAAGTCTCGGCATGCGGCCGGACAAGATTTAATATAGTCATCCTCTCTCTCTCTCTCTCTCTCTCTCCCTCTCTCTCTCTCTCTTGAGTCTTTCCAATAGCTCGGTCCCTGCAATGTATGATGAAGGAGGCGGACAGTGTTCAGGAGCTCTCAGGGCTTGAGAGAAGGTGCTCTGCTCGATTGGCAAGGGAAATTTCGGTATCACACTATGTCACATATCTTGTCACGCGCGTCAAGGAATACACGCTAGTCAAGAGACAAGAGAAATTACCGACTTCTCGTCAGAGAACTCTGAGCTGCAATGCATATTTTGACTTCCTACTTAGCTCTGGTCCTCTTGTTCCATCCTGCCGTTCCTCGGCTTTTTCACTCTCTTCCGGAGGACACCTATGCTTTCCCCAAGTTTCGTGTCGAGTTCCTGAACTCTCTCCCGGTCCTCAACGAGACAGCAGAACGGTGGCTCACAGACGGTTTACTAGGCGGGGAGCTTGAGTTTCTTGAACAATCTAGAAAGTTCTTTTCCTATCCTATGTCTTCCGATCCAAGGGCGATAGGAAGTGGACCTTCCGAGTCACAAGGTGAAGGGGAAATCGTAGATGTAGGTGTCCTTGAGGCCAAAAGTAAAATGTATTTACAGAACCCTCTTCCAGGCTCTGACAGCACCAGGCGAATTTACTCTCGAGCTTTTGAAACTTGGCATAAGAGATTCTTATGTCTGTCTGGTACCCAAACCTCTGGACAACACATCCTCTCCCCCATTAGAGGAGCAATCTGATACCGGACTAACACCAGCGGGAGGCTGGGCTTTGCTCAAACCTCTCGCGGGAACATGCCTATACGTATGTAATCTTGAAGCATTGTTGGTGATTTCATTCTCTGAACCCATCACTAGCACCGGCATTCATGGTTTACCTACTCGTATTGTCATAATCACGAGATACGTCAATTTAAAGAATTGGTGCCCCAAAGCCCACAGCTGGCAGGTTAGTAAGATTTTGCTGCAAATGTATCATCAAAACGGCCTATTTTTCCTCAGAATCTTTCCTTTTAAAAATCACCACTATCTTTTTGCCACGTCATCCTTCTCATCATTTTTTTCGCTTTAACAATTTCTTTGATTCCAAATTGACCCTTTTATTTCGTTTCCCGATGGACGGCTGATCCTAGAAACTTCACATCATAGGTTCGTATGTACCCGAAGAAGACCCTGAGGTAATGCTAAAATCATTCATTTTGTGGTGTTTTGACATGCCGCCTATTATGGGTGTTAGTGGGAATCTTACACGTTGGGACGTGCACCAGCGCAACTAGCACCTGGTGCTGACCTAACGGTCGCCGAGCAAAATGCTCATGCCACCAACCTGGAACTCGCCAAGAATGCTGGTTCTCGGTACCTTGTGCAACGGTGGGGTGATGGTACTCTTTGCGACAAAACTGGAAGAAATCGCGAAGTAGAAGTACAGGTGAAGTATTTTCATCCTTGTCGTTCTTTCTTCTACTGCGGCTTTTCTCGGCTTATGGGAGGCTGCCGTCTTATTAGCTTCCTGAGGTGGCCGGGACCCGAAACCTTGAGCTCATCTGCTTTTTCTACAGTTCCACTGTTCTATGACTATGACAGATCAGATCTTGTTTGTCAAGGAAACGAAAACATGTTCATATATTCTCGTCATTAACACACCACGTCTCTGCGGGGAACCGAGTTTTAGGTCGCGACGCGATGCGGTGGATGAAACTAAAATTCGCTGTCGTGAAGTCGTGGAAACACTCCCCGAAAATCCCTTCGACTACCCTGTTGCTGATTATCCAATCAAGAGCAGCACATCGCCACCACGGCCACCGCGACAACCCAACCTGCCTGAGTCTGCTGCTGCTGCTACTGCTGCTGCTGTTGCCAAATCCAACAATGATCGGTCCACAGATACAGTGCTTGAGGCGGATGAAAAACAAGATCGAATCGTCGATGACCTTGTCATCCAGACTATTCAAGCTCTGATGCGTAAAACCCGCGGTGGGAAAACCAACAAGGCTGGAGAGCCTACTGAAGTCATTATTGAGTTTGGAGATGATACGAAAGATGATGTAGAGGTAAGCAATAAACTCACAGAGGCACTTCGAGCTGCGGGTTACGATATTCTCAACACCGAATTCCTGGCATTTCATGCCTCTTCGAAGGAAGGAGATAAAGAAGAAGAAGAGAGCGGGAGAAATGAGAATGATAAGAAGAGATTTAAGGGGTCAAAGGACGATGTTGATCCGTATGCCCGAGATGAACTGTAATCAGTCAGAGTTGCGTGATGTGTTTCCATGCCTAGCGCACAAACACGCTGAGGTTTCTATGTAATTAGAAATCATGTAGCATATCAATGTCTTTGACGACCAGCGGAGCAAGAGCTGTCTTAACCTACCAGTGATGATTCCTCGCTACAATCAAAGGATGACCTATTTACAACAGAGCAACAGAGCAAATTTTAAGTATTTGCTCCTGTTCGATAAGGTGTCAAAAATAAATGAATGCTTCTGGATGTGAGTAATAAGTCCTCTTTGACAGCTTCAGACTAAATTTGATAAGACCATCTCGTCTTGGCAGAGGAGAACCTATCTTTCTGAACACGTGTTCTGTTTTGTTTTTTTTTGGATTCAGCATTTCTATACTGCTACAAGCAATCTGGTGCTAAGACACGATCTGAACCACAAGGGAATAGGATAAATAAATGGATGATGGTAGATGTGTAGGCGAAGTTTTCTGGTCAAGTTTTCTGGTCGAGCGGTCAAAGGGGCAAGCAATTACGTGACGCCCTGAAGTTTATGACACTGGGGTGATTACGTGTTCGGTTCAAGCGCGATTGGGTAACTCTGTCAGAGTAGGTCCAACTGTTGTTCATTGAAAAGAAAAGCCAACAGCAGGAAACCCACTTAATTGAGACCCACTCAATTGAGACTGCATGAAAACAAAAAATGCTAGAAGCAATGTAGAAGCAACGTAATTGGATGACAGATGTTGATGCATAAAAGTTGTGTCATAAACCGCGAGCAGTAGATGTACATTTAGTTGTGTAGTGATGATGTCGGTAGGGTAAATGTGTGTATGTGTGTGTACGTGAAAATCTGTCTTTCGTGTAGTGTCATAAAAACCGAGCAAGGCAAGGCATAAGAAGTATGCAAATGTCGAAGAATGAGGGAGAACAAATAAAAAAAGATGAATCATCATGTCAGAACGAAACAAAAACGTGATATCCACATCAAAATTCCTTGCAGATACAATCCTCTTTACTTGAAGGGTCTAGTGAAAAAACTTTTTCCTCCCCTGTTTCTCATCAACAGGAACCTTGATATGTACATGGCAAGGCTCAATGCCCGACTGCGAACACGACTTAATGTTCTTCAACCAGTCATCACCATCATCCTCATCCTCAGGATCACAATCATCATGGTCAACACAATGACCACCTGGAGGAGTTTCAATACCCGAAGATGGTGCAGGCGTCCGACGTCCACTGTGGGGATCCACCTTACATCCGCAGAGCAATCCACTTGCTTTGCCCTTTCCTTTGAGCAAATCTGTAAAAGTACACCGTGATGAAGGCTCGACGAACAACATTCGTCGTAACACCGGGCGCGTCTCACGTGGCAAAAGGCTGAAGATAGATTCAGCACCGCCAGCGTTAAAAGTCATTACACTATCTGTTCGTTGACGAGGTCTTTGCGATTGAGTGGGAGGAACGGCCGGAGCCACCTTTTGCTGGTCCGGAGAACAATTCGAGGCAGTGATATCTGGTGAAGTGACTGTCTGATCAGTGAGGACCTCAGCGCTTATGGAAGTCATTGGGACCGGGGCGGCGCTGACACGGGGGGTGGGAAGATTATCAAGTAGGGTAGCTTCGAGTGGACTAGGAAGGGACTCAGTTGATGTGCCGGGGCGTGCGAAAGACAAAACAGAGGGATCCATATCCCGTGGGCTTTCCGATGGGTGAAATTCCGAGTCAGAGGGCAGTGACCCAGTGATTCGAGGTAATATTTGCTTAGCGCGTGCTTCTTCAGAGCTCAGATCCTTGCCACCAGTCATAAATCGTGAAGGGGGATCTGTGTTGGCTGACGATCCAGAAGTCGACTGAGTGAGTATGGACGCCATTTCTGACCAGGGGCTATTGCTAGAGATATCGGTGTCTGGGACAGGAGTGCTAACGGTACTCCCAGAACGCGCTGGGGGAATTGACTTGACAGGACTGGTTGGGAGGTGTTCACAACTCTCGACAGATAAATTAGCAGCGCTTTGATTAATCGCCGGTCGCTCCTTCTTAGGGGGCGGCTTGAGCGAAAGATCAGGGTGAGCATTGACAAAAGCCTTGAAGCTGGGATCATTCTTGTGGTCAGGGATCTTCCAGGGAAACCTCCTAAGCATCATGCACAGAAAAATGATGGCGACACTCCATACATCCGTTTTCCGAGGATCATAGGATTCCTGGGTGAGGACCTCTGGAGCGAGGTAGGGATCACTGCCGACGATACCCGTCGCTGGTGTAAACGACTTGCCGGGATAATGGAAGACGGTGGCAGTACCAAAGTCAATAAGTTTGACGATATTGTTGGACGTCATAACACAGTTATCGAGCTTGAGGTCACGATGGGCGAGACCCATCTCATGGAGATACTCGACACCATCGCAGATCTGACGGAAGATACAGTAGATTTCAGGTCGGCACATTTTGCCTGACATAACGACACTGAATAGATCAAAGGGTGCATACTCCATGACCTGAGCATGATTAGGTGGGTTCGTGATGGGACGAACAGATGGCAGAGCATACCTCATAATAGTGGCCATGGTCCGAAACGATGTCAACGGTCTCGATGATGTTGGGATGCTTGAGAGTAGAACCAACACAAAACTCCGCAGTGACCTTTTTCTGATATTCGCGCTCAGATTCACCGGAACGCTTTGGGCGGAATTCCTTGACAGCAAAGATACCGCCACCGTTTTTGCTGCTAGCTTTGATGAGGCGGACTGTTCCGCCGGCACCGCTCCCAAGGACGCGGCCCCACTTTCCGTATTTTTTAGATAGATGGGCCTGGGTGGCATCCTGGAGGGAGACAATGGAAGCGCCGGGAGTAGTGCTGCCAGAGCGAGGTACTGCCTTATGGTGCTGGGTGGAGCCATGGCTGGATGCAGAGTGTTGAGACTGAGGCTGAGGGTGGGAGCTATCATTTGAAGTGCTGAGAGAGGCTTGGGAACTATTCTTAGAACTAGCAGGAGAGGGAGTTCTGTCTTTGCCCTGTTTGATGGAACCCTTCTGGTGGTCCCTACGGATAAGGGAAGAAAGCTTGAAGTCCTGGGCGGAGCGGCGGGGAATAACAGCCCTTCCATGAGGAGAATCAGAGTCAGAAGGACCAGGGCCTAAGCTAGGGCTGAGGTGGGCAGAGGCGCCGGGAGAAGAAACACGACGATCTGATGGAGTAGGAGAGGCTGGATGGTGGTGGAGAAAACGTTTGAGGTCTGAAAGAGGCCCATGTTTGCGATGGGGCTCTGGAGATGACATGAGGGCAGGAGAAGATGGGGAAGCAGTGGCGATGAGAACCGGCATTCCAGGAGCTGTGAAGCTGTTTTTGCGAGTGCCAAAGCGGAAACGGGGAATAGGCTAGGAACTGGAATGAGGAAAAGAGATAAATCAGGTAGTGGAAGACGACATACCTGGTCGTGGTTGGGGGAGGAGGAGGGATCAGAGTCTGTTGCGGTGGACGGAGACTTTATAGTTGCAAGAGACATGGACGGAGGATGAAAGTAACAAGCCTGATCTGCCGTCGCACAAACCATGTGACGACAATCAGTCCGAACTGGCTCGCTTCGGCTGCTCGGCATCTTGCACGCGCTCCACCCGATCCCATCTACCCGGTCCGACTTGGTCATCATATCCGGCCGTCCCACTAATCAGCCAGCCTGCCAGCTTCATTCTCCCTTCACATCTTTGGCTTTGGCTCTTTCCTCCCTCCCCAGACGGCCACTTCATTCCTTCGTCTGTCAGAACACGACCGTACAGCTCTTCTGGACGAGGGGTGTACATAACCTGCCGAGAGTTGATACATCAAAGTGCTGGTCGGCCCTTTTCATTCATTCACTGATGACCGCATTTGTGTACCTTTCCAACGCCACATTTAACCCCAATTGACTCCCCTCTGTAACCATGTCTCTGCTGGAATTATAACATCAAGAGGTAAGAGCTCAAAATAGAACACACAGAAAGCTATTTATAACCCTCATATCATCCAATTATCATTCAACGGCTCCGCTGCCATACTCTGTCCCCTTGAAGAAACCTCGTCATCGAATCTGACATGTACGCTGCTCGGCCCTTTGGGAACGGCACCACAAGTGGATCGGGAATGTGAACCGGTTTCCGAAAAAGTGTGAAATTTTTTGGGATTGGCCACCAGGTTTAAATTTTTTTTGCCCCAAGCGGTTGGATTTATGGGCAACTTGTGAATTGAAAATTCTGCAAAGGAAGCTGCAAAGGAAGCTGCTGTAGAGAAATAAACGACATTCCGCACACGTCTCTCTAGTATATGATAGAGGAGAGCACTAGGGCCTAGTTTCGCCTCGGTTCACGCGGATCAATCGTAAAACACGTCCTGCAGGTACAAGTAGGAACCCAGTCCAGAAAACTTCTGTGTTTTCCTCGAGGTGTATCAAGTCACCTGGCCTGATAAATCGGACCTTCATCAACATCCAAGTAACAAGGAAATTTCAGAACAAACTAATCATCATCATACGTTTGATGTGGTTCAATGCGCTACGTTTGTGCCCGCTGCTTCTCCAAGGTCACACTACCTTGTTACAATTAATCGAACCCCTACCCTGATGCCCGTGAGGTTGACTTGCTCAATTTGAATTCTCTAATATGTCGAGACGAAATGCTGGGATCGAACAGTTTTTGAAAGGTCATCTCGACAGAGACAAAAATATATATATGAGAAAATCCGTTCTTTTCAGAAATAAATAATCGTTTTTTTGAGAATCTTCTGCGTTCATATTTATAACCCAGTCACTTGGCACTATAGGATGATGCCATATTTATCATTGTTCACCACTCTGAACTTTCATAAAAATCAGTCATCATTTTCTGTACCGTTACAACCAACTCCGCCTAGTTCGGGGAGGGGTTGTCAAACTACTACTATATTGTAGTGCTAACACTGCTTTCTTTTGGCCTATATCTGTAGTCTATGTGGCTTTGCTCATAAATCTTCGATCTCCTTCAAAAGAGGTTCGATTCTTATTGTGTGAATCCTTGTTGAACTGAACTTGGGTATTATCATCATTACCCGCCCCTTCGTCAAAAACGCCCAATAAGGATAGACCACCACCGCCTTCTTACCTCACTCAGAGTGCGTCCGCAGTCATCTATGATATCTCATTCACATGTAAAAAACCCAAAACTATCATTGATCGTTAAGACTTACAAAAGTGGCGTTCCTAACCCCCGGATGTACGATGGCTGTAGTACGTAAACTCTATCTTGCTGCGGTCGAATGAGATTGGTTTGTCAAGTTCATTTATCCATTCGAATGTGCGTCCAATACCAGAAAATTATCGGTAGTTATAAACACCTCTTCCATTGTAAAATTCTACTACAAACGTAAGGTCATCACTGGATGACTTCTCCCGTAGGCAATCTGGGAAAATCTGAGGTGCCCAGATTGTCTCAGAAGGGTCTGCCGAGATGCCGGACATTTGGATAAAAAGGAAGGACCTCCCAGATGACCTTTTATGGGTAGATGGATCAAAGGTACTTACCATGTTTGTTGGAATTTATCTTGATGGGTACCCACCCACTATGGAATGGAGACTAGAAGCTGTTTCTCACGAGCTATGTTTCTCATGAGCTGGTAAAGGGTTATACAACGAGTATCCTCCTCAGGATTGCACAGCCAAAGGCAGTGTAAAGAGATTTTCTGTGCTGTTTGTTGAGCGTTACAGATGCATGAAGAATAACATAGAAGGTAGCGGCACAGTTTGTAACCAATGTCTCGTCCTCAGAGAGAGGTGAGGGGTGAGTACTTGGATCATTTGATTATTGTTTGGTTGGACCACGAGACAGACATGTGTGTGTGTGTGTGTGTGTGATGGACTCAACGGCAGCTCAAACTGCCGAAATAGGGTGAGAGTGTGGTTGGACCCTGAAACTGCCATATGTAACGTGCGTTAACTGTCGAAATTGTAGGCTATGTTAGACCTGCACAGATTCTAATTTTTTATATATCGATGCCTTCTTCAAGAATATTCCTTAGGGTATGTTCGTAGATCAACATTTCTCGGCAGATTTCCCTTCTTGAAGAAAATCGGAAAATATATCTCAGGCACCCAAATAGGGGTGTCGTGGAAGATGACATTAGTACCTTATCTGTATGGGTCGTTGTTGAACTGGTAATTTACCAATGGAGAGGTCACACCTATGCACCTAGGCTAGGAAATTAAACAACAGGATTCAGGCAGCATTTAATGAAGCTTCGTGGACGGGGATCAATAAATAACTGAATAGATCTCTTCGTGGTAAAAGCTGTGACCAGCTTGCTAATGGCCAGCCTACTAATGGCCGAAATTCACGAGGAGGGTCATCATACTGCCGAGATTAATATGCTATTGGTCGTTATTGGTCGTTATATCATGTTCGACTCTCAGTCGAGATGTTCCGACTTTGAACATCAAATAAGTGAATCCCCTATGACAAATTACATACACACACAGTTCTCAGAGAGAGGGAGGATGGACAAATGATGTCAGAGGTGATCTGACCCCTGTCCCACCTCAATCTCCCAACTCCGATGTTCTTGAGGTGGAAACGGTAGGTTCTTCACTCGGACCTAATAGATGTGGGGAATCTGGTTAATCCGATCGATTTAGACTCTTTTTCTAAGAAAACAAGCTGGTAGCCCCCAGCTCCTAGTTCTTGTCGAACAGGCGTACAGTGTCATTTAACCATGGCATCTCTATATCAATCTTTCGTACCATCATTCAATCAAGCCTAGGACAGCAGTAAGACAGCAGTAACGCAGAGTCGTGCCTAGCTATATTATGATTGTTGCTGGTAAGGGGTTCGGCTTGGAGACAAGCTGATCCGGATCCATTCTAGTCCGAGCCGATTCAATTCAGTTTACAAGTGAACGTAGTCGTGGGAACATTTTTACGCCAGTTTCGGTTTTTTCAATGACGAAACTTGGGTTGTTATTTCGGCTTCGGCTCGTCGGTTTTTCGATTGGAAAGGTGGCTCTATGAGGGTATTTTTTGACCTATACAATTACTCAGTTCCGACAGTACCGTCAAGCCACAAAGGAGTTAACGTGGATCCAGGGATGAATTTTTTTCAACCGGATGCCAAAAAGTTGGAATTTATCTGGTGTTTACATGGCAATTTTATCCCTGCTGCCGTTCCGACTTGTTCGTTGGCCAAGAAAGATCATTGATCAGCGGCCTCTCTTCTTGGACAATCCAGTATACCAATTTTTCGCAAACGTGCGTTGGTTGGCAAGGCTATGATACGGTTGCGATATAGGCTATCATGCTTCTACAGCCGCTGTCCGTTGAGGTGAGCTACTGGTGTCCGAGAGACAGAGAGGTACTGGTTGCCATTATCGCCACACAAGAACTCTTTGATGCAGCCATCAGATCCTACATCAGCGTCCTGTACACTCAAAAGAGAAGCTGTTGAAAAGATTGTTATCGTATACGTCAGTGTGAATATCGCTGTTGATGACCGTCGTGCTTCTATGCCAGACGGTGGGAGTATCGCAATTTAGAGAAGTGCTTGTTATAGAATATATCTATCTGTCCGAGGCCGGGTTTCTGATTGTTTGTCATCGTTCGATGTCAAACGTGCTCCACAGTGCTTGCTCACAAAAATGCGAAATCGGACCGATTATTTGGATATCCGAAAAACAATAGTTAAAGGGGAATTCGCCAACAATCCGGGAACGTCAAACCAGTCGGACGAACCACAGGCGGGCTCTTTCATTCCGAAGCTCTGCCGTGCAAGCTGTACGTACATTCTTATAGACGGTGAGAGATTTTTTCTATATTATCACTTCCAAAACCAGCTGATAAAAACGTCGCTATTCTTGATCTTCAGCATCCCGCTTCCTCTTCATCTCTCGCGAAACCTTGTGTTGTGCTGCTTCGTGCTTTGCAAGCTCGATGGAGAGCTTTGACACTGGACTCTTGGTAATCTCTGTTGAGAGGTAATCAGTCGATCTAGCTCTAGCAAATTCGCTCCAGAGCGGAACTAACCTTGTTTGAGATCGTACCTGGTGGGAAAATAGTCAGCAAAATAATCAGAAGAATTCTGGTGACATATCAGCGTACATGACTTCATCGTCGTCATTCGTCAGGAAGGTGATAGCGACACCCATCTTTCCAGCTCGGCCAGTCCGACCTAAGCAAAATTAGCAACCACCACAAATATTCAACCAACGCGGTACACACCAATACGATGGACATAAGCCTCGATTGTATTAGCCATCTGGAAATTGATCACCAGGCTGACGTCTTGCACATCGATGCCGCGCCCGGCTAGGTCAGTGGCAACGAGGATGTCTGATTCTCCATTACGTAGTGATTGAAGTGATACTTCTCTCTGTTCTTGGTTCTTGCCCGAATGCAATGTGGCAGTGTTCCACTAGATGCAGATCACGAATCAGCAATGCATGCATGAAACTCGAGAATGAGGACGTACCCCAGCTCGAGATAAGTCCTTGGCAACCATATCAGCAGTCTTCTTCTGATTCACGAAGACGATGATAGGAGGGCTGTATTCATTACTGTTAAGGATCTCCAGCAGACGTATCCTATGGGTTGGTCAGGCAAACCTCAGCCTGATGGAAGTCACAAGCAACGCACTTTTTCTTTTCATCTCCATTGACAAACTCGACCCTCTGTTCGACAGTGTCAACGGCACGACCTGCTTCACCAATCGTGATCACAGCCGGCTTTTTGAGATACTTTCTTGCTAGGCGTTCAACAGCTGGTGGCATAGTGGCCGAAAATAATGTGGTCACCCGTGTTCGACCCTTTTTGACCATGGTTTCGCCATCGACATCCATCTGCTCGCCGGGGTCCTCGCCCTGCATTGTCTCGGTCGGTAGGGCATCCAGTATAAACGTTAAATCCGCTTCAAAACCGAGGTTAACCATCCGATCGGCTTCATCCATCACCACATATCGACATTGTGAGAGAACCAGGACATGACGTTCGATGACGTCCTTGAGACGACCAGGTGTTGCAATAACGATTTCAGCGCCCTCTCGTAAATTGAACTGTTGTTCTTCAACGGAACGCTGTTACATTTTTTGAGCCAGTAGGTATATCGGGAATTGAGAATAAAATTGCCGACTTACACCTCCAACAATTGAGACGCATTTGTAGCCCAGCGGGCCTGCAAATTTGCGGGCCTCCGTTTCTATTTGCTGAGCCAACTCACGAGTAGGCGCCAGGACCAATGCATAGGGTCCAAGATGACGATTCTCATCCGTAAACAACGGTAACTTGCCAATAAATGATAGCATGGGAATAACGAAGGCAGCCGTTTTGCCGGAACCTGTGGTAATTTAGTGTGAGCGCCCGGTTATATGGGATGGAAATGACGAACAGTACCTGTCTCAGCAATGCCAATGATGTCACGATTTTGAAGACCAATTGGGATAGCTTGTCGTTGGATGGGAGATGGTTCTTTGTAACCGATACGTTCAATACATTCAAGGATAGTTTGAGGGATTTCAGATTCCGTCCATGACCGTAGTGGATGGGGAATATTGCCACCTGGTGTAAGAGTAAGTCGAGGTCCAAGTGAGTGATCAAGATAAGAATTTATACCTCGTGCAGATATGCTGAAGTCTTCCCGGAATATACGCCAGTCACGTTCCTTCATCTCACCCAGAGGCTTCTCTGTCCAGTGCCTTTCATCAATACCAGATTTAGCAGCCTTTCGTCTTTCCATTGCGTCGGCTAAATTATTGCTGTCCTCTCCGGTTACCCTTCTTACACCAGACCCACCACTATCATCCATCCCCGCCAAATGACCTCTCCCAAACATGATTTGGGCACCCTGTCTGTTACTCCCCGTGGCAACCGGTGAATCTTCAGCAAATGTGTCGTCCTGGGTGTCCCAGTCAAAGACGAATTTTCTGTCGTTCATCTTCCTAATTTTGCGCTTCTTTTTGTCGGCTCCGAGGTACCGGGAGCGGATTGCAGTCAAGTCTTGTTCAGACATGGGAGGTACGAAGGGTTCTGACGAGTCCAATAGTGTGTCATTGGTCCTAGGACGGGGGAGGGGTGGCGGCGGCATGGAAGAAGAGGGTGCTGTATAATCGTTGAAGCCATTCAGGGTACCGGTTTTACTTCTGTCCGCACGGGGCCCAGTGGGTACGTTCTTCTTGAGGGCGGCGCGATGGCGGTCGTCTGATGGGGGCGGGGGTGGGGCAGGTCTGCCTCGACTATCGCGTTCTCGCCTGCCGTAGCGATCTCTATCACGCTGGCGCTCTGAGGCAGGGTGCCTGTCATCATCTATCAAATTGGTTAGAAAGGAGAAAGAGGGGTGAATGAAGAATGTAGCTTACACCGAAGAGTACTGTATTTACTGCGGTCTTTAGCAGTGAGTTCCTCTGCTTCGCGTTCTAGAGCTTCTCTGTCTCGTCTAGATGCATCCTCCTTTGCTTTTTGTTCTTTAATTTCTTGGGCGCGTTTCGCGATTGCGATTTTGGCTCGCTCCTCTTTCGTTAGGAACTTGGGCTAGGGGAAATCAGAGGGAGGGGAATGAAGGAGAGAGTCAAGCAAATTACCTTTGCTGCAGCCTCTTTTTCCTCACGCTGTTTCTGAAGGAGGGTCTCTATAGAAAGAGGGACTGAATGATTTGAAGACATGAAGGGAAGAAGAGTGGTGCACGTGTTCGCGATCATCAGTAGGTGTGACATCACATAATATTTAACATCCATGAGCCTTGACCCTGGACCTGAAATGCCAAAGCCATCGTCCACTCATGTGAATATCGAGCTCCTGGATGACGAAGGAGGCATCTCCAGAGAGGTGAGGGAACAGCCAGTGTCGTGCCTCGTATTGTCTGATCTTACATGGGATTCTCACCACCAGCTGGAGGCATGTTTGCAGCACGTCTTTGCGAAATATTGTACTCCACGACCTAGCGGGGCGCAGGCAGTGAACGGGGGGACAGAACTTCTCGTGCCACCTCCCCATGCCTATCTTTCAGCCGAAGGGCTGGATACATGGGCGCGTGATACGAACGGGGCACCGTTTACTCAAGAAACGAAGGATGAACTGGTGGAGTTTTTGGACGTCACAGAGGAGGGCGGGCTGACGTGGGTGCAATGTGTATGATGTTTCTACTTTGGATTGACTGTGGTGGGTGTGTAGGTTCAAGGGGTTCCTGCAGATCTACCAGCTGCAGACGGAGAACGACGAGAAAGAAACATGGAAAGATCTGGTTTGTTGGTCGATACCTATGATGCAGGATGCGGCTGACATATGAAACCCAGCGTCGCCATGGATTTGACCGAAACTTGAAACTAGTGTTAGACCCAGTGTGTGACTCGTAAAAAAGCCTATTTATTTTGTGTGTGTGTGTTTGGAGCGGATTTCCAACTCTTGTGTCTCGCCACCATGAGGGCGTTCTTGACCCGGCTCCAGTTTGGAGGAAACAGCAAGGACAAGGATTCTGCAAAACCACGCAAACAATGGCCTCCTCCTCCTGAGCCGCCTTTGACGGCCTTCAAACCTCTCCCTGAGCTCGTCCATGCCTCCTTTGCCTCCCAGCTCACCCCCAGGGCCCAACAGTCCTCCCCAGATCTCCCTCAGGCCGTCTCCGACGACCCCTCTGGCCAGATTTCTCCCAAGCCAACAGTACCTTCAACCACGGCCAGCAACACGGCAGCCTCTACGTGCACAGATGTCCACAGAAAAGTCGCCTTCATCTCTCCTCCACAATCGCCTGTTCTAGCCATCTTTGAGCGAGATCTTCCCCAGACTCCTCAACTAGAACCTGCTCCTGTCAAGACGACCGTATCTCGCTTCCAGGCTACCCACGGCGAAAAATCCCGCACACCGCCGCCGCCGCCGCCGCCGCCTGCAGCTGCCTCGTCCTCGAAGGTCGATGTCTCCACTTCTCGTACCATCATCAAGGCCACAACCACTCGTGCAACCTCGCCATACCTCCAGAGAGATGTCCTCTCCGCCCAGTCACTCCGCTCCACTACTCCCTATTCCACAATGTCTGCTCAGACAAGCGGAAGTCGTATTCTCGCAGCCGCTTCCTGGAGTGAACTCACAGAGGACGACCTCGTCTCCAACATCGGGTCCCGTGAGCGCACCCGTCAAGAAGTCTTGTTCGAAATCATCTCCAGTGAAGAGCGGTACGTCTATCTACCGACGTGATCTCCCGACCCCCCCTTGATGTCATCCCAGATATGTACAGGAACTTACCAAGATGAAGGAAACCTTCATCGATCCTCTTCTTCATCCATTCTCTGTCACTCCTTCTATTCCCTCACCTTCTAGTCCAAGCTTAGCCGTGGACTACGATTATTATCGCAATGATTCTCCTGCAGGCCTTGCGGAATCGTTGGAAGATTTACCTCCGATCGCCGCCCGTTTCATGTCACCGACTCCATCACTTGGCCATCCTTCAGGATCTTCCTCAACTCGGAAAAATACCGAGACTCCTAATATTGATGACTCCCTAACAGAAGACGAGGATGACGATCCTACCAAGCCATACTCGTCTAAGCGCTCGGCTGTCTCCCATCAGGCCTCAAAGCATAGCCATCCTCACTCGCCATACCGCTCGACAGCCACTCGAACATCCAATCGAGGAGGAACTACCGTCCCTTTTCCCTCCCGATCCCATCAGTCCTTGCCTCACCCTAAGAACCAAGCTGCTGCATCCACTCAATCACTGGGCAAACAATCAACAATCGTCGAACATAGGGAAGCCAAGCATGGTGAAACAGCGCCTCTGAAATCAGGTGTTCTAGGCAAATTGAGAAAAAGTCAGACTACTCCCATGAATGTTCTCGGAGATTCTGCTATACCACCCCATCAATTACCTGAGGACCTTCGAACATGTTTGGAAGTCATTGATGGTGGCGTTTTTGATGGACATAGGAGACTCTCCGAGGCTCTCAAACGACGGTATGATGATCAGTACCCCTTGGTCAGGTCCCTAGCAGATGTCTTCGTATCGAACGTAAGCTTCATCTCTGTATGATTTGCATCTTGATTGATTTTAACTAGTCTGACATCTTCCACGGCTATGCGACCTATGTATTGCATCTGGAAAGAGCTCTAGAGTACGTTGACGCGGCGTTATCTAATGCATCTACAAAAAAGCCGAAGAAACAAGATGCAGGGGACTGGCAGAAGGTCTGCAAGGTTCTACAGAACCTCGAGGAATCGGCAGCTGAAAAGGGTGAAACTGGGCTTGCAATCACACTTTCAAAACCCTTCCAGCGACTTCTCAAGTACCCTCTCCTTTTCCAGAACCTGCTTTATCACACAGATCCTAGCACCTATGAGTACGAAAGTACATTGGTCATGGTTGCAGAAGTGGAGAATATCGTGAGAAGTATTGAAGATGAGAAGATTCAAAAAGAAGAGCGGGACAAGACGCGAGACGTGTTCGCGCGGATTGACGGCCTCGACAAGGTCCGACAACTGGCATTACCGAAGCCTTCAAGGGTACTTGTGGAGGAAAGATCCTGCAATGCCGGCGGCCCAGTGAACGCGTCATTGAAACTTGCACCGTCACCATCACCTCCACCAGTGATAAATGTCAAAGGTGTGAGGGGCAAGTCGTCCCTCAAACGGCTGAGTGATGTTTTGGGTAGCGGCGGGATCGGGGGGAAGAAGGACTTGTGGTATGTGGTATTCAATGACGTGGTTTTGCAGTGTCAGAGAACAGGGATTACCTCTGTGCCGATTGCTCATACGGCCACAAATCGAGTCAACTCGTTGCCGGATATGGGAAGCAAGTCCAAGTACGCCACGACACGTAGAAGGAACTCATACACGAAGCCAAGAAATTTGTACAAATTCATCAAGGTCAGTCAGTTCGTGGATGCTGATTCCATTTATTCATTGTGTTGTAGATCGAAACGTGGACCATCGGTGACGTTGTGCAGCCAAGAGAAGGTGTTGTGTCTATGGAAGAGTAAGTGTGCACGCCAAGTGTCTCATTTCACTGTTTTGATCTACATCACCCCAAGTGTCGTCCGCTCTCGGCACCATTCTGTCAATCAACAACCTCGCATTGTCCCTCTTCCAGATGATGATGAAGACGACGACAATGATTCTGATGATTCTGATAAAAAGAGCAAAATGAGCTTCTCCTACTGGGGTGCCGATAAAATTACCGTACAGAAGCCAGTCATTAAGGGAAGACTTGGTGCATCAACTAGAAGATCATCCCCTGTGGCGTCTTATGGTCGAGAATCGTCTGCCAATGCAAAATTCGGCACGCGCCTCATTTCAGCGGACCACTATCCATCAGCTCATCGGCCTGGTAGTCGCAAAAATGCGAATACACCTGTTAGCCGCCGCCTTGCAGTACCTCCGACAGAAGAAACACCGAATTATGCCAAAGCGACGATCACGCGCTCGGCGTGGGATTCAAGTACGAAGCCAGCGGTCTCCACAGGGGCGGCTAATGGACAGAGGAAAAGGAATACTTCGCTGGCCAGTACATCAACAAAGGCTACTGTTACTCCTGCTGCCCCACAGAAGATTTTGTCGCCTGTTCCTTCGGAGGATTCAGGGGTTGGATTGGGATTATACCAGAAAGTATTGGCGAACGATCCTTCTCTCAGCAATTGACAGCCATACGCCTCTCTACCCCCTTGTCGATATTCTCTGTTGTCAAGAAAAGTCCCTCCTTTCATTATTTTATTTCCTGCATTACCACGGCCTCTTCTCCCTCATATACCAGTCTTCATCTGTTACTCCCTTCATCATATGCATGCATATGCACCCCCTAATATTCTCATGCTAACAATTGTCTGATATTATCGGTGTCATGCTTCTTGGCCCAGTGTTTGTTCTGCTATACCGCTTGTCTCTTAAGATCTTGAATACTCCAGCCAATTACGCTGTATGCATGTTGTAACACTCCTTTTCATTTGGAGTATCATTGTTCACTCACTGACGTACGAATACGTTTTATTATAAGTATAAGCTAGACACAGATTCGCTATCTTTAGGTCCTCTCGTTTGTATCGAGTTAGCTTGCCTTTCGTTTGCAATTATTTTATGGTCTCCCGAAAGCGTGGAACACTTCCATTACAAGAATGGTGTGCGGGTGACAGTGGAGATCTGTGTCTAATCATCTATGTTATACGCTGCATTATGAATACTAACACTGCGGCCACTAGGGTCCGATGAGCAGCCCCAATCACCACGAGGTATCCAGCTACTAACGGTGTTTAGCTCCAAGAAGAACTTAGGATTTAGATATCAAAGTTACGTACCGAACCGCCGTCTTGGCAGCCGTTTTTGAAGGGAAAAGGTCTTATCCGAAAGTTAGAACTCGAGAAGAAGATTTTGGGAGAGGTAAATACCACTGAAAATTTCACGGATAAGATAAGCCTCTTTTGTATCAGGTGTATCTATTGACCATTGTTCTTGGCGCTTGGCGAACGCCTCGTCTGAGATGGTGTTATTGGCGTGCTCTTTTATGCTATGAGAAGTTTGAAACAGATTTTGATGTGCTTTTCAGGTCCTGTTTTTTTTTGTTTTGGCGATGGTGAAAAAGTCCTACCCGTCAATCCAAGAATAACCGACACCGTCAGAGAATTGTTCTTTTTGTCTCCATAAGATGGAACGCGGGAGGTAAGGCTGTTGTATGGGAAACACGCGTGAGTGAGAGGAATTGTCCCATTTTAATGTATATAATGTTCAGTGCACATACTTTACCAGTCTCAGGAGTGATGTCAAAGGCTTTGCGGATGATGTACTGTTGTTCAATGTAAGCTTTATCAGGATCTATTAGTGAAATTTCTTTTGCATACCTTTTCCATGCGAGAGCAGCCGTCCTCATCGACTTCTTGCGTTGAACCTTTGCTAAACATCTTGTACTTTGGATCAATATTCATAGCAACATCTAGGAATTTCTTGTCGAGGAACGGAACGCGAGCCTCGAGGCCCCATGCCATAGTTGACCTGGGTGTGTGTGAACACATCAGAGATGAGAGAGGGCGCAAGCACAAGACACAAAAATGGCGTACTTGTTCGCCCTGAGACAATCAGCAGTATGAAGGTTCTTTACACGCCTTACACACTCTTGATGAAATGATGCCGCATCCGGGGCGGCGTGGAAGTACAAGTACCCTGTAAGAATCGCGAATGGGTCAGGAAAAAGTGATGATTGGGACTATTCAGAGGAACGGTACGCACCCCCAAAAATCTCGTCACTTCCTTCACCACTCAGAACCATCTTGACACCAATGGCTTTGATCTTACGACTGAGTAAGTACATAGGTATACTCGCACGAACGGTTGTGACGTCGTAAGTCTCCAGATGATAAATAACCTCCGGAATCGCATCTAGACCCTCTTGGACCGTGAAGACGTATTCATGATGCACGGTACCCAGATAGTGAGCTGCCTTTCTCGCAGCCAGTAAATCCGGTGAATTTTCAAGACCAATAGAGAAGGAATGAAGCTGTGGCCATGAGGTGAGCGTGGCTGAGAGTGTTAAAACCAACTGTCAGAATATCGAAACCAATATGGAAAAAGCTCTTTTGTTTGTGACCCACCTGCTTCATCTGTCTGGTTGGTTGCAGGAGACGAGGGACCACTGATAGTCTCTTGAAGTCTTTTTCGCCTCAGATCAGCTTGAGCTTGGGCGACTTTGTCGGTCTCACGCGCAGCGATGGCAGCAATGAGACTGCTGTCAAGACCACCACTGAGAAGAACACCATAAGGAACTTCGGACATGAGTCGTTTGCGCACGGCAGCTTCCAGGGTTTCGCGGAGAAGCTTGAGGTCAACCGGGTTGGTGGGCATCGAGGCCTTTTCGTGGTCTCCATTTAACCATGTGGGATTGTAGTATCGTTCCGTAGAGTTGTCCTTGCTGTCATAGACATGTCCTGGAGGAAATGAAATAATTCTGTCGCATTCATCGCTAAGAGCTTTTAACTCAGAAGCAAAGTATACAGCCCCGGGAATCTTTGAGTTCCACCCTTGGTAAAGGGTAGTAATGCCGATGGGATCCCGTGCGGCGATGATTCTGGTGGGTGTCACAGACTCGTCGAGAAGAACGAAGGAAAACATTCCATCTAAAAGGTCACACAATCCAGTATCATGTTTGCGATACTTGGATGTAAGAAACGCGTCAGGTTTTGTCAATTTTCCATTGGTTAGAAAACCGCACAAGGGGTATTATGACTTCACAGTCAGAATGGGTCTTGAACTTGGCATCGGGACCGACTGATGCACGGAGAGCAATGTGATTGTAGATCTCGCCATTGACAGCGAGAATAATTTTGCTGTCGTGACTGACAAGAGGCTGGGCTCCAGTGTCTGGATTGGAGGAGTCATTGACCTGTATCAGTGCAGCGAAACAACCTACCAACGCCGACTATTGCAAGACGTTCATGGGTGAGGATGCTACGCTGGCCAACAAAACAGCCAGACCAATCAGGACCACGGTGTCTTAGCCTCTTTGAGAGAGCAATGAACCGTGCACGATCCTCGTTAGAGGGCTTGATTAGACCATGGACTGCAAGGATACCACACATGTTATCAGCAGGTAACAGGAAAAGATGGAAGATGTTATGACTCGACGGATGAGATAAGTTGATCGGATAATTTGATAAGGCCGGCCGCCGCTACATTGTACTCGGAATAAGCTGCGCTGCAGTCAATAGAAAGGAGGAAGGTGATCCGGAGTCAATAACAAACCCACGCGAGTTGCTATTATTATATATTGAGTCTGAGACCATCACTCACACCTCTACCCATCTTACTGTCACTGGTTATTCTGACTTTGCTGAAACCCACGTTGTCTACGGATCGACCCCTCATGACAGACAGGACAGACAGGCTTGCAGCATTCAGGGTGGGTGCTTCGGTCCACACGTCTCAACCTTAAGCAAGTCTCCTTTCTCTAGGCTCGGCCCGCCCAAGCAGTCGAAATGACCAATCTGGGCTACCAGCAGCCAAACAATGCGCGTACTTATGGGGAGAATACGTTCTTAACAGAGGTATTCTCAATGTCATATGTACGACGCGACTATGATCCTCACTGTTATTACCTCAGGTTGTTTCAATTCAAGAGGGTATCGGGCAGCTTGATGAGAACATACGACAAATTGCGACTCTACGTCTACACTCTCTGAATGCTTTGGATGGCGAAGATCGAAGTGACATGGCGCAGGTGGAAGAATTGACAGATAAAACTCGAACACTGAGTCTGCAACTCAGGGATCGAATAAAGGAGTTGGAAACTTCACCTGTACAGATGGATATTCAAGTACGGAGTAACCGCGTAAGTAGGCTTTCGATTTTGTGTGCCTGAAAATTAATGTCGTTAATTATCGGATATGAAGCTGGGACTTTTACGAAATAAATTCTTAGAAGCAATCCAAAATTATCAGCGAGTCGAGCAAGAGGGTCGTATAAAAGTTCGACAACGAGCAGAGAGGCAGGTTAGAGTAGGTATGACTGGTTTTCAAGTTAGAGCTTCACCCTGTGCTGACTGCGATCCAGTCAATCCCGATGCTTCTCCTGAAGAAGTTAATACCATAGTAGAGGGCGGTGACCAGCAGATCTTCGCCCAGGCAGTGCGTGTCAAGGCGTTGGTTCGTGGAGGTGTCCGCTCATTCTTTTACTTTTACCCTAGCTGACAAGCTCGACACGATATGCTGAATCACGAAATGCATATCGGGAAGTCCAACAGCGGCAACAAGATCTCCAGCAAATGGAAAACACCCTTGTCGAACTAGCCCAGCTATTCATTGATGTATGTAGCTTTCTTCCAATTATGATTTTTTCTCATGCTCTATTTTCAGATGGGAACGTTAGTTGAGCAGCATGAGCCTATCATTAATCGAATCCAGGACACTGCCGTAGAGGTCGAGGGTGATGTCATGAAAGGGTGTGTTCCTTGTCTTGTATAATGCGGTTCAATAATTGACTGCCAGATACGAGGTTGAAGCATGAAGAAGAGGCAGTGATACACGGTAACTTTTACCCTCTTATTCCATTACTATCATGCTGATCAGTCAACGCGCAGCAAGGAGGGCCCGCAAGATGCGATGGATCTGTTTTATCATCATTCTCATTTGTCTGGCCGCATTGGCCATTGTGCTTGGGGTGGTTTTTGGGACGCGGAACCGCTGAGACCGATGCGGCAGGCTCAAGTTTTTTTCTTTTGCTTATTTCGATGTGCCTCTATATATCCTTATTTATGTTATAGCTATACCTCCATAATTTCTGCCAAAATGTGCCCTGAGTTGGCTTCCACATCAGTGTCAGTCTGCTGCGAGATGAAGCGAAGCGCAGTTGCGATATTGCGATAGGAGTGGTAACGTTTCTGATCAGGATCATTTTGCGTATAAATTCGTTTGTGTTTGTATTAAATTGGCCTTTTCCTCCGGTCCGTTCATTCTCGCCACGCCATGCCAGAGCAAACATCTAGAAATCGCCGGAGGGGGGGCTCTATTGAGATAGTCGACGCCAAAAAGGCTGTCGATCTCGCGACTGCACAAACATACTCAGAAAATGTTTTTCTCTTCGTACCCAACCTCATAGGTAGAACACTTGGCTTGAGTTGCGTCTTGCTTATTCTTGGTTTGTAGGATATACACGCATCATATTGGCGGGACTTTCGCTGCATTTTATGAGTTATCATCCAAAATACTGCACCCTGCTCTATGGCATATCATGTCTTTTGGATGCTGTAGATGGCCAGGCGGCCCGGGCACTTGGGCAAGCATCGAAATTTGGTGCAGTCTTAGACATGGTTACTGATAGGTACGTGTCTTCTCGCTTTGCAGGCTATAATGCGAGCTACGCTGATGAGTTGGTAGGTGTGCAACTTCTTGCTTGCTCTGCTACCTTTCGTCCGCCTACCCTCAGTGGGCGATCTTCTTCCAATTCTTAATTGCTCTCGATTTCAGCAGCCACTACATGCATATGTATAGGTTCGTTGTCATGGTCTCTGACTGATTTTATCTTTATCCTGGCCAGTTCTCTAGTGACAGGGTCTCGGAACCACAAGCTGGTCACGAGTGACGTTAGTAGGATTTTGTGGTATTACTACAACGACTCGGTAAGTCCCACACTTCAAGGTTGTTTCATTTCATCAATCAAGTTGCTTTGCAGCGCACCCTCTTTTTTGTGTGCGCAGGGAACGAGTTGTTCTTCGTCTCCCTGTATCTGATCAAATGGGTTTCGACTCCCATTGGCTTTACAGGTTATTACGTCGAGGAGTTGACCTGGCCACAATTAACGGCACTGTGTACTTTTCCAATCTTTGCTTTGAAGAACATCATCAACATAGTCCAGCTGTGGAAAGCCTCAAAAATCCTTGTCGGGGTTGATCTCTCCGAACGTGCGGCTGAACGTGAGGGAAAAAAGCGGAAATGAGGGCAGCGAGTTCTGGGACTCTCTTTCTGAGGCAGTATATATATATACTCGTATAATTACTGGACTGTAATATTGTTGGCGGTATGACCAGGACCAGGTTTTGGATGGGATCAGCACGTGATGGCATTTTTGTAAGCGTGTTGGAATAATAATGGAATAAAATCCGCCATAAAATCCGCCTTGCTAGCATGCCGTCGTCGTCATTCATCCTGCGCGGGTCGCGATCTCTTCTCAGGCCACTCTCAGCAAGGAATTCTGTACTCATTCCTTATACTCGTTCTCTACCCCCAATCGCTGGCTCTGGGAGGCGCTGGCTATCATCAACATCAGAAAATCCTGAACCCGCGAAAGAGCCTCCGGATAAGCATGAAACGCCAGCAGAGGACTCAGACAAGTCACGCACACGACGACTCAGGTCAACTTCACCTACTTCCAAGGACACGGAGCCAATGGAATTTCCAGAGGGTCTGAATATTCTCTGGAGTCCAGTTGACGGGGACCCTGACCTCAAACCGTCTGAATTACCACCTCCAGAAGTATTCGAGGAGGCATTGCACAACTTGCATATTACTCTTCATCCTCAAACACAACATCGCGCTACCTATGCTTCGGCCTCAGGGCCTCTCGTCGAACCCACACTTGGTTTGTATTGTCCTATCGAGGGTGGGGACTACATCATCGATGCAACTGTGCATGAGCTGGCCCGGAGAACGGGTGCAGAAGTGTTAGTGTTGGATGCAATTCACCTAGCAGCTGGAGAATGGGGCCAGTTTGGCAAAGGTATATTATATCGTCTGCTCTGGATATGTCAGAGCCTAACCCTCTTGTTCAAGCTGCAAGCTCATTTCAGTTAACACGCAATCCATTGCATTTCTCTTCACCCGATGGGCGCTTCAACCGGAGAGATGACTCGGATGACGTGGACGGCTTTGGTCCACAGATGCCTTCCCAACCTCAGCAGATGACCTTGACTCTCATGGGATCGAATTTTCCAGGTCGCAGCCTCATGTCGTCGACGTCCAGACGGACGTCTTCGCCTACAAGCAAAATGAAAGCATTCTTTGATGCGTTGGTGAATACGCCTTCGCACAAGGGTGGACGCTCTCTGGGAGTCCCAATTGATCGACCACGTCTCGTCTACATTCGTGATTTTCCAACTCTTGCTGCTTCCTCTGATACTTGGTATCTGCCTCTCTTATCTGCAGTCCGTGCACGGCGGAAGGGACCTGGCTCAAATCCATCGTCTATCGTAGCTTGTCCAATGACAATCATTTTCGGAATGACGCCACCCCTTCTACCTTCTTCATCCCCTAGTTCAACACCTGAAAATGGTTTGGTTTTGATGAGCCGTAGTCCGACCCAGATCTCTCTTCCATCAACAAAGCTACCTAGAGCGGACTGGGGTGAGGATGAAGCTGCAGAGAAGGCCAGGGAGAAGCGTCTGCGGGCGAAACTCAAAAAGTGGGAAAAGGATGACACCGGCTTGCAGTCCGAGTTTTCCCCTCTTTACATGGGACCTGATGCTGAGGAGGAGGAGGGCAGGTCATCTAAACCGGAGTTAATTTTGATTGGCGCATCTCCTATCATTCAAGGCTTGCCGTCAATGTTTGGACATCAGTTGTCCACTTCTCAGGCGAGTAAAAATCCCTCTCACGACAAGTCATCATTTTTCCGTTCCTCAGTGCTCGTCCCGACATCACGCTCGCCTATGCACGAGAAATCAAGTCGCATTACTAGGAGAAGGGAAATAAACGAATTGACGATGAGGATGGGCGTTGGTGCCATTGGAGGGAAAGTGGAGGCAGGCCCTGTACCCACGATACCCTCTGAAGCTGAAGATGTTCAGCCTGTCACAGGAGAGGGCTTCCATCCGCCGCGGATAAGTCGTAGACGAATGTGGGAGGAATGGGGAAACAGGATCGAATTATGGCTGGATGTGCGACGAATAGCTGATCGGGCTGTTGGGAACATAATGTCCAACAACACTCATGCTAGCGTTTCTCTAAACAGTATTTCATTAAAGCCTACCATCGTTCCTTGGCCTGCTGTGGAGGATGCGTGGATTTCCCATGGGGCAAACCGTGACCTACGAAGACAGTGGTTTAAGGATGTTTCGCCTTTGCGTGGGGCTCGCGAGGAGGACCAAGGGGAGGTTGAAGGCTCTTCTAAGGATGTCGACGAAGTAGTTGAGCGGCTCAAAAATGACGAAACCCTCGATGCCCACGAGGATCGTTTGTTATCATGTATCGTCAATTCCGGTGCGTCCCTTTGATTAGTTATCTACCGGACTCCTTATTTCTTTTGAAGCGACGATGCCGACGTCATTTAGTCAAGTCCATCTTCCTGCGCACACTATCGACTCTGTACGAACGATTGTTTCGCTACCTCTGCTGCACCCTCAGGCTTTCAAACAAGGGATACTCAAGGAACATAGTATGACGGGCTGTTTGCTGTTTGGTCCTCCAGGCACAGGAAAAACACTTATTGTACGAGCTCTAGCAAAGGAAGCTGGATGTCGCATGCTAGCTGTATCTCCTTCAGATGTCATGGACATGGTTCGTATGCCCTCTGCTTTAGATGATTTCATTTTACTCAAAATATACCTAGTATGTAGGTGAGGGAGAGAAACTCGTTCGTGCAGTATTCTCTCTGGCACGCAAGCTTTCGCCATGTGTGGTCTTCCTTGATGAAATTGATGCTCTTTTTGGTGCGCGAATGTCCACACGGGAGAATGGGAGCGCATTTGCTCACCGTGGTATCATCACCGAATTCATGCAAGAGATGGATGGTCTAAAGTCATCAAGAGATGATAGCGTGACTGTTATAGGTGCTACGAATAGGCCGTTTGATCTTGATGATGCTGTCCTCCGACGATTACCGAGGCGGTTGTTGGTTGATTTGCCAGGGGAACCAGAACGAGGAGGTATGTATATCATTCGATCTTCTGTCGTCCAATTAGTGGAGTTGACGTTAACCATGCATGCGTGCGCAGAAATCCTTAAAATTCTTCTCCGTGATGAATTATTGGCTGCAGACTTAGATATTCGTCAATTAGCCAAACAGACTGAGAGTTTCTCTGGGTCTGATCTTAAGCGTAAGTCTATATGTACATTCAGGCGATTAATGCTCACATACTGTCTCAGATCTATGTGTCTCTGCTGCATTGGATGCTGTGAAAGAGGGCGTTGTGCTCCCTTGGAGTCCGATCCTTAATTCAGATCGTGGATCAAAAACCAGGCCTGGAGCTCCAACCGACTTAATGGCTGACTCGAACGAGGTCAACAGCCAACCAAAGAACTCCAAATTATCTGTTGAGACTCTTTTGTCGACCTCAAAATCAGAGATACCTATAGATACCTTTTCGGCTACAAAGAGTGTGGACGCCCAAGCCCAAGTTAACTCCAAACCAAGTGTGCCAAATTCTTCCGAACAGCCTAGGGTTCTCTCTCTTCGCCACTTTGCCAAGGCTTTGAAGGAAATCACGCCATCGTCTTCAGAGTCTCTAGGAAGTCTGGCGGAGTTGCGGAAGTGGAATGAAGAGTTTGGCGAAGGGAGACAGAATCGCAGACGTCAGCAAGTATGGGGGCGTGGACGATTTGGTTTTGTGGAATATCCAAGGAGTGGTGAGAAGGGTGAGGGGAAGATGGTTTCTTCCGCCTTTCCAAGGTCCAAGATTTTAGAGATGTTGGATCAGCAATGAGCAAGGTGGACAGAGGTGTCCAATTTATTGTTTGTACATCGAGTATGAGTATTAATACTTATTTTCGGTACACAGCCATAGAAGAACTTTGGCAGAAGACAGTATATGACATTTAATTCGATGATCACGAATTATTATCAGATGTAGATCAACCACGTCGATTGTGTCGACGAGGGCGTTGCGTGGATAAAGGTGGAGTATCCTCTTCCGTTCCATTATTCACGGTAACACCTGGCCTTTTCCGTTTCGACTTGCTCGTTTTTCGTATTTGTGCTTGTGGGGACTGAGGTTGTGATTGTGAGTTCATCTCGGGGTCTTGATTCTCTTCCCAGTAGTCTTGGTCTTCATCTTCTCCATCGCTTGCACTACCCGAGCGGACACGTTGTTCTTGTTCACCTTTTCTCACTGCACTTTCACCAATGGGAATAAACTCCTCACTGTCAATTTGTCTCGGCCAGTTCTGCTCGCAGATCTTACAAAGGAGGGTGCCATTCTTGCGGATCTTGGTATATTTTTTGAAGCAGGATGGGTGCATCTTGCAATTGCAGCCTTCGTGTACGCAGGCCACACCAATCGTTAAAATCTGATTCGAAGAATCAGACTAGTAGAAGAAAGAGGAAGGAAAACTACACACCTCTCCGCATAGGGAGCAAAGGAGGACACGTTCAGGATAATTAGATTGTAAATAGGGACGGAGTTCAAGTAGTGAGCGCGGCGACAATGAATAGCGTCCACTCCTATTTGCTCAGTTCAGACCCTGGCTTTCCACCAGATTGGCTAGGTGTACTTGCTTGCTTTTGACAAGCCATCCTCTAGCAACGAAAGTTGATAACACGACCTCCACCTGACTTTTCGCTATGTTAATTTTTGGCTTAATCATGCTGATCTCTCTCATGGCGACGAGAGAGGACACGGAATATTTAAATCGCGGGGCAAGCATGATTTGCTCAACCTGGTCCACCATCGTTAGGGAAGTGAGGACGACAAGATGTCTCACGTACGAGGGCCTTGAAATATGCTATCTCTGCAGGGTTGTACTCTGTCGCCATTTGTGCAACGGCATCACCTTTCAGGTTAATCTGTATGTTTAGCCATGAGGCTCTTTCTTCAAATCAGGGTAGATGAACAGAACCGACAATTGAGTATATCTTTTGTCCTGTTCTTTGGTCCTCGAAAGCACGAAAGTGGAGTTCCAGTTTGTCAAGGGAGACGTTTACAACATCGACAAAATTTTTCCATCCATCTTCTTGAAACTGTATTCGTCCATCTCCGCTAACAACTGGAGGCTACATGAGGAAGAGCAAGATGAAGGTTCAGAGCGAGTTTCTAACCGTTCACGGCCTCAACACACTTCTTCCATATAGTCTGAGCCAGTTTCTCTGGTACTGGGCCTCTCGAAAGCATAGATTGAAGGAAAAGCCGGTTCACGTCTGTCTGTTGGACCATCTTGATACAAATGAGGGGACGGTAGAACGCGCTGGTTAATGGACGCGCACATTACATAAGTAATTCGAGTTGGATAGTCATCGTGTACACAAGTACCAGACGTAGGGACATTTGAACACAATGATAAGAAGCTGAAGTGAAGTAATAGCTTTGTAAGTGCGAAATTTGCCCTTATACTTCTACCAGTCTGGAATCTATTGTGCCGCAGTCACTGCTGACCGCATATGATAAGCTAAAAAATATTCTATGGTTTAGGCACACGGAGTGTCTTGCTGACCATAGCAGCAGCCCAACACCCAAAGAACACGCTGACCCAGTGCAACTCTCCCCGACCACCAGGCTGACCCCATAATGTAAACGTTCCATAGGGAATCCCCTGTTGTCCAGCAATCCAACCCTGTTTAGTCCAGTAGGACAGGATTCCAACAAGAGCAAGTGATGAAGGAATGGGTAGTCCCTCGAAATACTTCGCTTTACCAGCTTTATCCTTTGGCACAAGAGCAACGGTTGCGTTGAAACGTGCCAAGCGGGCAAGACCACAACAAATGAAACTTGTCAGGACTACTGTATCCAGGTATGTTCTTAGGCCCACAGAAAAAGCAAGGAGAGCAGGCGCTACTCCGAATGAAATCTTTGAACGGGTGAGATATGTTTCGACTTCAAAAAAGACCAAACCGACCAGATCAGCGAGACTGTCGAGTTCTTGTCCAAGCATACTGCTTGATTTTCTCCAGCGTGCCACCTTGCCGTCGAAAAAATCAAACATGAGACCGGCGAGGGGGAATGCGAGAGCCGTCCACAGATAGTCGACGTCATTTGTCAGGAGGTAGCGTGCCGACGAGAAGATCGAGAAGGAGCCACAAACCCCATTCATGATAGTGACGAGATCTGCAAGTCGAAAATTTCTAGACAAAAGGGAAGAAAGGACTTTGATCATGACAGCTTCAACATGTTTTGTGTTTCTTGAAATGACATACCTGACGAGGGAAAAGTGGCCTTCAGTGTCTTCATACTGTTTTAATGCGTGCTCACGCGACATGATGAAACTCGTTAGCAACGAACTGAGATCGTAGGTTGTAAGTCTGAATTATTGGCTAGTAGTGGCTCAGCCGAGTATCATGACGTTCACTTCACTAGGGAATCACGTGTATATCTCGCTGCGCACAAATTATGTGTAAATTATGTGTAAATTATGTATATGGTACAATGTGACATCAGAAACCTCCCTACTCTGTCATTGGTTCTCCCCCGGTTTTGTTTTTCCACAATTCCATGCTCCGAACAGCGTATTGGTTGGGATGGGTCACACTTTCACCCTCACCGATTCCCTCACCCTTGGCGACGCCGCAAGATGCATGTGTCATCTCGAAGACCCGTGTACACGCAACGTGATAGTGTCCTGTCTTAACAGTCGCCATAATCTCCGGTAAATCTGAAGATTTGAGACCTTGTTGGGAGTACATAGACAAGAGTGCTGTCTGAAGATTCTCCGGTGAAAAGTGTCGGTACGGACATCCAACTTCTGAGGGCCCGGATGTCAGGATTTGAAGACAGCTGAAGTCAGTCGTCAGTAAAGTTAAAGAGACGAAGGAAATAAAACACGCTTTTTTGCCGGATAATTAGCTCGTTTGCCTTCTAGACCAAATGAGTGCCGGATATTATATCGATATTCTTTATTGAATTTGTCATCAGTCAGTTTACTGAAAGATTTTCTCCAGAATGCAATAGCTTCTTCAATAGACAGGCCAAGAACCTACAGGCAATCAGCTTCACAGGTCGCGGTACAAATAGGAAGGCGTGCCTTCAGGAATAAACCGTACTGTAGACGGCCAAGGTGCTTGAGATGATGATCCCGCCTGAGGTTCTCATGCAAACTTCGCATACACATAGGGAAGTGTTTCCTCGCAAGATCATCAACCATCTCTGCCTTAATTTCACTAGCGCCGCCTGGTCCTGTGGCATTCGTCCATTCAGATGAAATACCAGCGACGAAGCCTTGGGATAAATTATCAAGGATAGGAATCAAACGACTGTCCTCATCTAAGCGAGGCATCAAACGCGCCGTGGTCTATGCAAAGGAGAGAGAGATGAGCTCTTTTCTCTCTCTAAAAGAACACAACCGACACACTTCCAAGGCTTTTTCCAGCCCCACTTCGAACTCTTGGAAAATGATGCTTGATTGCTCTCTGCTTGGCACATATGCCCATCCACCTTTGAGAAAAACCCTCCGTTTTTCCACTAAATCCGGAACCCTCGTCCATCTGACCTGCCAAGAAGGTGAACACTTTGAACATCTCCAGGAAGAAACCGAATCAAGTGGCCGGATATATCTCATACCTTGTAGAATCTCTCCTTCTCGAATGCGTCCGGTCGATCATTTTTGGATATATGATACATAGATAAGAGTTCATCACTGTACTGAGCTTTCTCTTCAATCGAGACCTGAGGGCGTGGTTAGCTGTGGTCACTCTAGTGGATTGTTCCTACAGGGATCCAGTTGAAGTCGCGACTGGAGAGGAATTGGTCTCGATCAAGGACGCTTGCTACTTCGTACCGTACTCGAAACAATATAGATTCGGCCTTGATAAATCTTCGACGAAGGTCTTCACTGTGTGACGGGAAAAATGGGTGATCGACTTGCTTAGGGATAAGTAACTTACGATCGACAAAATGCGAGTCTGAGCACAAAATGACCAAGATGATCCCTCCGTTTCTCTTCTTCCGCATCAGAGTGATCATTTGTGTGGAGAGGAACGTATTTCATGTATTGTAATTTCGTTATGTTCTTGAGTTCATCCCAGGAACGATTTCGAGCAAGGGACGACTCGATCTCTGCAAGAACTCGAAGCCTGTCTATTGCTGTGGTCTCAAATTCATCCACTGTCACATCATATAACGGTGGTTTATCATAACTTTACGAAACTCTAGTGTCAGTTGCAGATTGCGGGACAAAAAAAGACGCTTAATACACACAAGTTCAGAGTAGTGGGATATCTGAGGAGACGACCGTTGTCGACCAAGGAGAATTCTTTACTTTCATGTATAGCTTGACGATGGGTATTATTGTACATGTGTCCTCTAGGAGTGGCTAATTATCAACTAGACATAAGCAATTTTGTCACATGCCTTAGTCATCGAAATTGAAGTCCGCCTTTCCGATGCAACATATTAGTGTGCAGCTTGGCAACTTGAAGTCATCTACTAGATGTCACTACTCATTTGACAGATGTGCTTTGACAGCGGATAAACAGCTGTCTATATATTACAATCAAATCTAGATATTAAAGCAACCATAATCACCCAAAGCAATTAAGAGCAAAGATTAAACAAATGAAAGTTGAGAGAGATCAGTCGGTATCGCTAGTCTCTCGTGCTCGAGAGTTTAACAAGCGGGGTCGACGAGATCGCGCGGAACGGGACTCTGGCCGGCGATGCTCCTGCTGGTAAATAGGAGGTGGGTCCTCTGGAAGTTCCCAAACGAGGCCCGGTCGTCTTATTCTCTGACCAGGGCGGATAGCAGCGGCTTCTGTCCATTCACGAGCAGCAAGTATAGGGTCTTGTTCAGGTGGAATATTGATCGGGATCTGGCTCAAGATTGATGTCGTCGGTGAGCCTAGGACAGTAGACTAGAGCAGGAGCTTTTTGGTGAGTCATATTGTTGAGATGTCTAGAGCACTTACTGCAGCTCCATCTTGTGCTTCCAATGACGCTGTTGACATTGTGCGTATCTTTCTGGTCTTTATGTAATGATAAGCGTTGGCCAATAGAGGATCAATTGTGTGTGGCTGGTAGGGCAGACGTTGAGCACTCTGTCTCACACGATCTCTTTCCCGCTCTGAATCTCTACGAGGTCCTGATATTGGGGTGGTTCGAGATGGAGCTTGATTATGCCGAGAAGAGGTAGAAGGTAACCAGATCTCATACGGTTTAGAGTTCACGGGTTGAGAATTAAACATACCAGTGTTGCTGGCATCTTGGGATATGGGTGTGATGTAATTCTTCTGCGAAAGGGTATATTTCATCGGGGAAGCCTCCATGGACGGTGGCGGAGCTGGTACTTCCTCTCTTGTCGTAGGTGATTGTAGATTGGAAGAATAAGAATAAGAGTTCTGCATTTGGTCTGATAAATGTCCTAGAGAAGGTATCGTAGGTGCAGAAGACGAGGTAACGGATACTGGCAAGGTTTGTATCGATGTCGTATTACACGAATCATTATACGCATGACGGGATTGTAAGACCGCGGCTCCTGGCATGATCTGAGGGTCGGATCGAGTACGGCTATGCGTTGAGATTATAGGCTGGGAGGATTCATCCGCATATTTACGTGCAACATCCTTCTGAGATATTGTCTTTCTGGTCTGCAGATCGGAAATCTGATGGTATACTGAAGCTGGTACATGTGACGGTTTACTTCTCTCGTCAATCCTTGTATCGACGTCATAATTATGTCTGAGTGAATATACCTCTTCTGTATCTGGTTTCGTATCTTGTTTCTCGCGAGCGGAAGGCTGTCGGGGTATGTAAGCGGCCAATCCGGATCGAGACATCTCTCCAGGAAGTGATGGTTGAAAAGTGTGATTGTCGGCGACAGCTATTTTGACACGAAAGCTCGAGGTATGATGGGAAATATTAGGAGAGGACCGCAAATAGTTATTCTCTCTGATTGGTAGATCTGGTTGCTGATTAGGTAGAAAGGAATGGATGTCTCCAGAGGGACTAGAATCTCCTGTCCGTCCATGCCTCGGTGACTGTTCCCCATGGCCCGGTGGACTCTGAGGGCGTGAGGTTGCATCATTGCCGGAGTGTCCATGAACTAAGCCGGGCGAGTTATCTAGATGTCTGCGAACACCAAGGGGATAGGAATGAACAGGGACGTCGCTTGGTTTTGGATGTGATAAAAGCTCAGCTAGCCTGGAATCCTTGATTTGTGCCGAACTTTTTTGACTTCTTGAATCGACTTCTTCATGATGAGTGCTCGTGCGTTGAGCAGAGACAGCGACCGGATCGTGAGGAGGGGTGCGTTGGGAAGAATAGTTGTCTGAATCATATACATTTCGGTTTTTGTCATCAGTCGAGGGAAGTTGTGAGTATGCCGGAGGCTGTGAAGGCTGGAGGCCTGGCTCTGAAACGTATTGAGCCATCACGTCTTCAGTTTCAGTAGATTCTGTCCTTTGGACATAACGTGGATCTGTAGAATTGACAGTGCCACGGCTACCTCTATGAGCTTGTCTCGATCCAAGTGTTTGGTCGTCATCAATATTCCCGTCTCTAAAAGGTGACAATTTGGGCTGATCATCCCTTGGTCGTACCTGAGGCGAACTCTCCTTGTGTGAGTGAGGCTGTGTTGGACGGGTAGGCTCTCGTGCAGGATTTCCTGAATTATCCTTGCGGACAACCGTATCATTATCAAATTGGGCGTTGACAACGCTAAGATAGGCAGCTTGAGGCTGCACTATACTGGGTTGACCTTGTCTTGATGAAGTATCAAGGGCATTCCTTGATTGTGACGGGAATCTACTAGAAACAGAGTACCTGGTGCCAGCAACTGTGTTCGATCGATCCACTTCAGGAACCGCCAAGGACTGAGTAGAGGGAACGACAACCCTCATTTGTGGCGAAGGAACTTCTGATCGAATCGTACTTCTGGGAATGGTGGTTCCAGGCCTCGCTATTTGTCCTCCCAGGTGGGCTATTTCCTCCAGTTGTTCGTGATGTGGGACAAGAATGGGTACTCCACGTGCATCATGTTTCCGCTTCTGAGGCTCAAGCTCCAATATTTCCTGAATTGTACTAGGCTTGTTAGACAGAGGAAGCGTTGCCGGATGTTTCCCATGAATTGTCCTGACAGGCTCAAGCACCGATGTACAGAATGCAACGTTACTCTCTCTCACATCTACCCTCGAGTTCTCCGGTTCGATTTCCTTTGAATTCGGTTTGTGCTTTGATCCCCCTGACCCAGTCAACTGGACATCTATGAAGTGGGAGCTCTCGGCAAGGGGTGATCGAGGAGATGGATTAGTCCCTTGCCGTCCAGTTTCTGTGTCACTGTGATAACGTCGGTGACGAGGGAGAAGGATACCGTAGTTGTCCATTGGTGGGGGAGCGCGTGCCGAGCTGTGATACCGTTTTTGGTGGTTACGTCCGACTCTCAGAGATTCTGATAGTTGTATTCTTCCAGGTTGAGTCTGACCTGGCGAAATGGGCGTACGAATGTCATTTTCCTGACGATCAAACTGATTATTCAGATCTTGGCGATACAACAGAGATGTAATTTCTTGCGAGGGGATCTGATCAGTGTGCGTTAGTTTCGAGTCCTGTTTACTAGGATGTAGAAGGATTTTGTCATTGTGTTCATGTTCAGAAGTCCCATTGCAGATCTTACTGAATGGGTGAGGTGGAGAAGGACAAGATGTATGAGTTGGTTTGGTGTCAATCAAAGGACTCATAAGATCCTGACGGGTCTACACAGCATTATAAGTACAAATATACAAGGTCTGCATGTTAACATACCTCATATTGGGTAGGTTCAACGTTTGATTGTTTTTCTGTAATATCAGGTCCTCGCGACACAGCTGCGGGACTCAGAGGATCTAATGGTAGACTCTGTGATAGCTGTTGAGCGCACTCTTCTTGGCGATTCTCTTGAGAACCACTTTCTTGTCTCGTGGCCTGTATATCTTGTGGAAGCTCCGATTGCATCATATATAGAACACATACCATTATCTGTTCTTGGATTGGGAGATCTGTGGGCGGTGTGGAATTGGTGGCAGGAGTAAGGCTTTGAGAGAATAGAGGACCATATGGACTAGGTCGACTGAGGGAGGAACTTTGGGCGTTCGATCTGACGGAGTCTGTAATAGGAACATAGGAATAATGCTTCTGACTTTGGTCTGATGTCAAATCTTTGCTGGTTGGAGGATTGGATGGGGGACGTTGGACAACAGAAGAAGGGTATTCGAGGAGTTCTTTGGCAGAATATGTCGCAGCTTTCGGATATGGAGACGGTTTAGCTAGCAACTGGGCATGAACTTCAGTTGACTCGGATGACTGGGTATCTTTCGATGAGATGGTATCTTGAGTATTAATCGGAAGGACGTGAGGAACCAGTGGCTGGGTAGTCGCTGAAGGAAATGAAATATCTTGTAGGCGCTCACTGGCAGCAGTGAGGGCAGTAGAGTTGAAAACTGCAAGTTGAACAGCTTGTAACTGGTGTTCTGTGGATTTAGGACCTGACGGGGACGAAGACCAGGCTGATTTGAGAAAATTCATTGCATCTGAGTTTGATTGTTGAGTAGATGGCCGTGCATCTGATGCAGAAGCCCGACTCTTTCGCTGGGCTTCCTCAAGTAAACGACTAACATGACCAGAGCCTTCCAAAGTTGAGGCGCGAACATCATTCAAAGTGACGCGAGTCCTATATGTCGGAACAATCGGCACAATATGCTCTACTAGTTGAGTGGAAACACCGGAGGTAGGGCGATCAAGAGGTTTCATGAAGAGTTGGGTATGTGTAGGAGGTGACGGGCGGATTTCTCGAATAGATGGTAGTTTTGGCCTTAAAGGATCTGCACTGGGCCCGGATAGATCCTTGCTTAACTGACCAACCATGTTCTGCTGAAACTTGAAACGTCAATACAGACAGGACGATCCTTTCGACATGGGAGCCCACCTCAGAGATATACCAGTCCTCTCGAGACGATTGTTGTGGGTCTTCTTGACGAGGTATAGAGATATCCATACCTCCGGTAGGGTTATGTGACTTTGAGTTCCGGTTTGCGATGATGTCTTTGGGTGAACGCCCAGTCTCTCTGTCTGGAAAGATACACCCCTCTGATTTGGATGGTATATCAGCTTGAGCCGCCAAAGGCGGCAGGCGCTGCCTCTCGGATTCTTTTGCTTTGCTTGTTTCTCTTTCAGAGTCGCTAACCTGACGGTTCCCTCTTCTTGAGTGGGTGGAGCGTTTATCGTTTGCTGTGGTGTCTGTCAAGACAGCTTCAGGAGTTTCGCGACGGCTTTCACCACGCCATCGACGTTCTCTATCTTCGCATTCCCTCTCACGTTGTTGTTCCCGTTCGTCTCGTTCATTGTTTTTCTTGTCTTGTCTTCCACGTTCTACCTTGAATAAATCTACTTTCTTTTGGTCAGACTCTCGTTGACGAAGTTCCTTGCGCCAACGCTCCTCCCTACGTCGATCCCTATTCAGACGTTCGCGTTCCTTGCGTTCACGCTCGTCTTGTTCACGTTCCCACATTTCCTGCTGCTGGCGTTCTCTTTCTCGCTGCTCGCCTGCTCGATGTTCCCTCTCTTTTCGCTGTAACTCGAGCTGCTCTCGACGATCTCTCTCAGCTTGTCGTTCCCTTGCCTCCCTTGCCTTCCTTTCTCTTCGTTCTTGCTCCCCTAACTCATTTGCTCGCCGTTCCCTTTCTTGTTGCTCTTTCGTCTCTCTCTGTGTCTGGTCTCGTAGCGACTGTGATTGCTTAGCTTCCATTTCCCATTGCAGTTTCTCTCTCGCTTGTTTCTCTTTCTCCTTATTGCGCTCCTTTCCTCTCTCTATTTCTATCTCTCTCCCTCTCTCCCTCTCTCTGGCCCTCTCCTTCTCCTTCCGCTCATTTCGACCTCTATCTTCGTCCTTCTGCCTCTCCCTTGTCCTATCCCTCTGTTTCTCCTTTTCTTTGCACTCCTCCAAGCGCTCCCTCTCGTTTACCTTCTCCTGTTGTTCCCACTGTTGAACATCTCTAGCCACCCTTCCTCGAACTTCCTCTCGATGACGTTCTCTACGTTCTTCGCCTTTGTTTTCTATCCGCTGACGGTTATCAGTGCTGAGTTCCTGGTCAGGTCCGCCCTCGCGTGATCTTTTATTGCGATCGAGATAATCATATCTTCGAGGTGCCCGAGTTCCGCTACCATCACTTTCGTCAACCTGTCTGAGACGCTCCTTATTTCTGCTTTTATCCGTTATTCCCATCTGTGTATTGGCTGAAATTTGCTGTTGTGATACAGGAGGTGCAGGCGCCTGCCATGATCGGCCCAGCCTCCCAGATTTGGTACGAGGATCAACATTATTCCCATTGCCAGAAAGATCTCTTGCCTCATTGCGTTTCGAGGAAGACCCAGCTTTTTCCTTAGAATCATCCAAAGGCTTCAGGTTGGGAGGGTGACTCTGGGGCAAAGGAAGAGGGGGCAGTATATAACGACTAGTTGAAGAACCAGGGACTGTTGAGAGTTGGGTGGAATAGTCTGTTGTGACGTGACCAAGAACACCAGAGTTGGGAACGGGACGAGGCCTAACGGTCTTGGATGCGCGTTGCTTCGAGGGGTTATGGATCTCATGCTCAGCACTATTGTTAAGCTGTGAACGGTCTTTGTCCATTTGAGAAGAGGGAATGCGCTGCCTGTAAATGACATCTTTGGCCCTAGATTGCGAAGCGCCCGGTTGGCTATCATAGAAACGCTGGAAGAAACTCTTCATACAGAAGCTTCAGATAGATATGGAACAGGAAGAATGAGTCTCGCTGGTGCCAATATAAGTGGGGCGTTGCAACTGAGGGTCATGAAATGACACCTTTGACATGAGGTGAGGGTTGGATTGCAGATGCTTCCATTTTTAGGATGAATCTGACGTGCATCGAAAACTGGGATGAATTGAAACATAACAACCCAGCGCCAATTAATTGAAAACGTGCACTAATATAAACCAAGTAGTTATGTATGCCAACCACTGAATCTACAACGACGGTAATAGTTGCACATAGCATACATCGTTGCTGATAGGATACAGGCATCACAGATGATACACATTACCAGGCCTACTTCAGAACAAAGTCGACTTGTATGTTCTATCAATCGTTTGATCTTACACAATTTTGACTCATTACACGACAGTTGAACAGCGGTCAAGCTGCTGGAGCAACACTCCCTATCGAGACAATTTAAGGATTGTGTGGTATAGAGAATATAATCGAGAGACACTTAGCGAGACGCGACAGGCAATGAGTCGGACAAAAATAATTTGTAGTCGCCCTAGTCATAAAAATTCGCGGTGCCTATATACGAATTCGAGCGGAGATTGCCGTTTACGGAAAATGCCGTCACACTGGCGTAAGGTCGTATCAAGGCCGTTACAAGTCCATATTTCATTGCAAAGATTCTGCCTTCCACTCCAGTAGATCATATCTCTACTCCCCGTCGACTTGTCTAACTAATATTTGTCGGCGTGGTTACGGTCACACAATGGTTCGTCTCTTCGAGCTGCGCATCCCTCTCGTACGTGGGACTGATCATCACTTCTAGAACGACACTATGGAAGTTTTGGACGAGAAGACCAATGGCGCAATAGCTATCGAAGACATTCCACCAGTTACAGATCGTATGTGTTGTTTGTCTCGCCCCCCCCTCATATAAGCCTGAGTATCTGGATGTGCTGCGTCTCAGATGAGGCTTTCGTGGCCAGGCACATGCCCGACCTGGGATACGACCAAAAAGATTTCACAGCTTTTACCTGGCACTTGAAGAACTGGAGGAAACTAGAGAAGAAGCTTACCAGTCCCGAGTTTGAGTGCGGCGGGCACAAATGGTCGGTGCATTACGTTCAATGTATTCCGTACGTATTATCTTATTATGTGATTACAGGCGCATACTATTGTTTCCCTTCGGGAACTCCAATGCCCCCCCTAATGACACAGTATCAGTTTACCTTGATTATGCTGAACCCAAGAAGTCACCGGAAGGCTGGCACGCTTGCGCCCAGTTTGCCCTTGTCATCTCAAATCCCAACGATCCCACTATTTACACCGTCAGCCGTGAGTGCTGTCTGATGGGATTTACCACATTTACTGATATCACCTACAGATGCCCATCATCGTTTCATTGCGGAGGAGTGTGACTGGGGCTTCACACGATTTAGTGAACTACGTAAACTGCTCTCTGTGCTAGAGACACAGTCTCGACCAACGATAGAGGACGAAGCTGCAGATGTCACTGTGTTTGTTCGGGTTTTGGAGGACCCTACAGGCGTCCTGTGGCACAATTTTGTGAAGTGAGCCTCCCGACTGAGCTTACCCTCTCTTGATTGAGGTGATTACAGTTATGACTCAAAGAAAGAGACGGGCTACGTAGGTTTGAAAAATCAGGGCGCTACATGCTACATGAATTCGCTGCTCCAATCATTATATTGTACTCGATATTTCCGCAGGGTGAGTATGTCATTCTGTGGTAGTCACCTTATTGACATGTGCCCAAGGCTGTGTATCAAATACCAACAGAAGAAGATAATCCAACCGAGAGTGTTCCTCTTGCTCTCCAGAGGGTATTTTATCACTTACAGACATCGGATCAGCCAGTCGGTACGTTCATGCTCAGTTCTTCAGTTCATGTCTTAATCCGAGTTCAGGGACCACGGAACTTACAAAGTCGTTTGGGTGGAAATCTCTTGACTCCTTTTTACAACATGACGTTCAGGAGTTCAATAGAGTACTACAGGATAAGCTAGAATCTAAGATGAAGGCGCGTGTTTGGCGCTGACAATGACTAGCATGATGCTGACCTATGTCAGGGTACGAAAGCGGAAGGTGCTATTGCGAAGCTCTTTGTCGGCAAAATGAAGAGCTATATCAAGTGTGTTAACGTTGATTATGAGTCTTCGAGGATAGAAGAATTCAATGGTAGGTCGATGCTTACTGCCCGTTCTGACATCCTAATTACTCGATCAGATATCCAACTTAACGTCAAGGGGATGAAAAATCTACACGATTCTTTCAAAGATTATGTGGCGGTGGAGACGCTAGATGGCGAGAACAAATATCACGCAGAAGGCTATGGGCTTCAAGATGCCAAAAAGGGCATTATATTTCAATCATTTCCCCCAGTGCTTCATCTGCAACTCAAACGATTTGAGTATGATATTCAGCGGGATGCAATGGTTAAGATCAACGATCGTCATGAGTTCCCCTTCGAGATAAACCTTGCCGAGTTTCTTGATTCCTCAACTGATCGATCACAGTCTTGGGTCTACAAGTTGCATGGTGTCCTTGTTCATTCGGGAGATCTCCATGGTGGCCACTATTTTGCTCTCATCAAACCTGACGGAAATTCCAGGTGGTTAAAATTTGATGATGACCGAGTAACGCCCGTAACAGACAAGGAAGTCCTTGAAGAAAACTATGGTGGTGAACCTTTGAGTGGGCTACCCCTTGCTCTTCAGCGCAATCAAGTCCGTGCGATGAAACGTTTCACAAACGCTTACATGTTGGTTTATATCCGTGAATCTGCCCTCAATGAAGTCCTTCCACCCTTCGCCGACGAAGACACTCCAGCTCACCTGAGTGCGTTCACTCTTCATATGGGCTGATTTGAACTTATTTTCCCCAAGAACGCCGCATTGACGAGGAACGTCTTCAACTGGAAGCCAAGAAGAGGGAAAGGGAAGAACAGCATCTATTCCTGACTGCCAAGGTACAAATATCATTCAAGGCCATTGAAATGATCCTGATATTTTCTCCAGGTCATTACTGATGATACTTTTTCCCAACATGAGGGCTTCGATTTAGCTACTTTTGATGAGAAGAACTGGCCTGCCTCGGATCTTCCCAGCTTCCGTGTGTTGAAAACCGAGACATATAGTACATTCAAGAGCCGGGTAGCAGAGCACTTCAACTATCCTGAGGATCATATTCGTCTGTGGGTATTGGTCAATAGACAGAATAAGACTGTCCGTCCCGATAGCCATATCCCCGAAAACCAAGATACTCTCAGTAAGTCGTTCACCCGCCAAAGCTCGAATGTTTTTTGTAGCCGCTTTTTTAGCTGTTGATATGGTTCGCAATACCATGGCGGCACGGCAAAACGACCTCCGCCTTTATCTCGATGTGATTCCCGATCCTGCCAAGGTTGGTTTTTCCAGAGTCAGGAACTGTCTCTACTGGCGCTAACTTTTGGATAGCCCGATCCTGTTCCGCAATTTATTATGATTTTTCTGAAACACTTTGACACTTCTAAGCAAACGCTTTACGGTGTTGGGAAGATGTATGTCTTGAAGAGTGCTAAGGTCGGTGACCTCGTGCCTGTCATCAATGAACGAATGCGCTGGCCGGGAACACCATTAAAACTCTATGAGGTTTGTTACTCTCAACCTTGAATACCGAGCCACATCTTCATTCGTGCAGGAAATTAAACCCGGAATGATTGAGTTAATGAAACCAAAACTCTCTTTTGCTCAAAGTGAGATTCAGGATGGAGATATTATTTGTTTCCAAGTGGACCTACCGGAAAACGAGTAAGTATTAGGCACAGGTTTATTTGGTCATACTTACAATGATCGTAGAATTCATGATATAGAAGCACAAGGCTTTTACTCGAATCCTCTGCCTTACTACGAATTCCTCCAGTACCGCGTTCTGATTCTGTTCAAGCCCAAGTTAGTCGAGGCCGATATCGAGAATCCTGAGTTTAGTCTCATTCTCAGCAAGAAGCATACATATGACATCGCAAGTATTATTCAAATGTTTTATAAATGAAGTCTGACGTTGAGTCCAGATGTCGAACAAAGCAGGAGAACACCTCCGTCATGACCCCATCAAGTTGCGCTTCACAACGACACATGCTGGTAACGGGTCGCCGAAGTCGGTGCTCAGGCGGTCACTAAATCAGAGTATTTCCGAAATCATGGGACCCAATTACATCAATCCTACTACGACAGTCATACTCTACGAAAAACTCGACGTTAGTATAGTCGAACTGGAGACTAAACGTAGTCTCAAAGTCACCTGGACGGGCATTCATAACAAGGAAGAGGGGACATATCCATTCCTCTTGCCGAAAACGAACACCATTACTGATTTGACTGACCATCTATTGAAGCATGTCACTGTGACACCAAACGGTAGTCACAGAATCCGGATATTCGAGATCTCCAAAGATGGTAAGATGCAAAGGGAGTTCACGGGAGGCGAGATGATCGGCAATATTCCTGATCCCGTTGATTTGTTTGCTGAGGCGCGTCACTTGATAGTTTGGTCATGCTAATTTACTGACAGAACAGAACATGTAGGAGGTGCCGAAAGAAGAGCTAGAAGCCGATGACTCTGATAAAATCATCGGGGCTTTCCACTTTTCCAAAGATGTGGCACGGACCCATGGTGTTCCATTTAAATTCGTCGCCAAGGAGGTATGTGACAGACTCTTGAAAATGTTAACGGACGGGACTGATTTATACTCTTTAGGGTGAGAGATTTGCCGACACTAAGAAGCGGTTACAAGCAAGAATTGGGGTGTCAGACAAGGAATTTGCGAAATATCGATTTGCGCTAATTCAAGCATCGACGTTTAAGCAACCTTCTTATATTGAAGATGGTAAGTGTTTGCGAGAGTTCGCATCCATGCTTTCCTCATTGCTGAACCTTTAAGATGATACCATCTATGAGCATCAATTTGCCCCTGAAGATGTACTGGGCTTGGATCACGTCGACAAATCAGGGCGGGCAAGAATTGGAGGCGAGAAAGCGATTGTCATCAGAGGATAGACAAGCAGCCACTCCACACACCGGAACCCCAGTCACTTCATATC
>Ga0157357_1000030_pt1 | contig 59265 bp, 80 predicted proteins | sample AttcapACBM1_FD_111485 | JGI IMG/M metagenome (GOLD analysis project Ga0157357, IMG submission 111485) | Fungus gardens microbial communities from leaf cutter ant in Botucatu, State of Sao Paulo, Brazil - Atta capiguara ACBM1 | ecosystem: Host-associated > Fungi > Mycelium > Unclassified ... | reverse complement strand
GCAATTTCATTTTCCGTTCCCGGCAAACCCTGAATATAAGTCTGGTCCTGTGTGCCTGGTCGGAACTCCCACGCCACCCCACTGAAGTTGCTGGACCCATCCGCATTAATGAGCGGGGTTCCATCGAGAAAAATATTCTGGCCAGTTAGTTCCCCAGCAAATTCGCCTTCGCCTAAGGCGATCAGGATCTTTTCTTTCGCGACGGATTGAAGGTCATCGGGTTGTTCAACAGGCGTTCGTGGGGATGACTGACCACCCTTGTTGCCTGATATCGGTTTCTTTGCCATATCGCGCCCATAAAAAAAGACCGCCTGAGCGGTCTGTTCGGATGACAAAAAGTTATTGCTGGTCTTCGACGTAAATCCCGGCGGAAACAATAGCCCCGCCGATTCGGCGCTTGCCATAAAGTAATGGGACTGGATAACCTTGTGAGGCGGTGTTTGTTGGCTGGCCGAAGGCGTAGGATGGCTGATTATCGGAATCATCCTTGTATGTTAATCCTTGCGCCTGTGGTGAAAGCATTTGAACGACACCCCCCAACGTAACCGCTACACCTGCCTGAAAGACAAAGTTACTTCCGGCGATGGCTGAACCCCACGGGGCAAAGATAGCGATCGCAATGAGTGCAACACCGACGATCGTTTGAAGCAGTCCCGCGCGCTTGCTACCCATAATTACAGGCACAATGCGGATCACATCACCAGAGACCGGTTTTTTCAGGTCATCAAAGCGGATGTTTTTGTTTCCCATAAAAACTGAAAAGGTCAGTCCGCGTTTACGGCTGGAAATCATGTATTTCTCAAATCCGCGAATCGTCGCGGCTAATGCCGGTGCGGCTTCCTGCATTCGTGAAATCATCCGGTGATGAACCTTACCGAATGTTTTTCCCAATACGCCACCCAGCTCGATTCGCGTCATCATTTCTTTCATGGATGATCCCTATTGCTGGTCTTCGATATAGATTCCTGCTGAAATCACCGCCCCACCGATTCGGCGTTGCCCATAAAGCAATGGCACCGGATAACCCTGAGCGGCGGTATTCACAGCGGGTCCAAAGGCATAAGAAGGCGCATTATTGGCATCATCTTTATGCGCCAGACCTGGCGGTTGTGGGGATAACATCTGAATGACGCCACCAATCAGCATCGCGCCGCCGAATTTCGCTATCCCTGCCCCGACCGCTGACGCCGTGCCGCCTGTAAAGTAGCTAATGGCAACACCGACCACCACCAGCACCGCGCCGATGATGGTTTGAAAAAGCCCACTTCGTTTGCTGCCAATGACCACCGGCATGATTTTGATCGTCTCACCAGTGACGGGATAATTCAGCTCTTCAAAGCCCAGATTGGTTTTCCCTCTGAAGACAGAAAATGTCAGGCCGCGCCGTTTACTGGTGATCATGAATGACTCAAACCCTTTAAGGGTTGCGGCAAGAGCGCGACAAGCTTCCTGAGTGCGTGAGATCGAACGATAGTGAACCTTTCCGAACGTTCGACCGAGAACGCCGCCCAGCTCGATTCGTGTCATCACTTCGGTCATATTTCACCCATAAAAAAACCCGCTCAGGGCGGGTTTGCTGTGCTGTTCGACATGAATAGACAGATGAGCGGCGGCTAACCGCCGCTATCAGTCCCTTACCGGTTAAGTTCGTAGCTCAATCCTGCATCGATCTCAATCACTTTCGTTTTGATCCGAAAATCACAGAGTCTGTTCCCTTCCAGCCAGAGAAAGACCAGAAGAGTGAGACAGATAATTGCGGCAATTGCCGCAAGTTTGCTTTGCATTTTTGAGCCTCCAAACATTGCCTTTCGGCGGGTAAGGGGCTAACATCATGGTGTCGAGTCATGAAGTCCGCCCCAGTTGAGTTTAACAATTCGCTGGGGCTTTCTTTTGTCTGCCAATCACCGTGGCTAACGGCAAACAACCGAAAGCACAGCGCCGATATAATACCATTAAAATCAGGCACAAAAAACCAGGACGAAGCGGGTTGCTATATTGTTCATCCTATAATGTAAATAAGCTACTTTGAATAACTTTTCTCTGAGTCTTACTTGTTAAGTTCGCATCTTAATTCTGTGTGAATCTCTACAACTGTCGTTTTGAACCGAAAATCACAAAGTCTGTTCCCTTCCAACAACATAAAAAGGAGAATCGAGATACAGATAATTATGGCAATCTTTACAAATTTGTTTTGCATTTTGAGCCTCCAAACTTTGCCTTCTGGCGGGAATGGGGCTAGCAGTCATTAAAAAAACCCGCAATAGCGGGTTTTACTCTTTTCATGATTTAAGGCTTTGAAATCTGAACCCCATAGCCGTTTTGGTTTTCATAGGGAATCTGACCACCGAGAAGACCCATATTGAGCTTATCGATCGCATACATTTCAGTATGTGTAAGGAAAAAATCAGTGATCTGACTGTTCTCAATGATGCGTGATTCGTGAACCGACTTAGGAATGATGGCGATGTTATGTTGAACATGCCAACGAAGTATCACCTGAGCAACCGTTTTGTTATGGGCTATCGCAATCTCTTTCACCACATCGTTATCGAAAATGTTTCGACCTGTTGATCGGTTGCCATACACATCGACCGCCCCCAATGGCGACCACGCTTGCGTAACAATCCCGTGTTTTGCATGATAATCACGAAGGTCTTTGTGCTGGTAGTATGGATGAAGTTCAACCTGATTCACCGCTGGAACCACGGAACCACGGAACCCACTTCAATGAGACGTTCGATCATTTCTGGTTCAAAGTTACTGACACCAATAGATCCGATGCGACCCTGATTATATAACCCGATCAGCGCATTCCAGGCATCTAACGTCGCTTCCCAGTGCATCGGCATGGGCCAATGAAGAAGATAAAGATCGACGTAATCCAGACCCAACTTTTTCAGTGATGTGCCATAAGCTTCAAACGCTTCATCAAAACCAAAATCAGTCAGCCAAAGCTTTGTGGTTACAAACAATTCTTCGCGCTTGATACCCGATTCTTTGATTGCCTGTCCCACTTCACGTTCATTTTCATAGATCGCGGCGGTATCAATCAGCCGATAACCCTGTTTAATGGCGGCCTTCACTGCCGCCACGGTTTCATTTCGCGGAGACTGGAAAACACCCAGGCCAAAAATTGGCATCTGTTTTCCGTTATTCAGTGTGAGTTTGTGATCAATCGTGTTCATCTAAGATACCTTTAATGAGTTTCGTCAGTAAGTTCGAACCTTACCCATTCAGAATATATCGGTCCCATGAAGAGTGATGAACAATCCAGGCGAAAGCCATAAATATAACGTCTTGAAATTAATATTTATTTTAATAAAGAAAAACCCGCTTTCGCGGGTTCTGTTAGTGAATGTCATTTAATTCAGGTTTTGTCGCAGCGACCGCATATTTCAACTGAGGGAGGACATATTTGATATTAACGATAATGTGTTTCCGTGGGTGATTTGGTGGATAGCGCCAGCTTTGAATGTCATGAATGGCTGTCAGTGAAAAAAATCCCGTCGGTTGTTCGCTTAGCATGTGAACATCTGATGTGGACCCGTCATTGTCGATGTTAAACATGATCGTGGTCTCTCCACCTACATGAACATTCCACGCATGGGAGGGATAATGCAGGGTTCCGGGTTTAGCGTGTCCGGCACATCCGACCAGGCCCAACGCACAAAGCAAATAAAACGGTTTCATCATTATCTTTTCCTTTTTTAAAAAGAAAAAGCATAAAGACGTTTCAGACCTTCGGATCACAAAGTGTGTGATACCGAACGATTTTCATTGTGCGTTCCCGCCAATAACCGCCATAAGGTGTTCTGTTGCTGGGTCTGGCGTATAAGTGATGAAGCAACATATTCCCTTCCAGTAATACCCCAGCATGATTCCACTTTTTACTTTGGATTTGCATGATAACCAGATCACCGGGTTGCGGCTTGCCTGTGAATTCTCTGAAACCGCAATCAAACCAGTTATCACGATAAAGGTCGTCAGAATACCCCTCTTCCCACCACGGATAATTCACGCGGTAATCGGTCAGCTCGATGTTATAGTTTTGCCGGAAGAAGCTCATGACTAAACCCCAGCAATCCCAGAACCCAAGCACAAACGGACGTTCAATTAAAGGCAGTTCCCCGCGCGGATAAATCTCTTTCAGATCCCCCTCCGGCACACTGACGATGATCCACGGCACACCGCTATCATCACACATAGCCCGATCAAGATTGCTGGGTTGCGTCGTGGCATCAGGATGACTATGAACAATTCTTGTAATCACACCGCGTGATTCTGCTTCGGCGTAATCTTTCGGATCCAGGATAAACTGATCGTCAGGGGTTTGTGAAAGATTTCGACATGGAAAGTAATGTTCATTTTCGTCAGTAAAGATGATAACGCCACAGGATTCAGCGGGATAGGTTGCCTTTGCATGATCAAAAATGTCGGAAACAATCTCGTCTTTCATGGTGAGACCAATAAAAAACCCGCTTTCGCGGGTTTGAATTTAAATTGACGCTTCGGTTATAAAATTCACAACAAGATCATTAAACCGTTCAGGCTCTTCAATGAACGGCATATGCCCGCTGTTTTCAAACAATACAAATTTAGCATATGGGATCTGTTCAGCAATGAATCGCGAGGCAAGCGGAGTGCATACCCAGTCGAACACACCTGCAATCACCAATGTCGGTACAATGATATTTTTAATCCGTTCGCTGATGTCGTAGTTAGGAAGAATATGCGCGACAAAATGATCCATCACACGCGTTGTGGGTGTGGTATAACGCATCGCCGGGACAAACATATCTTCATGACCTGGTGCAAGATAATATGGACCGACCTTCAGAAGAAATTCCTGGTGTGCGGCAATTCTCTTTTTGTCCATCATTTCATCAAGCGATTCAGGTTTAAATAACTTATTTGCAATCTCGACAACCTCTGTGGGTGCGCGGTCTTGTAAAGTTCGAACCCCGGCCTCCCTGCGTTCTTCTTGAGAGAATTTACGACCTGCGCTTGTATCACACAGGACCAGACCGAGAACCACTTCAGGATGACGAAGTGCCACAAGCTGAGCCACAAACCCACCCGCTGAATGACCCAGGAAAAACGCTTTCTTTATGCCAAGATAATCACATAATGCTTTGGCATCATCTGCGCACTGCTCAAGCGTGATGGTGTCATTCGATACCGATTCAGAGCGACCCTGACCGCGCATGTCCCAGTAAATCAGATTAAATTCGATGGACATCAGATCCATCGAAGTTCGAAGATAGCCGTGATCGAAACCCAGACCTCCGTGGATCATCACAACAATTGGCTTCTCATTCAGATGGCAGGTCAGTGAATTGAGCTGTTCACCTACCACATCGAAGAAAATCTGAGTGCCGTTAATTTGAGCAAACATTAAACACCTTTTTTGTTCTGGTCATCGATAAAGTCACGCACGGTGTCAAAAAAGGCAATTGGCTTCTCAGCGAAAGTCAGATGCGCGGATTCTGAGAATTCACGATAAACAGAACCCTGAATTTTGCTGTGGATGAATCTCGCACCACTAGGGGGTGCCACCCAGTCCTGAGAACCCGCAATTATTAACGTAGGCACGCTGATATTTTCAATGTCATTTCGAAGATCATATGACGGATAAATTTCAGTGACAAAATGATCAAGCATTGCGACATTCATTCCAGTATAAGAAAATACGCGATCATATAAAGCCATATATTGCGGCGCGAAGAAATAGGGTCCAACATTCAACAACATGTCATCAACAAGCGTTTTCGTCAGAGTTTCTTCAGAAATCACACCAGGCGCATAAACACGAAGGAAAAGGTTCACGATTTCTTCCGGTGCGCGCTCAGACAACTGAGGATTCGGCGCGACCTGATCATGAAGTTTGATATAAGCGGGAGCGGTATTGACCAGAATTAGACCTTTCAGGCGTTCACGGTGACGAAGCGCGAAATGTTGCGCCACAAAACCACCCGCACAATGACCTAAAACATAGACTTTGGTCAGACCCAGATAATCGAGCAGCGCCGCCACATCATCCGCCATCGATTCAAACGAAATATCTCTCACCGATGGTACTGACGACCGACCACAACCCGGAAGATCGAGATATAACACCTGACCTAAGAGGCTGAGTGGGTCCATACTCACACGAAGATAACCGTGATCGAACCCTAATGCGCAATGCAGGACAACAAAAGTCGGTTTCGGTTTCAGCTCAGAGGTGAGAGAATTCAGCCCTTCCCCAATGACATCAAAAAAAATCGTTTTACCGTTAACATTTGCAAACATAGAAACCTCTCATTATTAAAAGTAAACAGAGGTATTTTCATATCCCTATGAACAAGAACGACAACACCACATCATGAATGGTCAGTGACAAACTGAATCACTAAATCTTTAAACCGCTGATGTTCTTCGATAAACAAAAAGTGACCAGAACCATCAAATTCAACGTACTGGCAATTTGATAATTTTTTGGACAGCATGAACGAACCCACGGTGGGAGTAGCCCAGTCATGAATCCCCGCCAGCACCAGACACGGACAGGTAATCTGATCGACTTTCCCCAGTGAGTTATAAAACGGCGTGATACTGCGAAAGCGATTCACCAGATCCATTTTATGTATCACGAACTTAAAGATGCCAGGATATAAATCCATTTTGGACGGGGCCATGTAATACGGACCAATCTGATTAAAATAGGTCTGATAATCCTCTTCGGTGATATCAAAGGCGTAATAAAAGAAATGATGCGCGATATCCAGTGCGTCACCCTGAACACGGTCTTTCAGGAACGGTGTCGGATAACCTTCTTCGTCTTTGCCAGGAAGCACTGACATCCCCATTGAGCTTGAAACCAGAATCAGCCCTAACACTTTCGAGGGATAACGCATGGCGACTTTCTGGGCGACAAAACTCCCTGAGGCATGACCAAAGATAAAAGCCGAATCAATACCCAGAACAGCCATCAGTTCTGAAACATCATCGGCCATCTTTTCAAAGGTGATGGACGATGCCGTCGTTGGAAAAGATCGACCCTGCCCACGCATATCGATGTAAAGAAGCTGATAATCTTCAGCAAGATCATCAAGCCCTTGCCGAAGATAAGCATGGTCAAAACCATACCCACCATTAAGCAATACCATCACGGGTTTATCTTTTAATGGAAAATTCGTGGCATCAAGTCCCGCGCCGACAACATCAAAAAATAAGGTGGTCTCTGTAAGTTTGGCAAACATAACTACCTCAGTGATTGACTAAAGTGAATAATAAAGAATGAAAGGTAATAAACTGCGCAATCTGAGCGATTATGTTCGTAAAAGCGACGTTCCTGGGAAGCCGCCGAAAGACAAGGGGTTATCTTGACCAAAACGCAATTTACAGCCCGTTATAGAACCAGAGCACACATCCTGACTGGGATCGTCCACTGGGTTGTTAAATTTGTCGAAATAATTGGTTCCAGCATAATCACATCCATCGCCGGATCGGTATTTACCGCGCATACACCATGTGCAAACGGCATGAAGCTGACGGGTAGGGATTTGCAGTCCCTGTAGATCCATCGGACTTGAAAGGGCAAATTCAACCTGAACTTTTGTTTCGCTGGTTTTGCTGTCGATATAAAACACACGAAGTTTTTCTTGTGTCGGATCGGCGTTCAGATTTCCATCAGGAAAATTCGCTTCATCAAGATACGTTGCAAGCGTGTCATGAATGGAGACCTTCGCCTGAAGCATGTCCTGGAATTGTAAACAGAGTGCGGTTATCGAGCCGTTGAGGTTTGCCACCGTTAATCGTGGATTGGGTGCGCTGCCGGTTGTTGAGATTTCCAGCCCTTCAATTTTACAGGGCCATGCGGAATATTCTTCCCCTTGCCAGAAAATCGACTTTGCCTGGAGCTGGTTTTCATCACCGTTTGCCGCCAGAATTTCCGATTCAGTATGGGGTATGTTATGGGAATGGAACCGCAACACCTCATCGACACCAAACGCGGATCCGTCCACTTCATAAAGCCGGATTTCACTTCCGGGTTCAAGCTTCTGATAATCACTGGTTAAACTCATGGTGCAAACGCCTGTGTAAAGGTGGCGGTCATTTCGAAAAGACCCGCACCGATGGCGGTCGGGTTATAGGAGGAGCATCGGTATAAGCCCAAAGGTTCAGCGGGAGGTTCCCAGGCAAACGCTTTAAAGCCCTGATGATCGTCAAGAAAGGTTTTAATTTCTTCAATAAAGTCTTCTGTTCCAGTGAACGTCAGGTTCCAGTTCTGACTTCGGTTATTGATGCCGTTTCCGGCAACCTGTGTATAACCATCACCAAACTGAACAGAGCGAACATTGAAAGTCATATCGCCCGATGCGTTTATTCGCGCGCACCAGGTAAACGTGTCTATGGCCATCACTCACCCTTTTATCGGCGTCCGCGAACCACCCGGCCAATATCGCCATCATCGCGAAGGTCACGAGCAAGATTGCGTTTATACCGTTCATCGACAAAGCGACCGATCTCATTGCCGAACTGACGCCAGTCCGCGCTGTTGGTAGTGGTCTGGGATCCACTGTCAGAAATCGTGATGTTGACCTGAACGCCGCCAGTTGAATTCATCGCACCAGAATTCAGCCCACTGGCTTTCACACCCAATGACCCATCAGCGGCGCGTTGAAGGGGGATAATGGCTTCAGGCCCGTCTTCACCCATCAATCCTGCCCCACTGGCGAATCGAAACATCGTGGGCGAACTGACTATGGAATTACTGAAGGCACTTAAGCCGCTGGCATAAATTCCGCCTTTTGCGTTTGCGGTCGTGCCGCCACCGAACAGGCTGGAAATGCCGGACCCGATCGAACCCAGCAATCCCCCTGCACCGCTGAACAGGTTCGAAGCTGCCGCCTGAACGGCGACTTTCTCGATCATTTGCAGAACCGACACGCTCCACTGACGCCAGCTCACCGTGTTTCCTTCTAATGCCGAATTCACGTTATCCAGCGCCGAACTCATGGCCGAACTGACATCACTTTCCACGGTTGAGGATATGTCACTGGTTTGATCTACCCAGTTCTGAAAGCCTGTGGTCGCACCGTTCAGCCAGTCACCCTGAAGGGAATCGAGCTTTTTATAGTAATCCTGCTGATCGCTGATGCGGGTCTGAAGGGCTTTCTGAAGAGCGTTCGTTTCGCGGGTGTAAACATCCGCGTCGATATCGCCACGCGTCCGTTGGTTGTCCAGATCCTGCTGTTGCTGAAGATAGTCCTGGCGGATAGAAATGATATCCTGAAGACGTTGTTTTTCCTGATCACCCAAACCAAAACCTGATGTGTTCACGTTATTCGACGCGCGCGCGTTCTGATTCTGGTTTTGAAGGTTGGTGATGTACTGCTGAACTGTCAGATTATCCTGATTGGCTTTCTTTACTGCGTTCAGCCGATCGACTTCGGTCGCCAGATCACGCAAGCGGGTTTTCTGGGCCTCATTCAGGTTTTTCAGATTGCCACTTTGAAGATTAAAATTCAGTTTCTGAAGTTCTGTGACCTGCTGGCCGCGCTGCGCACTGGTGTTAATTGTGGCAATCATGCGCTGATATTGCAGCGTTGCCGAACTGTACGCACTGGCGAGTTGTTTAGCGGCCTGATTCGCCTGATTAGTCTGACCCTGATCGAGTTTAAAATTTGACGGGGCAACCGTTGCGGACTGCGTCGGTAAACTGATGTTACTTAGTTTTAGACTGTTTGCGCCGGATTGCTGCTGTGCATTATAGGCGGCATATCCACCGGCACGGAACCGATCCCCCACCTGCGTCAGTAACGAGGTGAACTGAGCGGCACGGGAGGCGATGATCCCAAAATCCGCGACCAGATTTGCCACACCTCCCACCAGCTTCACCAGGCCCTGAAGCACGACAGGATCAGTGAATACCTGCCGAATCTGATCAAGACCGCGCTGGAGTGGGGATAAATCGACCTGGGCAAGGCCGGTGGCAATCTGGGTTTTCAATCCTTCAACCTGCGCATCCAGATCGCGGAAGAAGTTCGACACCCGAACCAGTCCCTGAATCTGATCTTCATCAGGAGCCAGACCGTAATCTTTCGCGTCTTCCTTGAATTTGTTCAGCTGCTTGTCATTATCCTGCAATAACGGAAGGAGGCGCGAACCGTCATTGACCAGACTTTCAAGGATATTGGTTTTGCCAGCGGTGGAGAGGTTCGACTGATCAAGGGCATTGCCGATTTCGGTCAGGATTTTATCGGGTGACAGTTTCTGAAGTTTGGCGGCGGATAAACCGAGCGTGTCCAGCGCCTGCGCGGCATCACCCGACTGATTGATAACAGCATCACCGATTTTATCGTTGATGTCCTTGAAAATATCCGAAATTTGATCGCCTGCGATGCCTGCCTGTTTCGCGGCATATTGCCACTGAAGAAGGTTCTGGGTGGAAATGCCCAGAGATTTCGCCCAGCGATCCGTTTCTGCAACCTGATCAGCGGTGTTCTTGACCAGAGATAACGTGGCGGACCCGATCCCGGCGGCGGCACTGCCAGCGGCAACCGCCACACCGGCAAGCGCGGCCCCGACTTCGAGCGCGGCGGCTTTGGTGTTCCGACGCCAGCGGTCAGCGGCGCGTTCGGATTGATTCATGCCACTGATAAAACCGCCGACTTTAGCGATCAGGTCAATTGTGAGTGTTCCGAGGGATCGCGCTGCCATAGTTGCCCCATAAAAAAACCCGCCGAAGCGGGTTAGTTTTTACCGGTAGGACCGTAAACACATTTTTAACTCTCGTATGTATTCATCCCACATATATTCCGGCATAGCCGAATAAAGTTCGGAAATCTCATTATAATTATCATCAAACAGTTCCTGAGCAGATTTGTTCGGGGATTTATGAATAAACGACAGTGCCTGAATTAAAATGGCCTCATAATTTAATCGCGGCTGGTTTTTCGGCCATTCAATGATATAACCCCGACCTTCCCTCAGGATTCTGGCGCGTTCAATATGATCATACTTTTGGTAAGATCGGTGATTGACAAGGTATGCACCCCAAAACGCGATCACGAATCCCAGTATAATAATAAAATCAGAGCCGTGAACTTTATGAAATAAGTGATTGTGAACAAGAATGTGATGAAGCGAAAGCAATGTGACAAAACAACCAATTAAAAATAAGATGTAACCTTTAAAAGCATATCGTTTCATTTTGGCCTCTTTATTATAAACATGATGCCAAATCATTTTATGAAAGTGTCATTTAAAGGCTTAACAAAGGAAGCGATATCTGTTGCATCAATGCCAGGTATTCATGGCATCTTCCAGCGAAATCGGCCCTTCCTCTTCGTCCGGCTTTTCATCGGTGAAATGTTGCGTGAAATCGGTGGGCTTATAGGTTGGGGTTTTGGGATCCCGGTTTGTGTTGGCGATAACGCTTGAAACCACGCCGCTTGCCCATTCAGTCCTGAGACCGGCATTCAGTGAGCCGTATTTATTGCGATAAATGGCCCAGAGTTTGAATTCGGGCAGTGAAAGCGATTCTTTGGCCTCAGCAATGGTCCGACCACCTATCCCGTTCAGCACTAGCTCACACCAGAATTCGTCTTCTTCTGTGAGCTGGTAGCCTTCCCCAGATCGTTGACCTCCTGAATCGCTAACAGCAAGGCGATGGTCAGCTGTCCATCGAGCGGACCGCGATCGGGATCCGCCTCGCCTGTGATATCTGGCACGGTAAAGACGGGTTTCCCTGCTTCATCACAAATTGATGCCGCGATGCGACCGGCAATACCATCAATCTTACCGCCGATGGCCATAATATCGGATGTGGCGGTTTGATAACCCATCGGGCGGATAAACACAGTCGCCTTAAAGGAGTCTTCCCCCTGCTGCCATTCAATTTCACGTTCCACGGGTCGCCCTGTGAATGCGCCCATGCTTTTAAGATTTTCCAGTGTCAGCTTCATTTGGCACCAATAAAAAATCCCGCCTAAGCGGGATTCTGTGTTGATCAGTTTGTTAAGATGAATATGTTGTTCGGGTTTCATCATGCAACCGGAATCGGAATTGCTGTGAACCATTCTGGAAATAATCGACTTCGATAATCGCCGTCTTATGTTTTGACATTTCGCGTAAGAACCGCTGACCGTCGATCATATATAACACGTTGTTCGGGTAAGCGTTTGGCATCGTCAGATGAAAACGCTCGACCTTGCCACCATCAAAACTCACAGCGGCATAACAGCCATCATAACCACACTGAAACTGTCCGTTATTGGTGGTCAGAAAAACATCTTTCACTTTTGGATGACCTGAGGTCATTTTGTGTTTCAATGGAACACTGACGGTGCGGATCGTAAGCCAGGTGTCATTATCGTAGGGAAAGGCGAAACGATGTTTTGTGCGTGATGGATTGCTGGCGTATTCTTCCGTGATATGGCGAAGATCGTCATCCTGATAGTGATAAAACCAGTTCTGAGTGTGATCGACACGTTTTGCAACGGTTTTGACCGGAAGCGCTGCCGCGACCGTTGTTGACGCCTGAGCGGTGGAAATCACCGAATTTTCATGAATCCCTTTCGGTTTTGTCGGATTCGCCTCAACATACCACTGAAAACCGATCACCGCTGCCGCCACAACCAAACCACCCTTCCAACGTAAACCTTTCATTGTTCATCCCCTTAAAATCAATTAAGAGGATGATACAATGTATATCCAGAAGTGTGTAACCGTTTGTGCCTAAGAACCTGCATCCGCGACTTTAGGAACCCAAATCCCCGCACCTGAACGCTGAATGGTCCCGGTTGACTGAACCACCGTGTTTGCCTGGAAATCAAAGGGGAAATCGGACACATACCCTTTGAATACATACCAGGTTCGGTCTGAGGGTAAAAGCAGCCCATCAACCGCATCATCGGATCCGGTATCGTCGATCGTGGGTTCGGTGTCGCCATCACTCCAGCCAATCGCAAACACTAGATCGGACTGGTCAGCGGTTTCGGCCAGATTACTCAACATGAGGTGGCTGGCATTATTTGGATCGGCATTCAGCGTTAGCGATGCCTGAGCCGGGGTCCGAAGCCCTTTCTTATAGGTTCGGGTGCTTTTCTCGCTTAAACAGGTATATTCAATCTGATCGGCGGGTGAAGATCCGGGGTTGAAAGCGGTAATACATTCGATTTCGCCCACGGTTGAACTGTTATAAACCCAGAGTTGCGTTCCTTGAGTTAAAACGGACATAGTTTCTCCAGACGAAAAAAACCGCCTTGCGGCGGCGGGTTTCAGACAGGTTATCGAAGAACCATCCAGTCGACATCGAAGGAATAGCGATAACTTTTTGTATCATCATCCTGAACCTGAACACCCCACCGCGTGATGTAGCTGTGGGGTTCTATGGCATCCCGGATCGCTTGCGCGATATTGCGCGCCTCATTCGGCGCTTTCGAAAAAATATCAACCTGAATAGACCAGGTGTCCACGTCCGGCAAGGTTCCCAGAAACATCTGAGGGCTTCCGGCGTAGTTCTGAAATGTCCCATAGGGATAAGTGGGCTTTTCAGGTTTATTGGCAAAATCATAAAAGCGAAGAATGGTCGGACCCAGTAATTTCATCACATCCGGGCTTTGTGCCAACACCGCGAAAATCGGGGCCGTCATCATGTGGGTTGACTCCTTTTCCGTGCGCGTTTAATCGCCCGATCAAGGGATTTTTCATATTCACTGGTAAAGGTGTGAAGTACATCGTTCATGCTGGCGTCCATTGCGGGTCGCATAATCGGCCTTGCGGCCATCTTTTCTGTCCCGAATTCAAGTAAACGCCAGTGCGGTGTAGGGGCATTCTCACCGAGATCGGGGTGGTCCTGAAGAACCGCCCCGTGAAGAACCCCAATGCGAAACGCAATATCTCCGGTTTGCCTGAAGAGGCGACCGTTCCAGCGAAGCGCAATGTTATCTTCAATGCTGCGTCGGGTGTGCGGGTCATCATAACGCATGGCGTTAACCTTCGCGCGATTCACGATGATATTTCCGGCTTTACGAAGAGCGGCACGCCCACCACGGCGGCGAACATCATCTTTCACTTCAAAAAGCTTTCCCAGCAATGCATCCACACCAATAATGGAAAAGTCCACGCCGTCAGCCATCATTCAGCCCCTCTGAACACGGTAAGGTCATGTAATCCAGTCCTGACCAGAGATCGGGAAGGATAGCTTCGATGTTGTAGATTTTCCCACGAAATGAAATGCGCCAGTCACTATCCACATCATCACGGTAACGAAGGGTAATTCTGGCGCGAACCTCTGACTGAACCGCATTCGCGGCGATAAATTCACGGCCTGATAACGGGGCAACCTCTGCCCACACAGACGCCTGGGTTGTCCAGACCTCTGTGATATCGCCTGTAATAGGATCCTGAATAAGGGTATGGGATTGTAATTCGATCCAGTGTTTCAGAATTCCAGCCCGCATTGGCTCATCCTCTGGGTCTGCCGTTCAGATAGGTCTGAACGGGGGTGTCCAGCTCATCCTGAATAAAGGTTTCATAGATGATCGACACCAGACTTTCGTTAGATTCAGCCAGGCGGTTCAGTGCGGCTGTCTGGGCGCTGATCGCCGCGATCAGCCTTTCTTCCAAAGGTTCGTTCATAGGCTAACCGGGCCATTTTCTTTAACCAGGCGCGGCGCGCCGCGCATCCAGAACAAGCCATGACCCCTCCTTAAATAATGGTGGGTTTGCGTAAGGAATAAATCAGGCTGGTCACGGTGAAGGGGAGATAACCCTGATGATAAGTATTTTCCTCTTCCCCATTCCTGACGCGGTCGAGTATGCCCACAAGCAAAAGTGTGGCCATCTTCACCCGATCGAGTTCATTAGTCCCTTCTATCACGTCACCGTCATCGTTCACGATCACATCCCGCGAACTCTGGATGTAATCGAGAACTGACGCGCTGGCGGAATAGATTTTTTGCTGAAGTTCATCATCACCCGCGTCGGTATCAATGCGAAGATGCGCTTTTGCCTCTTCCAGCGTCACGAATGCGATCATTCCCGATTCCTTCCATCACGGCCCCGCTTCACTGCGAGTTTCCATCCAGCTGACCCAGCTTCATTGGGTCGGTCGGACGTTTCCTCGAAGCAGTGCCACACCGAACCCGCAAACGTCACACAGTCGCCTGGGTAGTATTTGCGGCCTGGCTGGTAGACATCCCGGTAAATCATCACCGGCACTTCGAACGAACGGGCTTCGGTTTCGCCGTTGGACTTACTGAGCGTCACGGTAAAATGACGATCATCTTTCACCGACACATCGATGTCATTCAGTCCGTTCACGACGCATTCGAACCCGCTCAGTCCGGCGGTTTTCTGATAGGCGCGCCATAACCCGCCGTTGTGAATCGCATAAGTTCCGCGAGGATAGCTTTTATTTACATCGATTTCGGGCAACACTTCTATCTGTAGACCGTCTTTCCCGTCTTCGCCTTTGCCAGGTTCTGGCAAGGGGATCACTGAAACCGCTTTTGTGACCGCCTCAGAAATCATTTTTTCAAAGTCAGGCAAAGCAACAGGTTCTGGATCCGGGAACTGAATTCCCGCGACAGCCCCCGCCACCAGCGCGGCAATATCCGGCAACGGTTCAGGTTCTTTCGGTTCGGGAATGTCAATCTGGGCGATTGCATTTTTCACCATTTGTTCGATATCAGGTAATGGTTCAGGTTCGGGCATCGGATATTCCCGCACGGCGCGTTCAAGCATCAGGGCGATATCCGGTAGCGGTTCGGGTTCTTTGGGTTCGGGGATCTCGATATTCGCCACCGCATCCTTCACCATCTTTTCAATGTCCGGCAACGGTTCCGGTTGTGGGATCACTATGGTCTTAACAGCTTCAGAGACCACATCCAGAATTATCGGGTAAACATCGGGAAGTGGTTCAGGTTCCGGGATCGGAATCTCACCCATCGCTTTCTGAATCAGCGCTGCAAAGTCAGGAAGCGGTTCAGGTTTTGGAACTTCAATCTGACTCATAGCTTTCTGAACCGCCTCTGACACCAGCTGGTTCACGTCTGGTAAAGGTTCAGGTTCGGGAATGTGGATGTCAGAAATCGCTTTCTGAATCATCCCTTCAACATCCGGTAAAGGTTCCGGGTCTGGCATGGATCGGATCGCCTCGTCTACTATCTCCTTCAGGTCAGGTTCGGGAATTGTGATTTTCGCGACCGCGCTGTTAACCATTTCACGGATATCGGGTAAAGGTTCCGGTTTGGGAAACGAAATATTCGAAACAGCCGTTTTAATGATGGCCGCAAAATCCGGTAACGGTTGAGGTTTCGGAAACTCAAGTTTACTGAAAGCGTCTTTCACAATGCCATACACATCAGGCATCGGTTCCGGCTGGGGTAATTCAATTTGTGAAACCGCCTCTTCGACCATTTTCGCGATATCCGGTAATGGCTTTGGTTCGGGGATCGGAATGCGTAACACCGCCTCTTCCACCATCGCCTTAATGTCCGGGAGGGGTTCAGGCTCAGGCATTACCAGATTCGCCACCACTTCATTCATGATGGCGTCGATATCAGGCGGAATGACCGGTTCAGGCTGGGGGATCTCAATCTGGCTCACCGCCTCTTCGACCATTTTCCTGATATCCTCGACACCCGGATCCGTTTCTTTTGCTTTCATAACGGCATTCACCACCATTTCGCCAATATCGGGAAGTGGTTCGGGGTGTGGGATCGGAATCTGACTGATGGCTTCTTTCACGATTGCCGCAATATCCGGTAATGCTGGCGCTTCAGGAATTTCAATCTGGGCATAAACCATCGAGGCAATCGCTGATTCATCGACCGATGACTTTTCCAGATCGGTTAATCGGTCCTTGAGGGTTTCGATCTCGAACTGGTCCTGAATGCACTTTTCAAAGAAACGTTTCTGTTTGTCATCCGCTTCGCGCAACGTTTCCAACTCCGCATCAAACAGATTTTCTTTTTCAGACAACTGGTCTTCAAATTCTTTGCGAATCAATTCGCGCGCGTCATTCACCTTTTGGTCAATGGACTGTCTGATCAATTCTGCAAAGCCTGCTTCGCGTTCACTAATCATATCTATTCCAAGATTAGGATGAGGGACATTCAGAAGAAATTCATAGAATCGCGCATCATCCTGTGAAGGGGGCTGATTGGGATCGTTAGCCGCTTCAGGTTGCGTGTCGTCATCGTCAGACGGTGTGGGAGTGGGATTGCTGGTTGAAAACGGATCGTCCTGGGCATCACGTTTGGCCAGCGCTTCCAGTGAATAGTTCTGTTGCTGAAGGTATGGCGTGTCGCCGCCTTCAACGGGTTGCATGTTCTCTTTAATACGCGCTTCATTAGGCGCGAGGAATCCGGCCCCGATGCCATCGCCATAGGATTTATAACGCGCGGCGGTGTCCATGCGTAACAGCCGACTGTGGTCGAATTCTGCGCATGTCTGGTTATCCAGATCGAAACTGTCCGCAATCAGTCCTTCAATCGCGGTCATGTGAACCTGAAGGCACTGTGAATAATACGCCTGTTCCAGCGCTTCAATATTGTTATAAGACGGTGTCTGACCGGTGTCGATTTTATAGAGCGGGACACGGAACGTGGACGCCACCAGCTGATTCGACATATTGAGCTGTTCGACCAGCTGGGAATCTGTTGCTGTCTGTGACACGGCGACGAAGGATGCGCCGTCAGCAAGTAACGCGGTTTTCCCGGCATTCTCGCCTGTATAACCCGTGTTCCAGTTATCGCGGATTTCAGCGGCTTTTACGGCATCGACCGATCCGGGAACTGTGATAATCCCGCCAGGCTTGCCACCGTTTTTGAATGTGTGGGCAGAATTGCGAAGCATGGCTTCACCGCCCACCGCCGCCAGCCCTGACGCATACACCGGGGATAATCCACACAGAGGATGAAAGAAGGTGTTAAACCGGTCGTGGATCAGTTCGCGCGCCGGAACATACAGCCCACCCGGCAAACCGTTAAGTTCATCGGTCAGAATAGAATAGAAAATTTCCCCATCATCGCTGATGTAAGGAATAACCCGACGCGGATCCAGAACGCGCAACTGGCGGACGCGGTCCGCTTCATCACGAAGCTTCAGGATATAGGCGTTACCGTGAGCAAGTTTTGAAATCATCCACAGTTCAAAGAACTGCATCGGGGTTTGATAGAAATTCGGTTTTACAAGCAGGGGAGATAACACTGGGTTATTCACTTTAACCCAGACCCCATTACTCTGACGGCGCTTAACGGCTATTGGCATTTTTGCGATGTCAGATGAAATGAGTGAAATACAGCTAAAAATGGCTGGATAGGCCAGGACGCTATCTAAGCGAACCTCGATGTTCCGTTGCCATGCTCCGGCGAACGGTTCCAGAACCCGACTCCATGCCCCAGAGTTAATTGAATGGAGCTGCTTTTCTTGTTGTTTGGGTTTTCGCCGTAGGAAGTTGAACATCGAAAAACCTCTGAAAGACTAAGCTGTCTTTTTTTTCCGCCGCTTCACCTGCTTTTCCACATGCGGAATAATTTCAACAAACCCGGCCATCTGTAAGATCAGGGCATGATCGCCACGGATGAATTTCTTTTCACCTGCGAAGCTGTCGTGTGTGTTTTTGATATACCGGACCTGAATCATAAAATTAAGGCGGGGATTGCCCCCGCCCTTTCTCCTTAGCTACCCGCTGTCACGCTATAATCAACGCCGGTCACAACAGACACCGCCGCATCGCGACGACGCGCCCAGTTGATCCACCGCTCAGCACGGACCGCTACACTGTTTGTCTGGAACATGCTCACCAGCTCAATCGGCGTTGGGGTGATGGAATCGTGGGTTGGCGTTGTCTGCATTTCAAGTGACGCTTCAGTTGAAATGTCGATCGCAACACCACCATCATCAGCCAGATAGATGTTTGGCGCATCCACAAGAATCAGCGAATCATCGATATACTGAGACACCAGCACGGGCAGACCGTTAAAAGTGCCGCCGAACATAGTCATGTCAGGGTATTCGCGTTGACCCAGTGCATTTTTACGCTGTGAAAGGGTCAGTGCGGTGGTACTGGACATGAGCCAGACCGCGCCAGAGGGTGACAGGTTCGCTTCAATGAAGGTGGAAAGCGCAATGTTGGCATCCTGATCGGGAACACCCGTCGAGGCCGCTGAAGCCGCGCCACTGGTCACGGATGCAGGCGACACACCATCAACAGCGGTTTTGGTCGGGTCGATAAAGTCGCGGTCCAGTCGTTCAATGACCGCATCGGCCAGCGACTGACGCACCAGCGAATCCGCTGATGGCGTGGACAGGCGGATCACTTCATCAGTCAGAACCGCAATCGCGGCGACTTTGGTGAACCCTAATGTGATCTGGCTGAAATCGAAGCTGGTCAGCGGTTTCGCCTTACCTTCACCCACCCAGTTCGCCGCCCCGCCAGACGTCTGACCTTTGATGCGAACATTGAACGGAATGCGGGTCAGACCCGGAACGCCATTTGCGCCAAAGCGACCGATGATGGTTTGAGGACGAAGGAAGTCGATGAAATCGGCGGTATAATCCTGAACGGTGACGAGGTTTCCCGCCCAGTTTGGATCCGAGGTGGACCCCGCCGCAATCAGATCTTTCATCACACTCTGAAGTTTGATGTCCTCCGGGTACTAATGTTTAGCCAGCATGGCCGCTTCAGATTTCACACCTTTGGTTGCAGCAAGAAGTTTGGCCATACGGGAAAAACCAATCCCTTTTTCAAGCTGTTTTTCTACGTGAATGATTGAAGGTGCCTGAACGCTTTTAGCGGTTGTGACCAGGTCGCCACCAGCGGCGGGTTGGACCGGTTTTGCGGTCGCCGCTTTTTGCGCTTCTAGATCACGAAGGCGAAAAAGATGGGTATCAATGCTTTTGACCTCAACACTGATTTCATCATATTTGTCCACTTCTTCCAGGTCCAGGGTGCGACCTTCGTTAAACGCTTTTTCCATGACTTCTGAGCGTTCAGCATCCAGTGAGGCACGTTTCATTTCAAACGATTTAATTTGTTCGCCGATGTTCATGGCTTTTCCTTTTTCTTCGCGAATTGATTTGGTAAGGGGTGCTGAAGCGCCAGCGGGTGTTCTAAGATGAACAACACGATGAATGTGTTCTTTCGGAGTTTCGGGAGTGCCTGACGCGGCGCGTAACTCCTGATCGATACTCTTCACGGTGGAAATCGTGCCTTCGGCGTTGGCCGGAACGGTCACAACCGACAGTTCGTACCATTCCCACGAATAGAACCGGATCCCGCCTTCATCGATATAGGCATATTCGATAGGTCGAAATCCGATAGATAAGCCTTTCACCAGTCCTAAGCGGATCGATTGCCAGGCTTCATCCAGTCGGGCGGCGAGCTGGCTGGGTGCGTCCGCCTGCGCGAGCTGGGCTTTTATTTCAATGCCGTCATCGGTGATACGTGCTTCCGTAACCTGACCAATGGGTGACATGTGGTCGTGTTGCCAGAGAAGGGGGATCGGCAATTTAAATTCCGCGCCATCCGGCATCACAATGTCACCATATCGATCCGGCGTCGGGGTGGTCGCAATGCCGGTGATCTGCCGCGTATTCTCATTAACGGCTTTAAGCTGTAACAAGCTGACCGCGCGTTGATGTTCCATGTGTGAAACTCCAAAAAATGCCCCAACGCGGGCTTACTTTGTTCATTTTTTTCAGAATGGATTTGATATGGTGGCGTTCTCCCAGTCCGGGAGGGCTAGTTTTTAGAAGGACTAACCTGTTGATAAACAGAAAGAAGCAACAACGATTCAGGAATATTCAGATTCCCGTTCATGTACGGGAAGAAATCAGACGTTTTTCAATTGCGATCGCGGTACTAGCTGTCACGGTCGCGCTGTTGTGTCTATTGAAAACGTAAGGAGCAGGAATGTTCTCAAAAAGTTACACCGTCGATCCGTCCGACATCGATTTTCAGGGTGTCATGGACGGGCTTTATTACCCTTCTATTTTGAATGGGCGCGTCATGCCTTTCTTTTTGAAGGTCTGGGAATAGACATCGAACAACTTTTTGAGCAGGGACAGCAATATGTGGTCCTTGAATACCATTTGAAATTCAGAAAGAGCCTTCACCGGGATGATGAAATCACCGTGAGCTGTGAACTTGTGGCGCACGAAAAATCAAACCGGGTCAATGTGGTGGAAACAATGGTCCACGATGGCGCGGTGTGTGCGGAAGGAACCTTTGTCTGTACGTGTCTCGACAAAGGACGGCCCACCATCCCGGCGGTGATCCGTGACTTACTGAATAGCAAATAATACTCAGGGCGATCTGATCGCCCTTTCTCTCCCTATTTTCAATAATAAGGAAAAAGATTTACTGCATGAAAATTAAAAAAATTCTGAACAAACTGAAAAACATTTCCCTTCCGACTTTCAGGAAATATTCGGAGATCAACGGAATCCGTTATTACAAGATTTATTCCCACACAGCGAGGGTTGAATTTGATGAATCATTGGGGTTTTACGTTGGCGTCTTTGAAAATATGCGCGCCATGTCTTGCTTTTATGCTTATTACGAAGCGGATATTCACTCAGCGGCGCAGGACGCGCTGCGAAGTTATTTAAGTCATTGTGAAATGTATCAGATGAATCCTTATAAGGATTAAAAAAGGGAGCCGAAAGGCTCCCTTCTGTTATCCCCAGAACTTTTCTGAGTCGTAGTGGTAAGGATAGATATAGCTGGGCAAGTCCTTAGCGTTGTACTCGCAATCGAGATAAATCGCACAACTGATCGCGGGCATCGAGATTGACCGGCCATGATGGATGCCGATGTTGTTCAGAACGTTTTCGGCGTGGAACTCACCGTGCTGGCGCATAGTCACAAGGTCAATAATCAAATCAGTTTTGTTCATATTATGGTCTTTCCGCTTCAAAAAATGAAATTCTCACAAACTCAGTGGCTGAAAAAATCATAATTTATGCGGTTTTCTTCATCAGATTGATCTGAATCAAAACATTAACTTATTTGTCACGTCTTCCTAAAGCATTCATAACATGATGAACACGATCATCACGATTATTTTTAACCGACAGCGCCAGCGCCACCAGCCAGCCGATCACCGTCCAGCCCAGAAAAATGTTCGTGAGGATGATGGCCCAGATATTTAACTTGTAACGAAAGAGGCCGATAGCCGTGGGGATGAAATAGACCACGATCAAAATGAGAAAAGACATAAACCTTCCCGAATGTCAGAGAATGCATGAAATCCACGTTCAGGATTTCTTCAGCGGCAAATTCTGAACGTCATCATCAGAATAAACGGATCAAAGCGAGCGAAAGCCCTTCCGCCGGACTGACACCCCTTGTGAATTCCTTCATCATCTGAAATGAACACCCGTTTCTTTTCAAAAAGAGGTCAGAATGAAAGAAATCGCAATTGTTGGCGCGGGTCAGTCAGGCTTACATCTGGCGATCGGCCTGCTTCAGCATGGTTTTAATGTGACGTTAACAACCGACCGTGACGCGCAAGACATTCTTCATGGTCAAGTGCTGTCCAGTCAGTGCATGTTCAGTGAAGCGTTGAACACCGAACGGCGCGTAAATTTGAATCTATGGGAAAACGAGGTGCCCCACCTTAATTATTCCGAATTTAGTTATTCCAACACCGAACATCCTGAACGAATTCATTCATGGAAAACCAACCTGATTGATTATGCCTGTTCGGTTGATCAGCGACTGAAAATCTCAACACTCATGAATCACTTTGTCGCGCTGGGCGGCGATCTGGTGATCAAGAAAGTGTCTATCACACAACTGAACCAGATTAGCCTGGAATATGATCTTGTGATTGTTGCCACGGGTCGCGGCTTGCTGGCCAACATCTTTCCGGTAAATTTCAATGAAACCATTTATACCCAACCTCAGCGAAAACTGGCGCTGACTTATGTGAAACCGACTTACAGACCGATATCAGACACGATCAGATTTACCAAAATTCCCGACATTGGCGAGTTCATCACGTTTCCAGCGCTCACACTCAGTGGAGAATGTGAAATCATGACCTTTGAGGCGATCCCAAATGGACCTATGGACCGCTGGAAACCGGGGATGACCTTGCTTGAACACCTCAGAACCAGCCTTCAGGTGCTGAAAAAATGGGTTCCACATGAATTTGACCATTTCTCAGCGGCAAGCCTCACCGATAAGGAAGGCTATTTTTGCGGAGCCGTGACCCCGACAGTTCGTCATCCGGTGTTCACCCTCCCGTCAGGTCGGAGGGTGTTCGGCATGGGTGATGCCCTTGTGGTGAACGATCCGATCACTGGACAAGGTTCAAACTCTGCCGCGAAGTGCGCAGATATTTACTTGAATCGTATCCTGAATCAGGCTGGCGAGTTCGATCGCCAGTGGATGAACGACACATTCGAGGAATTCTGGGATTATGCAAAGCATGTGGTCAGATGGACAAACTCCATGCTGGAACCTTTCACGCCGAATATGGAATTACTGATGAAACGGTCGGGTATGGATCCCGAACTGGCGCATCGTATCGCCAATGGATTTGATAACCCCAGAGACTTTGCGCCCTGGTGGTTTGAATAACAAAAAACCCGCTTTACGCGGGTTTCTTTTTTACTCTTCGGTTATCGTTAATCCAAAAATCGCATCATCATATTTTCGTGTTATCTCTTCTTCATGCTGACTGATGACCGCTTTCAGATTTGCCATCTCTTTTTCAGCCCCTTTCACACCCGCTTCACGAAGTTCCTGTTGAAGCATGATCATTAAACGTATCACTGAATCGGTATGCGCTTTCTGACGGGCAAAGTTAGCAAGTTCGTTAACAGCGATTTCGGTGTTGTTCATTTTATTTCCTGAGTCGTTTTCAATGAGATTGATTGTATCTACATTGTATATATCCGTCAACTCAAACAAAGAAAACTCCGTAATCTTTCCGGGTCGGTCCGGGATTGAGCGCCATCAGGGAAATGGCATCGAACAACGCCATCAGCGGATCGATTTTTCCTGTTCCGCTGGCCTGTTTGGTGATAAGCGTGGCATTGCCAGACGGAACCACTTTGGCATTCGACACACACCAGTTCATCAACGGCTGTTTAGCATGGATCAGCGCGCCTTCAGCCAATTTTCGTTCTGTGGTTTTGATCGCCCCACCCAATCGCCAGCCCTGCGATATACCTATAATAGAATCCTGGGGAATACCCGCTTCCACCATCGCATCAAGCAACATTCCGACCCCTGCCGGGTCCATGCCGACCTTGTCCAGCAATCCGGCACTGAAGATTTCCATGACCATTTCACTGATCTGTTCGAAATCCTGACCCACTTCGTCGATGATGGTGAAATCCCCATTCAACACGAAATCGTTCAGGCGACTTTCTTCGCTTTTTCGCCGTTCGATCGCCTTTTTGGACGCCCAGCCATGTGACCAGGATAACCACATGCGCGTGGTTTTACAGCGTCCGACGATAGTCAGACCCAAAAGATCATCCAGACCGCCGCCATCGATGCCCACACAGATCACCTCTGAACGGGCAAGGATGGAATCGAACGTGATCGAGGCATCCTGCTGCTGTTCCCAGTAATCCGCACCCGGCCAGCGATCGTTTCTGAGGTTCAGCCCGATTTCGATGTTCAGGTGTTTCGCCAGAAATTGCTGATAGGTGCCGTCCGTTTTGTTGCGATATTTTTTAAACTCACTTTCCAGCCAGTCCCTGCTAACAGACCTACCGATGTTCGGGTTCGTGATATAAAAATTATCTGGGTCTTCATAGGCTTTGCTTTCGATAAGTTTTTGGGGGAACTCATAAAGGATCCCCAGCGTTTTCTTATCGACAATCACGCCATCACGGACATCGCGCCAATAATCCAGCTTTTGTTTAAAAATGCCAGTTGGCGGTTCGTCACTCTGGGTGGTCAGGAAGATCACCCAGCCTTCGTTTCGGGAAACCTGACCCCCTAAGGCTTCCATAAACATCGATTCGGCCTTTGCGCGCTTACCGAAAATCCAGAGTTCGTCGACCAGAATCCGACCGGACTTTTTACCGGACACAGTGTCTGTGTCTGCCGCCACCACTTTCAGAGAATTGCGGTTAATTCGGTGGGTGATGGTGCGCGTATGGTCCTGGACGTGAAAAATATCTGACAGGATTTCATCCGATCGAATCATCGACGCAGCAGGTTTGAAACTGTTATCTGCAACTTCTTTGGTCGGAGCCAGAATCAAATGTTCTTCATCTTCACGCCAACATAAAATCAGTGCGGTGAGCATGATCCCCGCCGCAATTGTGGATTTAGTGTTTTTCTTTGAAATCAGAAGACCATATTCCCGGATCATCTGATTACCGGTCTCAACGTCATATCCGCCAAAGATGGCCAGCACGAAATCAAACACAAACTGATCACTACATTCGCCGAAGGTGGGTTTACCGGGCAAATCGGACACGCGAAGTTTTTTAAAAATTTCCAGTCCGATATGGGCAATCTCAGGATAGATCGGAGGGGGAATGATAGAGTGTTTGTGAAGTAATCGATCCGCCCAGTCCGGGCAATCCGTGCGCCAGCTAACCATAATAACCTTTGTCGCGATCTCGCTCAAATTGAGAATCGTTAAGTAAAAAACACCGTTAAGTTAAATCTTTTGTTAAGAGATAATCCGATGCGCGTTTCTAAAGTCATTGATAAGTTTGACCTTAAGAAAGATTATGAAAACATTGAAGAAGTCGCCAAACAGATCGAGCTGGTCAAGTTCGCCTTCGGTTATTTTTTCCGAATGATGAGCAAGCCGACACAGATGGAACTGATCGGCACACTGGAAATGTTAGGGGGCGACTTCCGGGAATTTTCGGATTATCTGAAGCAGTTCATTAATGAAAGGGATGCGCCGAAAGTGGTCTTAAACTCTAAGCCGAATTGTTAACAATGAGTTTGGGCGGCATCATTGAGGTAAAAGCGTTCGTCGCTTTCTTCGCTGCCGAGTTCTTCGCCTGCTTTTTACCCGTCTCAGCCATTTTCGCTGCCACATAGGGTGCCAGTTTCGCAGCAGCATCGAGAGAAAGTTTCGGATCAGTAACAGGTTATCGTTCATGATCCGACGCATCACAACTAAAGGATCGTCGATAGCCTCAGGTTTAATCAGTGACGGCGGTGCTGTGGCGACCTCTTCCGCGACTTCAGGGGATTTTTCCGGTGCCTTCACCGATTTTTTTGCCGGTTTGGGCGCAGCGTCAGCCGTAATGTCTGGCGCTTTTTCCTCTGATTGCGGTTTCATTCGCTTAATATAGGCCAGAACATCCCGATCTTTTGAGAGCTGATGGCCTTTATATTTCGCACTGAACGCACTGTAACCCGCCGATATTGCGGATTGCGTTTGATTTTCTCCCCGCATTATCGCATCGGCATAACCCCTTTTTTTTGTTGTGAGCATAACAGTCTCTCTTGCTTATTTATTTTTCTAATGCCATTCGGATCTGGGATCCGTTTTTCAGTGTGTAATCACAATACGTCAGCCCGTTGTGTTGGGTGGCAATGTTGTTTGGATTGTTCACGGATGCCACGGGACTCACCTGATCCGATATGGGGTCGATGCCTTTCCATTTACATTCCGCCTCAGAGGGTGAACAATAAATGAAACCCGGAATGCCATCTTCCACATCTATCTGGCCATTGGTGGTGATGGTTTGCGGTAAGGGACACATCACTTCCGCCGCCATTGCCGCGCCAGACATGAAAGTTAAGGCTGAAATAAGCATTATTTTCTTAAACATGAGTAATTCTCCGTAATTTTTAAAGGATTTTTGGGATTTTTTCGTGTTATTTTTGCTTCGAGGCGTGTTTTCTGGCGAATAATCTGGCATGGAAAAGGCAGTCATCAAAAATTTTGCCTTTCTTGCTGACCTGCGAGGCGCGCCGGTAATAGGCGATCCCTTCTCTTGCGCCAATATTACACGTCGCCTGATCAAAACCCTGACGGGTCAGTTCAGCGATAATATTCTTTTCAATGAATTCGATCGTGTTCATGAGATCAGATTCACCTCAGAATCAAAACCGGGAAGCCGAAGTTGTGATAGTTCAATGACCACTTCTTTAGCTTTCTCGATCTCTTTCTTATCACGCTTGCGCTTGTGCATGAGACCGCTACCTTTCTGACCATGCTCTTCAAACGAAAAACGTTCAGCCAGGGTAACGCGGTTTTGCATTTCCCGAACAGTCATATCCTGAAGGGAAGAAAAGTCCATGAGATTGACATTCACACGGCCTTCCAGCTCGTCCATCCGGTCAAATACGCGCGCCTGAGCGTCATAATCATATGACATCGCCATTAAACAGGCTTCACGGCGCGGGAATTTGTAATGTTTTACCCACCTTCCACTGGGATCTTTGTACTGGGCTAAAAATTTAGCCGAGTGTTTTTCACCCAAAACCTTCGACGTCTTCACTAACAGGTTCTTATGAAGTAACCGATGGTATTTTTTGCCGGGGAACTCCAACCCTTCACGTTCGGCCTTTTGTAATCGGACTTCATTAATAAAGTCCACCAGCTCAAGACTCGTGATCGTGGCAACGTCAGGAGCTGGCAAAAAAACAATATCGTTTGACAAACCGCCTCCTGAGCGTTGTGGGCAAATTGCAAATCGGGAAAGTTGGCGATCTACTGAGCAATCCAGCCGGTGAGAAGGTAGATCAGCCCATAAACCAAAAAAAAAAATTTAAATGATTGGGGGCGAGGTTTAAAAAGTCTTGACAACGTGATTTTTTATATACCCCCCACCCCCGATGAAAGGAAGGCTCATTTTGTGAGACAACCATTTAAAATCAATCACTTACTTATCATCTTTCTGACCGAAAACATCATGATAGATATTGACCGCGTTCTTCAGGGCATCGACCGCTTTGGAATGGTGCTCTTCAGGTGCAACCACATAATCCTTTCCTTCATGGGTGAACTTAGCTGGGAATTCCGCGCTACGATTCAGCATGGAATGAAGAAGATCATTGATATCATCAAATTTACGAATGCCCATTTGTTGAAACCTCAGTTTGGATGAAATGAAATAACTACACTTACGACTCAGACCAGGTGGTAACTACAGCTGTTGCACCGCCTGCCCTTAATGCCTTCATATACAGAACCATAGGAGGTCGGACCTCAAGAATGGTTCCTGATAACGTATGCCACACGGTGCTGTCTGCACTGTCTGCATAATAAATGCCGCCAGATAACACAGTGATATGCGCGCCGTTACTTCCGTTCGTTACCTGAACAGGATTGTCGGTGAGTTGTTGAAGGGAAGACATAACGCCTCGCTATGTGCTGTAGGTAATCTGACTGATGTAACGTGTTCCCCATGCTTGTGTGGAAACGGGGATGTTCACGCTTTGGTTTGAACCGAAGGATAAAGATCGGGTTGTTCCATCTGTAAAGATGATCGTGATACCCGTCGCACCACCCGGATTCGTGACAATCACCGTTGATTCAGTGCGTGAGTTCTGGCTGATGGCATCATTAAAGATGGGTGATGTGGGTACTGTACCCATCTCTATCTGTGCCGCTCTGGCTTGCTGGTTATCTGTGGTGTTAATGCGCCAGACTGACGCAACATAATTACCCACAGGCAAATCAGGTGAGCGACCATATACATAATTGGTGGAATTGAGTCGGGCGATATACCAACGAATTTGAGCAACAGAGGCATTTCGAAAAGTGCGTGTTGCAATTGACCAATCTGAACTTATTTGGGTTGCTTGGTCAGGTGCGATGAACGCACTTGTTCCTTCAGAATAAACACCTGTATTTACCCATCCGGGTTTCTCTGTGGATATCGCAAAGAAACTGCCATCATCAGCAGGATTCACCAACACGCCAGCAGACTGAGACGTGACCCATACTGTGTTCTGGCCATCCTGTGTTTCACTGATGGATGTAAAAGCGGAATCACGTTGGTAATTTGTGGCAGCGGGTTCGGGTTCATGTCTGCCAATCGCCACCCCATTTTGATATTCCAACGGCCATTCATTTTCAGCACTGGTGATCAGATTGCCGTTTTGATTGAAGTAAGTATGCGCAGGACCATGATAACTCACCCGTGAATCCAGGGTTGGTGAAAGGAGGTTTATCGCGCGGATTTGTGGTGGTTGTGGGGTAACAGTCGAAGATCCCTTGACGTCGCCGGTCACTTCGACGCGTTGCGGTGGAATAAAGCCGGTTGTGACCGATTTCCCCGCAACAATGAGCGTTTGTGGCGAAATGGGCATGTTTATTTCCTGCCATTCGGGATTTCCAAAAGATTCACAACAAACCTTCGAAAAATCCTGATCGGCGGTTTAACGCAGCAAATGCGACACTTCAGTAACAAACATATCAAACATCGATTTCGGGATAATCACTACAGGATCGGATTCGGTCAAGACGATTTCAACCACCTCGTCATGAGCTTCTTCAAGAATGGTTTGCGGATCGTCTAAAAATTCAGATTCTGAATAACTGATCATCGTTTTAAATCCATTTTGGTTTTTTTGCTGTGGCAACCGCCATCGCCACAACACAAAATCTGTGTGTTTTCAATTGTGTCTTCACCACCCTTGAAAAGCGGGATTTTGTGATCCAGCTCGAATCCATTTGGATATTCGGTTAAACGACCGCACATCACGCAACGAGGATCCCGCGTCCACATCTGAAAGCGCCGTTTCTGCAAGGTCAGGCCAGTTATCCGGTTATCTGCTACTTTCATCGTTTTCAGGCGGTGGGGATTCAAATTCGTGAGCCGGGGCTTCAGTGTGGTTAATCGGACCATCTGTCACCGCCTTCATATAAACGCCAGGCTTTCCGGCGTTCTAAACGCTTTGCGCCGTCTGGATGTTGTTCAACGATCGTCAAATCGGCATGGTCCACCAGCGAAAACACCGGATAAATCACTTTGCCTTTGTATTTATCGCTGATCGCGTAATCCGCGCCTTTTCTGACATCCCAATGCGTCAGAATGCGATAAAGAAAGTGTTTTGGGATGGAATAGCATACGCCATGAATTAGTTTGGGCAACGTAATATAATCCAGCCGGAATTTATCACTGTCAATCAGCCGCATCGCGATATCGATCTGACGCTGTGGTGGTCGACCGGTTCCCAGATAAAAGCTGATGATGTTATTGGGAAAGCGGGAGAGCCAGTCATACACCAGAGAGTCGAAGCCTTTCACGGGCAACGCATCATCTTCCAGCACAATCACGCGATCGTTTTGTTCAGCGGCCCATTCCAGTGCGCGGCGATGGTTCCAATTACTGCCGTGATTCTCTGGATCGATAAACAGTTTCGCATCGAGGCGATAAGCCATTTTTTCGGCCTGCTCTTTGCGGGTGTGGTGGGCAACGATACAAAACATCATTTATGCTGCCAGAAAGCGCTTTCGCGCCCGATCCCATTCGATTTGAACACGGTATGCACAAGCGGACCAGTTATGAGCCGATCATAATTTCGATAACCCACCATGCCGAATGCAATCATATCACCCACTGAAAGCGTCTTTTTGCGCTTGTCCCAGAAGTTAGCCGATTCGACCTGTGAATAAATCCGAAGAATGGCATGGGCAAACAACATGATGTCATCACGATAGCCACCCAGTAACCCGGCATTCAGCATCACGTCATTCTGATGGTCACGAATGAATTCCTGATAAATCGGTTCAGGGTGATTGGCTGTTGCCCATTCATCCGCATAGGTTTTCGGTTCTGATCCAACATAGAGTTTTCCAGGGATCATGTGGTCCCACGGTTCTCTGAGCATTTCGACATCCGTCCCATCGGTACACCAGACTTTTTCGACCTCAGGATGTTGGCGCAGGTATTGCCAGACATGAAACCAGCGAAGGAAATAGACATTCATTGAGGATTCGTGAACCGGATATAACACCCCTTCTTTCGGCGGTTCTTTGAGCTGGTCCGCGAACACAATCGGTCTGGCTCCGCGAATTGAACTTGACCAGCGATCGAGCAACACCGGATTCACCTCAAGACGTTTATTGCGCTGAGGATCAGGGAAAGCGGTCAGGAAACTGGTCAATACCACGTTATATTGGTCACGGAGATTCACAAAACCGCCATATTCGGCATAACGGCGTTTGTTATAAATGCTGACGTTACGTTTCACCTGTTGGTCGCGTTCGGCCCGGTTCACACTGCGTTTTACGCCCATGTGTTCATCAAGGGAGTAAATCAGGCGATTCGACCCCACCACATCGGCAAACGCCCAGCTGGTCAGAGAATTATGATAAATGCGCAGCGCCAGATCGGCGTGTTCATACATCCCGCGCTCATAAACCGGATCGAAACCACCCACTTTCTGAATCGCGCTGATGTGGTAATAAAGCATCACACCACGCTGGCCAGTATAGGCAATATGTTTATCATCCTGATAGAGAATCGATAAATCGCGCAATTTGATGTTTACGGCAAGATCAAGAAACTGATAGGCCAAATGCGGTTCGGGCGACTGAATGTAAGGTTGTTCCCAGCCTTCAGTGATCGGCCATGCGTCATCATCAAACAAAAACAGTTCTTCACATCCTGCATCAATCAGGGCGCACAAACTTGCATTTTTAGCCTGAACGATACCGCGAGACTGTTCAAACCGAATCAGCTCGACCCCTTCCGGCACCACCGCCGGGATCATGGACCCGTCATCAATAACGACTAATTTTGACCCTTGCGGCTGAAACTTCATGTGATTTTCTAACGCTTTAGTTAGGGTATCAGGTCGGTTATGTGTGGTGATAGCGATCCCAATCTTTGCGCTGTGGCGAACATTGGGCGCATAGCGCACACCATTAATGACGACATCCATTGGTGATCCTGTCGATTTAATGTTGAGTAAAATGGTTCAAAAAAGCCAGCATTGCGGCCAGCTCCTGATCAGAAGGTTCAATCAGTTCGCTTTCAATCCGGTTTCCGCTTTTTTTATCGCCTTCTTTCTCGAACGGATAAAAACCCATATCAAGAAAATAGGAGCGGTCCTTAGGTTCGACTTTACGAAAACCTTCCTTTAACAGTTCATCCACAGCCTTATCAGGATTCGTTTTCACAGGTTCGTCATCGTCGAACGGCGCGAATTTGAGGTTCAAGAAATAATGTCCTTCTTCGGGTGCATATTCATTCAGCACAGCCCGAAGGCGTTCGAACAGTTCTTGATGGTCCTCGCTCATGTTCCCTTCGGTTTCCACCAGCTGAAACGCCATTTTTTCATTATCCAGTCGGTCACCGCGCAGGATCGATTTAATGCCGTCCTTGCCGACTTTGCGTTTTGGGCGACCGGTGATCGAAATGCGAACCGGTAAGGGAATCGGAAATTCCGTGTGACCATTGACACCCGCGTTAATGATTTCACCTTTTTCGTCATAGATCGCCCAGTAGAGAGGCGTCGTTAATTTGGTGTGACCATTATCTAAGTGATTAATATTCAAATCATAATTCAATGTTTCAGGCATTCTGGGCTTTTCCTGACTTATGTTATAGGGTAATTAGGGATAGCAAACAAAAAATTGCCCATCAAGAACCTGAGGATTAGTTCGCACGGTTTGACACGACTTAAGATAAGAAGTCACTACTCTTTTCGCTCCTTTTCATGACTTAAGGAGTTGAAATGGTACAAATATTGACACCTCATCCGGGTGACGAGATCAAACGGTTGTTAAAAATCTACAATGTGACTCAGGGGAAGTTTGCGCATGACATTGGTGAATCTCCGGTTCTCGTCGATCGTCTGATCAAGCGCAAAACTGCCTTGTCGCCATCAATGGCCATAAAGATTGCCAAAGCGCTGAATACTACGGCTGTTGCCTTGCTTGAAATGCAGGCGCGCCACGACATTTCCCGCGCACTTCGGCATGAAACAGCGGAAAATGTGCCGATCTATCCTTTGCCTGACATGCTGAATCCCGATCGCTCAGATTGAGGCAAAAGATTTTACAATTACGTTAAAGTGACTCTCGGATTTAACAAGGGAGTTACTTTCATGTCCGAAAATGTTCATCCCCATCCCGGCCTGATATTGAAATGCAGACTCAGACATTTTCATTTGGCTTTTTTCGATCTGGCGACCCGAATCCGTTTTGACGAAGATGAATTAAAAGAAGTGCTCGATCTGAAACGCGCTATGTCCCTTACTTTGTGCGCTAAACTGTCGAAATTTTTTGGTGATGATGTCGATTTCTGGATTAAGCACCAGGTCAACTATGAACTGAGCCTTGTGGCATTTGAGACCAGTTATCCCAAACGCCACAAAGATGACCCTTTGAATTTACCCTTGCCCGATCGCTTCGGTTAACGGCATCCGTGTTGCCGCCTGCAAGGTATAAATCATGTCAATAAAACAGATTGCTGATAGCATATGCATTTTTGCGGCAACGCTGTTTCCGTTCTCCAGATCGATTTTCGCTTCAAGAAGCTCGTCGCGTGCTATTGCGAGCTTCTTCCTTTCAGACAGATTCATCATGATTTCTCGCTATAGAAACAAGGCATCGCCAATGCGATCAAGCAGATTCTGAATATTCGGCGTGACTTTCTTTCCGGCCAAAGCCACCTGTTGTGCATAATCAAAAATGCGCTCACAAGCTTCCGGGTTTTCCACAATCCGACTGAGATTCAAAAGAATGCGGTTAGCGGTGCGAACAAAATCGTTCGACAGCTTTTCTTCCAGCGAATCAGCGATGATTTCATTGATCAACGTGCTTTTCTGCAAAGTCGGTTCATTATTGCGGATCCGCTGAATCACCTCGATTTGCGCAGGTGTAGGATATTGCTCCGCAAAACCAATAAGATAAATCACATCGATAAGGATGATCGAATAAAGCAAATCCTTATCATAAGTGTCGAATGGTTCAGGTGAATCAGTCATGTTACCTCCTTTAGGTAGTTATCTTAGACTTAACGATTCACCGCCACCCTATCCTACCATTTGGAAATTAATACTTACTCTGTGCGATCAAGATAATAATCGATGTCCAGATCCAGGCATTCAGCCAGCTCACGCGCTAACACCTCTTCGGACTGGGTAATGATGCCATTGCTCTCGACGATTTTCATGAAGAGCACCAGCAACCGGTGAGCCACTTCTTCACGTTCACTGAACATCGACACGGTATAAAAGATTTCATCCAGTGCGTTGTGAAAGTCGCGATCGAGTTCGGCGCGCTGGCGCTGGGCAAGTTTGCGCGAGATAAATCGCGCATCACCTTCCAGACCTAACGCCTCGAATTCCTCGTTCAGAATGGCTTTCAGATCGTCGTTGAAACTGCCATTGGCATAAACGGCAAGATAGATGACCTTAATTCGTGAAATGAGTTCGTTCAGTGCGATATCACCGGACAGTGTCATATTCACTCCTTAGGTCTGTCAGGGACGTTTACCTTTCATCAGCAGCCAAAGGGCGGCCAGTAAAACGCCATCAGAAAAGCTCGCCGCAAAACTTCCCAGCAGGTGAAAGCAGATATAGAAAACCACAAACCCGGTGAAATAATAATGATTGGGGTATCTGTTTTTATTCAAGGTGATTTTCCAGCCGCAAACCCAGTACTAGGGCGATCTGTTCCAGAACTTTCATTTCAGTGGTTTCAATGTTGCCATCTGCCTCAGCAATGGCAACTGCCACATCTAGCACGTCTTCGGCTTCACGCTGATCCCCTTTTACGTCTTCAATTTCACGTAAAGCCGCACGGCGACCGATCTTGAAATCTGTTTCCAGCAAATTGACAATTTTGGTCGAAATGTCCTGTAGTTCACTGGTGAAGTTATAAAGGACCGGATTCGTTTTCAGCACCTGATCGATTTTGGCGCGTTCAGTCGGGTCACAACTGCCGTCCGCATAGGCCACAAGCCATGCGGCATTCACGACAGCCTGAGCAAGATCGCGTTTATCAAATTTGGTGATGTCGTTGGTCACACGACGGGCGCGTTTTTTCAAAAATCCGAACATATGTCATTCCTTTTAAGGGTGAGCCAGTGCCCAGGAGAACACCCACAGAGAGAGACAAGTGAACTCACCTGACTCACCCTTGAAAGGCTCTCTGATTTTAAAATCGCTTGGGCAAGCGAGGGTGAACCCTGAACGATTGTTCAGGATTTTGGGAATTGAGGGATCGTCAGCGCACGGAGTGCCAGGTGTTTTCCCATCACTTCGAGGGCTTTCTGAATGGTGTCGATTTTGGTGGCGTGGTTAAGATCGAACAAACGGGTGATTTCCTGTCGCTTCAGACCCAGGCGGCGCGCAAGTTCTGAGTTTGACACATTCTGGTGGACCACTTCGTTCAGTAACAACACCTTCGCAGCAACGGAAGCCGGAACGGTGATGAAATCGCGGTCAAAGTTACCAGGCAACGGGATCGCCTCGCGACTGAGGAAGAAATCATTGAACACACAGATAAGCGCGTTCTGACAGGTTTCAAATGCTTCTTCGCGCGTCTTCCCGCGCCCTTCTGCCTCAGGCAGATCGCGACAAAACACAAAGTAACCTCGGACATCAGAATAAACATCGACTGGGTAACGCATATCACCGACATAGTTCAGGATTGAAGCGGCGATTGTAAACAAAAATAACAGACCAGACCACACAAGATGTGCAAAAAAACCCCGTCATCCAACGGGGTCAATGCTTGCAAATGTAGAGCTGAGGTAACGTGTGGAATGTTTAGGTAATAAAATTAAATTCGTCTGAGTAAATATTCAATACTTTACAAAGCCCCGACAGCACGTCGATTTTTTCGGTCGGGATCTCTTTATTCGATTTAATCACATCAAGCGACATATTGATGATTTCAACCGCCTGTTCATGATCAAACGGGATGGCGGCTAAACCGGCTAACAGGCTTTCCTGTGTATGTTGATAATTTATTTTTAACCGACTCTGAATATCATCCAGCACTTCTAAGGCGAAATCAGATTCATGATTCATCCGTTCAGATTGATGGATCTGAATATAAATTTCTTCAACTTCGTTTTCGGTCATTCTGCCTGAGACCATCGCCACAAGGCACATGGAACCTACCGCCGCAAACGCAAATTCTTTTTCTTGAGTTAATGTCGCATCCATAAAGGTATTCTCGCACGTAAGTTATTATCGATAGCAAAGCAGATCGGCATTCTATCGCTGTCGTGGTGCGAAGAAATTTGCAATTTTGCAATTTTTATTGATTTAAAAATAGCCAGATTGCCAGACGCACATGTTCCAGATAATGCGATTTTTCACTGATCGCTCAGATTAATACGTTTTTAAAACCACAGAAAAATAAAATCACCTCAGCCGTTGTAATACTGTATCAACGGCGCTAAAGATGTTATCCACTTTGAATGATTTTGGCCGCCAGGATAGGCGGCCATTTTTTTACTACAAAGCGATCAACACGTAGAGGTTCACCACCCACAATCATTCCCTGAGTCTCGTGGTCACATGAAATGAAGGTGGGTGATTCAGGATCATCAACAAAGGAGACAAAATGAGGCAAAGCATTTGGCGGATTTCTGACCCTGTGCGTTCAGCTTATGCACTTTTTTTCAATCCATCAAGATGACCAAAGTCATTTTCGCACGCTTTATTAATCTTTTTGTCGTGTCACATGCTTTAAGGCGTCTTCCGCGCGACTTTCCTCACGAAAACAGACTTGAATCATTTCCTCAAAGACCGGAAATACAAAGCGATAAAAGGCCGACTTTGAAAATCCCGGTACAATCGCAACAATTGCCCGAAATAATCCGCTTCCCTTGACTCTTTTAAAACCTCGCCCTGAACAGCGTGGACATGGCTTCATCACGCGCTGGTGAAATTTAGAAAGCGTTTCACTGTCACAGACGCTGCCACGGCCTTTGCAGTATTTACAGCGGGTTTCCGGTGACTCAGCAGACCGGCAATAATCCTCATAGGCAAACAGCGCGATTAAGTAGATCGCCTTGCCGCGTATGTGACCTGATACGTCCTCAAAACATTTGGCTTTGGTCAGTTTCCGACGAATCAGTTTCATCAGATTTGTGATGGCTTGATTTTTATCGTTCTGACTGATTCCCATCTTGCCAAAGAACGCTGACATGCCAAAACCTGATTCAGCCTGTGCCAGACCCAGCGCGGCCATCACATCGTAGGTCATTAACCTGTCATCGCTGGTGGATCGGGTTTCATCGGTGATATGAGTCGTTTTGGGGAAATGGAAACGAACGGTTTTTTCGAGGTTCATACTTTTTCCTTTTCGCGGCGGCGCTTCTTGAGCTGGTTAGCGCGTCGGTTGAAAATGTCGGTGAGGCGCGTCAGATAATTCACGGAATGATGGTGAAACGAATTATCGACCTCAAGTCGTATTACAATCGACAGCCCGAAACGGTAGATCAGACCCTTGCGAAGATTACGGGCATTGCCGGATAACTGCCGATTGCAGGTCCAGCAGCAGGTGACACAATTAAACACATTGAAGCGCAGCTGTGCGGCGACCGCCCGCGACCGGTAATGACTGGCATCAACGAACTGACCGGGTTTGTTTGGATTATTGTCGTTCAGCAGGCATCCGCAGGCATGGCACGGACGACCTTCATCGCGAATGCGGATATAACGGTTAAAGGCGTTCTGGGCTTCTTTGTTCACATCGGCCCAGCTCTTCGGCTTCTCATGGATTCCGAGGCGCAAAGCGCGCCGTTCTTTCCGTGCCTGGTTTTTTTCATCCAGCTTGCGGTTCCATGCCAGCGCACATTTATAATCTGAACAGACATGCTGAGTGGTGAGCCAGGGAAGGAAAAGTTTGTTGCAGATGGGACACCGTTTTTCTTTTGGGGTTGCGATCATAATGAGTCCTTTTAAAGTAAGGTTCAGTCATGACGCTGAGGATGATTTGTATAAAAAAGCCAGCGGAAATGCTGGCTGAATTGATTATTATATTAACGCCAAAGCGTGTTGATAAGGGATCGGGCGGATTTTGGTATGTAATTTGACATCGGTAGAAAGGCACTAACGACAAAAAATCTTGGATCGGCGGTCAGGTTCTTTTCTGTTTTGACACCCTTTCGTGAGTAATCTCGAATAAGGTTATTTGCCTCGACTTCATTCATAGGATAATGCTGAAACCACGATCTTTTCATTTTTCACTCTCTTACGTTACGAAGTAATTGATCCAGTTTATAGACTTTTGACCCCTGCCGAACGGATTCCATTAACGATAACTGTTCCTGCTCTTTTTGTTTCTGAGTCTTTTTTGAGGGGCGACGTTTCGTGTACAGGGTGCCATAATTCGGCAAGCGTTCGGCCAGACAGTAATTAGCACCTGTTACTTTCAGTAACTTTCTGCGAAGAATATGTTTTTTGTACATATCAAAAATCACATCTTTCAAAAGATAATAAGGGATCCGATCGCGACAGGTTGAATAAATCTGGTCGGGAGTGCCAAAGTCACGTTCGTTAAGAAAGTCCGTTATAATTTGTTCAACAATTTCGATTTCAGAGGGTTTAACGTTTTGCATGATGACCTTTGGTTTTTATCAGCGTTTCACCGGCATCGTCTAACGCCTGATGAATATCATTTAATTTGAACTGAGCATTGCGAATGCGCCCACGGGTGTTTACTTCTTCCCGCTTGAGATGGGCCAGATTATCGCGGCGCGTTTTGATTTCACCCCGAAGCGCCCGAAGTTCCCAATCAAGCCGGGTTTCTTTCTTCGCCAGGGATAACAGATAATCGAACGGGTCCAGTGTTGCCTGGCAAACCCGGCAACTGATCGCCCTGTCGAATTCACTGACCAATACATTTGCATGGGGGCAACGCCGCGCGGCTTCAGGCTTTTCTGCCTCCACGAAATTCTTCATTTCATTGATATCAGCGTTCGGGTCTCTGTGAACCCAGATATCAATGACATTATCATTTGACGACATGATTATGCCTCTTGTTGACGCTTCAGTTCGAAGAACTCAGAGGTGAAAGGAACCCGTAACAAACAGCCGATTTCAAGACACCACGCCTGAACCTTCGTCATGAAATGGAACATTTCACCGGTCTTAAGCTTAGAGGTATGGCGTAGTGTTTCCCTCACAATCTGAGCGCCCGTTTTTACGTCAGTAAACGTGGTTTCCTCAAAACCGAGAAAGGTATATTTCATCGCATCCTTACACCATTCAGGCGAACAGAATGGGCGACCATGTTTGATCAGATACCGGCTTAACTCACCCATCCAGGCATGAAACATCGCATTCTGGGTCAGGGTCCGTTTTTCTCGCCACGGTTCCAGTCGGAGCCGGAATGACTGCCCCGCCCGAAGTTCCTTTTCGAGCGTTTGTTTTATTTCGACAAAATTAAGCTGATTAAGACGAATCCCTTCAGGTGGGATTAACATCATTCCTCCTGTTTCTGGTCTCGCTTGAATTCAATGCGCTGGCGCGCAATAGAGAGATAATCGGCTTCTTTTTCAATGCCAATAAAATCAAAATTATGGATCGCCGCAGCCTTGCCGGTGGAACCACTCCCCATGAAGGGATCGAGGATGGTTCCGCCAGGTGGTGTGACCAGCAAACACAGCCAGCCCATCAGACTTGTGGGTTTCACGGTCGGATGGTTATTTTTGGACCGGGAATCCGAAACCGATAACACCCCTTCTTCCCGATCAATTTTGCTGGTTTTGGCGCAATAGAAATATCGGGCAACGCTGCCTGAATCCGTATATTCACTACTCTGGTGGTTATCCATTAAGAACTTCGTTCCGGCGACTTTGGCGTTTCGGCTTGCCTCGCTACGGTTCCCGGTCGATGATGATTGTGGAAAGTGTTTAGTCACCGTATAACTTCCGTCATGACAGAAATTTGCAGGCCAGCGCCCAGACACCTCTGATCCTTCAGCACCATCAGGCATCCCCGATACTGACATGTGTAAACTGTTACCTCCGGGTTTATTGTGGGAAGGTGGATTGAACCGGGTTTCATTGCCAATGCGACAGGCATCGATATTGATGGCCCCTGTGCCGTGCGTAATCACGTTAGCGGCAACCTGACCTGAAAACGGCTTTCTGGCCATGCAAATCGGTTCATGGGCGGGTTTGAGTGCCGTTCCCCACCCTTCCCATTCCTTCGCAAGTTCAGAGGTCGGAACGGTCACATCAAATTCACTTTTATAACCGGCACTTTCAGGATTACCGGATGTGAACTCACCACTTCCACCCGCAATCCCATTTGAACTGTGACCGACAATTGTCGGTTTCACGCCTTGCGCTTTATCGATGGCTTTGCTGATGTTGTGGGATTTGGGGAAGCCTGAGCCATATACCCACATAATCTGATCTCGGATTTCGAATCCAGCCATGCGAATCGCGATGGTGCCTAAATCATAGGTTCGTGCGCCAAAAAATGAGAGAAGATGACCACCAGGTTTGAGAACGCGAAAACATTCGCGCCAAACGGACGGACCCGGCACAAAACTGTCCCAGCTCTTCCCCATGAAACCATTCCCTTTGTGTTTGTAATCATCCCCGTTCAGCCAGTGCGTTAACACCTCCGTCATATCCGGCGCTTTGCTTAAGCCATACGGCGGATCGGTAATAATACTGTCAACGGAGTTTTCAGGAAGGGTTTTAAGCACATCCAGACAATCGCCATGATGCAGATTCAATTTCATAAAAATCTCTTTACTTCAGGTGAGAGAGTTCATAAATCAAATCTTTGTGATCGTGTCACTCTGGCCAGCATAGCATGGCCAAATCCATCATAGAAACTGGCGGAAGGAAGATTTGCATCAGTGGAATTTTGAGTTATTTTCCACAAATCTCTTCAATTCTGGCCGGAATCAAAGAGGCAAAGTCTGGATTGATTTCACATAGTATAGTCTGGCGGTCGAGATTTAAAGCAACAGCACCGGTTGTTCCTGTCCCAGCAAAAGGATCGAGAACAACACCATTTTTAGGCGCTCCAGCCAGTATACAAGGCTCAATGAGAGCAGGAGGAAACGTTGAAAAATGCTTTCCCTTAAAAGGTCTGGCGGGAACTGACCATACTGAACGCTTGTTACGCCTTTCAGTAGGTTGCCACGGTATACTGGATGCCTGACTGTTTGGCCTGAAATGTGAACTTCTTTCTGTCGAATCTTTTCTTTGCTTGTTTCCTGATGGCCTTCCTTTTGATAACTCACGGATCGATAAATGATCAAAATAATATTTTTTATATTTGGAAAATAGGAATAAGTATTCGTGACTTTTAACACACCTGTCAGTGACGCTTTCTGGCATAGGATTTGGTTTATGCCAGATAAGATCCTGCCTGAGAATCCATCCGCTTTCCTTTAAGGCAAAAGCCAGTTTCCAGGGCATCCCTTTTAAGGATTTGTCTTCACCATAACTGTCACCCATATTCAGCCATAGGGTGCCATCTTTTTTTAAGACCCTGAACACTTGATTGAAAACATCAATTTGGTTGGAAATATATTGTTCTTCACTTTGTTCCAACCCAATTTGATCAGGATGTAAATAATCCCGTAATCCGTAATAGGGCGGACTTGTAACACAACAATTAACCGTTTCGTCAGGTAATGTCCTTAGAAATTCACGACAATCACCGACATGAATTTTTGCTCCCATTCGAATTCCCTGTGAAGATTAGCGTGAGAATGTAAATATTTTTTCGTCAAATTTATCGGAAACAGCATCAAAAAAAGCATTAATAAATTCAGATGCCACCTGTGGGACTATGGCATTGCCATAACCGCGCAATCGTCCCATTCTGGCGGGAAGCCCATCAGCCAGCGGGAATGAGCCGGGTTCAACTGCCCGGAATTTCCCATCATAGCATCTGAGCCAATCCGCATCAGACCAGTGCAGGAAATTCGAATAGGCGTCAGGGATGAATGTTTCAGAAACCCCTGTTCGGTCGCATAGTCCAGCCTGTCGAACATCCGGTTTTTGCCATCCATTCGGATTGTGGTCGGACCACTGCCTTTGTAATCGCTGGTGGTCGCTGTGGGCCAGTGCGTCAGAATAACCTGGTCCTGAAGGTTGAGCTGGCGACCGCGCTGATTGCGAATTAACAGTTTGTCCCGATCTCTGTAGGCTCTGACGGTGGCGTTCTGGGCGCAAGGAGTGGGCCAGGCGATGCGCACCAAAAAACAATCTGTTGCGCTGGTGAGGTGCGCCGACGCTTGCAGCTGGCAATACTGCCGATGCGCATTCGTATTCTTTCCCTTCCAGATGAATGAATAGATCATCGAGCCAGCCTTTTGAAATCGATGCGCTAACCTGTTCGCCAAAAATGACTGGAGGTTGTTTTGCGTCGACAAGCGATAAAAGGACGGGTGCAAGGTGGCGTTCATCTAATTTCCCTTTTTGTAAACCTGCCGTGCTGAAGGGCTGACAGGGTGGTGAAGCGGTCCAGATTGCCTGATCGTCATCAATACCCGATAACCGAAGGGCATAACTCCAGCCCCCTATTCCGGCAAAAAAATGACATTGTTTAAATCCGGTCAGATCTTCTGGGGTGACGTCAATAACACTGCGTTCATCTACTTCACCAGGAGCTATTAAATTGGCGTGAATCAGAATGCGAAGCCAGGCGGCGCATTTGGGATCAATTTCATTGTAATAGGCGGACATATTGGCTGGTTCAAAATAAAAGGGCGTGAACGCCCTTCTGTTAATGACTGGCTTTTAACATCGCTTTCATTTTGGCGATGTGCGTCAAGGCGACTTCTGGCGGTGTCACAATCTGGTGTTTTTCAACCTGTGCGACAGGTTCTGGAATGTCAAAACCCTGAGCAAGTTTCTTTGAAAGCCGTTTAATTTCTTGATCGCAGGTCTTTAATGCTTCCTGAACGGTCAGGGATAAATTTGTCATTTTGCTACTGACTTTCGTCACTAACCAATATTCAGCATGAGATTGCCACGGATAATCTTCAGCTGACCGAAACTGAAACCGTTTGGCCCTGAACATCATCACCGAATCATAAAGTTCCTGGGCATCAGGCAAACCGTAAATATCCGGTAAGCCGTCTTTGCACCACGAAATAAATTCACCGGGCGACGGAAGAAAGGGTTTTTCATGTTGTCTTGCCCTTTTCATTCCGGCTTCAATCTGGTCAGAACGATATATTTCATTTTCCGCTATCGCTTTGACCCACTGACGACGCATTTCGTCGAACTGTGCCTGATCCTGAATATTGTGCATCATGGCCGGAAAGATGGCCCTGAGTTGCTTAAAGAGATCATTGAAAATCGCGATGGCTTTTTTTGGCACCGGATCAGCATGGTGATCAGGATAAGATTGCGCGATAAGAGAAAGTTGAACCGCATCCCGATCTTTTATGGCTTGTGTTATATCCTTCATATTTTCAAACCTTCTGCCCAATCATCATTATCAAAATCGATATTGGTCCGTTCGTGGGTTTTGGTCTTCGACGTACCTGTTTGACTTTTCGGGTAAATCTGTTCCCAGTGGCGACGAAGATTAGAAGGACTTAACACATTTGTTTGCCAGAATCCATCGGAATTCGCCCATTTGAATGTTTTGGCGATCGTCCGGTGGTCGCATTCCTTGCCAAAGCGGATTAATCGAATGTCATTCGCCCAGCTCGACCACACAGGTTCTTTGACCGTTGCGCTTACCTGAGTGACAAAATCATAAATCCACTTTGCCAGGCGTAAATCATCAGCTGTACCCCAGAACTTGCCGCTGGGCGACTGGATCGCCGCGTCGGATCGAATCTTAGATCGGGATCTACCTGAGGATCTACCCTTTTTTGACCGCGACGAAGAAGTGTTTTGTATTTCAGTATTGTTATCAGTATTGTTCTGTGTGCCGCCGGGTGTACTTTGAGGTGTACCGGCGCGTGTACCGCCTACCACCTTCAAGGCCGCGCCATTAATGGCTTTGGGTGTACCGTCGGGTGTACCGGAAGGTGTACCATGAGGTGTACCGCTTTCTAAGTCCTGATATTGGCAATAATTTGTGATGAAGATAACGGATGCGAACGGGTTACTTTTCACCTTGATCATATTCTGGCTTTCAAAATACTTCAGGATCCGCAAAACATGACGTTTTTGGATCGGCGATCCTTTTTCATCATGAACCCGACTGGCGAGAATGGTGGAGGTGGTGACAAGTTCACCGGGCTTTAGCGCCCATGTTTTGCCGACGAACTCCACTGACCGATCACGAAAGGATGCCTCAGAGAGAAGACGGATCCAGATCGCGAGTTTGATCGGATCTTTTGTCCATTCAGCGGAAAGAAGGCTTCGAAACAGTGAAAAGTGTCCCTGTTTCTGGTTTTGCAATTTATTCCCCCGATGGTGATTCTCCTGTGTAAAATCATGCAAGGTGAAACGCGTTTTCATTCGGCGTTCTCCTTGCGGTGGTCGTCCTGAATACCCTTATCAAATGTGTTATTTTTTAATGTGCGTGTTGTTATGGCCATAGTGATATACTCACCATGAGACGAGTAAACGATCATGTTTCCACCTCTGAAGTCAGCGATCAAAAGGTTCCCTGCCCCACAGGGAACCTTTTTTATTGTTATTCAGATAACTTCCCCAGACTGATCAAAGGAAGCGAAAGTGTTCGAATTCGTCTTGAACAAGCTTGACGTTTTGCAGATAATGTGAATGTTGTACGCTTTTTGATTCCTTGCTCATGCGCGTTTAACTTTCGGGTTTGGCGCGCATTTCTTTTATTAAGAGTCCAGCTACCTCTTTTGCCAGTCTCCGCAAATCCTCGTCTTCTACACCATAACCGATATAAGCAAGGAATAAAGCGAACTTGGGTATGTGGGTTTTCTTCCAGCGAGAAATCTGTGATCGGTCGATCCCAATCGCGTTCGCGATGGCTTCTGTGCCGTGAATGTTAATGGCGTTAAGAAGGGTCGATTCAATCTTTAAAGCTGTGTGAACGTGTGTATCTCGCATTGGTTAAACTCCTAAGTGTTGTCATTGGTATGGTTTGGAACGCCACGACAAGGACTCCGCGACTATTTACAACTTAAGTATTTCTTTTGTCATAAAAAAGTCAAAAAAGAAGCCCTTGAACGTTCAAAAATCCTGCCGATAACAATAGACAAGCTTTTGCGGCGTTCGCTTTGGTGTTGCGCTATGATGCGCACCACTTGTGAGCGAATACGAAAGTAATCGTCTCAATAAAATACTGATTGTTAAAGAACAGTGAATGGTTCCATTACGGCTGAGGGAACAATTCGGGCAAGTCCGGGCGGATTTCATGGGGTTGAAACTGGCCATCAGTCGCCCGCGACAACGCATTGACATGTTCAGGCGAGATCGCATTAAGACCATGTAACCACTTCCAAACAGCCCCCTGTGTGACGCCGCAGGCTTCCGCCAGCTTCTTCTGGCTGCCATGCTGTTTGATGGCAAACCGGATGATTTCGTTCACAGGTTTAATTACCTCAGTATTTAAAAGAATGCAAATCATAACTCTCTAGGTAGTGGATTTTCAATACCTGGACAAAACGAGGTCTAAATTTAAGATGTCATTAGCTGATCGGCTCAAAGCGATGTTAGTTGATAAGGAATTGTCTCAGGGAGAGCTTGCGCGCCGTGTAGGGGTGACACAAGGCACAATTTACAAACTTGTTGCAGGACATGCTAAGTCAAGTAAAAAACTTGTTGAGATTGCATCCGCACTAAACGTGCGCGCTGAATGGTTATTAACCGGAAACGGACCACAATTTATTGATGAATCCGACGCTTTTAACCATACTTCGGACCGTCACGATTTTGGCGAACACCCTGAAGGGGTCAAGTTCGCAGACGTCACGGTTCCATCTCATGCGGATGAAATAGCAATCCCGTTACTCCCTGATATTGATAGTGCTTTTGCCATTTCTCCGTTCCCGTTCACCACATATAGCGGTCCAACGATGTTAGTGAATAAACAAGATATGAAAGACTTCGGCGTTGACATTAACCCTATAGATTTTGTGGCTTTCTCTGTCACTGGTGACAGTATGGATCCTGTCATGCCAGATGGAAGCAAAGTCATGTTAAATATTAATGATCGTCGCATTGTTGATGGAAAAATCTATGCCTTAGATCAAAGCAGCTGGCGAAAAGTTAGAATCTTATTCCGCTCCGGCCCTTCCGAACTGACCATGAGAAGCTTCAATCGCGAATGCTATCCTGATGAAAAAATCGCCATGAGCGACATCGAAGTCTTAGGCAGGATCGTTTTCTCTCAGCGTGGAATGTAATTGAAAGTAATCAAATGCTTACCGCCCGAAATCACCTTTTCGGGCTTGATAACTACCCCAGTATTCAAAATCTCTGCTTTGTGAACAAAATCACATCTTGCAATCAATATCCACAACCTAAGTAGTTGACCTGTTAAATCCCTTAGTATTTAATTGAGGCGTTGAACGGCGCAACATCATAACGTCGGTCGCCCGGCGGATTCAGGATGAATGGCAATGGTGCGAAAAAGCACTCATTCCGATCGCTGCTTTCTGAAGTTGTGATCTGAATGACTACTTAGGTCTGATAACGCGATGAAATCACACAGATTATGATTCTTTCCTACTGAAACCATGCTTTTTTAGGTCTGAACCAGGATTTCAACCGCCTATGGCTTCGCGTTTATCTCTCCTTCTCACGGCAAAGTTTGTGCGAATGGTATAAGTGCCTGTCATGGATTCGGTCTTAAGTTTCTGGACAACATCAATATCGATTTTTAACATCTGACGGTGGTCACGTCCTGATGATAGTGAATCGTAACTTAAGCAAAAGGAGTCTTTATGGCTGCACTGAATTTACCCAACAAACTTTGGCGTCCCCTGGCAGAAGTCAAAAATTTTGTCGAGAAAATGAGTGATGGCGTTCGCCTTCCGCAAATGAGCCAGAAAGTCAAAAGCTTTGCGTCGTTGAGTCGTAAAGATAAGGATATTCTGATTCGGTATCTGAACGAACGTGATTGCATTAATGTTATCCAGGCGCGACCATTATCCGGTGGCAACCTCACCACGTTTTTCTTTCATCAGAAATTTGGCCTCCCCTCTTCAATACCCGGCTTTGACTGGGATGGCAGACCCCCGAAAATCACCATGCCTGTAGAAGAGATACCTAAACACCTGCTCTCACCTGAACCTGTGCTTTCCGAACCTGTCAGTGATCCTGATGAAGAGGATGCGGAACAGGTAGATATGTCGGCGAATCCCGCTGATAAAAAATTGTCCGATCCCGTCGAAATAAAACCGGAAGTGGAATCCCCACCGGATGATGAGACAGAAGTAAATGGCAATCAAGTTGATGACCTTCGTAAGCGCGCTCTAAAAATGTTGATGGAGGCTGACAGAGCCGATCAATCCAGGTTGCCCCAGGTATTAACCACAGAAATTAAGCCCAAAATTGACGAGTTTATTAACCGACTGAATCAGGCAAATGATGCCGTTCAGACCACACTCGACACTCTTTATGATCAAATGGGTGAGGTGGATAAAGTCGCCATTGAGTTTAAAAAGTTCTGTGAATCCCTCTGAAACATCAAAAGGCCCAATCGGGCCTTTTTTAATATCAGGAGTGTTCATTTCATGCATACATGTCTTTCTTGTCAATTCCGCCGTTTCACTCACTATATTTCTATCAAAGCCCACAGCCTGATCACTTTTTTAAAACAGAAAGGGGATCCGAGTGTGTATTAAAAAAGCTGGTTTGCCCACCAGCACACCGTTAACAGAGAGCCTTACCGAATTCGAGTTTATTTCCAGTATGCTCGTTTGGTTACATTCAAAAGGCATGACATGCGACTTACACCAAAGGACAACCGACGCATTACTTCCATTATCAAGCAGCTCTCCGACGAAGACACTGAAAACATCCGAAACGAAGTCGAACGACTGCATTCCCTGAAGGCCCAGAATCCTCTGTTCCATGCCGTCATGGACTATCACCCATCCGAATTCACACCGCTGGTTGACGAATGGTTATCCCTTTCGGATATGGATTACCAGGTTCTGTTATCCGAATGTTTTTGGGATGCCCTGACCTTTCGTGTCACGCGTGAATATGCGATTCACCGATTTTTCTTTGGTGAACACCAGGATGAACCGTGAAACCCGGCGTCTATTTTTCTCTCTCGAATGCGGATTACCACAAAGGAGTTGGAATCAGTAAATCCCAGCTGGATGACGTGGCAATTAATATGGCCATCTATCAGTGGCGCAAAGATGCCCCTGAAGATGAAGAGAAGAAAGTACCGCTCACGATGGGAACCGCGCTCCATTGCGCCCTGCTGGAACCTGATGCGTTCACCGATCGGTTTATCTGCAAACCAGATTTTAACCGCCGCACGAATACCGGAAAGGATGAAGAGAAAGCCTTTCTTTCTGAAATGCTGGGTTCAGGCAAAACGGTTCTGACGCCTGAGAACTGGCGCAAGCTTCAGTTAATGCGTGATTCGGCTTTTGCCCACCCTTCCGCGCGTTGGCTTCTTGAGAAGCCTGGGCATTCTGAGGCGTCAATGTACTGGACCGATACCCAGACCGATCAGTTATGCCGGATCCGGCCAGACCGTTTCTTATCCTCAATGCCCGTGATAATCGATGTGAAGAAGGTGGCGGATATGTCGCGCTTTCCGCGTCACATCGCAGAGTTCCGTTATCACGTTCAGGATGCCTTTTATCGTGAAGGCTTCAAACAAAATTACGGTGAATTCCCTTCGTTCGTGTTCATTGTCGTCAGTGAGTCGATCGAATGTGGGCGCTATCCAGTCCGTGTTTATTCACTGAATCCTTATGATGTTGATGTGGGAAGGTATCTCTTTCGCCGAGACCTTCAGACTTTTGCGGATGCGCAGGCATCACGAAATTACAACGGCATTGAGGAAATCACGCGACCGGAATGGGATAAGAGGAATGATTATTTATGAATAACGTCATTGAACACGATCCATCTAACACCCGATCCGCCATCTTTAATCCCACCAGTCTTGAGAAGCTTCAGGCTTTCGCCGAACAAATGGCACTGAGCCGAGTGGCAATCCCGTCACATCTGGTTGGCAAACCGGCGGATTGTCTGGCTGTCGCTTTGCAGGCTGTCCAGTGGAACATGAATCCTTATTCGGTGGCACAGAAAACAAGCGTGGTAAATGGCAACCTCTGTTTTGAGGCACAGCTGGTGAACGCCATTGTGACCAGCTCACACGCGGTCAGTTCGCGCTTTAAATATGAATATGGCGGTCCGTGGGATAAGTACCGACCCGGCGATCGCAATGCAAACGCGGAGAAAGGTTTGTGTGTGCGGGTGGGTGCCATCCTTACTGGTGATAACGAACGTACCTGGGGTGAATGGTTACATCTGGAGTTCGTGAAGGTCCGAAACTCACCACTTTGGCAAACCGCCACAAAGCAACAGATCGGTTATCTTGCCGTAAAATACTGGGCGCGACTTTATACACCTGATGTGATTCTGGGTGTGTATACGCCGGATGAAATGGGTCCATCCCTTGAACGCGATATCACACCACACTCTCACGCCACACCCGATGATCTGAACGCCCTGATTATGCGAGACCAGGCGAACGAGACCGACCATAGCGCCAAAGAATCCCGCACACCGGAAGAACTTGTTCACTCCTTCAGTCTTGCGGCACAAAAAGCGCAGAGCCTGGAAGAACTTAATCAATGTTACGCCTATTGCCAGCAATACATCATGGAGGATCCGACCCTCAATAAGATTGCATCCGATGTCTACCAGTCCCGTCTGGATTATTTTTCCTAACCATAACTAAGACTGACTCTCCAACATTTGGGCCGCCTGGCCCATTTTTTTTCAAATTCCGCCCCGATAGCGAATTTTTTTGTGTTTGTTTTAGAGAACATGACGTTCGATTTATCAGGTGGAGCTATTTTTAGAGGCAAAAGAAGATGAACAAGCTTTTGAATCGTTTCTCATGGGATGACCTTAAGATCATTCAGGCCATCGGCGAATTTGGCAACCTCTCCCGCGCATCGGGTTTTCTGGATATCAACCATTCGACACTGTTCCGTCGCCTGGGTGCGCTGGAAGAACTGCTTGGACTGACCTTGTTTCTTCGGCATAGAACGCAATACGTTCCTACCACAGCCGGGGCGGAACTGATAGTGCTGGCTGGGAAGATGCGAGACGATCTGAAATGTGTACTGAGTAACGTCACAGAAGAAGTACGTGGGTTTGTGGGTGAAATCCGCATTGCCACGAACGATGCCCTTCTTCAGGATTATCTGACGCCCCTCATTGCCTCATTTTCTGCTGAGAACCCAAAGATCACCTTCTTTGTGTCGGTCGGAAATGAGGATGTGAACCTTGAAACAGGTGGCGCGGATATCGCATTCAGGGCGACTCTGAACGTGCCGGAAAATTTATCCGGTCGAAAGGTGGGTGTGGCGAAGTGGGCGATCTACGGTCATAAAGATGAATGGCCTGATGATAAGGTGACGCTGGATCAGCTCAAGTCTCACCGCTGGCTGGGCTTTACACCTTCTCTGTTTCGACTCAGGGCGCATAAGTGGATCGAAACCAACGTTGATAAGGCTAAGATTGTTTATCGCGGTGATTCGGTTCTGAGCATTGCCACGGCGATTCATAATAAGATGGGGATCGGGCTGATGCCTTTGATGCACACCCGTCATTATGATGATCTGGTTCGCTTAAGTCCGGTCTTCAATGATATTCAGGAGGAACTGTGGTTTTTGGCACACCCTGAGGTCAGGAAGTCAGCCAAAGTGCGTGAGTTTATTAATCACTGTGCGCAATATATTTCTGAACATCAGGAAGAAATCTTTAATGAAAGAACCGCTTAGATTGATCCGTTTCTTCATGCTTAATTGCGTATGGTAAAACCTCAGAGGGAATCAGAACGGATCAGCTCCTGTAGACCGGTCGTCTCCCAGAGAAATCTGGGTTGTCAGAGAGCTAACCCCCTCGTTGATGATGTGTCTCTGATTCCCTCTGATCTTCGCCATTTGCATAACAATAATATGGATGTGTCGTGAATTGGCTATCACTGCCTGAACTTAACTGGTTCAGGCATTTTTTTTATCTGAAATCCGGTTTGCTGTTTATTTATTCAATTTTGTTTCAGTATTATCCGTAATGTCCCGGCGTGTTCATTTGAGCGAATTCCATTTTTTTTCGTCAATTCCATGTTTGCAAAAGTGAAAAGACACCCCGGAAAGATTTTGGTTATAGTTATTCCCGTCGACAGGATGAAGAGAATTAAACATTCCTGAAGACATTTGAAATAACAATGACCATTTAAAGGAAGATTCACATGACTGATATTAAAGCTGTTGCCGTTGAACCAAAAAACTTGCTGAACCCACATAACCACGCACTGATCCTGCTGGACCACCAGTCTCAGATGGCGTTTAACGTTAAGTCTATCGACATCGGCACATTGCGTTCAAACGTTGCCATTCTGGCTGAGGCAGGTAAGGCTTTTGGTATCGACACCATCGTTTCCACTATCAGCCGCAGTGATTTCGCGGGTCCGGTGTTCCCTGAACTGCTGAAAGCGTTCCCTGACACCAAATCTTATATTAACCGCACGACTTCTGATGCCATCGAAGATCAGAACTTTGTGGACGCGATTAACGCCACCGGCAAAAAACGCATTGTGATTGCAGGTCTGTGGACCTCAGTTTGCCTGAACGGTCCGGTTCAGGGTCTGCTGGAACAAGGCTTTGAAGTGTATGTTGTGGCTGATGCCTCAGGCGATATGACCCACGAAGCGCATGTTATGGCGATGCACCGCATGATCCAATCTGGCGCGGTGCCAATCACCTCAACCGCGTACCTGTTAGAGCTTCAGCGCGACTGGGAACGCAAAGAGACTTATCCGGCAACAATGGAAATCTCGATTGCACACAGCGGCGCATTTGGCGTGGGCATCCAGTATGCTTATGACATGGTCCACGGTAATCGCGGTATCGAATAACCCACTCAGCAATGCTACTCCTGACAATGTTATAGGTGTTCCTCACCAGGGAATGTCATAATAAAAATATGTTCCTCTGTTATTTTTACCCCCGCTCTCCGGCGGGGTTTTTTATTTCCTCCTTCATCCCTTCCCTTTTCTTGCGCCCTGATCGACGGGTGCGCTTTGCTATGGAGATTGGATCATGTCTGATTACATCACCTTGCGAGAATGGAACGCCCGACAAATCCGACCGCGTTCAATGGAACAGGTTCGGCGATGGGTGAGAGCGGGTAAACTCTACCCACCCCCATATCTCGAAGGTCATGAATATTTAATACACGAAACCGCTGTTAAGATTAATCCCACCCAGCCGAAACAATTTGCTTCCGATAATAACAAATTGATACTTCGCGACCGGATCAGAAAAAACAAACGTTGAATCCCTGCTTTTGCTGATTGCTTTAATCGGTGATTTCTTAATCCCATTCGCTCATTCTGCTACTTTTCATGATCTCTGAATGTCATTATCCAGATAATCAATGACTTCGCGAGGTAAGAAAGATGAAAGAGGGTTATTACATCATCACCATGACCAATTCGGCGGGGGTGTCTACCACGGCAAAACTTTTTGTCAGAGATAATCAGATCATTGGGGAAGGAATAAGCTTCTCGTTTTACGGGTCGATACATTTTAAAACGATGGTGCTGAATGTCTCACGCAATAAAGCTTCGACCTATTCCCCGATACTGGGTGATTATATCGGCTATTCCTTTCTGGGGGCGCTGAGGGAAACACCAGAAGGTTATGATCTGGAACTGGATGCAGCGAGTGACCTGTTTGTAAATATCCGCTTTACACGTACAAAAGCTAACGAAGGTGATGAATGCTCGATGGAATTTATCGATTAACCCTGACCAATAAATTCGGCCAGGTGGATCGCTTTCCTGCCGCCCTGACTCAGGGAGAGTTAACCGCATGGAATGCGAACTTTTCATTGTCAGGTTCAGTAAATTATTACAGTTCAGAAATCTATATCATGAAGGCCATTAAACAAACGGTTTCTGATTCGGTAATCAGTGATTGTGAACGGTATGCTTTCAAAGGGATGACCACTGTTCATAGTGACGGTTTTTCCGTCATCGAGTCTGACGGCCTTCAGCTTGTCCTGGTTGCCATTAAAGAAGAAAATTATATTCATGTTTAATAAGGTACGCGCTATGCATAATTTACAGAGAGTAAGTTGCAAACAATCCATGCTTTTTCCCGAACGAAACGATCGCTGTAAAGTCGCACGTCTGTTCACACGACCCGACGCCCATAAGCTGAAGACATTATTGAAAATTAATGGTGAACAGTTCGCCGATCTGTTTGGGGTCAGTCCTTCACTGGCTCACGGCTGGATGAATGGAACACGAACACCTAAAGGTGCCGCACGTAAATTGTTGTTGCTAGTGGAACGTAATCCCAAACTGATTGAGGAACTTAAGCAAGTTTAATGACACGCTGAATAAAGCAGACGTGAACATACACAACGTCTGCTTAAATTTTGATCTTCCTGATTTTTTTGTGCCTCTCAACTCACATAAAACCTGCAAAATTGCACATTGAATGGAACGAATTAAACATTTTTTTTACATAACTTAAGAAGCCCCCTGATTCTTAAGGTCATGTCATGCATCTTAGAAGCCTGAAGCCCGCCTTCAAATTTGGTAAAACAGCCGCTGTAAAACCTGTCACTGAAGAAAAGAAATACCCGACTTCCCCACCCGCCCCACCACCACGACCACCGTCCTCGCGCACTTCGCCTGTTTCATGCAAGCTCGATCTTAATAACAAAGGTTTACTCTCGTTCGAAGCGGGTGAGAATGCTGATATTCTCGATCCACTACTCAATCGCACCCTGTGTCATCCGATGATGACCTATCAGGTATGCATTGCCAGCCCTAATCGTAATCGGCATGTGTTGCTGGATAAAACCGGTCGCCTGATTACTCTTGCCACGACGCCTGAAGGATTCATTGGGATCACTAACAGTGAACAAAAGCCGGAATGGGCCGCGCCTTCTTCAAAATCCAGTCTTTTTCATCGTCGCAAAAAAACCACACCGCCAAATATTTCGATGGCAGATCAGTTCATTTCCATCAACGGAAAAAAAATTGCACTACCTGATTCTTCCCTTAACGAATATCTGACAGAAACCACATCAGACAAATCCGGTCGATATCGCCTGCACATGAAGCGCCTGTTCCGGTTCAATGCTGCGGCGAACTGCTGGGAAACTTGCGGGGATCAGAGCCAGAAAAAAGCGCTGCTTTCACGTCAGGGTGATGGCAACGTGTGGACAGTAACCAGTGATAAAACCCTCTCCACAGTCGCACCGATTCCGAAAGGGTTTGGGGCGCTCAGTGATGAGATCGCATCGATTGGCCGCGCGACCTCGCAGGCACAGAAAAGCTTTCTGCCTGAAATGAAGTTCGATCGGAAAATCGAACACTTCTCTGTGAGTCGTGATGGTCAGGCGATGGTTCAGCTCAGTAACGATGACGATAAAATCCAGCGCATCCACTGGATTGAAAACGTCCAGAAGCCGCATGAAAAATTTGAACTGACCTTACCCCACGGCATCAGCTGTCGAAAGACAGCGCTGTTTGATCAGACCGTGTTCGGCATCGATGCAAATGGCAAGCTTCGTTGTGCGCCCTTTCCCAGCCACGAGAATAAAACTGTTCGCTTTGATTCCGCCGCGCTGAATGTTCGCGCAAAACAGATTACCGATAATATTGCCGCAAAAATTGGTACTGGATTTAAGTTCGAAGACGTGTTGAACGTGAGCGCTGATGGCCTGTGTTTCGTGTTGAAAGATAAGAATGACCGGCGTCATTATATCGCAGTGAATAATGACAGAACAAATCCTGAGGTGATCAGCGCCTGGAATGTCACGGACTCGATGATCCTTGACCACCAGCAAGGGTTGACCCCTTACCAGCCGGACCCGAAAAATATTATAGATCTTGATCGGATGGGTAAGGTCACTGTCTATGATAACCGACCCTATTTCCTGAATGAACGAACAGGTCAGTGGGAAAACACCACTGAAGAACGATCAGACAGAATGAAGATGACTCGTCTTCGCGCCGGTCTCGATGGTCATCCGTGGATGATCAAGGATGGCACAATCAAAAAATTAAAAGTTCGGGAAAGTTCAAACAAGGTTTCGCATAACAATAACATCTTCATTCTGCCCCAAATGAAAAAGTCACTGAGTGTGGATCAGGCCATCCCTGGTATGGAAGCCGATTTTCACTTGAAAGATTTTGCCGCCATTGATCCTGAAAACGTCATCACACTTGATAATTTCTCTGAGCTAAAATTTCAGCTCAGTGACCGGGTACATCAGTTCACAAAACAACAGATAGCCGATCAGATGGGCCATTCGAATCTTCGCCTCGAAGGAATTGGATTAAATAATGATCATGATCTGTTTCTTCTCACCGCTAATGGCCAGATATTTTCCCAGCCGGAAACCAGTTGGTCGCAAGCCCATCTCTCTGACCTGAAACTGGTGTCGCCACCTAAAAGCCAAACCGGATTACCAATAAAGTTTATCGACCTGCATACTCTCGGACCTGGCATTATTGGATTTGAAGACACATTTCACCAGCTGTGGACCTTTGAGGGCGGGGCTTGGTCGGTCATACATGAGCATGAACCCCGGCGCGATCTCATGACTGACCAACTTCATATTCTGGAACAGCATGACACTACTCACCAACTCAAGGGCATCGGATTAAACGTGAAGTCGCGGGTGTTTGTAGGTGGCATGGAAAAGCAAAATAAAATAAAAACCAACATGACCGACAGAATCGACGCCTTTGTGTTTCGTAATTCCATTGAATGGCCACGTCCTCTCAAGAATGCGGCTTATTATCTTCAACATAGCATGACAGGTCGCGAAGGGCTTAGCGTCATCTATCATATGCAAACCGATTTAGCCATTCATCTTCGTTCCCTTCAGGAGGCGCTACCAAAAAAACATTCTCCACCTGCCAGAGTGACACTTCAACGGATGTCCAGCCAGACACAGTTACCATCAGAGGCCGCGCTCGTTCAGGATCTGATAGCCCTTGCGAAAATGTTGTCTGCGAGTATCGATCTGCAAAGTAAAATCATTGGCCATCATTATGGATTACTGGATAAAAATTTTCGCCCCTTATCCAGACCACGATTAAGGCGAAGAAATTCCGGGATGTTTAATCCGACCAGATCCAGAACCACTAACCTGACCGAAAATCTGTCGAACTTGATAAGCCTTTATCCGATTGAGGTCGATAATCAGGCGGCGAACCTGTTTTCTCAAATGATGGAACAGAAAATTCTGATGAACCAACAAAAGGAAAACGTCCCTATTGGCATGAATCGCGACGTTCATGATGAAATCGGGCTTATTAAATCCCGGTTAATTCACGATGCGCTGATCACGCGTCATCTTCATGAACTGATCGAGGAAATTCAGAAAGGGCTTTCCACTGAACCGGATCGACAAGGGTTCGTGAACGCGTCGATCGATAAAGTCGCCGCCCTTCGTTATAACCTGTGGCATAACAATCCGGTGAAAACCATCACCGATCAGGGTTTTCAAAATCTTTCTTCGCTCGAAGCGAATTATGACGCTATCCGCCAGATGGTCAAAGCTTTTTCAAAAGATAATCATGGAATGAATGTCACCTCACGAACTGTCCTTGATGCCAGCACGCAGGAAGAGCTTAAAAAAAATCTGGTCGATACACTTCGCTCAATGCAAACCGGTGAGAACATCGACTTTTCGCGCGCCTATGGAATGAACGCGTCGGTTTCGTCTTACTTCACCACGGGGTTCTTTGTTGCCGGGAATGTCAGTGGTCGTCTTGATCGAACCTATCACCTTCAAATCAATCGAACTGATACTGGGTACACAGTTCGGTTCGGTCGTTCTGGGACTCAGACCGGAAACCTGAATGTCGGAATGGTGAATAATATCTTCAGTGAATTCGACACCATGCATCCTTTATTTCTCGATGAAGCCCATCATCTGAACGCATCGAAAACGTTATTACTTGGTGGTGGTTTCACGCTCACAGGCCGTAATAGCAACACAAATAGGTTAAGTCTAAGCCTTCGTGAAGAGGAAATTGAACCGTTCATTAAACAGCTGATTTCCGGTGATCTTAACCCACTGGAAATGATCAAACGGGGGGGCAATCACCATGTGGAAACATCTTCATCACAGGAGCTGATGCTCACTGGTTCCGTGATGGCAAGTATCTATCTGACCCTTCCATTCACCAGTGATAATCTTGAACATGAAAACGTCATGCTTCGGGCGCGAGCAAGCTCTTCGGCGAGTATATCGATTGCCTCAATGAGACGGGAACAGAGTTCATCTATCTCCGCGAACGGCCAGAGCCATTCACGTTCAGTCAGGGGATTCAGTACCTTTGACCGGACACAGATTGCCGCACAAATTGCTTTTCCTACCGGACCGCGCGTCATGAATACCAAAAGTAAAGATAACCTGACGATGTACGCGACCCCTGGCATTGATTTTCAGCTATCGATGGATAACCGCATCAGCCATAAATTGAGGATAGATTTTGATAACGCAAATGAAATCACCATCCGAGAAATCGACACAATCACCGCTCAACTTGAAAAGCAATTCACCGATAACACCACCAGCCAACTTTTCGCCAGCCTCCAACGCAAAGGAAAAGATGTTGCAAACATCACTCCCATTGAGAAATTAAAAATCCTGTGTACCCATTTTTCTCAGTGGTTTGAACCGGAAGATAAAGATCCTTCAGCAATATTTTATCAGCTGAATAATCACGGCCAAAAATCAGTATTGCTTACCTTGCAATCACTTCTCAGACAACAGACCGCTTTCGAAAACAAAGAACAGATATTATCCAACGCAGAATATCTGACAACATATCGCAACATATGGCGAATTGATCACAATAGCTTTTGTCATTACTTCAGTCATCTTATGGGCTTCAGCCAGACGCCGACACAAGCTGACAGAATAAATGACATGATGAAAAACGATCATCATCTCGCTAGTTTTATCGAAACGCTCAAGATCAATCCTCAAGCTGTCGCCACTCTAGCACTTGAATTTAACCCTTCGACTCGTGATTACATTGAACGCGCCTGGGCCAGTAAAACGTTATGTGAGGATGACATCGCCAAATTATTGCAAGATCGCCAGAATATCCGCCTGAAAAAGGTGGTTTTCACCCAGACCGTGAAGAAATCAGATGGATTCGCCTCACCGAATTTTATTCTGGGTGGATCGAATTCTGCCACCGTTTCGATGACTGAACATTTAGGCTCCCTGCATTTCTTTTACATGGATAACAACGATACCACCCCGGCAACCTATCGACTGAAAGGACGAATTGCCATGCGGGAAAATGAAATTGGTCTTGCAATTGAACGCGCAGCGGATCAAGGGTATATATTGCGCTCAGGTTAACGTGCGAACGGGTCCGGTCGCTCCCCCGATTCTTTCGCCAGTTGCTGATAGATGCGACGGACTGAAGCGGCATAATTTGTGCGAATGCCCTTAAGCTTTGGGTTCGCTCCGGTGTTGTACATGCCCACACTGTCCCATGACCGGCCATAGTTTTCGAAGAAGCCATTCAACACCCATGCGCCGACCGCCACACAGATCATCGGGTCTTGCATCATCCGTTTTCTCGAAATGCCGAAGGATTCAAGCTGTTCAAAGTGACTCGAATTAATCCCCATCATGCACACATCTTCAGTTCTGTCGGAATTGGTATGGTTCACCGCGTGGTTATAAAGATTGGATTCTTTTCGGGCGATCGCTTTCAGCAATAGCGGCTGAATATGAAAACGTTTGCCTACTTTCTCGAAGTTTTCGGCATGAACCAGTGGTGACACGAAAACCAGAATGGATAATGTCCGACCCAAAAAATTCACTTCCCGTTTTCCTCTTGTTTATTGTGATGTTTTATAAGTAAAAAAACACCGGTTTCGGTTCCAGTATGGATTGTCGGGAACTGTAAAGGGTTTTTTATCACCTATAGATTGTCGGTCTTTATTGCTGACGCCACTCAAAAACTAAGGAAAACCCATGAACGTTTCTCAAACTTCAGGCGGCTATCAGGATCCTTCCCTGCCATCTGCTTCATCGGGCTGGATGACCTCCGGCAATCCCCCCCAAAATGATCCGCAATCCGCCCAGCAAAACGGATCGGCCCTCAGTTATGATGCGGCGATCAATCAGCGCCCCATCAATATGTTCTTTGATAATATCGGTCCTGAACAGAACAGTGCCCAGGCCCAACCGATTCAGAACCAGAACCTGTCAGGCGGT
>Ga0157357_1000028_pt1 | contig 60348 bp, 55 predicted proteins | sample AttcapACBM1_FD_111485 | JGI IMG/M metagenome (GOLD analysis project Ga0157357, IMG submission 111485) | Fungus gardens microbial communities from leaf cutter ant in Botucatu, State of Sao Paulo, Brazil - Atta capiguara ACBM1 | ecosystem: Host-associated > Fungi > Mycelium > Unclassified ... | reverse complement strand
TGATAAACTGAGCCCGGACCAGAAGGCGAACCTGAGCGCGCTGGCAACGCTGGCATCGGGAATCGCTGCGGGTGTGAGCAGCGGGAGCACGGCGGGTGCGGCGACGGGCGCGCTGGCGGGTAAGAATGCGGTTGAGAATAACTTTTTGGGTGACAAGGACATCACGACCTTCACTGAAAAGTATGCGAATGCCAAGACAGATGCGGATAGAGAACACTTCTGGCCGACCTGAAAAAGCTTGATGTAGAGCAGCAGACGAAGGCGCTGGCAACCGGTATTCCGGTTAACGAGCAGAAAGCTGAGCTTGAGAAGCTGAAAGCGCTGGCTGCTTCGCCGGATTGTAATGCGCAGTGTCAGCAACTGGTTGCTTATTCGCTCTCAGAGCTGGAACCGGTAGCGAATAATACGGAGCTGCACAAGAATAACCTGAATAAAGCGATACTGGCGGGTGTAATATTTGGGTTAACCGTTGAGAAGCCAGCGGCGAATAATCCGATATCACACCTGACGATGGAACAGCAGCAGTTAATCAAAAATGCAGAATATATAACTACAGCCAAGGGTATCCAGAACCCATTCCCGCGCGATCTGAATGAGAAAATCGTGTGGAATCAAGTTAGGGCAAATCCAGCCTCTGCTGGAGAACCACTCAAAGGAATGAACAAAGATCTTCGCTTCCCGACATATGCGGGATTCCAGAAAATGGAAGCGAAACAAAAGCTATCTGATGGTTCAACAATAACAGTGCATTATCAATATAACTCATATACTGGTAAGGCTTATGATATGAAAATTACCACGCCTCAGAGAAGTGTTGCTGATCCAGCTAAGGTGATTGATTCTATTAAGGATGTTGTTAAATGAAAATAAAAGAATATGATGGGACACTTATAGATGTTTATGCTATTTACTGGATGAAGGGGAAAACCTATTTTTATGGCCTAATCAAAGAATATGGATTGTCTGTATTTAACGCGGATAAAGTAGAAGTTATAGATCCTACAATGTCTGGCGATTTTATTTTTTTTGAAGATGGCATCTTTTTTAAGCCTCTCATTGCAGAAGGAATACTGGATGATCTGGTTGAAGGGGATCTGGAAACATACAGGCGTTTTATTGAAATCCTGAAAGCTGAAGGTCGAGTTGAACCGGATTTCTATTAACCGTCAAGATCCCGGCACCAGCGCCGGGATCTTGCTATCAACCGTTAGACTTAACCACAATACCCGTCCCCACGCCTGTACACTGGCAGATCGCCGGTGTCGTTCAGCACTCCCGGAAACCCTTCCAGCCACAGCTTCATCTTCTGCCGGTTGACGTAAGCCATGCTCAGCCCCTCGGCACAGCCGTATAGCTCGCGGGTGTTCTGGGTGGTGATCACGATACAGTCGTGCATCACCCGGATCTTAATCGGCATCCCGTCCCTGTGTAAGCATCCCACTTAAATGAACCATTCACTTTTAGAAATCTTCCGACATACTGATTATGTCCCCTGAGGAGATCGCTATGCGTAAGATCCGATTTACTCAGCACCAGATCATCGCTGTTCTTAAGTCCGTCGAAGCTAGGCGAACTGTTAAGGATGTCTGCCGTGAAGCCGGTATCTCTGAAGCCAGCTATTACAACTGGAAGGCGAAATACGGCGGGATGGAAGCAGCTGATATCAAAAAAGTAAAAGATCTTGAGGACGAAAATCTTCGTCTGAAGCAGATGTTTGCCGACCTGAGTCTGGAAAATCGTGCGTTAAAAGATGTCATCGAAAAAAGCTTTAAAACCAGCGATGAAGCGTGAGCTTGTCAGCTATCTGATGGTGCAATTTTTTATGAGCTTACGCCAGGCATGCAGGACATTGTCGCTGAGCAGGACGGTATTTCGTTATCAGCCGGATACGCGACGGGATGAGCCCGTGATCCTGGCGCTGACAGAAGCGGCTGAACGTTATCCCCGGTACGGTTATAAGAAGCTGTTCCAGGTGCTGCGCAGACAGGGTAATGCCTTGAATCACAAGCGCGTTCACCGGATTTACTGCCAGCTGAAACTGAATTTACGCCGTAAGGGAAAACAGCGCCTGCCGGTGCGCAATCCGGCTCCCCTGGCAACACCAGAGGCGATGAAACAGAGCTGATCCATCGATATTATGCATGATGCGCTGGTGTGTGGCTGACGCTTTAGGATTTTCAACGTGGTGGATGATTTTAACCGGGAAGCGCTGGCGAACAAAATTGATCTGAATATCCCGGCACTGCGGGTTGTGAGAGTGCTGGACAGGATCGTGGCAAACCGCGGATATCCGCTGAAGATGAGGATGGACAATGGCCCCGAGCTGGTCTCGCTGACACTTGCGCAGTGGGCAGAAGAACATGGCGTGATGCTGGAGTTTATCAGGCCGGGTAAGCCGACGCAGAACGCTTTTATCGAACGGTTCAACCGCACGTACCGGACAGAAATACCGGATTTTTATCTGTTCAGAACACTGAACGAAGCACGGGAAATTACAGTACGCTGGCTGGCTGAATATAACAGCGAGCGCCCCCATGAATCCCTGAATAACCTGACGCCGGAGGAATATCGGCTGATGGCTGAAACCCGGGAAATCTCAAAAGTGCGTGGAACTAAAACTGGTGTGCTTACACAGCAGCTTGCGCGTCTGCGGCGGTGTCCGGTAACGGTGAGGATTGATGAAGGGGGCCAGATCATCACCGTTGAGGCACAGTCAGGCAGCTAAAATAAAAAAGCCGGAAGGATCGTAAAGATCGCTTCCGGCTTATTTTAATCATAGTTAATTTGGATTAGGCACTTAACTTATAAATATCTTTAGCTTCTTCATCCATATCCAGACTTCCAAGAGCACCCAGATCTAAGCTATAGACCAGTTCACTATTGTCTTTCACATTTATAAAATAACCAAGGTCACCATCCTGACCTATTAATAAATAATCTGGCTCAACATCTTGTATAGTGTATGTTTCGTTTCGTTCTACAATGTCTTTATAATTATAAAGATATACAGTATCTCCCTGAGGGGTCTGGATCTCATAAGTATCCGTATCTTTTATTTCCTCAGATGAGAACTGTTTGTATTTATTTGTAAGTTTGATATTGAGACTGCTCTCAGCAACCTTAAGCCCATCTAAAATTTCATCTTTATTCATAACAATTCACCTATTTTTTTTCAAGCGGCAGCATATTAAATATCAAAAAATGGATTGCTCATATTACCTTCTCTGAGTCCGTCAAAATATTTAAATGCATCACTGAGAGATTTACGGGCCTGATTAGTGGGCACGCCAGCATCTAACATTTCTTTATAGCTAATATTAAATTCTTGCCTCAGGGTTGTATCCCAGCCACCCGTCGTAGCTCTTCGGGCGCGCTGTGCAGCACTGATAGCAGCATGCGGGCTACCAGATGATGATTTTAATAAAGTTGCAGGCACAGAATTTCTTTGATAACCACTAATCCTTTTCTTGGCTCAGGCATCTTGAACAGGATGATGACTTTGTACAAAACCATCAGCTTTACTATTTGTATGCCCTGCTGAGCGATTGATTCCCGGAGATAATTTTCCGTGAGGATCGACATCGCCAGTTTTATAGCCATTTGGAGCGCTACACTTATTCAACCCCAACGGGTCGATCCAACTCAGCGGGTTCGGCGCATACTGATAAAGGTTCCAGCCGCCTTCCAGCCCTATCGGATCCTGAACCGTAAACCGTCCCACCAGGGGATCGTAATAGCGGAACAGATTGTAATGCAGACCGGTTTCGCTGTCAGCATACTGGCCCGCATAGCGCAGGGCTGATGGGGCAGGGCAGACTGTTTTGCCAGCCGGGTAAAGCCCTTTGTCTGTCGGCGCACCTCGCCAAAGCTGCCTTACTGACCGCTCCAGCGAATATCGCCCCGTTCATCGGTCACCTCTAGCGGCGCACCGTTAATATCGGTGTTAAACCACAACATATCGGCCCGGCCACCCTCTGACATATGATCAATGCGCGCCAGCGGGCTCCGGGCCTTGTTGGGATCGTATACATAGGTCTGACGCTGACGGTTCTCCTGCTGCCTCTGTAAAAGATAATAGATGTCATATATAATATCTCTACCTTATCTAGCTGAGAAATTATTAGGCTCTATATTTATTGTTGTTTTCAAAAAATCCTTCTATGAATTAAACTATTTCAATCTAGATCTCATGCGGATTAAATCTATTTTAAAATATAATTTTCTTGAGCGTCAGGGAATGTCATTTTTATTGGCTTTGAAGTTTAATAAAAACTTAAAGGTGTTCATTTAACATTGAAGCCATAACACGACAATTGCTTATTAAGAAGTTATTTAATTTATAAGTTGAGGCTTGCCCTAGGTTATGCATTTGAATGATAACCAGGAACAGAGCAAGCCATTTTGAATTTAATTTTTTATTATTATATCAATACTGCTGTCTTCAAATATTTTTTTTAAAAAATGTTTAAGATTATTTATTTCTTTGGCATTTTTTAGTACAGCTAAGTACTGCTTAGCCCCTGCTTTTAACGCAGCATTATCGTTAAGATAAACAATTAAATTTTCATCATCAAGCTCGACTTTTTCGATAGCATCAGCAATTTCATATTCAGTGGAGTCACTTTGAAAACCTATACATTCATCGACTGTAAGATCATCTTCATCAAATCTCCCAATAATGAAATAATTTTTAGGATCGTTGTAATCATCCCCAACAGCTACAGTGAGTACATCATCTTCATTTGTACAGCTAATACAAATAGCATCAATTTTTTTAGTCATATTCATAATCATCCTTAGCCAGAACAGCTTTTTGCTTTAGTCGATTTTTTACCTGATGCTGACCATGTGTGCTTATCACCTTCGTCAGTTGGCCAGTTATATACAACGTCTGCACCTGTATTCACTTTAAAAGTATTCATTTTTCCACGACATGAAGTACATGGAGGATATTGTCCATCAATAACCAGCTTGTCGCCAGGAGAGGCAATCTGATCTAACTCCCTTGTAATGCGGGCTTCAGTGTGTGTCGCTAGTGAACTTTGTGGAAAACCAAGAGCCTTTTCTTCGGGGGTCATATTCCCACTTTGCCAAACGCCCTGAGCTTTAATTCTACCTTCATTATCATAGAGTGTAGCATTTGCAGTATGTGTTCCTTTGCCAGTCCCAAATGCCAAGCCTAAAGGGTCAATCCACTTAAGAGGGTTCGGCGCATACTGATACAGGTTCCAGCCGCCTTCCAGCCCTATCGGGTCCTGAACCGTAAACCGTCCCACCTGCGGGTCGTAATAGCGGAACAGATTGTAATGCAGACCGGTTTCGCTGTCCGCATACTGGCCCGCATAGCGCAGCGGCTGATGGGGCAGGGCAGACTGTTTCACCAGACGGGTAAAGCCCTCTGTCTGCCGACGCACTTCACCAAAGCTGCCGTACTGGCCGCTCCAGCGGATGTCGCCGCGTTCATCGGTTACCTCCAGCGGTGCCCCGTTGAGATCGGTATTGAACCACAACACATCGCCCCGTTCGCCTGCTGCCATATGGTCGATGCGCGCCAGCGGGCTCCAGGCCTCATTGGGATCGTATACATAGGTCTGGCACTGGCCGTTATCCTGCTGCTCCTGTAACAGACGATAGCCCTGCCACAGAAAACGGACTTCTCTACGATCGTGCTGGGTGCTGACCACTTTGCGGGTGCGTCTGCCCAGCGCATCATAATGATAATGCGCGGTAAACCCGCCGTCCGGGCCATTGCCTTTGGCGCTGATGAGCCGGTTTTCGGCGTCATAGGTAAAATGCTGCTCATGCAGGCCGCTGCGTCGACTGACCAGGTTGCCCCAGTCATCGTACTTCATAAACAGGTTCTGCCAGTGATGCAGACGGTTGTCGGTAACTGGCAACGCGTGCAGCAGATCGTCGTTGGCCGCCAGGTTGTCCGCATTATCATAAGCAAAATGCGAGGTGCTGTGGCCCTGTCTGGCTTCGTAGTGCTTCAGCAGGCGGCCTTCATCATCGTAACCATAGATAATGTCGCCGCGCAGCGTATCACTGACAGACTCCAGTTCACTGCGCGCCGAATAGCGGAAAGCGCGTTCCAGAATGGCTTTTTCCGGTAGCACCACCTCGCTATGCAATTCACTGCGCTGCATCGTGCGCCTGCCAAGGCTGTCGTACTGACGCGCCTGCTCACGCGCGCCCTGACTGCGGCGAATTTCCCGGTGCAGGCGGTCGCGGGTAAATTCACTGACCAGTTGCTGATTAAAGCGAATCGCGCTGACATGGCCAGAGCCATAGTGCAACCAGGCAAGTTGCTGTTCACCCGGCAGGGTCAGATGGGTGAGGTTGCCCAGCGCATCCCATTCGTAATCCAGTTTCCCGTTTATACCGGCTTCTGTTAACAGCTGACCTGCGACGTCATAGGTAAAGGCGATTTCATCGTCTTCGATACCAAGCGCCATTCCGTCGCTGGTCGGCGTGCGAACCAGGCTGGCAAGTTGACCGCTACGATGACGCCGGTAGTGGTATTCAGCATGCTGCGTTGTGCGCTGGGTAATCAAGCCGCTGTCGTCGTAGCTAAAGCGCTGCCAGCGTCGAGCTATGCCACCGTCATTAGCGGGTTGGCCATTTTCCTGTAAACCAATGAGAAAGCCACGAGCATTCCATTCCATATTGCGTGAGGTCTTATCGGGCCGGATCTCACTCAATGGACGGCCGAGCGGATCGCAGGTAAAGCGATAGTCACCGCCGTTGCCGTTTTCCAGCCGCAGCAGATTACCGCGGGCATCGTAATGCCAGCGACGCGTGCGACCAATGCGGTCCGTCAGGCTTACCGGTAATCCGAGTGCGTTATAGGTCCAGCGGACTTCGGTTTCCAGCGGATCGCGCCACGCACTGAGCTGCCCCTGGGTGTTCCAGTGCAGGGTTTCCCGGCTGCCGTCTGGATGGATAATGGCGCAGAGTTGTCCCTTGTCATTCCACTCGCGCTGGGTGACATGACCTTCAGCATCCACGCTGCGAACAAGCTGGCCAAATCGGTCGTAGCTAAACGTCGTTACGCTGCCAGAGCAGTCGGTGCGCTGCGTCAGCAGCCCTTGTCGGTTCCATTCCAGCTTCACCACGCCGCCCGTTGCATCGGTGATGCTGTCTGGCAGCAGTTCTGTGTCATCAGGGTAGTGATAGGTGGTGACGTTATTGAGCGCATCGGTTTCAGTCAGCAGGCGAACATTAAGATCGTAAGCCGCCTGAGTCGCGCTCAGATCGGGATAGTCCGTACGGATCACACGGTCAGTCATGCGGAACCAGTGATAAGTGGTTCGACGTCCGACCGGATCGATCTCCTGCGTCATGCGACCATAGCGGTCCCAGTTGCTGCAGCGCATGGCACCGCCGGGCATAATCACATCGCACAACTCGCCTGCGCGGTAAACCAGCATGGTCTGGCTGCCGTCGAAGTCGGTGAAGCGGGCGACATGATCGTCATCGTCAATGAGCCAGTGAGCTTCAACGCCGTCATCACGTCGCGCGCGTCGGATGCCATTATCAAAATCGTACTCAAAATCCAGCTGCTCGCCGCCGCTGTGACGGAAGGCCACCACTCTTGGGAGGCCATCGATCTCCTGCCAGCGATACTCACTTAGCAGGCCATTCATATCTTCATGGGCGACCATCAGGCCATCGCACCACTGGAAGCGTCGGCGCACGCTACCGCCCCGGCCCGTTACCGTAACGAGTTGGCCGATATCATCATACGCGTAACTGACCAGACAAATATCGTCATCCAGCCAGGCACCTGCGAGCCGGTTATTCGCATAGCGGCAGGTTACGCGCTGACCGGCACTGTCTGTCAGCGCAGCCAATGTGTGATCGGGGTTCCAGTCGAACTGAATCTCATTGCCGCAGGGCTCGGTCAGGCAGAGGGGAAGAGAAGGGGCATCATCGCGCAGGGGCATAAAATGCCAGCGCTCACCGCTGATGTCATACAATGACCAACTGTCGTCCCGATGATGTTCCAGCCAGCGTTTCTCCGCTTCGCAGTAGGTACGCTGGCCTTTTGGCACCAGAGGAAAAGAGACGTAATCGCCGGAGGACGCACGCCAGACCAGCCCATCCTGGTAACGTTCCAGCCGTGTTTCCCAGAACAGGTTCCAGCCACGGCCTAATACGCTGTCGCCGGGATTACCGCTGCGCCAGTAGCGCTGCCAGCGTAGCGGCAGCCGGGAGGGCAGCACAAAATCCAGTTCATCATCGCCGCTAAGAAACTTCTGGCCGCTTACGATATCAACGGGACGGGCAAGAATACCTGCGGCCGCCACACCGGTCATCAAGGCACCAGCACGGCAGGCCACCCGGGCGATTTTATTGATGCCGGGAATCTTGCTCAGTAATTTACCCAGCGCGCCGACCTTGCCAGCCGCACCGCCCACGCCACCGGCCAGTCCGGCAAACAGCAGGGTAAGATCGGAGGCTTTATAAACCCATTCGGGCACTTCAGGTTGGATAGGCAGCGTTTGTTCAGGCTCGCCGCCGATATAGACGTTGTCAGAGCCCGTCATCACTTTGGCATCGCAGGTGGTGCGATCGTCGATGCGTGATGCAGGCAGGCCGTTGATATACACCCGGGAGGAGCCTTCCGCCATCTGCTGCGGACCATCGTCCTTGCAGGCCACTATGCTGTTGGTGGCCATGGCGGCGGGTTTACTGTTAATAAAGACGTTGGGCGAACCGGTGGTAATCTTGCCCTTTGGGGTCATGCTGGCCGCCCCAGAATCCGCTATTCCGTCTCGCGCGGCGGTGGCCAGTTCGCCAGTAAGGTAACCCACGCCGATACTGAGTCCAACCAGCAATACGCCCACGCCAAGGCAGGAGGCGCCTATCCCGGCAATCATCAATGCACCCGCAGCAATACCGCCCGCCGCAGCGATCAGTCCACCGACGATAGTGCCTGCAATCATGCCCGCCAGGGCATGAGAGTGACCGATATCATCGCCGAGGCGTGCAGCTTCAAACATGATAATTGCCCTTGTCGTTAAGCGTTAAAACGAAAACTTTTAAGCAGTGCCTGAAACTGTTCGCTGTCCGCGTCACCAATGGCGGACGTAGAGGTCATGGTAAAGACCAGTACTTTGTGACCATCGGGCGTGAAGACCGACTGCTGTTGCCAGATACGTTTGCCGTCACGCAGAAAACTGGCGTGTACGCATTCACCCTGTAGCAGCGCGTCACCCAATACCGCAGCGCTACGTTCGGTTTGTTTCCATCCCTTTATGTGTTTTTGCATTAGCGTGAGCTGACGGTCGATGTACGCAGGCAGCGTTTCACCCTCGTTAAGCGTATCGCGTGAAATATTAAAAGCGGGAGCAGTGGCATCAGAGGCGGTGAAAGCGTTAACCGTGCGGTCCTGATAATCATCAGGCAGTGTGATTTGGCCTTCGGTAAACAGACAAGCGATGTTTGAGCCTGACATCGTGCAGATTCCCTATCCTTAAGATGTGCTCAAGTTTGTCATGAAAAGCGGCGAATCTCCAGTAAAGGCATGCGCAGAGAGTGGGCGTAAATGTAATGTCAGAATAATCCTGATCGCGATGCAAACAATGGCCTCCTGGTGAGGCCATCATGTGTTACCTGTGTGGACCGCCGCCAGGCCCACCGCCGCCGCCAGGGCCCATATGTCCCGGGCCGCCGCCTCCGGGGCCCCAGAATGGCCAGACGCATCCCGACAGGGCAGAAACACTTGCTAACGCGATAACGAACAGAATCACTTTTTTCATACAGGCTCCTGATTAACAGGAATGACTATATCAAGCCCTGCTTGTACAAGTGTGTGGCAGATGAAAAAGACCCGGCAGGATAGCGTAAAAGTTCCGTTAATCGGGGCGTTCAGCAGCGAAAACCGGTCGCAGCCCCATGTTCTGGCCTTGTCGCACGCGTTTAATCCTGAGAACACCTTTCCGAATATTCTCGCTTCCCTGATAAACGAACCACGACAGTTATTCACGCAGGCAACATCGTTATGTCTGATAGCTGAAAATGAACATATGCAGATTACAGCGGCGCTGTTTTTGAGCGGATACGCCGGCTCCTTGCATCAGAACTGTGCAATACAACGCGGTTTTAGTCTCAGATCGGGTGCAGGCTGGCGTGGCGCTTACCCTTATCTCTGGCCTGTTAATTGCAGTGCTGATGGGGTGAAGTCACCTTAAAACAATGCGAAAGGAGTTGGACGAATGTCGGTAAGCCGTTTATATGTTGCCCGTATGGGGTTGTCTGTAATAATCACGGGGTTATCGTGCTCGACGGCGGCCTTTGGGGCAAACGTACCCAATGGTGTGACATTGGCTCCCGTGCAGGAGATCGTGCGGGGCAATGGAGCCGAGCCTGCTACCCTGGATGTTGATAAAGCTGAAACCAACGATGCCTTTTCAGTTATTAACGACCTGTTTGAAGGGCTGGTGCGGACTGATCCAGAGGGCAAAGTCATACCGGGACTGGCTGCTTCGTGGGAAACGGCCGACAACAAAGTCTGGACCTTTCATCTTCGTCCTGACCTGACATGGTCAGACGGATCGCCGCTGACAGCTGAAGATGTTGTCTTCAGCTGGCGTCGTCTGACCGATCCCAAAACGGCATCGCCTTATGCATCCTTTGCTAACTATGCGCATATCCTTAACGCTGATGCGGTGACGGGCGGTAAAAGCCCGCCTGACAGCCTGGGCGTTAAAGCCTTAGACGCGCACACCGTGCAGGTTACTCTGGATCAGCCGGTGTCCTATTTTTTGCAGTTTGTTGCCCATCCTTCCCTGTTTCCGGTCAGCGAAAATAACGTTAAAAAGTTTGGTGAGGCCTGGACCCGGCCGGGCAACATGGTCAGCAGCGGTGCCTATAAACTGGATCAGTGGGTAGTTAATGAAAAAATCACGCTGAACCGTAACGATCGCTATTGGGATAACGCGCATACCCTAATTAATCGCGTAACGTTTTTACCGATTAATGATGTTTCTGCCGAGCTTAACCGCTACCTTGCCGGCGGCATTACCATTACGGACAACATTCCCGCCATTGATTTCCCTCGAATGAAAAAAGAGCGGCCCAAAGAAGTACACAGCACCTCTATTTATAGCGTGTTCTATTTCCAGATAAATACGCACAAGGCACCCTTTACCGATGTCCGCGTGCGTCAGGCGCTGGACCTGGCGCTGGATAAAGGCATCATCGCCGATAAGGTTATCGGCATGGGACAGAAACCGGCTTATACCGTTGTGCCATTATCAATGGGGGACGTCAAACTGTCTCCGCCTGACTGGGCTGGCTGGACGCAGGCGCAGCGCATCAAAAAAGCTCAGGCGTTACTCAGCGAAGCCGGTTTTTCAGCCAGCCATCCTCTGAGTTTTACCCTGCTCTACAACACCAATCAGGATAACCAACGTATCGCGATTGCCGCTGCTTCCATGTGGGGTAAAACGTTAGGTGCGAAGGTCACGCTACAAAATCAGGAATGGAAAACCATGCTGGATACCATGCATCAGAGGCAATATGATCTGGTGCGCTACACCTGGATTGGTGACTACAGTGAGCCCTCTACTTTTTTAAATACCTTCCGCAGTGGCGACAGCCAGAATAGCTCAGGTTATGCCAGCACAGCGTTTGATGCGGCAGTAAAAGCCGCGGGAATGGATACCGATCCAAACGCCGTAACCCAGGATTACCAGAAAGCCAGCGACATTATTGCAAAAGATGCGCCGGTTATTCCGGTTTTCTATGGTGCGCTCAACAAGATGGTCAGTCCAAAGGTCGGCGGCTATGCCCCATCGCATCTGGGTTTCTACTACACCAAGGACCTTTATCTTGTTAAATAAAACGCGCGCCGGTACGTTTCTGACTTAACCAAACTGCTGAGTGCTGTTTGCTCGCTGGGGCCAGCTTTTGGCCCCAGCGAGCCTGGTGACATCCCCCGCCTTTTCTGTCAGCGCCGTAAAACGTCCTTTCATACGCAGTCAAAGCTGTTCTCTGACACAGCAAACTCGAAAGATTGAAACTCGCTTGCAAAATGTAACGACTGGAAATGTTCTTCTGTTTTAAAACGGCACAAGGAAATGGGATGTTAAGCGCAGAGGGGAATCCGTTACCCGATTAGCCTTGAATTAACCGCACTCACAAAACATCTGTTACAAGGCGCCTTGCCCGGTAATATCCATACGTCATTATTGAAGGTATAAAAATGGAAAACCCATTTTTTAAAAAACAGATCGTTGAATCATCCGGCGCTGAGTGCGGTGAAACCCTGTCCCCGTTGGCACTGTTGCTTCGCCGGAACCTGGTTTCACTCGTTGTTGGGACAATAACCGTCATTTATTTCGTTCAAAGCCATCCGCTTCACGTGCGCCCGTCAGCCGCCAGGCAGGCCTCGCAGCCACAACCTGTGGCCTTCAATGCGCCTGCAGGCGGCACGGTTAAGCAGGGGCAGAACAGCCAGGGCCAGCCTGCGCTGACCGCCGCTTCACTTGAACTTGCCTCTGCCCAGACCCGGTTAGCTGCGGAAAAAATTCGGCTCGTCAGTGCGCAGTTGAAGCTTGAGCAGAGCAGTCTGCTGCAGGACATCGATCACACCCAGCAGCTTGCTCTGCAACAGGTCAGCGACAGCCGCTTCCAGCAGGCCATGCTGAATGGTCAACTTGAGCAACTGGCGGACCAGATTAAAATTGAATCGGCGCAAATGGATATGGCTCAGAAGCTGGTCAACACCTGGCGACCGCTGTTAGCAAAGGGATACATCTCCACGCTTCAGTTTGAGCAGGAGCAATCGACGGTATGGGGCTATGAAAGCCAGTACCGTGCGCTGTTACAGCAACAGTATGGTGCCCGCCAGCAGTTAAACGTTTTGAATGACCAACAGCTTCAAATACCGCTAGCCACATCCGTAAAGCTTAACGTCCTGCGTCGTCAACTGGCGCAGGTGGATGAGAACCTGTCACAAAATGAAACTATCCTGCAGCAGGCGCTCTATATGCCTTCTGACGGTTCAGTGAAATCTGTTATCGCGAAGGCTGATAACAGGATGACAGGGGAGCAATCGAGTCAGGCTGGTGAAGCCAACAGTCAGCAAACCGCGACCACCAGATTGATATCCGATAAGCCAGTAGCCGGCATGCACAGAGACAACCCTGGCGGAGCGCATTTTCAGACCATAAATGCCCAGTCTGGTAATTCCTTCAACAGTGGGCATCATTCGGTATCAGCGCATAATGTGTAACCCATCAGGCTGGTGGCTGAAGCGTGAGGGGGGAGAGGTATTTACAACATCAACCGCAGCAGGATAGAGTCATTTCTCCTCTTCTTTCAGGCGAAGCGCAAAATGCCAGATTACTGTTTCTATCAAAAAGGTCAGCACACCGTCGTGCTGGAAAGACATGATGCGGACGGTGGTTCTCAGTTAGAAGATAAGGGCTATAAAAAGCAATTCGAAGAGGTGAGTGCAACTGACAAGCATCGGGCACTTAACCGCTTTGCTGATATTCGCCGAAGCAATCAAAAAGATCATCACGACTTCTTCTCGGGCGCGATCGCTATGCCACTGATGGGCGTGCTTACCGCCATTGCTGTTTTTCTGTTACGGAAAAAATAGCCCGCTTGAGGATATCCGCAGGCGACGGGCACAACGCCTGGTTAAAAAAGGCCAGGCTCAAACCCGACAGCGGTAAGAAACCAACCTGTTAATTATCTGCTTTGTGCCCATGATGGCTTCATAAAACGCATTCGGATGTCTTTTTTGCCTGTTCTGTATTAAAGCCAGCCCGCTGTCCTGATTTTCCATCGCTCCTGCTGCCTGATAACGGTCACAATCATGCTTTATGCTGTGGTTCGGCAGTCACAAAGAGCGTTCCTGAAGCACGTCATCATATCGCCTGGTTATGCCAGCTTAGAGAGTAATCGTCTCAGGAAAGCCATCTCGAGCGCGCGGGAGCCTGAATCATGTCAGAAGTGCTGGAGCAGGAAGGATGGATAGAAAATGCCATCGGTGAAAAATTTAACGCCAAAGGTGAGGTACTGCCATTCAGAGGCAACACGCTGATTTGCCATCTCGAACAGGACAGTGAAATCGTCCGTGTGACTGGCGAAATGGTTGATGCAATGAAAGCCGCAGGGCTGGGGCGGTGTTACGCATTTCTGCCGCAGTCGAGCTACCATATGACGGTGTTTAGCGGTGCCAATGACCGGGCACGGCACTATCCGGCCTGGCCACAAGACCTGAATCTTGATGCGTCGATGGAAGAGTGCGACCGGCTGTTCGCGGCGAAGCTGGCAAATTTCAGGCTCATGCCCTCGTTACCTTTGCAGATGCGCATTGGGGCCATTGCCTTAAAACGTGGCGTCTCGCTGTCGCTGGCGCCGTTGGACAGGGCGGAAGAGCGCAAAATACGGTCGCTCAGAGATGCGCTCAGCCGTACGCTTAACTGCAAACGAAATAATCATGATGTCTACGAATTTCATGTCAGTGTCTCTTATCTCATCAATAAACCGAACGATGAGGCGTTGCGCCTGCTGCAAATTTTAAGAGCCGGATATCTGGAAAAGCTGATGCGGGTTGCGCCGGTGATGACGCTGGGTGCACCTGAGTTTTGTACCTTCAGAGATATGTCTCGGTATACGCCGTTGTTAAGGCTGGAATAGCCCGACAAACTGGATTCATTATTTCTACTGTTCTGCTTTTACTTTTGTCGCTTTTGAGCTGTTAACTTCAATAGCGTAGAGCCTCTTGGTTAAAATATTGTCTTCATAATAGTGACTTACCTGGCCCGGGCAGACAGGTAGGAGAGGAGAAAGCGATAGCCATAATTTTGGTCTTTTCATCGTGAATATATTTTAAACCGGCCCCATCAGATTCTTACCAGAAATGAAGGGGCTCATCGGTGAATGTACCAAACCGCCTTGATTTAACATCAACCTTATTGGCAATGAAAATGCGTCCCAACCTTCAAATAGCGGGTAAAGGCTTCATGCAAAGCCTCTGCGCAGGATGCGTGGTTAAAGGCTACGTGATGCTCGAAGCCGTTACGGCAAATCCACGCCAGCAAGCGTTCCAGCTGCGGCACTTCAATGACCGCACGACAGCCAACGGTATCTAGCGGATCGTTCACGGCGACGCCTTCACCCACATAGGCTTTAATTTCTCCCCTCAGATCGTCTGAGCTCAGTCGGAAGAAGGTGATGTTGCCAGTTTTACTTCTGCCATGAACGGCACCACAGGTATTTTCGTTGCCGACGCGATGACCAATAATATTGGCGGTGCCCATTGTGGCGTCCTCCAGAGAGGCTGTGGCAAAGTTGCCACAGTGAAACAGCACACATTTGTCTGGATCGTCGCCGTAGTTATTATTCCAGTCGGCAATGGAGGCCGGACTCAGGCTGCAACTGGCAAGGGCATACATGGATAATGCGCCCATCACATCGACTTCACAGGCGCTGGGCAGTAACTGACCGGACATCACGCTCATCACAGAGCACGCGTTAATACCGAGCGTTTCCTGCAATGAGGTCCAGCACTGGATGGCGGTGGCATCAATGTCTTCAGCTATAACCCATTCAGCGATGACTACGAACAACTTTGCCATGAGGGTGATTTTATCTGAAGCCATCGTGCTGACATGCGCATTATCCAGCAGCAGGCGGCGCTTCTCATCGACACGAATATCGCTGTCGCCTAACCGTTTCATTCTGCTGAACACCTCCGATAAATCCAGGGTTTCCACGGCGATGCCCAGCCTTTCAAGTAATTTTTCACTGTAGCGAACGGTATTAAAACCAGCAGGACGCGCACCAATTGCGCCCACTCGCGCGCCGCGCATGCTGCTGACCACCCGGCAAACCTGCTTAAACCGGCTTATATCCCGGGCAAAAGATTCACCCGCTAAGTCACTCACGTGCTGGGTGGTTAAGGTGAAGGGAATGTCATATTGACGCAGGTTATTACACAGGGAGATTTTGCCGCAAAAACTGTCTCGCCGACTGGCGAGATGCATCTTGTCCAGGCGGTCTGGCTGGGCCTGAATTAACACAGGAACATTAAGTCCGGAAAGACGTAATGCTTCTGAAACGGCTTTTTCATCGCCAAAATTGGGAAGCAATACCACCACGCCATGAATATCGTCACGACGAGCGCGTAACCATGCTGCACATATTTTGGCTTCTGCACGTGTTTCAACGCCACCGTAGCGGGTCTGGGTTTCATCGAGCATTACCGGATTGATATCGTGCTGAATAAACACCTCAATAATCTGCTCGCGCGCCTCATTGACGACGTATCCGGGGAAGAACCCCCGGTTAGCGATAATAACGGCCATGGTTAATTGATGTGGTATTCTTGACATGATTTTTCTCCGGTATGTATAGGTTTATTATGGGTATTTTGATGTTTTAAAATTTCATCATTGTTAATGATGTTGTTTATTTTGTTCTGGCTTTTACAGGTGGTGTGATCTGTGCAAACCATTCAAGTGGACGCTTTTCTTGTCGGGTGATTTTGATTTTATTAATTCATTCTCACATTATTCGTGATGCCTGTTTTTGTCTATTTTTGTTTTTTAAATAGATTCTATGCCGCAAATAAGGCGTGTTTTTTGGCAGTTACTATTATCTCTTTAATAGCGCTTTTGGTTGTTGGTGGTTAGAGGTGTGAAGAGATGTTTTATCGAGATGCGTTAATTAATCAACTTAAATATTGATGTATTTTTGAAGGTGTAGTTTGTTTTTTATTGAACTAAGTTCACAAAAGAAACTTAATGTGGTTTGTTTCTGTTCCCTGTTTTTATATGGTTGGCGTCCTTTATTAATGCGGGAGGATGCTGGAATGGAATTACATAAACCATTAAAAGTGAGTTTTCGCGAAAAATTTTGTTACGGGCTTGGGGATACCTCAGCGAATATCTTCATGGGCATGACCATGATGTTTTTGTCGATATATTACACCGATGTATTCAAGCTCAGCCCTGCAGTAATGGGAACCTTATTTCTGATTACGCGCTTAATTGATGCGATAAGCGATCCATTAATCGGCGTGGTGGCCGATCGCACGCGTTCTCGACATGGCCGTTACCGCCCCTGGCTATTATGGTTCGCTGTGCCTTATGGGCTTAGCTGCGCAGCCGTTTTCCTTTCACCCGAGTTGGGTGAAACCGGACGGATCATTTATGCCTACACCACCTATATCATGCTGGTTATGGCGTTCAGCCTGGTGGCGGTGCCCTATGTCTCTCTGCTGGGAGCCATTTCAGCAGACAGTGACGAGAGGATACAGATAAACACGATTCGCTTTCCCTTAGCCAAGGTCTCTTACTTAATTTGTTCTTTACTGGTCCCCATGTTGATTGCGCTTTTTGATAATGAGGTGATGGGTTATCGGGTTGTGATGTGCGGTATTGGCCTGCTCTCAACGCTATTGGTTTTAATTTGCTATTACAATACTCAGGAACGCGTTTCAGCAGGGGATGTACAGACGCTCAGCGTCGGCAACCAGATACGGCTGATGTTGAAAAACGATCAGGCTTTAATCATTTTTGCTGCACAGCTGGTGGTGATGATTATGAATACGCTTAAGTTTGGTGCGGCGGCGTATTTTGTAAAATATGTGCTTAACTTGCCTGTTTCATTTCTGAGTATTTTGCTTACCGCGGGTTCAATTGCCGGAATTATTGCCCCCTTGATTACCGGATATGTCCTTAAAACCGGACGGGTAAAACGGATTCCATTACTGATCTGGAGTCAGATCGCGGGGGGACTTATTACGTTAATCATTGGTTTTACCTCTGCCGAAGCCGTCTGGGTACATGCGGGGCTGTTTGTCACGGCGACACTGGTTGTTGAACTTATCGCCGTAATTATTTGGGCAACCGTCGCAGATGTGGCTGACTACGGCTTTTATAAATATGGCGTCCGAATAAACGGCATGATTGGCGGCGGCATGTTGTTTGCCACAAAAGCCGGAATGGCGATCGGTGGGGCAATTATTGGTTATGTCTTAGCATGGTACGGATATAACCCCGATTTCATGACCACGGCTTCAGAAAATCAACTTTCTGCGTTTAACCTCCTTTATGTCTGGCTCCCCGCATCCTGTATGTTTATCACCGCCGGAATATTTTCACGTTACAAACTGGATGAAAAAACCTGCCAGTCATTTATCAATGAAAAAGCGTTCTGATATCAGGAGTGGTAGATGAAAAAATTAACGGTTCGTGACAGAAGTTTTTATCAGGAGGATCGCCCCTTTTTCTATACGGCCTGTACTGCCTGGGAGCTGTTTCACAAACTGACGCTGACAGAGGCAGAAGCGTATTTAACAAATCGGGCAAAAAAAGGCTTTAATGTGATTCAGGCCGTTGCCCTGTGTGAGCTTGACGGTTTACAGACGCCGACTTACGAAGGCGGACATCTGCCCTTTAGGGATTTAACGTCTCTGATCCCCAATGAAGCCTATTTCGATCATCTGAGGCGAGTCACCGACATCGCCAACTCGCGAGATCTCTATATCGCCCTGGTGCCGATGTGGGGGTCACACTGGAGTGTGAACAACAGTTGGGGAGCGGCCAAAACGCCCTTATTTAACGCAGAAAACGTTCAGGCATTCTGTCGGTATCTCAGTGACAAGCTGCAAGGCACGGGCATCATATGGATGATCGGCGGTGATCGTGCAGTGCAAACCCCGGAACAACGCCAGCTGATGGAGAATATGGCCCAAGGGTTGCGACAGGGCGGCAGTGGCGATGCGCTGTTGACCGTGCACTCGCAGGGCGGGCGAAGCACGCTGGACATGCTGGGCGATCGGCCCTGGCATGATTTTATCGTCTGGCAATCGGGACACATGGGTGAGGCTTATCCGTCGTGGCGCGCCATTGAAATGGATTACCAGCGTCAGAGCAAGCCGGTTCTCGATGCTGAACCCTGCTATGAAGCCCATCCGATCATGTGTCAGCATCAGTTCCGTCGTGCACAGGAGGCCAGCCGCTTTACCGATCGTGAGGTGCGCCGCAGCAGCTACTGGTCAGTCTTTGCGGGGGGCGCGGGCATTACCTATGGTTGCTACAGTCTCTGGCAGATGCGCCGACCGGAAGATGACGCGATGGCGATACCTGAAAGCGCAGCGAGTACTTATCAGGGCGATACCATTCCGTACTGGTTTGATGCGCTTGACTATCCCGGCGCCTTTGCCATTGGCATCCTGCGACGGTTTATTGAATCCCTGCCTGACTGGCATCTACGGGTTCCCGATCGATCTTTGCTTATCAACCCTAATCCCAGCGATCAACGCCACTGTGGTGTGATGCGCGATCACCAGCAGCGCTGGATAGCGGTATATATTCCGCAACAGCAAAATATCACCCTGGATATCAGCGCCTTTGCCGCAACGGGATTCAAAACAGGATGGTTTGATCCCCGCTATGGCATCATGAACTGGCTGAGCAATGATATGTCGGAGACCTTCTTCCTTAACATCGACCCACCCGCCAGCGGAAATGACTGGATACTCGTGTTGAGAGCAAATTCCTGATAAGGCGAACTGTGTTACTGTCCGCTCAGAAGCGCAGAGCGGGCAGAGGGTCGTGAATGGATTACAAGAAGCAGATATTGAATATTCTGCACAGCGAATGCGAGTCACGGGCAGAGATGACGCGCCGCCTGGGTGTGACGAAGGCCTACGTGACAAAATTGACGTCGCAGCTGCTGAAAGAGCGGGTTATTGAGGAGCGGGACGTAAAGGACAGTGCGTTTGGCCGACCTCAACAGTTGCTGGCGGCAACGCCGGGCCAGTTTTTCAGCGTCAATATTACGCTTCGCAAAGGCCAGCTCCAGGCGATGCTAAACGACTTCAATACGCAAGTGCCCGCGCTGGCGCACCACAGGATCTCGTTGCCTGCCCTGCTAACGCCACAACGCCTGGTTGCCTTTATCGCCACCAGCGTTGCGGCGTTATGCCTGTCAGGCAATGTCCGTCAGCAGCAGGTCAACGTAATAAGCGTGGCGTTGCAGGGCGGCATCGAGCATTTCACCGGCGTCGTACGTTATTGCCCGTTGTTCAGTGAGACGAACGTGGCGCTTAAAAAACGGATTGAAGACGCGATGTGTATCAGCACACAGATTTTTAATATTGCGTTCTGCACCACCTTTCAGCTGGCTCAGCGCTTACCTTACTCATCGTGGGTGGTGTTTATGCCTGGGTTTGGCAGCCTGGGCTATGGGCAATGTATTCACGGCGAGCCGGTACTGGGTGAGAACGGATTTTATCCGGAGATAGTGCATTTACCTTATGAGGGCGGTATCGAGCAGGCGTTTGCTGTCGATCCGGATAACCAGCCCGCAACGGTACTGGCCACCGCCAGAGCGCTCTGTTTTGCTATCTGCTGCACCGCACCGATTCACAATATCAGACACGTGATTGTCACCGGTGAGCTGTTTGAAGACTATGGCGACGAGGTGCTGCCACTGGCGCAGGCGATACTCGCAGCGAATGCAGACACGCATATCAGCGGCATCCGCATTAAACATGATCAAACTGGTTATCACTATGGCGTCAAAGGGTTGGTGCAACTGAGTTCTGACGCCATCACAGAGCATATTCTGCCTTAATCACGTGCCGGAATCAGGTAGCTGATGCCAGAGCCGGACGACGAGATGCGCTGTCGCCCAGTCGTTTCAGCGTTAACAAGACAGCGGCATCGCGTTGCCCTAGGGTTCAAAATACGCCAGGCGCTTTCGGGGACGTGAAGGTGATTCCACAAGCGTACTGGCGATGGCGGCACCGATCTCGGCACACACCGTGAGTCCCTGCACAAACGGCTGGTCATGCATTAAATAGGGCAGGGCGGCCAGGGCAATGCGTCCACGGGCAGATTCAGGAGACAGCAAAGTATAATCGTCACCCACATCGGGAATCTCATCGCCGCAGCGCTGGATCTGCTGTTTCAGTGTTGCAAAGGGCAGATCGCGGGTCTTAAGAGCCTTTTGCCCTCGCGCATCAATAAACACGTCGAACGTTCGCTGTAGCCCCTCAGTCGTGATCAGCGTTTTCTGCTGTTGCCTTCGCAGTTCATACTCTTCGCCAAGGGCAAGGATGCTGATGATTCCGGCCTCTCGTAAGGCCAGCAGTCGACGGATGGATTGAGAAGGAATCGCCGCGTAGTTATCAATAAACACTTTAGCGAGGCCACCTGAAAAGCGTTTACTGTCGCTTTCGTTAAGGAAGGGAACGATTGTCTCAACCACCTCGTGCAGCCGCAAAAGGGTATAGCGCCAGGGCACGGTGCGCCTGTCGCGTTTGTTGCGTTCGACTTCATTCAAGTTAGCGCTGGCCCAGTGGAAAGGATCCTGTTTATGTCGGTTGGCAAACCAGGCTTCTGCAAGGCTGTCGGCATTGAGTGCTTTCAGATCAATCGTTTTGCTCCACGCGGGCGCAGCCTCCTCCAACTCCTCAACCATCAGTGCAAATACGCGATCGAGTAATCCGTCAGCGCCTGCCTCAATCGCGTTATCGATGGCATTTTGGGTAACGACGCTCAGTGGCTCATAGGGAATCGGGCAGTAGAAATCGGCTTCTGGCAGAATGCCCGATCGTGACATTAATACGATCTTCAGGGCTTCGTGGCCTTTGTCCAGTGTGAAGGCGATCGCGTCGTCGTCGCTTTCCTGAAAGTCACCATGCTGGATCGCCACGGCCATTGCGGCATCAATGCCACTCAGGGAGGTGCCCATAATACCCACGTGACATGCCGCTATTTTCGCTTCCATCAGACCGGACCAGGGGCTGGGGAAGTAGGTGCGGGTGGCGGCGCTGTCGTCTGGCCAGACATGGCCTGTGGCGATAACGACCTGATCAAATATTGCTGGGGCAGTATCGCCCTGCGTCCAGAGTTTTACGCCAGCATCGGTGGCCTCAAGATCGGTGACCTGACAGCGCTCATGTATTTTTACCTCGAAACCCTGTGCCGTTGCGCGGGACACCAGCGCTAAAAACCGATCGCGGAAATACTCGCCAAGCAGGATACGCGGCAGAAACTGACGGATATGCAGAGAGGCAGGATCGACGTGATATCGCCTGAGATGACTGTCGCTCTGGGCGCGTAGCCAGTCAATATAGGTCATAAATACAGGCGGGATTTCAATACTGGCAATGTTTGCCAGCATCATCCGGGAATTCTCTTCATCGTTATAGGGCATGCCAACACCGGCCTCATCACCCTGTTCGTAAACGGAAACGGACATCGGTACATGATGACCCAGAAGCGCATAAAACGTGTAGATACCGGTTGGCCCAGCGCCGACGATCGCGATCTTTTTCATCACTGTTCGCACCTTATTATTGTTATGGGGGACGGTTGTAAGGCGTGTTTTGATCTCGCCGCAGGACAGGCAAAGCCTCAATACAGGTTTTTCCTTTCAGCCAGTATGATCAAGTTTACTCGAGTATTGCAGAACTGCGCGGAAGGGGAGCTGAGTGGAACGCCATCACAACAAATGCAGATTGTCCTGGTAGTGCGGTCGGGCGACTGGTCTGCCTGAACAGGTTCATTCAGGCCGGTTTCTGTCATGGTACCCAAACGTAAAAACCGGACATCTGAGGTAATGGGCTGACGTGGAATATTATGCGAACATTCAGAACTGGTATTTTATCCCCAGCGTGCCCTGTGTATCGCTAAAGCCATTATCGCCGAGTTGTTGAGCAACGTTGCCCCACAGTTGCAGGCGAGCGTTGATCTGACCTTCGACGCCAAGTTTCAGTTCACCCACATCGCGCGCGCCTGTGATCGCATTGCTGATACCATTCATCATGACACTGTCGTTATGGGTGTTATGGATCCAGTTGGCCTCAATAAACGGCTGGAAAGTGCGATCTTTGCCCTCATCACTGATGTGATTTCCCTGCTGATAAAACTTCATGCCCAAACGGGTCTGCAGATTTCCGTTGGTGTTGTTGACAACATGTGTGCCGTTATTTTCGATGTGATCGTCAGCCTGCACGTCCATCCAGGTAAGCTGTATCTTTGGCTGTAGCCAGTAACGCGTGCGGCCATCGCGGCTCTCTCCTGTCTGAAAGGTGTAGCCCGTTTCAAGGGCAGCGGTGATCCCATCAGCATGATATTTTTCCGTCGCCAGATTTTGCCCGGTAACCTGATTATCGAACCAGTTGTACAGCATCCATGCATCGACATAGGCCCCGGTTTTCTCTTTCTGGTTAGCGTACCAGGTGCCGTACAGGCCTACGCTGTAACCGTTAATGTCTCCACGTGAGGTATAGCCATTCGCTTTAGAATGCGTGCGGCTCTGGTTATTGGCGTAGCCGGTCATCAGGCCAAGGTGCCAGCGATCCAGTCCATTGCGGCTCCACTGTGCGATATCGCCGCCGAGCTGCATCACGTAACGATTACTTTGGGTATGGAGTTTGCCGGAAGCATCTCTGAAGCGGTTATGCCCACCGATATGGCGCATCCACAGGCTCGTGACTTTTTGTTCGCCCGTTAACCTGTCGGTGTATTGTGTTTCACCCAGGCGGTCGTGGAGGCGGGTATGGAACAGCGTGTTGGCCGCACGGGCATTTGCCAGATAGCTGCCAAATTCGGGACGGTACGCTTTTTCGCTGGCAAGAAACCAGTTGCTGTCTTTTTTAACTACATCGTAATCATAGGCCCCGGCGACGATTCGGCCTGATTTTGCAAAGGTACCGGCGGAATCACCTTTAACCGTGACAATTTCAATGCCCTTATCGGTCAGTGCTCCCTGTCCGCCCAGATTATTGATACTGACCCAGGTATGGCCGGCCGTATCGCCATTGACGATCAGTCGGTCAGCAGTGCCATTGTCACCTTCGAGAACGCTATTCAGGACCAGGTTGCCGTTATCCCCTGAATAATCACCCTCAATGGTTAACCTGTTGTCACTGTTTCGCTCAATGCCCAGATCGAGGGAGCCTGCATTATTTACCTTACCCGCAAGAGTGACATCCCGGACCGCAGAAGAAACGTTAACCCTTCCCCCTGATGCGATAGTGATCTGATCTGCATTGAGATCGCCGGAAAGGGTTAACGTCGCATTGCGGGTCTGCGCTGCGTTGCCAACATTAATGATATTCCAGTTTAGAATGGCGACATCGCCTGCTGCCCCCTCAGTAAAAGAAGAACCCGTCAGTGACTGATTGATATTGAGGGTAGTGATACTGTCCTCAGGATCATCGTCATCGTTTCCATTTATCACTGTCAGGCCGCTTACATCTGAACCCTGATTGAGATTCAGGGTGTTATTCCCATTTCCCAACAGAATCTGTCCGGAAACTTTGGCGCCGTTATTCAGGTTTACCGTTGCATCAGAATGAGTAGACCTGATTGCAATACCTGAGGCGGCTGAAATATCCGCACCCTGGTTCAGGTTGATGGTAGTTTTTCCGTCATTACCTCTAAAATCTGTATTGATACCGGCGACGCTACCGCCAATAACCTCACCCGATATATTCACAGTCGTGGCGCCCGTTTCGCGGTTTAAGATATCTATGCCTGACTGAGTACCTGAAATTTTTCCCTGAATCTGAGTGAAGGCGATATCGCCGCCGTCCATGGTCGAGACGCTGACACCGGAGCCATTTTCACCCACGATTTCACCGCGGGTGGTAACGGAAGTATCGCCGCGACTGTGATTGTTCGCGTAGATACCATGCTCACCGCCGGTTATTTTGCCGCCAGATTGCACAATGGACAGATTGTTTGCGCTCTCAGCATTGTCGACGTAAATGCCTGAACCGTTAGTGCCTGTGACGTTACCTGCTGTCAGGATGGTGGTATCACCGATTCCGTGGTTGAAGGCATAGATACCGTAATGGCCCCCAGTGATGCTGCCATCTGACTGCATCACCAGGATATCTTGTGCCGAAGCATGATTATCGACAAAAACGCCCGCGTATTCACCTGAGACATCACTGGTTGTGATGATGGACGTGTTTCCGGTACCTTGGTTAGATGCCTGAATACCGTTAAATCTGCCGGTTATTTTTCCGCCAGACTGCATGATGGAGAGGTTTTTTGCCGTGCTGCCATTCAGGGCATTAATACCGTTATTCGATTCTCCCTTCACCTCGCCGGATACCGCGATAAACGTATCGGCCGTTCCCATATACTGCGTTTGGATGCCATTCTGTTCCCCTGATATTGTGCCTGCTTCCTGAATAAGGGTGATTGCGCCTGCCTCGTAGGACGTAATGATTTCAATACCATCGGCTCTTTTCGCCACCACAGTGCCGGAAATGTTAAGCGTGGTGTCGCCCGTACCGGTATTTTCAATATTTATCCCTGAAGCATCGGCTACGATAATGCCGCCTTCCTGCTGCGTAATGGTCAGGGATGAACCCGTGACGGATAAGCCATATCCGCTATCGGTATTAATGTAAGACGTCCCGTCCAGCACGACGTCGAGGACATCGCCTGTCAGGTTTTGTGTGTCATGATCGGCGCCACTACAGGTGTATTTGTTCCCTTCTTGGCTACAGACCGCCTCTGCAGGGGCATTCATTAATCCAAACGTACTCATCACCGTAGCGATAACAAACTTACGCGTTGTTCTGCTCATTGTTATTTATTCATCCATTTATTTCATCGATGTTTTTCTTAGCGTAATGGGGTTGTTAAATGTTCAGAAGATCGCTTTTCATCAGGCAGGAACATTCTTTTTAAGCATTCTGTTAAAATAATTATTTTTAATGTGAATATTTTAAATAACGCATCCGTTAACTTATGAATTAACATTAAGGATTAACGCTTTATTCTTAATGATAATTATTATTAAATTAATGTGACGTCATTTTTATACCCTGGTGGTGTGGCTGACTGAATGTTTTAATCTGCTCGAAATTAGGTTAATTAAATGTATAGAAATATTCCTTAATCCTGAGCGGTGCGTGAAGGTTATTTTGCAGAGATGCTGACCATTTAAAAATAGTTAATATCGATCGGTACGGTGTTCCTGATAGGTCGAGGCTATTGTATATAATTAATTGATCGATACGTCCTGTTTATTTGTAAGAGAAGCTCACGTTTGAATACAAGGCGATAGAGAAGAGACAACAGGTATCTTCTGTTGATGTCGATGAAAATGAAGAAATTAGGTGCGTGGCGTTTGGCAGGTTTTAATCGGCTGCTTAATTATTTAGATTCTCAGTAAATGCAATAATAATATTTTCGTCGGGGTAATGTTTGATAAGAACGTGAGGGAAGACTTCATTAATGAGAGATGGATCACGAATATCTGGGATGACAGACGCGTCATTTGTGGTGGTCGATAAAATATTTTTCAGTCTGGACAGGAAAAATCTTAAATCTGCTCCCTTATGGTTGAGGGTGAAATGTTAATATAATAATCAAATTAAGAACGGTAATGAAACACCACCGTGCGGGACTTTTGCTGCCAGGGGGATAAATAACGGCGGCATCCAGAGGATAATAACCGTGCTTAGCGGCTGTCATTTGCCGGCGCTGTACAGTCATTTTGCGAGTCTGGTGGAAAGTTAAATCAGATTTACGCAAACACAAAGTGAAAAAACCGGCTCAGAGCCGGATTTTTATTTAAGCCTGTGGCTGGCCTACAGGGCCTTTACCTAACGGGCCGCCTGGAACAGATTGCCCGCTTGGCGCATGTGGACGACCATCATTGCCCACAGCACCGCTGTCCTGCTGGCAACCCGACATCATTAAAAGGCTGGAAACAATCAATAAACCGCTCAAAATGCTTTTCATGTCTTTCCCTCGTGATGAATACACTATAAAACAGCTCGCCTGATAAGCCTGGTCGGTATTTCTGCTAAGTCAATGTTGGAGGGAAAAAGTAAGCCATATCATCAGGTTGACGGTAGTGAATCCAGACTGTGCAATGTAATGCCGGGAAACTGTTGTGCTGACCTTTGGCTAAGACGGCAGAGAACATATCCAGCCTTGTAATCCGAAGCCACGATGACAGACAGATCTGTAAAGAGCGATCATCCCGATGTGCAACCCGAGAAAAGAACCAGGGCGATACCAACGACGCAACAATTGATGAAACCCACGTACCTGAATGGGCTGATAAACAGCCGCATTACGCGAAGTATGAAATGGACTTTCATTTCTTGTTTCGTGAAAGTGCTGCATTCATGTGTTCATCTGGCTATGCTACCGACATGATGTTTAACGATATCTCAGGAGAGAAGATGACGGCGGCCGCTTATTTTGACGCTCTCTACGCGCAGCGTAACAGGGAAACCCAGCAATGCTGGCGGCAAGAAACAGCGAGTGTACATCAGCAAGCAGACAAGTTTTTCTATCCTGCCGGGCTTCACGCCCTGACCAGTGGCATTCAGCCCGTCCTGAATCCGCAAATTCAGTCACTCCTTGCCGATCTTCGTGGCTTAACTCAGGGGGATCCGCTGGCAGACGTCATGCGGGCCGAACATTTTCACGTTACCTTCCTGCCCGTCACGCCAGCGCGCTATCAAAGCCCGCAGCAGCTCCCGGCTTTAGCGGGCCTGAGGGATGCCTTTCGCCAGAACGTGACCGACTCGTCACTCAGGGTTGACGCATTACGGCTGGTGGCGCTTCCCGATCAACTGCTACTGGCAGGTATTCCTGAAGGCCACGCCGTAGCGCAAAGAGCAGCATGCTGGAATGCGCTGCTGTCACTGGAAGAGTGGCGGGATTTGCTTCTGCAAAGACATGGTGGAAAAACAACGCCACCGGAATACTGGCACACCACGTTGCTACGTTATCGTTCAACAAGCCTGCCCGACACGCTCAAATCGTATTTTACCGACAATATGCACCGAAGATATGGGGCCATTTCGGGCGACATCAGGCTGGTATTTGCGGTTTATAACTGGGCTTATCCAGAAACGATAACAGTTTAATCCGGAAGGATCCCATGATGAACAGGGATTCTTGAGCATCGCCAGGCGGTGCGGAAATGTGGCCGTTATTAATCGTAGTCACCGTTCTCGTAATGGGGCGAATAACGGTCATCAAGTATTTCCTGGATAGCCATCAAACCCAGGATAAGAATCAAATTAATAAAGAACAGTAATAATAAAATGATGCTGGTCATTGCCTGTTTCCTGTCGTCACTTTTCCTTGAGGATGAACGCTCCAAACACGGCAGACAGGGAAAGTGACTGTTAAAAAATGATGTAAAAGGAAAGGGCGCGCATTGGGTCGAACAAGAACGTGTTAAAAAAACGGTATTTCGTCGTTGTCACCCTCAGGTAATAAACTGATGCGCTTTGCTGTGCAGTATTGTATTGCCTAAATGAGCAGCAAGAAGCATCGATAACCAGAAAAGTAAATTACGATATTTCATCGCGTGTGCGGTGAGCGTGGTTAACAAGAAGACGGGTACATAGCGGCTATTTATTCTTATACGATGCATCATATCGCCAGCGCGGCACCGTGACGGCCAGGTCTTCTGGCGACGCTTCATGCAAAACTGCCGCGATGATGGCTTAGGTTAATTACCCGCCGGGTTTGGATGGTTCCACAGGTCAGCGGTCACCATCGGGCTTTTTACACATTATCGCCAAAAAAAGCGTGTTGAAATATCAGGTCATAAAACGATAAATGCGCCCTCCCTCATTCAGTGAGATCTGCATCACACTTAGAGTGGGATCAGTAAAATCGTCCATATCCTGACCTCATTTGCCCTCATCGCCCGCTATCGCTACTTTATATGCTGCATGGACACGACATGTTGTATGAGCGGAGCTTAATGATGTCTCATGTAAATACTTTCACTATTCAAAGCGAACATAAGCAAAAAGTTCGTCGTATGAACCTGTTCATCTCAGTTTCAGCCGCGCTAGCCGGGCTGCTGTTTGGACTGGATATTGGCGTGATTTCCGGTGCGCTACCTTTTCTGACTCATCATTTTAGCCTGAGCAGCCATGAGCAGGAGTGGGTGGTCAGCATCATGATGCTGGGTGCCGCGCTAGGGGCGCTATGTAATGGCTGGGTATCGCATCGGCTTGGCCGAAAATACAGCCTGATGGCGGGCGCCGTGTTGTTTGCTATCGGATCGCTCGGTTCCGCAGGCGCAACCAGCGTTGAAATGCTGTTGATCTTTCGTCTGCTGCTGGGCCTGGCCGTTGGCGTGGCATCCTATACCGCGCCGCTTTATTTATCTGAAATGGCCACTGAAAACGTGCGTGGCAAAATGATAAGCCTGTATCAGCTGATGATTACCCTGGGCATCGTAATGGCCTTTATATCGGATACTGCTTTTAGCTACAGCGGTAACTGGCGGGCCATGCTGGGGGTTCTGGCCATTCCCGCCGTTGTACTTTTTATTATGGTCATTTTCCTACCGAACAGTCCACGCTGGCTGGCGGCTAAGGGGATGCATATTGAGGCGGAGGAAGTGCTGCGCATGCTGCGCGATACATCGGAAAAAGCCCGCCAGGAACTCAATGAGATTCGGGAAAGTCTGCGCATGAAGCAGGGCGGTTTTTCGCTTTTCAAAAGCAATAAAAATGTCAGGCGTGCGGTCTTTATGGGCATGTTATTGCAGGGCATGCAGCAGTTTACCGGGATGAATATCATCATGTATTACGCGCCGCAGATTTTTAAAATGGCGGGCTTTAAAAGCACTCAGGAGCAGATGATCGCCACCGTTATCGTTGGCCTGACCTTTATGTTTGCCACTTTTATTGCCGTTTTTACCGTAGACAAAGCGGGCAGAAAACCCATCCTGAAAATTGGCTTCTCGGTGATGGCCTTTGCCACTCTGGTATTAGGTTACTGCCTGATGAAAGCAGGGCAGGGAAATATCAGCAGCAGCCTGTCCTGGGTTTCTGTCGGCATGACCATGTTATGTATTGGTGGATACGCAATGAGTGCAGCACCCGTCGTCTGGATCCTGTGTTCTGAAATCCAGCCGCTAAAATGCCGTGACTTTGGTATTACCTGTTCCACCACGACGAACTGGGTGGCGAACATGATTATCGGTGCGACATTTTTGTCGCTATTGGGCAGCATCGGCGCGGCCGGAACCTTCTGGCTCTATACCGGTTTTAACCTGGTGTTTATTGTCATTACTGTGTACCTGGTGCCGGAAACCAAGAATGTGACGCTGGAACGGATTGAGAGGAATTTGATGTCAGGTGAGAAGTTGCGGGATTTGGGGCGATAACTACTTTCATGACAGTATCCAACTATGCATTTCCTTAATTAATTCAGGACAGGTAATGGCCGCTGAGTTTTCGTCTGTTACCTGTCAAAGCGTTGCACGGCATGAGCATTTATATATTCCCCATACAGTTGTTAAACACGCATCTTTAAGTGATAAGTCATTTCGTTTACGCTTAACCTTCCATCTTTTATATAGGATATGATTCGATACACGAAATTCTGAGCTTATCGCAAATATTAACTAATGATATCCAGAATGATGGAAGATATTTTCTCCCTTCAAAACAGCGATGACGTACTTCTCGTGTCATTGTTCGAACTTAATCTCGTCATTAAATCACGTGTAATGTTGCTGTTGTTAATGAACTTGCTTTCTTTATGTTAACCTATGTTACAAGATTGTTTTAGATTAACTAACTATGAGTTCAATCTTTTTTGTGATTTTAAGTCTGCTTTTTTATTGTTAAACGATATTTTAATCTGTTGTTTGAATTTTTATTGGTTCATTATTCTTTTTGTGTTTTTTGAGAAATGGAAACAAAAAATTAATATCTCGTTGTTAAGTGTTCCCTTGAGTTTGGTGACAATTACATTGGGTTAAGGGTTATTATTTCTCCCGTTCAGAAGCATGCCGTAATTCTTCTGTAACCACGCTTCTTAATAAGCGTGTGAGCGACGAATGCGTATCACGCATTATAAAAACTAAGTTTAAGGGATTGTTGTAATGAAATTGAATAAAGCGGTTAAATCATTCGGACTGTGTGCAATGATGGTTGCATTTGGCGCTACTGCAGCTGACCAGGGCCATGGCGAAATCAACTTCAAAGGTTCAATTGTTGATGCACCTTGCTCAATCACTGCTGAGTCTGCAAACCAGACTGTTGATTTAGGTGAAGTGACCAATGCTGCGCTAAAAAACGGCGGCAAATCTACACCTAAAGCTTTCACAGTAAAACTGGAACAGTGCGATACCGCAACTTCTGAGAGCGTAACTGCGACCTTTACCGGTGCAGCTTCTGCTGGCAACAAGGACCTGCTGGGCATTACCGGTACCGCGAGTGGAGCATCTATTGCTATCACTAACGGTGCAGGTCAGATCATCAAACTGGGTGAAGAATCACCGGCTCAAAGCATCCAGGATGGTACTAATTCACTTGCATTCTCTGCTTACCTCCAGGGTGACGTTGCGCAGGATGAAAATTCTCCAGTAACTATCGTCCCGGGTGATTTCACCTCTGTTGCGAACTTTACTCTGGCTTATAAATAAGGGAATAAGCAAGGGTTGATGATTTACATTAACCTTCGCATGCATGAGCAGAGTTATCTGCTCATGCCGTTCCTTGAAAGGATTTCTCTTAATGAAAATAAAGCCGCAGACTTTTTTCTGGATGCTGCCTTTCATACTGACATTTTGTGCATCTGAATATGGGTTTTGTTATTCACTGGATCACGGGCATGGCGTTGTCGGTATGCAAGGCAGCATCCTGGATGCACCTTGTGCAATTGAAGTTAATGACAGAGATCAACTTATCGATATTCCAGCATTAACGACAGGAGAAATTATTCATGATGGTGCTGGTTTTACCAGGAATTTTTCTATTCATCTTATTAACTGTTCACTTTCTAATACTAACACGCCAGGCGGGGACAAAACTCATTTTGTCGTTACCTTCGACGGAATACCTGACGGGAAATTATTCGGAGTAAATGGTGCGACCGGCATTGGAATTGAAATCCAGGACAAGGTGGGCAATATTGCTGTTCCCGGTCAGCCCATGCCAGCAGGACAGTTAGCGAAAGGTAGGCAAACTCTCAATTACCAAATGAGAATTGTCAGTGATATGCATCATATGCATTCTGGGAAATTTCGTGCCGTAGTGCGTTTTAAAGTTGACTATTACTGAGCTTTTTCTTGATGCTTAATATTATGAAAAAACAGAATTATAAAAATCGCTCGTTAAAATTATCAATTTGTCCGATCGCACTGGCCGTCTTATCCGCATTTTTTTTGCCCGGTTATGTAATCGCAGCTGATGATGATATTGAATTTAACATAGACGTCCTGGATGTGAAGGAGCGCGGTGAAGTTGATATTGATCGTTTTTCACGCGTGGGTTATTTGATGCCGGGAAACTATGTTTTTAATGTGGTTGTAAATAAGTCTGAATATCCAGATGAAAAAATTAAATATATTTCTCCTAAAGACAATCCGGATGACTCTTTAGCATGTTTATCTCCCGAGCTGGTTAGCCGATTTGGTTTTAAAGAATATGAATTTAAAAAAGCGGGTTGGTGGAATAACGGTCAATGTCTTGATGTGAATTCTTTTCCAGGAATGACAGTCAGACCCGATCTCGGTTCTGGTGTATTACAAATAAATATCCCTCAAGCTTTGATGGAGTACACGTCTGAAAATTGGGATCCGCCTTCTCGCTGGGATGACGGCATACCGGGTTTTATTCTTGATTACTACCTAAATGCCAGGCATTCCCAGTCAAGAACCAATGCAGATTCGCAGACGTTAAGTGGTAATGGGGTTGCGGGGCTCAATATGGGTCCATGGCGCATGCGCGCAACCTGGCAAGGTGATTACGATCGTGAGTCTGGAGCAAACGGCAGCACAAAAAAAAACATTAAGTGGGATAGGTTCTATATTTTTCGCGCAATAAAATCGCTTAAATCCGAACTGATGCTGGGTGAGGCTTATTTGCCATCGACGCTGTTTGATTCGTTTCGTTTTACCGGTGCCAGCCTAACGTCTGATGATGCGCAACTGGCTCCAAACTTACGTGGTTATGCACCTGAAGTGGTCGGCGTGGCAAAGACTAATGCCAAGGTAACTGTGAGCCAGCAGGGAAGCGTAATTTATGAAACCACGGTAGCGTCTGGGCCTTTCCGCATTCAGGATCTGAACAACGCGGTGATGGGAAAACTGGATGTCACCATCCAGGAGCAGGACGGCACTAAACGTACGTTTCAGGTTGATACGGCAACGATACCCTATCTGACACGCCCTGGCAGCCTGCGCTATAAGTTGGCATTAGGTAAGCCGTCAGATTACGAGCACAATACACAAAATATCAATTTTGCCACCGGTGAAGTTTCTTGGGGAATCTCAAACGGTTGGTCTGTTTATGGCGGTGGGCTTTTTTCCAGCGACTACCTGAGTATGGCTATCGGTATGGGACGAGATTTGCTGGCTTTCGGGGCAATCTCGCTGGACGTCACCACTGCAAAGGCGAAATTAAATGAAAGCGTTACCCGTAAAGGTAATTCTTATCGTTTAAGTTATTCCAAACGTTTTGATGATTACGATAGCCAAATTACCTTTGCGGGTTATCGCTTTTCTGATCGCAATTATATGACGATGTCACAGTTTTTAAGTGCTAAAACGGCGAGTTACAGTAATCCCGGTAACGGTAAAGAGCTATATACCATCACGCTGGCAAAACAGCTGAGAAAGCTCAATGCAGGGATATACCTGAGTTATAACCACCAGACATACTGGGAGCGGTCGGCAAGTGATACGTGGAATCTTTCACTCTCTAGCAGCTTCGATATTGGTCGGTTTAAAAATGTCAGTGTGAGCCTTACCGGATACAGGACGCAATACGATAAAACGCAAGACGATGGTGTTTATCTGAGCTTGTCACTGCCGTTTGGCGAAGGGACATTGTCTTACAGTGGTCAAACCTCTCGTGGGACACAAAGCCAAAGCATAGGGTGGCGTGACAATCTCGGTGAGAGAGGCAGTTACGATATTGATGTTGGTACATCAACGGATGGCGAACATTCAATTAGTGGTTATTACGATTATACCGGTAGCCTGGCAGAGATTACGGCTTCAGCCGGATTAGAAAATAATGGATATCGTTCCTTGGGTCTGTCGCTTGAAGGGGGAATGACGGCAACAGCACAGGGTGCAGCGCTGCACCGCTCATCTGGAGCAGACGGAACCCGTCTGATGGTCGATACCGCTGGAATAGCGGGGGTTGCCATATCCGGTGGTGGTGAAAATGTGAAAACAAACTATTTTGGTAAAGCTGTTGTTACTGATGTAACCAGTTATTATCGCAGCAACATCAATATTGACCTTGATGAAATTCCAGATGATGTTGAAGCGACGCGTTCTGTAGTCGAAGATACGTTAACCAAAGGCGCAATTGGCTACCGAAAGTTTGGAATTTTAGCCGGGCAAAAAGGAATGGCGGTCGTAAAACTTAAGGATGGATCAGTACCGCCTTTTGGTGCCATGGTCAGAAATGAAGACAAAATCCAGACGGGTATTATCGCCGATGATGGAAAAGTCTGGCTATCTGGAATGAAAACCGGTGGAAAAATGGATGTCAGTTGGAACGGCAGGGAGAAGTGTACCTTTACCTTGCCAGAAAGACTTGTTGAACATACCGGGAATTTATTACTCCCATGTATTGAGAAGTAATTAAAAGCAGTGGTAACTAGTATCGTTAAACTTTAATAGAGTTTTTATACTTTTGTCTTGGTGTTACCACTATTTTTATTAGCTTAAGGAATTAATTGAGGTTGAAATGTCTAAAATATGCAAAACGTCTTTCTTGAGTTTGATAACTCTGATGGTAACAACGGCTATTCCTGTGGCGAATGCGGCAGTGGGACTTGATCGCACTCGTCTGATAATTAATGGTGATCAAAAGTCAGAGACAGTAACAGTTACCAATCACAATAAAGAAGCACCTTATCTTGCTCAGGCATGGGTTGAAGATGAATCAGGTAAGAAACTTGAAAACGAATTTATTGCATTACCGCCTTTGCAACGTATTGAACCTAAATCGAAAGGTCAGATAAAAGTACAGGCGATGGGGGAAAGCGCTAATGCCCAGGATAGGGAGTCGTTGTATTATTTTAACGTGCGCGAAATTCCGCCCAAAAGTAAAAAACCTAACACCCTGCAAATCGCATTACAGACACGTATAAAAATGTTTTATCGCCCGGCAAGCCTTAAGTTAGCTAGTGGAGATGTCCCCCAGGAAGCGATTACATTAACACGTGAAGGTGACCGTTATCGTATTAATAACCCAACCGGTTATTATGTCACCGTGGTTGGTATGGGGTCGACCACTCAGGCCAGCAATAATGAATTTAAGTCAGTGATGGTTGCGCCAAAAAGCAGCGAGCTTGCTGAAGCTAGCGCTGCGAAACTAGGGACAAAACCGGTACTGACGTATATCAATGACTGGGGGGGGCGTCCTAAATTAATTTTTAGCTGCTCGGGTAATACATGTAAGGTTACTGATAAACAAGTAGGGTAAATATTTTGCATAACGTTCTCCTGAAACGCTTCACCAGTAAAACGATACGGCTTTACTATGCTGTTTGTTTGACCGGTATTTCAGTTGTGGTCAATGCCTCACAGTCAATGCACGATAATTGGCAGGCGGACGGAGAACATGGCCAGATTATGGTGGTAGGATTACTGAGCGAGGGTGCTTGTCATTTAGAGCTTGGTTCAGCTTTACAGCAAATCGATCTGGGAACACTCAGTAAAACTGAACTTAGCCAACCGGGGAATGAAACCGCACCTGTATCGTTTAGCCTCAGGCTAACAGACTGTTATCGTTCTTATAAAGAACAATCCATTATGCCGGGCAGTAATGAACTGTTTTCCTATATTGAACCTTTAGTGACCCTGTCATTCTCAGGGGTGGCAGACCATGATTTTCCGTCATTACTAAATGTAAATGGTGTGAGTGGCATTGCGTTAAGAATCAGTGATAAAGACAGACAAACTGTTGGGTTAAACCAGGCCGGTAGAAAATATTTTATCTCCCGGAAAAATGAGGAATTTAATTACTTTGTTTCTGCGGTAAGAACTTCTGCTTCTGTACAGTACGGTGAATTCTGGGCAGTGACTAATTTCAGAGTAAGCTATGAATAAAAAAAATGCGCTTACTGTCGTCGTGTTTTTGGGGATAATCCAGTGCAGTATGGTTTTTTTTTCATCCACGCTGGCCAGAGCCGAGATGGTCAAGTTTGACGAGATTGATAATATCAACGTTGAAGGGCTTCTCGTTATCTCCACCTGCGATGTCTTAACCGGTGATGGAAATTACATCGTCGATTTTTCTGACATCAACGTTAATGATATTTATGCGAACAAACAGAATTTAACAAAAGAATTTACTATAATCGCTAAGAACTGTGAGCCGGGAAGCAATTTACGCATTACGTTTACGGGTGAAGAGAATGACAATCTTCCTGGTTTTATAAAAGTTAATGGTGAGGCGAAAGGTATAGCTATTGGATTAAGTGTTAATGGAGTCCCTGTTAAAATAAATAATCATGCTAAATATTTAGGTGAAATTAATGATAATCAAGTCTTGTTAAAGAATGGGGCTTATATTCAGGGTGAACCTAACGCAATAAAAGAAAAGGATATTGTCGCAGGTGATTTCACAGCCACGGCGAATTTCACATTGAGTTATGACTAATGAAAAAAAACATTTGGAAATTTATTTATAATTCTAACCATCATGATGATCTGTGGTTTTTTCATTAGTTTTCACAGCATCGCCAATGAATCTTTTCGTGCAAATGTTTACTTTGACGGTAATATTGTTGAAGATCCAGGTGCTTGCTCATTTGATGTCGAAGGTTTAAGTCCAGGCGCTGGCGATGGGTTGGCAGGTATTGTTGAGGATGACACGGCCATTTATAATTACAATTTTGGCGAAGTTATATTTCGTTCTTATAACGGAAGATATGTATTAGATAAAAAATATCGAAAAACTTTTAACGTAGAATTTATGTGTACAGGTGAGCTTGCACTTGAAAGCCATTTGTTAGTTCACATTGTACCGACATTTGGTACGGTATCTGGGCAGAATAAGAGTGTAATGCAGCTTCGTTCATACCCAAATTTGAAATCAATAAAATCATTGGGGTTACAGTTGCTGGTCAATGGTAATCCTGTAACGGCACAGCGTGGACACTGGCTCCGGGTCAATCAGAAAACAGGGATGGCATTTCAGCTAATTCAGTTAGATTCATCAGGTGAAGACCTTACGGACGATGCAACTTTGTTTACAATTGTTAGTGTCATTGTAGAACCTAATTAGCGGTTAAAGATGAAAAAAAAGTCACTCATTAAAATATTTTTTCTTATTATATTTTTACAGTTTAACTCAACTTCTTTTGCTACCTCGACGTATGAAGATAGCGTCAGTGATGGTTGTAAATATAATGAAGACGGTGATGGCGATATCTCTGGTTCGTGTGGTTTTTCCTCTGTCATTGTATTAAGAACCAAACTCGAAGTGGGGCCATGGTGTATACTCAATAATAATGATTCCTTGAATGCGGTTTTCGATTCAGTCGATCCTAATAAAATCTCCTCTATGCGTTACGTTAAAGAGCTTAATTATGATTTCGTATGTTCAGACAGCTCGGTAGGTTATAATGTTTTCTTTAATCTAGATGGGGTGAGTGCAAATGGGTTTAATGATAATAAGACGATTACGACAACAGTTGATGGATTGGGTATGCAAATTCTCATGGACGGTATACCAATGCCTCTCCGTCAGAGTAAGGCAATCAACATGGCTTCTCCGCCTAAATTAGAAGTTCTTTTAGTTAAGCTGGAAAATAAAACCCTTGAAGGCGACAAATTTTCTGGAACGGCCAATATGACGGTGGTATATGATTAAGTATTTTAATGCAAAAATTGTGCTGACAATATTACTGTATTTGTCAGGCGCATTGTTTACGACTTCTCAAGCCAGTGTTAAAGGCATTCCTTTACCCAAAAGCTGCCCTAAAGGTTCGATCAATATGACGGATGGCATAATGGGATTTGGTGACTGTCATCCTACAAGCGAAGGCCTTGAATCAGGTTTTTTGATTGGCGAAGGATGGACTATGCCAACAGGCTCTAACCACGTCACTGAATTAGATGGCTATAAAGTTTATCCGCAATATAGTGGAAATTACAGCGCGGTGCTTTTTTTTTGCCAAAGCACTACGGCAGTTAAATGTAAAATTTCCACGGCAAATTTTCAGATGCCCACGCGTAAGGTAAACGAGCTTAACACCACTAAAACAATATCTAAATCAAAGCCCAATTTTGGTGGCGCATCCAGCGCATTAGAGAAACAGCCTGCCGCCTCTTTTTGTGTGGCACTTCAGAATACCAGTGGAACTGATTCAGGTTACTATGTCGATCCTAATGAGCCTTACTCATGCATGGATGGCAGCCCGTTACCCGTTGAACCTGCGACCTGTTATATTAATCGTGGAAATGATATTCATGTACATTTTGGTGATATAAAACGGACAGATTTAACCGAAAGCCCAAAGTCTCCTCAAGCGATTTATAAGGAGATTAACATTCCGATAACCTGCACACGAGACGCGGGCATATCGATGAAGATGGCTATTCTTCATACGGCTATTGTTGGTTCTCAGTACACCATTGCAACAACATCCAATGGCGTGCATATAGTCCCATATTATGATGATCACTTTGTTCAGGCTAACGATGATAAACAAGGTAAAAGCGTAGTATACGAATACGGTATTCATGAGAAAAATGTAAAGTTCTATATTTTTAGAGACCCTGATGTTAAAGTCAAAAACGTCCCTCTCGGTGCGTTTACTGCCAGTTCGGTTTTGGTTTTGACGGAGGACTGATTTATTAATTTTTTTGAGTATTAACGAGACCAGTTTATGGATTTATTGTAGCGCTATTGTGATAAATGAAGGTAATCAAAAATATCATCATTTTTTTGTATCGGGGAACGTCTCTAATATACTAATCATTTTTTGTGCTTTTTTACAAACACTTAACAGATGACACGTGCACACTGACTCTTTTAAAAAAAGAGTAGAGAGGACATTTCAGCTATTTTTTTAGATGAATTCCTTAAGAATTAAACGATATCAATTATAATTTCAGTATTATAGCGCACATACCAATTTTGGTTTCATTAGTATAGGTTTTGTAGAATATCATTGAGATGAAAATATAATTTAAAAAAACTCGAATTTGGTGGATTGAGTGTTAATTAGTAAGTTTTATTTCATAAATTTTATATTACTTTCAAGTTTGATGGTTGTCATTTTTGTTAGCGCTGAAATTTTAGATGTGAATTTTTATATGGCTCTGATCGGCTTTTTTATTATGTGCTGAAATTCAATTGCTTGGGCGAGGCTCTAACTATTCTATTTACAGAATTAAGGCCTTCAAATATATTGGTTACATTAAGCGTATTAAATGCCCTGGGACATCTGATGTGGTTTATAAGAAAATGATAACCCTGACAACTTGCGAGGATGCCTTTGACAGGGAGAGTATGAAAATATTTTATATTTTGACAGCATTTCAGGTATATATATTTCTCTAAAAAACGCTCATAAATTTGAGCGCCACCCATGTAATAATGAATTTTTTTCGCAATCCATTTTTAAATTTCTGAGAGGTAAAGTCCTGGTGTTACTAAACCAGAATGATATTTTATGTTTTTGATGTGTTAATTTTTAATTGTTGTTTAGTGACTTTTAATCCAATGCTGTAATGATTTTCATGGGGCTTCACCAAATGATTAAGGTCAACGAATGCGCATTAATATTAATTGCCATGTTGTTGATTTTTAATAACACACTGAATCCGGCCCTATTATCTTATTTTTAACGGTTGGGATGGTTTTTGTGAAAACCATGATAATACTGATGTTTATAATGGCAGATGAAAATCACTCAATTTCAACAGAACGCACAATATCGCTACCTCTGCGAGGAAGCCCATGGACGTTGACCTAAGGACGAGCGATTCATTTGTAAATCCCAGTACGAAATGAATAAATAGAGGCAGTTAAAGTTAGAGGTTACAAGGTGAAAGTCTCGGGTCATTGAATTTACTGCGAATGCTCTATTAAAATTTATAAAATTAATGGTAGTGATATTAATATGCTTAGAGAAATTAAGGAGTTCAGACTACAACCACTTGTTGAACTTCATAGTGGTAAGATTATTGCACATGAAATTTTATCAAGTGTAATTAATAAAGATCCCGAGCAGTGGTTTTCTTCATTATCTAAAGAAACGGTTTTTTCACTATTCCTGTGGCAAGCTGAATATGCATTAACCCTTTCTGGTATTTACTGGCTTAATCTACCCGTCAATATTTTCTGCGACGTCATTAAAGTTAATGAAATTTTAAAGATTAAGCATGAAAATCGTTTAGTGCTGGAAATTCAGGATCCGAAAATGTTGCTAAATTATTCGCGTAATGATATTTACGCTTTTGAAAAAGGGATTTATCTACTCAGGCAGGCAGAGTGGATAATTTGGCTGGATGATATTACTTCATCACTTATTAGTCTGGTAGGAAAAATGTCATTAAATGTTGACGGCATTAAAATTGATCGTCAGGAAATCAGGTATCCCAAAACAATCAATACCCTCATATCACGGGCTTTTTCTATCTCACCGCATGTGTTGGTTGAAGGGATAGAAACCGTAGGCGATAAACAACAAATGATGCTGACTAAGGCTACTTTTGGCCAGGGTTTTTTATGGCCAGAAAAAAAAGTGCATATGGCTGTCCCGCCCCGATTTAGAGAATCGTAAAGCATTTTCACCAATTATTTCATGTGAAGTCTTACCATTTTTACTGTGCAGGACTATTTTCGTTTACGGCATGAGTATGTCCTGAGCTTTCAACGGTGCTGTTGATAAGGCATACAGGCTGATGCCTTACAATAAATAGTTCTTTAAAAAAACATCACAAAAACTTACCATTGCGAAGAACTTTTTTAGGATAAAGACGATATGAAAAAAGCAGTGGCAGTCATTTTATTAGCTTTCGCGTTAACAGGTTGTGGCGAGCCAAAGATTGATGGTTCATCCGAACAGGCCTTCCAAACCTCTATACAAAAAGTCCGTGATTCTCTTGCCGAAGATAAACGCGCGGCCTTTAACGATGCCATTCAAGTCATTGCGTTCAGCCAGGTCAGTATGAAAGAGTTGATGCAGGCGGGCAGCGGTGACGAAGGCGGACGCGCACTGATCGATAAAAAGATCAAAGGCGCGCTGGCTGGCAAGACCGGTGAAGAAGTCATTGATTACGCGCACAAGATCAAGCAAGAGCGCGCGGCTAACCAGTAACATGACTTCTGAATCCTGACCCAGCCGGGTCAGGATGTTGCAGGTAATGGTTGCCTGTTTGATGAAGCCCATTTTATGGGCTTTTTTTATGCACCGCGTTAAGGTTGTAACAGACCGACAAACGCCTGTTTTCAGCGCCATTACACTCTAAAAGCACGCCTGGGCTTTTACGGGCGGAGAAGGCGCTTGGTGATAAACCAGCGTCGCGTGATCCCACCAAGGATTAACATTCACCGCCTGCCCAACCAGCATAAATCCCGCGTCCGCGATCTCGGCGATAAGTGCATCCAGCGGCTTCAGGGTGCGCCAGGGATGACCGTTAACCATTAAAACCCCGCTGTGGGCATCATAGCGGTCAAGGTCGGTTCGCTGTTTAGGCGCACCACACATACTGCTGATGATCAATGTGCCGTTGGCAGCCAAAACCCGATGCAGAGCCTTGAGGCACGCCGCGCGCTGGGGACCGATCAGGCAGTGAAAGCAACTGCCGTCAAAGACGACATCAAACGTTGCATCCGGATAATGTGCCAGGTCACAGACATCGCCCTGATCAAAACAGCCGCTTAAGCCTGACGCCGCGAATCGCGATCTGGCCCAGTCCACGGCGACGGCTGAAATATCCACGCCAAAAACCCGAAAGCCTTTTTCGGCAAAACAATGTGAGGCCATGGCACCGTTGCCGCAGCCCAACTCAAGGAACGTTCCGCCAGTTGGGACGAACTGCGCAGCATCCAGCCAGCCAATGGTGGCGTTAAGTTGCTGATGCGCCCGTTGATAACTGCTGCCGGTCCAGGCTTCATGGCCTTCCCTCTGAAGGCGACGATAAATAGCGTCATAGCTTTCCACGTCAGGCTCACCTTTTATTCAAAGAGCGTCATGACAGATTACGTGATTTTTAGCGGCTTTTACCACAGGGCATCAGCAGGTAACAAACTCGGCGTATCAGGCATCAGCGCAATAAAAAGATGATGACCTGAAGCACGGCAAGCAGTAAGAATTTAACATTTTGACCACTCCTGGCGCTGCCACCGTGATTCTGCTTTACCTGCAAAGAAGGACTTGCGTATTGTGAGGCCCTGTTTCCTTATCGCCTTTTCACTATGACGAATCTGAATGTGACGATGTGCCGCAGCGCCTCTATTCTGTTCGCAGTTTTGAGCGTATTGATGAGTTTTACGGCTCAGGCTGGCGATCGAAGAAGGGTGACACAGCCTGTCTCGCCGCCCGTTTGCCAGCGGATTTATGCGAGCAATCAATCCAATATCGGTCCGCACATTCAACAGGCGCTGAACAACTGTCCACCTGGCAGGATGGTACTGTTAGTGCCATCGCCCACTGTAAAGACGTTGACGAGCGGCCCCCTGTCTTTGCCCTCGGGCGTCAGCCTGGGAGTTGATAAGGGTGCGGTGCTGAGCGCCATCCCGGATCCACGCTTATATGATAACGGCCGCGGGAGCTGCGGAATGCTGGATAATCAGGGCAATGGTTGTCGGGCGTTTATTACGCTTACTCACGGCCACGGCAGCGGGATTTACGGGCAAGGCGTGATCGACGGGCAGGGCGCTGCCAGCATGGCAGGTGAGGGGCAAACCTGGTGGCAACTGGCAGCCAGCGCCAGGAATGATGAGGCGAAGCAAAACGCCCCGAGACTGATCCAGATTGATCATGCCAGTGATATTACGCTGTACCAGATCACCCTGAAGAATGCGCCAAACTTTCATGTAGTCATCAATGACAGTCAGGGCATTACGCTGTGGGGCATCACTATTGACACGCCCGCCACGGCGCGAAACACCGATGGCGTGGACCCGATGGGTTCTTCCGACGTCACGCTAATCAACAGTCGAATCAGCACCGGCGATGACAATGTGGCGATTAAAGCGGGCAATGCGCCCGCCTCCCATATCTCCATCCTGAACAACCAGTTTGGCTTTGGGCACGGTATGTCAATTGGCAGTGAAATCAACCGTGGCGTTAGTGATGTACTGGTTGACGGGCTGACGTTAACCGGCACGACAAATGGCCTGCGTATCAAAAGCGATCGCTCGCGGGGCGGGCAGGTGCGGGCGATTCGCTATCAAAATGTCTGTATGCAGAACGTGGACAATCCCGTGGTCATGGATACGCACTATGATACGCACGCAAGCGGCACGATGATCCCGGATTACCGCGATATCACCTTCGATAACGTCAAAACAGGCAAGGGGAAACTTACGCTGGATGGTTACAGCGAAGTTTATCCGCTTGAGATGACCTTAAAGAATGTCACTGTCGGTGAGCAGGCAACGATAGAGGAACGCTTTGCTATCGTTCATGGGCGCTTTACGCGGGCACCTCAAACAGCGTGCCGTTAACCGCGTGGTGGGCTGCCCGCGACTTACTCTGGCAGTCTGTTTTGATCTTCATCGCGCTATTTTATCTCTGCTTCAGCGCCATTTTCTGATTCACCATACAGCTGGTTTGCCGTGTCGTTTGGCCATGATTCAATGTCACCGCAGGAATAGGTATAACTGCCTAACGCCAGTTTATAGCTCAGCACGTTCTTATCGTCTATGGCCGCGCCCCAGACCACTTCCAGCGCTGGATTGTGCGTTTCAATGAAGTGCTTCGATAACTGATCAAACTTCACGGGCACGAAGCGGGAATAGGTATTATCTGCAGTAAACGCCACGCTGGACATAAACAGATCCATCTCACTACTTTCCCGATTTTTCAAACCTAAAAGCATGATGTTATCGGACGTTTTCACCATTTGAAGCTTTATGGTTTTGCCGCACAGCTGCTGTCCGCTGGCAGGCAGATTACCCAGCAGCGGTGCGCGCTCCGCAAGGGCGCTGTTTGAGATTAAAACTGTCGATAGAAAAAGAAAAAAAGCAGTCGTCGCGCGTTTCATAAGGCCCTGTATCAAATAAAAAATCATCAGATTGCAGAGCCTGCATGTTTTAACGCTTCGCCATCTTGATCTGTTACATGAAAAGCGCAACAGATTGTCATCTGCGGGATTGACCGGTTACGCGATGTGTTTTATCGCACCAGGGTGAGCAGGCGCGATAAAATATGCCGGACAGACAACCTCTGTAACACGCCGCCGGGAAAACCGGATGATAAAAGAGTGACATCATGCGCTTAATTTACTGTTCCAGAGCGATGTAAACCCTGGCGAACAACCAGGTATCTTCGCTCTGCTTTTCAACTTCTCATGCCCCTTCATGGGTTATCCAATTGGACCCGAAGGTAAAGGATTTATCCGGCTAAATCTGGCCTGTCCGCGAGCGTATCTGCAACAAGCGCTTGAAGGACTAAAGAAAATTCGGCTGTGACATCCAGACAGGCCAGCGGTCATCGTTAACCTGCTGGCCTTAACCGCATATTACCAGGCCCAATCGTTATGTCCGCCTAAAAAATTATTCCGGCGTTTCTTCACGATAACAGGCGGCTGGCGTAAAATCGGCCAACCTGAGTGGGTTGTCTTGCAGAGTGGACCTTATGCTTATCAGCACAGAAACAGAACGGACGTATATCGCTGATAGCCGTCTTGCCTGCACCCTTGCCGCCGTGGCGGGCGCCTTAAATACCGCCGCGTTTGAGATTGTAGGATTCTTTTCCGCCAATATGACCGGCAACGTCTCTTCGCTGTCCGATTTTCTGGCCAAGGCAAAGTTTCACAACGGTCTGTTTTTCCTGTTTATCGTCTGCATGTTTATTGTGGGCGCGCTCTTTTCCACATTAATTATTAATGCCGGACGCAGACGCAAAATTCGTACTATTTACGCGGTGAATATCTTTATAGAAGGCATTGCGCTGGTGGCGCTGGGCGTGATTGAGGCTCGCTATCCCATTGCTGCATCCGGTGTGGTGCTGATCCTGAGCCTGAGCTTTTTAATGGGGCTGCAAAATGCGGTGGTCACGCGTATCTCGAATGCGCGCGTCAGAACGACGCACGTGTCCGGTACCTCCACAGACATTGGCATCGAACTGGCCATGCTGTTTGATGTCCTCCGGCGAAAAGAATCACCCAAAGATGCGCCACTCTATCTGGAACGCCTGCGACTGCATACCTACACGATTCTTGCTTTTCTGGTGGGCGGCGTGGCCGGTATCTGGCTGTGGCATTTGCTGAACTACTATTTTCTGGTGCTTATCGGTCTGGGGCTGATGGGCATGGCGCTGGTCGCTATGCTAAAACCTCAGCCTGCTGATGTTGCCCGTTAAGGGTGGCGCTTTTCAGGGGCCAGCACCTTGAGCGCATCATTAATCAGGCAAAACTGCGCGGGCGTTTGCCCAATAATTTCGCCGTCGGCGTTAATGTAGTGCGGACGGCGCGTATGCAGCGTGAGTGCCGTGGTGCTGAAGGTGCGTACGTTACGCCAGCGGCCCTGGGTGCCGCGCCGCAAAGAGGGGAAGAGCGCCAGCAACTGCCAGCTTCTTTTCAACTCCAGGCTGTAGACGTCCAGCAGCCCATCGTCCGGGGCCGCGCTTTGCTCTACGGTCATGCCACCGCCGTAAAAACGTCCGTTACCGACCGAAACCTGAACGGTTTTGATCGCAATAGCCTGTCCCTCATGATGTAACGTCGCACTAAAGGGGCGGCTTTGCCGCAAGATGCGCAGTGCTGCAAAAGCATAACCCAGCACGCCCCAGCGTTTTTTGGCCTGAGCCGTAAGGTTACGCGCCAGCTCTGCCGAAAAACCGATGCTGGATACGTTCAGGAACAAATGACCATTTACCTCACCCAAATCCACAAAGCGTACGTGTCCCTGGCAAATGATGCTGACAGCCTGCTCCAACTGAGGCGGAATCCCGAGCGTACGGGCAAAATCGTTGGCGGTGCCCAGCGGCAAAATGCCTAAGGGTAAGCCGGTCTGCATAAGGCCCGCTGCCGCCGCATTGAGGGTACCGTCGCCCCCGCCGACAATCACCAGATCCACCTGGCTGGCATACGCGGTGATGAGCTCAGCGTAAGGACGGCTGTCGTCGTAAGCGGGTTCTAGCAGAATCAAACCGGATTGCTGCAGCAGCTGCGTGGCGCGCGCGGCATCAATGCGACCTTTACGTGAGCGCTGGTTGATTAAAAGTAATGCCGTCTTTACCCTTTGCTGCATGCTTCGTCCATTTTTAATGAAATGTTAGTGATGAAGTAACCAGAAAGTACACATGCGGGATTATCTCTTACAACCTTGCTTGCGCTACTTTACGTAAGCTCTGGACGGGGGATGGCCCTGACGAACTGCGCCAGGATTGTCTACACTGACAGAAAATGGCACGACTCACGGGAGCACAAATGACAGAACAGCAATTTCGAACCCTGCTGGCAGAAAAAGGGTTTGCAGAGCCGGTTATTGTGGAGCGGGGCGCAAATAGCGAGCTGGATCATCATGAACATCCCTTTGAGGCAATGGCTCTGATCCTGAGTGGCGATATTACCTTGTACACAGAAAATCAGGCGACCACCTATCGCGAAGGCGATATTTTTCACCTGCATGCAGGGCAGCCGCACCGCGAGACGTTTGGCGACCGAGGCGTTCGCTATCTGTCAGGCAGAAAAAGTTAATCCGGTGATGCGCCAGTGATGAACACCTTTGACGCGCTGTTTCAGCGCTTAGCCCAATCGCCTTTTCGTCAGCGTTTCCGTCTGGGGCGGTCGGAATATGACTACTGCCTGACGAAGGGAGAGGCCGATGTGGCAGCCCATGCGGCCACGTTTGTCCAGCAGCGGCTGGCTGCCAGCGCACCGCCTAATGACGGTAAACAGACGCCAATGCGCGGCCATCCGGTTTTCATCGCGCAGCACGCCACCGCGACCTGTTGTCGTGGCTGTCTGGCGAAATGGCACGGGATTGCTCAGCATCAGGCGCTGGATGATAAACATCAGGCTTATGTGGTCGCGGTGATTATGCACTGGATCCATCAGGCGATGGCGCAACCCGCGCCTGCGCCGCGCGTACGTAAGGCCAGAGCCGCTGCCAAATCACCTTCGCCGGGCAGCCAGCAGCTGGATTTGTGGTAGAAAAGATTATGTGGCTGATGGACTTTTAACCAGTCAGGTTCGCCATATTTCATTTCAGGTCTATTCTTAAATCGTTCTTTGGTCTCCTGTGCCAGGATAATCACGCAAGACGACAAATTTCACACAAGAGGGAATTACGATGAAGAAAGCAATTATTGCACTGTCTGCTGTTTTACTGGCCTCGCCAGTTTTCGCTGCTACCACAACGGATGAAACTGTCGCTGAAGCGCACAAAGGCGCAGATACCGCTAAAGAAAAACTGCATCAGACCGAGCATAAAGGCGAAGAGCTGAAGCTGAAGTCTGAGCATGCCGCAGAAGGCAAGAGCAATTCGACCTCCAGCAAAATTTCTGAAAGCACGCAGAAAGGCTGGCACAAAACCAAAGAAGGCACCGAGAAAGGCTGGGATAAAACCAAGCAGGGTGCTGAAGACCTGAAAAATAAAGCGACTAACTAAGCCGCTTTAGTGTGAAAAAACCCACCGATGGTGGGTTTTTTTATGGCTTATTTTCGAGCCGGCTCGGCCGGAACCGTTTTCGCCTCCAAGGCCTCGGCCTTTGCGGCCTCTGCTTCTGCCGCATCCTGTTGTGCGGTATCAGACTGTTTTTTTCCTTCTTCAATAAACTCTTCATCGATCTCTTCGATGTTTTCACGGTTATCGCGTCCGGACAGCAGATTCCAGCAGGCAATGAACAGCGCGGCGATCACCGGGCCAATCACGAAGCCGTTAATGCCGTAGATTTCCATCCCACCCAGCGTCGTAATCAGAATCAGGTAGTCAGGCATTTTGGTGTCTTTGCCCACCAGCAGCGGGCGCAGAATGTTATCTACCAGGCCGACAACCACGACAAAGAAGCCAACGAGGAACAACCCTTTCCACAGCGCACCGGTGGCGAAGAAGAAAATGGTCGCCGGAACCCAGATAATGGCGGAACCGACCGCAGGAACCAGTGACAGGAAGCCCATCAATGCGCCCCATAGCAGGCTGCCATCGATGCCGGTAAACCAGAAAGCCAGCCCGCCCAGAATCCCCTGCACGACGCCAACGACGACCGTGCCTTTCACCGTTGCGCGTGACACCGCGGCAAACTTCATAAACAGATGATGTTTAACGTAGGTAGACAGCGGAAGCGCTTCCAGAATGAGATGCACCAGATAGGAACCATCTTTCAGCAGGAAGAACAGCAGGTAAAGCATGATGCCGAAGCCAACGGTAAAACTGAACGTACCTTTACCGATGATAAAGGCGCTGCCCGCCAGATACTGACCGCCCTTAAGGGCAAATGCCGACAGCTTCTGCTGAATCTGTGTGGCATTGTCCAGATTATTTTCAGCCAGATAGTGTTTAGCCCAGCCCGGTAGGTGCTGTAACAAATCGGCGAAGACCACCGGAAACTGGGCGGAGTTGGTTTGCAGCTTGTGATAAACCGTGTTCACCTCCACCACCATGGAAGAGGCGATGATCGCTAACGGGGTGAAAACGATCAGGCAGATGCAAACCAGCGTCAGCAGTGAGGCAAGACCGTTACGATCGCCCAGTTTGCCGCGCAGATACCTTTTGAGCGGGTGGAAGATGACGGCCAGCACCGCTGCCCACAAAATGGCCGAAAAGTAGGGCGCTAATACTTCAAAAAAGGCAATGGTGGCCATTGCTAAAATCAGAAGGAAAAACCCGACAGTAAGTCCTTTAAAGCGCATTGGATAACCTCATGTAAACATCCCTTAATAAGCACGCACGCCGATGCGGCCATTCGCAACCCGAGAGTGTATGAATGTCGCAACGGTAATCAACGATCAATTCTGTTTTTTAATCAATGTCAGACGGCATTCGTGCGGTAACGCCCTCACAACGTCGTAAAGAGGTGGCGGGGCGTAGTCTTGACATCGCCATTGGGCAACACCTCGTTATCTGTGAATAACATCGGTCAATCCTACATTAGCGTAGCGGGTTCGGCCGTTTTTGCTGCCCGTTCGCGGTGGTTTATTCAGCACGCAACGCGCTTTGGGGGTAAACCTCTGGCATAGCAGCTGAAATAAAAATGTCATACGGCAATGCTAGCGTGACAACCGGCAAGGTCAGAGATAATCAGACATCAAAGGAATAATAATGAAAATGAAATTCACGCTGATTGCGGCGGCACTGCTGGTGGCGCAGCAGGCACAGGCAATTTCGTTGTCCGAGGCCAGCATGCTGGCAAACAACACCTCGCAGGGATCGCCCAGCCCGGCTTTTAACGCACTTGAATTACAGGCGCTGGCGGCAGAGCGGGCGGCCATACAACATGGCGCGCCTGCGCTCAGCCGTGACCAACTCAAGCAGGCGAAGCAGAGTGATAAACTCGCTGACTACCAGTGGCTGAAAGCCAGCGGTTATGATTTCCAGGGGAATGCGTTGCAAAAGGCAGGTATTGCCCTGTTATCAGGGTTCAGCACGCTGCCGAAAGCGGTACTGGACGCCAATCGTGCCACGGTGACATCAATTAATCTCAATGCCACTCAGGGCGAGCGACATCAGGCGCTGGCGGACGCAGAGGGGATCAGCTATCTCTATTTTCTCGCCGATGCCCTTGGGCCGCGTTTAGGTAAAGCCTTCCTGGCTGCCTATGACAAAGGCGAAATCAATAAGGCGGCAGCCCTGATCAAAGCCAGTGAAGTCAGTACCGGTGAAGCAAAAAAACATTTTAACTATCCACGTCCTTTCCTGCACAAAGGGAATACGATTCATCTGGTGCCGGATGATACGGTGATCAAAGACAATCATCCCTACACGGCCGATGGCGGCTCGTTCCCCAGCGGGCACACCAACACGGGCTATACCGATGCGCTGCTGCTAGCCGAGATGGTGCCGGAGCGGTTTGAAGCCTTACTGCAACGCGGCGCACGCTACGGCTATTCACGGCTGGTTCTGGGCGTACACTACCCGCTCGACGTGATGGGCTCGCGCATGGTGGCGCAATACAACGTTGCCCATTATCTGAACGATGCCGCTTATCGGACGTTATTCAACGATGCCCGTCAACAACTGCGTAGCGCGCTGGAAAAAGAGTGTGGAACAACCCTGCCGGCGTGCGCCAAACCTGCCGGTAGCGACGATCCTTACGGCAATGGCAGCATGAAGCCGTTTTATCGCTTTACGATGAGCTATAACCTGCCCAAGGTCGCCGGGAACGCGGCCAAACTGCGGGTACCGGACGGGGCCGAGGTGCTGCTGGAAACGGCCTTACCACAGCTGTCCGCAAAACAGCGCCGTGAACTGATGGTGAAAAGTGCCTTATCTGCAGGTTATCCGCTGGGTGGACCGGGCGCCGATCAGGCATTCTGGCAGAGGCTGGATCTGGACGCCGCATACGCACAGGCCAAATCCCACAGATAAAAAACATGGGCGGGAGATTCCCGCCCATGTTTTTACAGCGTGGCCTGGGTTGGCATCATGCCAGGCACCAGAATAACCTTGCGGCACGCTTCTTCACGCTTTTCAAAAATCTCATAACCGCGAGCGGCATCTTCCAGCGGCATATGATGCGTCACGATTTCTTCCGGTTTTAAATGCCCTTTTTCAATCAGATTCAACAGATCGGGCAGGTAAGCATGCACATGCGTCTGGCCCATTTTAAAGGTCAGGCCCTTGTCAAACGCATCGCCAAACAGGAAACCATGAATAAATCCCGCATACACGCCGGGCACGCTGACAATGCCGCCACGGCGAACCGCAGCGATACATTGACGTAACGCTTTCCCGCTGCTGCCTTCTAGTTTCAGGTTGGTTAGCACTGTTTCGGTCATGCTGCCTTTGGCTTCAAAACCCACCGCGTCAATCACGGCGTCCACACCGCGGTGTCCCGCGCTGTGCTCAATAATCCAGGCGGCGGGATCGTCGTTGTTATCAAAGTTGATGGGGATCACGCCGTAGCGCTCTCTGGCAAAATTCAGCCGGTAGTCATTGTGATCGATCATGTAGATCTGCTCTGCACCTTCCAGTCGGGCACAGGCGGCACTGAGCAGGCCCACAGGACCTGCGCCAAAAATAGCGACGCTCGATCCCTGTTTAATCTCGGCATTTTTCACCGCCTGCCAGGCCGTAGGCAAAATGTCGGACAGGAACAGAACCTTTTCGTCTGAAAGGGTGTTCGGCACTTTAAAAGGGCCGGCGTTGGCCTTAGGCACGCGCACGTATTCTGCCTGACCACCGGGCACTCCGCCATAGAGTTTACTGTAGCCAAACAGGGCCGCCGGCGGCGTAATGCTTTTGCGGTTTAGCGCCGCGCCTTTGCCGCTGTTTGTGTTTTCACACGCGGCATACTGATGCAGATGACAAAAAAAGCAGTCACCGCAGGCGATAACAAACGGGATCACCACGCGGTCGCCTTTTGCCACGGCCGTTACCGCACTGCCGGCTTCCACCACTTCACCCATGAACTCGTGGCCGAAAATATCGCCATGATCGGTGCCGGGAATTTTTCCTCGATAAAGGTGCAGGTCAGAGCCACAGATCGCCGTGGCCGTTACGCGCAGAATAATATCATCGGCGGCTTCCAGTCCGGGATCGGCAACGTTATCAACGCTGACTTTATGAGGGCCGTGATAGGTTAACGCTTTCATAGAGTCGACTCCTGTAAATCACTGGACGGCAACCGCCGATCGGGCGGCTGCAGCATTAACAGCGCGGTTGAGCGCACTGTCCTGTCCAAAATGTTAAAGGTGATTAAAGTGTAGTGAGGAAAAAATGGGTAAGCAGAGCGGTATCCGCAAACTATGGCGGACGGGGCAGGCCGTAACGCCGTCATCACACGTTTTCCCCTGTTTTTGCCGGAAAGGTGCACGATATGGCGCTTAACTTGAATTTTTACCGTCAGATAGTGTAAAAAATGGGGCGCAATCGATTACGTCCTGACGGGGCGGGCTGAATCTGGCAGGTTGCACACATGCGTTGATGGCGAAAAACGCCAACCCTTTACCCGCTGCAAGCCTTGATTCAGGCTGATGCATATTCTGGAAGATCTGATGAAAACCTCGCAAACCCGCACGCTGGAAACCCCTCACGTTAATGATGAAACTGGCTGGCGAAAAACGGATACCGTCTGGATGCTGGGTTTATATGGCACCGCTATCGGTGCGGGCGTGTTGTTTCTGCCGATCAATGCGGGCATGGGGGGACTGTTACCCTTGATCGTTATGGCGGTGCTGGCGTTTCCCTTGACCTTCTTTGCCCATCGGGCCTTAACGCGTTTTGTCCTCTCTGGCAGCAATCCGGCAGGGGATATCACCGACGTGGTTGAAGAGCATTTTGGCGAAGGGGCGGGCAAACTGATTACGCTGCTCTATTTTTTTGCCATTTACCCTATTTTGCTGATGTACAGCGTAGCCATGACTAATACCGTTGAAAGCCTGATGGTGAACCAACTGGGCCTGGTGCCGCCGCCGCGTGCGCTCCTGTCGTTGATATTGATTATCGGCATGATGACGGTGGTGCGCTTTGGCAAAAGCATGATTGTGAAAGCGATGAGCGTCCTGGTTTATCCGTTTGTCGCCGTGTTGATGCTGATGGCGTGTTGTCTGATTCCTTACTGGCACGGGGCCGCACTGGAAACCCTCAATACGGGCAGCGGGCGCAATCTGTGGATGACGCTGTGGCTTGCCCTGCCGGTCATGGTATTCTCGTTTAATCACTCGCCAATCATCTCCTCGTTCGCCCTGGCGAAGCGGCAGGAGTACGGCGAGCAGGCCGAGCGAAAATGCTCCCGGATTCTGGCCTGCGCGCACCTTTTGATGGTGCTTACCGTGATGTTCTTTGTCTTCAGCTGCGTACTCAGCCTCTCGCCGCAAGACTTACAGTCCGCTAAAGCGCAAAACATTTCGATCTTGTCCTACCTTGCCAACCATTTTAATGCGCCGCTTATCGCCTGGATTGGGCCGTTGATAGCCGTGGTGGCGATCACCAAGTCATTCCTCGGCCACTATCTGGGCGCACGTGAAGGGTTCAACGGCATGGTGAATAAAGCGCTCCGTAGCCGGGGCAAAGCGTTAGCCCCTGACAGGCTGAATCGTCTGACGGCCGTGTTTATGCTGCTGACAACCTGGCTGGTGGCAACGCTAGATCCCAATATCCTCAAAATGATTGAAACGCTGGGCGGCCCGATCATTGCCGTAATTCTGTTTTTGATGCCGATGTACGCTATCCAGCGGGTGCCCGCTATGCGTCAATACAGTGGCAAACTCAGTAATTTGTTTGTGATGCTCGCCGGTCTGATCGCCATTTCGGCCATTTTTTATTCGCTGCTTAAGGCGTAATTCTCATTGATATCAAGGCGCCGTCCGATCGTTATGCCGGGACGGCGCCAACCTGGGACAGCGTTCAGACGTATTCATTAAACAAAGGTTTATATTTGTTACGAATTAGCATGGTAAAGTTAACGAGAATAATTCTTATTTCTCAACAGGGTTAATAAACATGAAATTCGGTATTTTTGCAGCCATGTTGCTGGCCTCAACGGTCTGTTCGGCCACCACCTATCCTCTGACCGTAACGGATGTGGATGGACAGACGATTACGCTGCAGAAAGAACCTCAGCACGTCATTCTCCAGGACGGGCGAGACATCATGACGCTGGCGCTGCTGGACCGGGATAACCCTTTTAAACGGGTTGTGGCATGGAATAACCTGCCAAAGAAACAGGATACGCAAACCTGGGCGCTGCTGAAGAAAACCTGGCCGCAGGCTGAGAAGATTGTGGATATGGGCTTCAACGATCAGGGGCAGGTGAACCTCGAAAGCGTATTGGCAAAGAAACCGGATATCATGATTGCGCAGTTGCGTGCCAAACCTGCGCTGATGCAGTCGGGAGTGCTGACCACGCTCAAAAGCCTGAACATCCCGGTCGTGTTTGTTGACTATGAACTGCATCCTAAAGAAAACACCGTGCCGGGTATTACGCTGCTGGGTAAAGTGCTGAACCGTGAAGCCGAGGCGAAGGCCTACACCGATTTTTACCAGCAGCACTGGCAGAATCTGCAGAAGGGCATTGACCAGGTTAAAACCAAACCCACCGTCTTTATTGAACCGATAGCCGGTAACAGCGACAGCTGCTGCTTTACGCATAGCCACAGCGGCTGGGGTGGACTGGTGGAAGCGGTCGGCGGCAAAAATATCGGATCGACTTTGCTGCCGGGTAACGCAGGTTTTGTTTCCCTTGAGAAAATCATTGCCATGAAGCCGGACGTTTACATCATGACGGGGTCAAAACGTTCCAACAGTAATGTACTGCCGTTCGGTTACGGATCGGACAGGAAAGCGGTGGCGGCAACCTTTACGACGTTGTTGAAGCGTACAGGATTAGCGCAGATTGAGCCGGTAAAACAGGGGCGCACCTACGGGATCTATCACCACTTCTACAACCATCCTTACAACATTATCGGGATGGAGATTCTGGCAAAAGATTTGTATCCAAAGCAGTTCAGTCAGCTCGATCCGGTGGCGGATTACCATCAAATCATCCGCAGGTTTACAAAATTACCGGATGCGCCTGTGCTGCTGAGTTACCCCTGATGGTCATCCGTTCAGGCGTAAAGCGCGCCTGAACGGATAAAACTGAACACCCGTTTTCAGGTTTGCGATGTGCAGCGGTGTATTTCTTATTGGATCAAACTGGCATGTAAAATATATCCGAGCCGTTTTTCATCCAACTGTCATTAACCAGAGGTTATTATTTCATCCCGACACTTGTGATGTGGTGTTGTCTGCTTTGCTTCTCCCTTTTTCTCTTAAGGGGCATTTTCCAGTTTACTGGCTTTGACGATAACTTCCCGATCTCAGGATCGGGGTTTTATTTTGATGCCTCGCCAGGTTTGAGTCCCCAAACGATTTTCCGCAAGGTATCTGTGTTTCACGCCTGATGCAGCGTGCCTGACGAGAGAGAGACGCCGTCCGCGCCTGTTTAGCGCGCTGACTTTTAAGAGTTTTGGTCATTCTTATTTCTTCCAGTTACGACAATAGTAATGGCAACGGCGCTTAGTCGCCGTTGCCACTGGAGGCAGTACCATGAAAAAAATAAAATCAGGTTTGATTATCGCCCTTTTAGCATACAGCACGATGTACAGCAGCCCTGGGCTGGCACAGGGGCCAGGCGGCCCAGACGGTCCGTGGCATCATCCTGGCCGCGGTCCCGACGGCGATGGCCCGCCAGGCCTGGATCGCGATGGACCTCCCGGCCACCGGCCTGGCCCGCCACCGCCAGATGTGCGGCGCGATTATCATCACGATCGCTTTGCCTGGCGCGGTCATGAGTTTCGCCGTGGTGGGCCTGTACCGCGAGAGTACTGCGGTGAAGATTATCGGGTTGATGACTGGCGTGAGCGTGGTCTGAGAGAACCGCCGCCGGGTCAGCACTGGGCCGACATCGACGGTAACTATGTATTGATTGCCGCCGCCACCGGCATTATTACCTCGTTAATCCTGAATAACGCGTTTCAATAGCGACACAGGGATGGCCGATGCCATCCCTTTTTTATGCACCGAACGCCCGTTACCAGGCTATTCTGACAGTTAATCCTGAACGTTTACCGGCTAAGGAGTTCTGATGACCACGGTTAAGATGGTTGCTGTTGATATGGATGGCACCTTTCTGGATGACAAAAAGCAGTATAACCGCGCGCGGTTCCTCGCCTGTTACCACCAGCTCACTCAGCGACATATCAAATTTGTCGTGGCCAGCGGCAATCAATACCATCAACTCCGCTCATTTTTCCCTGAGATCGCCAGTGAGATTGCGTTTGTCGCAGAAAACGGCGCGTTAATTATCGATCGTGATGAAGAACTGTTCTGCGGTGCTTTTAGCCGCAATGACATCGATGCGGTACTCGATACGCTTGAAAATGGCCACTATCCTGATCTGCGCTATCTGCTTTGCGGACGTGAGAGCGCCTACTACTTCGAAGGGATGGATGAGAAGTGGCTGGTCAAGATGCGGCATTATTGCCACCGGCTCAGGCCCATTCGTTCTCTTGATGAGGTTGCCGACGACAGGATACTTAAGTTTGCCCTTAATCTGTCGGATGAGTATGTCGAGCCTTTAATGGCGGATATCCAGCGCCTGCACGAAGGTTCGGCGGCGGCGACGTCGAGCGGGCACGGTTCGGTTGACTTAATCGTTCCTGGTCAGCATAAAGCTAACGGCCTGAACCTGCTGGCGCAGCGCTGGGGCATTTCTCACGATCGGGTACTGGCCTTTGGCGACGGCGGTAACGATCTCGAGATGCTGCAGCAGTCGGGTTTCAGTTTCGCGATGAGCAATGCGCCGCAGCGGGTTAAAGACGCCGCGCGCTTCCTGGCACCCGCGAATAATGATGAAGGTGTGCTACAGGTGATCGAGCAAATGCTTGCAGGTGAAACGCCCTTTAGCGGGGCGGAACAGGGGGAATGTGCGGGCTAAAACACCGCCCGCACTACGCTTACGCGCTGACCGGCCAGGCGCGCGTAATCATGTCGCGCATCTCATCTTTGCTGTAGCTGACGAGGCTGTTTTTACTGTTGGCCCGGGCCAGGATCCAGTCGATATCCGACGGGCTTAACGTTGGCCCCTCCTGCCAGAACGTCATAATGGCTGAGCGTTGTAGCCAGGCTTTGAGATAGCGCGCGGGTGAATCGGTCTCCTCGTCAAAAAGCTGCGCATGCATGTCATCCATGAGCTGACGCTGGCGCGCATGCTGGCTGTCTGCAAGATGATCCAGAAACGTGAACAGCAGCCTGCCGCAGACTTCACCATGATGGAAGGGTTTAATCGCGCCCAGCTCTCCGGCGATGCCGTGTATTACGCCCAGCCCCGCGCTGCTCAGGCTCACACCGCCCAACCAGGACGCCATCATCATCGCCTCACGCGCGCGATCGCCGGTTTCGTCTTGCTGGTTTTGCCGAGGCCATCCCTGAATAAACTGACGCAGTCCGGTAAGGGCTAACTGGCGCGTAAAGAGGTTGCCCTTGCTGGAAAGATAGGCTTCAAATAAATGGGTAAACGCGTCGATTCCACAGGTGGCCAGCACCTTATCGGGGGCGCCCTTAAGCAAGTCGGGATCGAGAATCGCGACCTGTGGCACGAACACCGGATGGCGCAACGATGCTTTTATCTGGATATCCCGCTGGTCAGTCACGACGGCGTTCTGCGTGACCTCACTGCCGGTGCCCGCCGTGGTGGGAATCGCGATGAGCGGCAAGGTAACGGCGCTGACTGCCGTGTCTCCGACTTTTTCCAGGTAGCGGGCGGTGGGAAGCGGGTGCTGAATCATGGCGCTGAAGGCCTTGGCGGCATCCAGAACACTGCCGCCTCCTACGGCGATAACCCGATCGACATGGCCGCGCCAGCGCGCCACCCAGCCATCAATATCGGCAGGCGAGGCCTCGTTGCTCACAATTTCATAACCCACAATGTGATCGTTCAGCGTGGTTTTAATTCGGGCATAGGCGCCGCCCTGTAAGAACGAACGGCCGCAAAAGAGCAGGGTAGCCTGGGGTTGGGCGGCCAACAGGGGAATCAGTTTGTTAAGGCTTCCCTGGCCGAAAAGGGTTTGTTGATTGCTGTACAGCTCACTCAGATTGTCACTCACCAGCGCATCCTTTTATATCTTCGCTAAAATCTGAGTGTAACGAAAAGCGGGCGATCGGCCCCGCGAAACTTTCTTATAGCGAGGGGAGCAAAAGTTGATCGTCTTCGCAAAACGCAAATTCAACGACGTGGAGTGATGCTTTAACACGGATGTTACCCTTAACATGTTATCGGTAACAGGGGTTGTCAAAATGTTACGACCATGGCAGCGCCCCAATTTTGCGCGTCCTCCGGGACGACGATAACAAAGCGGCACTGAGAAGATTCAGAGCATCAGGTGGAGAAAAATTATGCCATTACTCTATGTGGCGATTGGCGTGGCATTACTGTTACTGCTGATGATTCGCTTTAAACTCAACGGCTTTATCGCACTGATTTTAGTCGCCCTGGCGGTGGGGATCATGCAGGGCATGCCGGTCAACAAAGTCATTCTTTCGATTAAAAACGGCGTCGGCGGGACGCTGGGCGGACTGGCGCTGATCATGGGATTTGGTGCCATGCTCGGTAAATTACTGGCCGACTGTGGTGGTGCACAACGTATCGCCACCACGTTGATCGATAAATTTGGCACAAGGCACATCCAGTGGGCGCTGGTGCTGACCGGTTTTATCGTTGGTTTTGCCTTGTTCTACGAAGTGGGCTTTGTGCTGATGCTGCCGCTGGTGTTTAGCGTTGCGGCTTCTGCACGGGTACCGCTGCTGTTTGTTGGCGTTCCTATGGCGGCGGCGTTGTCTGTCACCCATGGGTTTTTACCGCCTCATCCTGGCCCCACGGCAATAGCGACGCTGTTTAACGCCGATATGGGGAAAACCCTGCTTTTTGGTACCTTACTGGGCATTCCGACCGTTATCCTGGCGGGGCCGGTCTACGCGCGTTTCCTCAAAGGCATTGATAAGCCTATCCCTGAAGGGCTCTACAACCCCAAAACCTTTAGTGAAACCGAAATGCCAGGCTTTGGCGTCAGCGTCTGGACATCGCTTGTTCCGGTCATCCTGATGGCACTGCGTGCGGTAGCGGAGATGGTGCTGCCCAAGGGACACGCGCTGTTGCCTTATGCCGAGTTCTTTGGCGATCCTGTTATGGCGACGCTAATTGCCGTGCTGATTGCGATCTTCACCTTTGGTCTGAACCGCGGGCGCAGCATGGAACAGGTGATGGACACGTTAAGCGATTCCATCAAAATTATTGCCATGATGCTGCTGATTATCGGCGGCGGTGGGGCCTTCAAGCAGGTTCTGGTGGACAGCGGCGTGGATAAATACATTGCCAATATGATGCATGCCACCAATTTGTCGCCGTTGTTTATGGCCTGGTCTATTGCTGCTGTGCTGCGTATCGCGCTTGGCTCGGCAACCGTGGCGGCGATTACCGCCGGAGGCATTGTCGCGCCGTTAATTGTAACCAGCGGTGCCAGTCCTGAATTAATGGTGATAGCCGTGGGGTCGGGCAGTGTGATTTTTTCACACGTTAACGATCCAGGATTCTGGCTGTTTAAAGAGTATTTCAACCTGACGATAGGCGAAACCATCCGCTCCTGGTCAGCACTGGAAACGATTATATCAGTGTGTGGTTTAGTGGGATGCTTGCTACTTTCTTACGTGGTGTAAGGGCGCCTGCACGTGACAAAAGGGCCGCGCAAACATGGCGGCCCCTGCCGTTAATCTGACGCTTCAAAGCCCGCTTTTACCATCTGTTCTCGCAGTGCGCGGGCGATCTCCCGGTTACCTCCGGTAACCGGATAAATCACGTTATTCACCACATCATCAAGGTAATGCTCCGCAAATTCCTGTCGGGTAAGTTGCGTGCCGCCTTCATCATTAATGGCGAAAAAACCTTTGATTTGTTCACCGCTGTCTTTTGCCTTCAGGCTGTAGCGGCCCATGCTGGTATTAATGCTACTCATAAGGTCTCTCTCCCTGCTTTGCATTTTTAGTGTCAAAACCGTCGAGCTGTCCTGTCCGCCTAAATTTTAGCCAGAGATGATTCTTAAAACGAAGCGACAGGGGCGACAAAAAGGCCGCTATGCGATGCTTCTCACAGAAAATCACAATTAAAGCTGAATGTTGCTTTCATAGTTGAGAACGCAATAAGCAAAAAGCACATCGCTGAATTTTGCCTATACTGTTATGGGAATGTTTTTTAATGGTAAGGGAGAGGAAATGAAAATAATTCTGTGGATTATCGCCATTATTTTTATCGTGGGACTGTTGACCCTGACAGGGGTATTCAAACTGATTTTCTGATTCGACGGGCATCTTGACGGGTGCCCGCAGCCCGGCCAGTGAGCGTTTCTCTTGACACCGCGAGCCGGTAAGATTTTCATCCTGCTACCTGCTACCTGCTACCTGCTACCTGCTACCTGCTACCTGCTACCTGCTACCTGCTACCTGCTACCTGCTACCTGCTACCTGCTACCTGCTACCTGCTACCTGCTACCTGCTACCTG